>Ga0307507_10010022_pt1 | contig 12399 bp, 6 predicted proteins | sample 7_EM_MG_FD_207223 | JGI IMG/M metagenome (GOLD analysis project Ga0307507, IMG submission 207223) | Populus trichocarpa ectomycorrhiza microbial communities from riparian zone in the Pacific Northwest, United States - 7_EM | ecosystem: Host-associated > Plants > Roots > Unclassified | place... | reverse complement strand
GCGTGGAACACTGCGGTTTTGCCAGCGTATGTTATGCATGCACTTTAGCTCGTAGTTGCGAGCTCAGCTTATACTGGTAACCACATTGTTTTCCGCAAACCGTAGAGTCCAAGCTGCACAATGGCGCTCTTTCTGCCGATTCTACGCCTGCTCATGTTATTCCTGAATGTATACGAATCCTACAAGACACTGAAGCCACCACTTCCATCTTCACGTAATCCAGCTCGGGCAAGTGTGAGAGCGGTGACCCAGCGGAAACGAGACATGAAAGGATGCCTCGCTGTCTGGATTGTCTGGGTAATGTTCTAATATCTGGAATTTGAAGTTTCTCCTAATTGAACATCATTATGCCTCAGGTCACCCTCGCATTGTACGAACGTGTGCTGGAAAACATCGTTTCTTTGTTCATTCCTTTCTACGACGAATTCAAATCCCTGGTGCTCATGTTTCTTATTGTGACACGCGCACGGGTGAGTATGACATAACTCGATTATCCGCGTGGTTTTGACATGGTCCATTCAGGGCGCTGAACCTCTATATCTTCACCTTATCCGGCCTATAGTCAAACCATACACAAGGACACTTGATGCCGCTTTAGAACTCATGTTGATGGTTGGTGACTTCGTGATCGCCCTGTCCACCTATCCAGTCCAGCTTGCAGTGCAGTGGTGGAAAACGCGATTTACATGGTTCCTCGAACCGTCAACATCTGAAGATTCTGCCGAAGAATCCCCAAATGAAGACAGCACATCAGAAGTGTCTTCATCTTTCTTCGCTTCTGGTCGGCATCCCATACCTCCTGCACGTGGAGGGGAGCTTCGAAGCCTACGAAAATCAAGTAAGGAGATTCCCTACGAAAATCGCCCCCCATATATTTCTCCGGGCATGCATCGTGAACGAGTCTTCTCTCAGGAAGACCTCCCTCAGGAACCAAACATGTGGGTTTCGGGGCCTTCAGTGAAGCGGCCATCATCTTCACGTCAGAGTTCCAGGAGTCAAACTTTACCAACTGCGGATAACGACAATGGGGAAATCGATTCATCCCGCCATCAAATATGGTATCCCCCTAGCGCATCTTATCCAGATAACGGCATTGATGCTGCAGAGGTTGATCGCACCCTGCGTCCCCTTGTTTCAGTTAGGGTCAGGGAACAAGTAACGGTCTTAGCCGAGCAGCAAACTGATGAGTGGAGGCAGTATCCACCATTTCCTTCCGCATATCCTCCGACGCCAATCGCGACAACTGCGAGGCTTGTTCCAACTTCTCTTGGCTTATCCCCGTCGCTTTATCCCCCAATCCTCGAAGAAATGAATCAACAGAATTTTCATAGGTCGCCCCTGCCACCGCGCGTTCCCTTGAATCCCAGCCGCGCTGGTGACTTGGGCGACTACCACAACCATTCTGGGATTCCAACATTTCTTACAAGCGACGCTGACGATAGCATATCCACTGATGGCTATGGAAATGAAGATGAGGATGACTTCAACGCCACCCTGAAAACTCCACTTCAATTGAATGGATCTATAAGATCTCGGGTTCGTCCAAGGCTGTTCGTTTCGCCACCGCCCATATCCGCTGTTTCGTCCAACCTCAGCGTGCCCAGCCGGTCTTCAGCATTGACAACAATGGATAATGGCTCGCCATTTCGAACAGATGCTTGGTCCGATTCGTCCCACTCTTCTACGGTGTTCAATCGGCTTCCGGCCTCAGTGATTGGAAAAAAGCGCTCGCATCCTCGCGCTTTGAAGGACAACTCTGGTAGAGTGGAAGAAGATCTGGATTACGAGTCCTCTGACGTGCACCATCCATCGTCAAGCTCGCATGAAAAACGGTCTACTACGTCATATTCCCAGTCTCACGCTCTCGAACGTCTTGAGAGCGTTAGTACTAGTGACGCTGCAGACAGTGTCGATATTGCTCATTCAACCTCGAGTTCGGAATATAGAGAGCAAAGCCCCCCTAAGGAAAAAAGAAGGAAAGTCACGAAATCACTTCCCACGAGGACTGTCAATTCCCGGCCAATCAAGAATAAGACATCAAAGATTAGTCCCCCTCCCCGTTTGCGTGCGCACACCCCAGTAAACTCGCGCCAAACAAAGAGAAGCCGAGGAAGTCAGCTCCTCGAGGTACCGGCACCTCCCGCTAAAAGGAGATCTGAGAGATTGAAGGGTGGAGGTAGCGTTGAAATGGAAGGAAAAGGAAGGGACCAAAACAACGGGGTGGACACCGAACGTCTTACCGAATCATCGATGCAAGAAAGTGCGACTCGGATGCGGAAGAAAGATTCTGGAGAGGCTCTCTAAATCCCATAAACAATTACATGAGATACATTCCACATTCCATCTGTTCTATAGCATCCGCATTTACATCTGTAATATTTATGAATATCAGTGTCCCCATTGCATAATATTTCCTAGGGCTTCAAAGTTTTATGACCAACACAGAAACACCCAGCCGTCTATCTTTGGTGCTAGCTGAAATTCGTGTGACCATATCGGTGAACATATGTTGCGGAAATTGCACACTGGAACGCTATTGATCCTAATCACTTAAGCTTAATGAATGCATGTTGACCGGTCCCGCAATATTGCACCTGCTGCCCCGTAGGTCCAGTGAAAATTATTAATTAATATCAACCCATTGAATGAGAAACAGAAATCATTCTACGCCTACAGTTGTGATATCAATTGTTTGTGAATATGTTATCGGGTTCCTCTTCCTCATTTGAGACGTTTGGGACATCCTGGACCATCGTGACTTAACTCTCTTTTCTCCAATACCCATATGCATCCATGTCGGATAGGGACCACGCAGCACTACGTAAAGCAAATACGAGGTCCTCAATCGGGTACCGCCGTCAGGAGTTCCGTCGAGGTCCATGAGACGGATGTAGGCAAGTCCGGTATCAAAAACGCGTTATCAACAATGCAATTGGAGATTATAGAAATTAACATTCCCAAAGGCATTCCTTTCGAAACTTCGAGGGAGCGAAATACAGCCTACAGGCCTTTCTGCTGTGCGGAATGTTGCATTCAAGAAACGATCTAATGTATCTCGTCAGGTGTGTCATATCAGCCGAATGTACTCACTGTGTTAAATACCATAGCGGACTTCAAGTTGGAGCTTAGTGTCACCGACTTCACCGTGACCCACCTCGGACCTCATTTTTCCTTGTTTAAGGCAAATGTCAGGAAATTAAAGAATTCACCACATGAGGACCCGTCAACGGACCATATTCACCGAAAACATGCGCTTCTGATGGTTCTGTGGACATTTGTGAACGAGTACCTCTTTTCAACTAAAGAGAAAGCTTATACTTACGTAATTTGCCGGTTTGGCCCCGGTTGATCAAATGATCACCTGATATGTATAGGGGCGTCAGCGTCGGCGCTTATGTGTTGTGGCGTTTTAAATTTGTTGCGTTTTTGGTCTCCCAACTGCAATTGTTAGAACCGGGCTGTGATCACTTTTGACAAGAACAGCCTACCTTTTTCCTAAACTCATCCAAGCTTCCCTCCACGTTTTGACCAATGCTCAATCAATGACAATCATTGCAATTGTATTGATGCATGCAAACAATGTCAATAAGAAGAAACATCGCCAAGAACTTGCATCGCATCGAATAAGGTCTAGGCTGGAGGTGTCCAAATGTGCGCATAAACGCTCGAAACACGGCTGTGTTTGTCTCGAAATGAAAGTGATCTCCATGACTAGGTAATTAGACCTTTTTGTGCTGATACACACTTGTCCACTACAAAAAACGTGTTTAACATGAGGACGTTGTATACTGAGGGCGTATAGAGCGCTAAATGGTGCACCAAGGGCTCCAACATTCAAGTGCGGTGCAGGTGAACCCGGATGTCGTTCCGTAGATGAATCCAACAGCTAGACTTTGGAAGTACCAAGCGATTCGACGAACATCCTGAAATCTGCCTACCAGCTTTATTTAGTGACTAAAAAACTTATCATTTGATCCAAATACATGCCGAGAGACTAAATCTCATTACTTGCTCCTATTGCTCTCCATAGGGATCGTTAAAGTGGACCTCGTCACGGTTAAAAGATGCAAAACGCCACACTTCAAGTTCGGCCCGTGTCTGTGTCAACGGAGCAAGCAAGACATACTACGCTTCTCTGAGCCCTTATTGCAGGGCAGTGCAGATTCCTTGTAGATCTCCGACAAAAATACTGTCCTCATTGCTAGCACACGTCATATAAAGTCAACCACAATATAAAAGGGTTCCTGTTCTTCCAGTCAATGCATTCCGACCTCGATGTCAAAAAATCAGAAGACTATAACGAAAAAAGTGGTCCATCGCAAAAGGCACAAGAGCCTTGGGCACTTGACGGAGGATGTAAGTAATGTTTACTTATTCAATAACTGATACTTATTCCTTTACCGTAGGACACAAAGAACGCTTTCGACGAGCGGCTTCGGGGCGCGCATCAGAGGCAAGAGTCAGAGCCGGTGTACTTTGGCGTGTCGGTTATGTCAGATCAAGGAGACTCTAACCTAGAGGTTTTCCAGACTCTGACCCGGCATAACTACCAAGAAGCCGCTAAGCAACGAGCTACACGTACTCTTTTACCATATCCGTTGCATCAAGGTCCCAGACGCGGTACTAGTACTCGTTTGCGTCAAAGTCGTTCCCCGGAGCAATCCCACCAGGTTGATTGTTTGCGCGAGTCGCATCTCCGTGAATACGCCGAAGCCGGGTGTCAGCCTGAGGGGCTAAACCGTGACACACAAACTCTTCCTAGTATGAACCCTATCCCGTCCCAGCTTGTCACGCCAAATTTCCCTGCCTGCCCTACGCCATGCTCCATGGGAAGTCCCCACACGCTTTCATTTGCTTTTGTCACCGAGGCCCCTATCTTCCGTCCTATCAGCCCATCGAATGGGATCAACACGATCGATCAATCCCATCAGGATTTTGCATCACCGGCTTCCAATTACCAGCCTGAAACGTGCGGTGAAGGATTGTTATATCCTCACTACATTCACGCAGGCCCGTCAACCTTCCCACCGTATAATTTCCCAGCCGAGGCGTACAATGGCTTCAACCATCAAAACGCTGAATTCCCATTGACGAATAACTGTTCGTTCTTCTCATCCGAAATACCGTGACCCCTTTAATAGATGAAGATCGGTTGCATAGTTCACTAAACATAGTTACTATCTGTCTTTAACTCATTGTCACTCCCCCTTTGATTTGCTATGATTACTGCTTTCCTATTTTTGTTTTTCAATCATTATTATAAGTTAGCTTGAAATCCCTATTCAGAATTCACCGAATTCACCCCCTTGATTCCCAAAATAGGCCCACTGTACATGGACCATAGAGTTCAACTTGAGACCACTACATCTCCTGCCGCCGGCCCTGACAGTTGCCGTGTAGGATACCATATTTGAGGCACAGCTGCAGATACGAGATCTGGCGTTGCAAATTATATTTCAGGTATTTCTATCAACTTTTTAGGAACATGTGTTTACGGCACTCAAAGTGGAATTGATATCGCTTCATAAACCCTACACGACCACATAAGTAACGTACCATAGTACGAGAACGTTTTGTTCCGCAGGACGATGGGGAACTATGGGTTGCTCCTCCTACTTATCTTGATTATCACGGTCCCGGATTAAGTAATGGTCAGAGGGTACAGGATCCCGATGAATTACGAGTTTAAATGGCATTCTAGGCTGTTTACGACTTAACACGACCTTGAGGCTATTTTAATATCCACTTTAAGTAAGATCGCGATTTCTTCGACCTCGTGGATCGCGTGAACCGATCGACCGGCATATAGTGACCAACTTCCTGGAATTTCCAATTTTGTCCCGTTTCCTCGTGCATTATCAAGACCTCAGAAAGATGGTTTATAAGGAGGGCCATCCCTTCCAAACCATCCCAACAACCCACAAATGAGCAATCCACAGATTCCACGCACTACTACTAGCAGAGGGAGGGAACGCAGGCAACGTCGCCTCCCCAACAAACTACGCAATTTACCGAATGCCAACAATGTAAGTCCAACTTGCATGGGGTCCCCCGTCGCCTTATTCTTACACCTCCGCTTATAGTGTTTCCTCACCTTGTTTCTCGACCCAAGTGTGACTCCTGGGTCCTCTCAGGACGGAAACATTCCCGACGATCCGGATAACTATTCGACAACGCCGTCGCCACAGGACAGCCAGTTTACCGACGAGATCGAAGAGAACACTGAAGGTGTTGCAGCCGATACCCCCTTACCTACACCGGGACAAGGGGATTACAACCACATCATGCAACAGCAAGCCGCCATCGAAAACCAGTCTGGCGGACACTTGCATACATTCGTCGCTGTCGAACCAGCGGCGGTTAACCACCACCGTGAGTGGCAGGTTCAGCTGGAGAATCAGCAGCCCATCGTGCAGGGTCCCCAACACACCGTCGGTCATGGTATACCCTGGGGTCACCATGATCCCCAACAATATTACGCCTTACAAGACATGCGTTTCTTAACGCACCCAGCAGGCGATGGAGGCACTGCTCAGAGCAACTACGCCTATTTAGCCCAAAATCAGGGCCATTGGACGTACCCACCGCGAGATGATTCAGGTGTTTGACGGGAGTGCCATGATGTCGACGAGTTACGTAACATACCTAGCATATTTGCAATGTATGGTTTTCTTTTTCAAATTTAGTGTCTTCGCAGAACGAAATTGTAGTTATTAGCGCCCAGCTGCCGATCAACGGCATGTGTTCGCGGGTGACGGTGACATATTTGTCACAAGTGCTCCTTAACCTTCCTCAACAAGGACTTTTCGTTTTGTCAAGCTGCTCTCACCCTTTACCTATCGTCTATCACATCGGACTTGAGTAAATTCCGTTTAAACTCAAAAAATGCCGGTTCCTTGGGAGGCTCTTATACCTTTCGGTATGGTCTGAACGGGAGTCCTCAACAACTTGAAGGTCTAATAGCTTTCCAAGGTCTCTTAACTGTCATGTTTGGAGCCGCTGGAACATTTATGAACATTTCGCAAAGAGCACAGAACGATGGCAAGGTATGTTACGTGGATGTTTGCTAGTTTGATTAAGAACGAACAGTCTGTTGTCAGCCCCCGAGATTCAAATTGAACAAGTGGGAGGAGGCTATGATGGAAAGGGACCGCCGGTTGACTGGAAGCAAACGAGGCCAAATGGTGAGTGGATTCATTTGTTTTCTTGTTTCCAGAATAGACTGTAAATATCTTCAAGGCGAACCCTGTACGTGTTGTGTGATAGGTTGAACTCTAGATTTAAAATCACTCTTCGCTGATTCGCCTCTCCGACGTGGATTGTTTTACGGCACTTGTTCCGATTGTTTGTGCATTAATCTAGCTATATTCGGGCGTTTAGAATCTCGTGCTTCCAGCGCTTGAACGTGCTGGCCATCTTCAACAACCGTATATCTATATTTGCTCATGTCAAAAACAAGGCTTAGTTGGCGCCGGCGCCTAGATTCACTCTTCACATTGGAACGCTAGGCAAGTTTAGGAAGTTGAAAATACAAAATACATTAGTACTGGAGTTCATTTTCCAGCCATTCTGCAACTTCAACGAGGTATTCCTCATTCGCCACCAGATCAACTTGTGATAAATGCAAGTTGTCTTTTCTGGATTCATTACGGAAGCCATAACGCTGGTTCAGATATAGGATACTGAAGTACTGCCCCATCATTTCCGCGATTTCAGGAGAGAGATGGTCACTCTGGATATGCAACTGACAGTCAAGAATGATACCGTGTTTCGTTCGGACCTCAGTCTCCTGACCCTCAATCTATGAGTTGGAGGATATGGTAGTTAATCAAAAACACGCACTACTTTGCCCCATTCAAACCTTCTGCTTAGACTTCTGGTGAATTTTGGCGTAGGACCAAACATACAATCCCAAGTCTGTGACCGCAGTCATTTTAAGGATAGAAGGACGAGAATTGAAACATACGGATAGCTCGGACATCCCGTTACGAACGTGTTCGATTTCCTCACCGAGTGAGTCGCCAACGACGCAAACCTGGAATAAATGAGTAAACTGGGAGCCACCACACTCTTGTGAAATTACATCGGTTAATACTCGATATTCCTTCCGGAACTCAGCAACAACAGCATCAGTAAATGATTCGTGAGTGATAGCCGCATTGAATCGGTTCAAATTTGAAACAGAAGAGCGGACTGATGAAACGCCTTCGCTGACAATGGATTTCTAGGGAGTTGGAGCATTAGAATAAGCTTCTTAGACAGACAAATAATTCCAGAGCAGAACTCGAGTAAACGTGTATATTGCGACCAACACGGAAATTCAAAAGCCAAAGAAAGACAGAGCACGCGGTAGGGTTTGAACCAGAAAAGAAAACACGATTCGTACCTGAGGGGGACGAAGAATACTTCCGAGCGTGTCCAGCCTTGTTGCGAGTAACATTGTGCCATGGTGTAGTGCACGTTTATTTACGATTTTGTACGCTGAGCCTGATATGTGTGGACAAGATGAGATAAGCGGTTGTTCGGACCGAGCAATTAAGATGTTTCGAGAAAGAAGGATGTGAGGAGTGAAATGTACTTATCTTGTCGGGACCCACGAGGATATCGTTTCTTTCGTTTCGATGGGCATCAATTCCAAGAGAACAAACGGCGCGAAGAATGAGCTCCCCCGTCATTTGTCTATTAAACGAAGAGCGGTGAGTGTGAATCGAAAAGTTACTGTTACCCAAATCCTGTATCGAATAGACCACAGATCAGCAACTGCGATAAGAAACAAAACAAATGATGAACAAACGTGATATACTGCGCCCCCTCCGCTCCACCTTCGTATGAACGGTATCTGCGCAGCCCTCAACGTGGCGAAATTTATTTCGGTCCAAGGATTCTGATGCCTCCCAATTACGACGCAAGGTGAATCACGATATATGAGCAACAGAGGAGACGTCGTCGACGAATGACGAAATAACCTGAAAATTTTCAAGACAATTCATAACCCTATACACTGCGAATACCCACCAATTCTCAAGGGCTAAATTGAAGTACGGGTTTGATGAAGTAGAGATGTATATGTCATGCTCAGCAATTCTGTGGCTATCCATTATCGTGGATAAACCCATTATTGCAGGTACCCTCGACTTGGAAAGCTGCAGGTGGTGAAGTCGTTGTGCGTTATGCTGCGGCATGCGGAAGCGTTGTAGTGCATGCTGGCAGTGGCATGACATCGTCGTCTTGATCATGAGTTAGCCGCGTGCCGTTCCTTTTTTGGATTTACACATAATGTACTTATTCGATTTATATTTTTAATGACAAAAAAAAAGGGTCTTGACATTTCATGTAGGAGCTTTTTTTCTAGTAGACTCGGAACGGATCTAATTTGCTCTACAAAGGTGGAAGGTGGGAGGATGAAGTTCAACTTGAAAGGCGAGGAGATCGAGCCAGGAAAATCTTGCAGTTCGCGAGTATTTGCCATTTCGGACTCTAGGATATGATCGGCTCGGCAGCAGAAAGCTTCCGAGACGATTAAACAGGCCGTAGGATCATTAGCTAGACACCAACTCGACGTGCATGCATTAGGATCCGTCTACTTTTGTACGGGCTTGTAAATTGGATGGAGCTTTTCATGAACTTGGGGTTGGCCCTCAGGAGAACCAGGGATTGTTTTTCTCAGACCCTGAAAAGCGGAACCAGATATCAACAAATTAGGAAGGACGATGGATAAAAAGAGGACGTACCAACTTTTCAAACATACAGTCATTAAGCTTGCGTTCAGGTTGGCGGCATTGGAAATACTCTTGGTTTCGCTTTTCCAAACATTGCCAATGAGCATCCCACTGTTTTCCACAATTTTCCCTCATTTTTGTAATTCTTCCAAAGAAAATACTGTTAGTCGCTTGTGATGATGAAACCTCCGACACGCACAAATCTATTGCACATCTTGTAACTTTTCGACCTTCTTTCAGACAATGTTCAGGGTCTCTGCTCTCCGCTTTGCAAAGCATAAAGTCCTCTGCCAAAGGCAAACACAATCACTTTGTCATATTGCTTGTAGCCGATTACTTGACGCACCACTATATTCCTTACAGTAGGATCCAAGGAAGAAAGAGGCACTTTTAAGCGGCGCACTCGTCACACCAAGTTCGTCAACATGTGGTGTAGTACTCATTCTACAGCAGGCCGGTTAGACTGTTGAATTTCAAGGAGGATTAGTTGCTGGATTTTGTTTGGCCGGAGGATTCCGTTGAAACGTGACCAAACACTTCTCACATCCCGACTTCGGCATGGTATGTGCCTTTTTATCTATATGTTTTCGAGAGTTTGATTGTTTTGTAGTCTAAATCATATGCTCGCCCTGCTAAAGTCTACAATATTCAGGTTAAAACGCATAAATTGACCATTGTACACTCAGGGTTGTCTCCGACTACGAGAATAAATGATGTAAAAGAAGAAACCCTATCAGCACTGCAAACAAACGTCGCGCAAAATGCATTAGACGTATTAGCAATGGACCCTCCCGAATTTGATGTTGAAACTGTGGATGATTTCGAGCTTTGTCGTGCAATCAAGGAAAAAGGTGTACTCAGTGGCGATTACGAGATATTGGAAGCGTCAACCAAGTTGCGAGATAGTGGCATCACCGGATGGGAGGTTCTCTTCCTTCAATTTAGAGATAGAGAGACTGGTGAGCATATTTTCAGTATCAAACTACCCACTCTTTACAATCCGAGCAATTGTACCTGAACAAATACCTAGGCAAATTGCTACCCATCACCTACACATTACCACCACTGACTGAAGATGATCATGAAGTTCCCGTATTCCAGGACACGGATATCAAAGGAAAGAGGAAGGCATCTGTGGAACTTGACGAATTAACGTTGGATTTTTGAACTAATCCGTTCCAATGTATTACTCTATCCCAAAGACGAGTAAGACCTATCCTGCAAATATAATCCTTGTAATATTACGTTTGAAAGATCATTTCAGCGAAGTTTTCACCCAGGGATGAAACGACAGTGGCAAAAGAGCAGCAGCGACGCGTCGGCCTTCCTCTGTCAGGAGATTATATGTGGAACACGCATTTCTCTGCCAGGTTTATTTGAGAAACGACGAGAATTCTAATAATGGTCAAAATACACCCACAGTATCCATAACTTCGAGTTGTATTCCCAATCTCCTAAGACATTCTCGCACGGCAGTTGTGGGCTGGATAAGAGTCCTCCCAGTTCCCAACACCAAGATCTCTATTCAACAATGTCGAAACTCGTTAATCACAGTACGAACAAGGAAAGTCCACTTACCGGGCCTCGGAGTAACGACTTCAAAGAGGTAAAATCTCTTCTCATTCCAATCCTTCCATCTCTCTTCAGCAGTCCTGGACGAAATATCAAGATTCGGGGCGTCCCATAAGAATACTTTTCCTTCGAGGAATATGCAGGGACCCGGTATTATCAAGCCATCTGCTAGCTGGATCCCATTATCTGAGATAGACTCTACTTGTACAGCAGGAGGGGTGTCGTCCGCAAGAAAATTGGTAAATGAGCGGTCGCGCCATACGCTGCTCGAATGGAATTGGCAACCTCGCCCAGGTCGAGATAACGATGGATGGTATTCATAAGGAGTTTGAAACGACACCCGAAGCTGCGTCCTGGGTGGTCCCTGTGTCGTCGCCAACATTAAACGGCGACAAAGCCTGATGGACATGAGACAAGCTGGATGACCATTTGGAGCAATAACTGCCACAATGATAGCATTATGTAAGGCGGCAGCCAGGTCACGATGCCTCGGGTATTTTATTCTGAAAACTGCATTTGTACCACAGTCTCCGACGCTTTAGGTTTTATTCTGATCATGACCCAGGCCCTATCCGAAAGCAACAGCGGACCGAAGTTTTCTAGAAACTCGGTCATCCGAATTCGATTAGATTCAGGATTCAGAATTTCCTGTCACGGTGGGCTATTGGAAAACCACTGGAAATTTTTGGCTCTACACTCGGGAGATGAGGTACGATGTCCCGTATGTACCTGTCATCCCTTGATTTTGAATGCAGTCCGACATCGGGGCTGTCAGAGGTTTGCATATTTCGGCCTAATCGCTGAACTGCCTTCTTTTGTCTTTACAAAAAACATGGAGTTATGTTGAGATTTGGACAAATGAAATATAGACTGAATCTGAAGACCCTGAGGACAGGGAACAATTTGTTCAAGAAAAGTCGGTGAATGGGCCGCTATTCACATGTACAGCGTGGACGGTCTTCTGATACAGTCGAATTGGAATGAACCGGCCCTGTTCTCCAGAGGGGAATTCAAGAGGGGAATTCAAATACCTGTTCTTGTGATGAGACGCCTCGAACTGGTCAAGAAATCTTGCGATTCGGACTCGGCATGGCAATTCTTGCCTTTG
>Ga0307507_10010020_pt1 | contig 12401 bp, 8 predicted proteins | sample 7_EM_MG_FD_207223 | JGI IMG/M metagenome (GOLD analysis project Ga0307507, IMG submission 207223) | Populus trichocarpa ectomycorrhiza microbial communities from riparian zone in the Pacific Northwest, United States - 7_EM | ecosystem: Host-associated > Plants > Roots > Unclassified | place... | reverse complement strand
CAGGAAAGGTACTGAAAAGAAACTTCATCCCATGTAAAATTTACAAATGGATTCTATTGAATTTGCATTTGGGCAAATAAATTCATTATTGAAAATAAAAATAATTTTTTATGCTCAGGTTGTACGGAAAAAACTTATAAGACCAGGAAAGAGGGTAAGAACAGAATCATAACTTCATGAAAGACTAAATCATAGATAACACGTACCTTTTCTTCTTCAGCAGCAAGATCAAAATCACCATCTTCCTAAATCATAGAAGATACAAGTGAGCATAAATATCAAATATAAACCAATGACACCATTTATTATAACACTGACAAAAAAAAATTAAAGGAAAAACAAAAAAAAAAATGTGGTGAGCTAATGGCAACATCAAAGTAATAGGGGTGCATAGATTTTGGACACAACTCAGGGTCAAAAGGTATTTTTTTTCAACAGCTGACCATGCTTCGCATAGGTAAGCAAATGCAATGCAAGAAAAGGGACTTGGTTGAAACTTCACAAGGCAAAAGGCAAAAAATATTCGTATTTTCAAAACTATTTATGTAACGCAAAATTAATGCATAAGCAAGTAAGCTTACACGTTTAGTGTAGGACAAAGGCAATAATTATGATACAAGGTACATTTTTCTATTTTGCTATGATAGACAATATTCTTGCAATTTACACACAAATTTTGCTTGTCAATAAATCTGACACTTCTCCTACAACTAATTTATTTGCAAGGTTAGCATTGTTTCAAAATCTTGCACTAAAATGAAATTTTATTTGATTAAGAAACCAAAAAAAAAAGAAGTCAGTAGGTAACAAGAAATTGAGAAAAGTTACTTCCATCAATAACTTTAAGATGCAGTTGAAAGCATTTGTAAATTAGAAACATAAAATGGTATTATAATGAACTCAAATCATTATTGAGCTGGAGGAAGGGATTTTAACACTACTACACAATTCATATATGAATCTTAGCAATTATTAATTGGTCGCCTGTACATCTCAGTGCAAGTGGATCAGAAACATTTGTTTGTATGGGTGTTCAAACACTGAGCAAGACTAAGGCAAAAGGCTATAACAATAAGCACAACACAAATGTACATGTGGTGTGGTAACAAATTAAAAAAAAAAAAACCACCATGTAAAATGGTATTTAGGGTGTCCAGGGAATGAAAGACCACTGGAATTTTGCAAGGGACAACAAGTGTCGAAAATGTAACAGAAGTTATAGGTATCAATAGCTCAACTCAACTAAACCTCGATCCAAATCTATTTGCAGCTGTTTAGATGGATTTGATTCCTCCTTCCATTACACAAAGCAGTTTGTCCTAATATATGGAATCAAATGCATCAGAAACAACAACGAACACATTCGGCATCATAGTTGATCTTTTATTCAGATCAATTACAAACTAGCATGACTTATGGTAGATATCATTATAGTCAAACACTGATGACCCTAACTTTTCTGGTTCTTTCAACCGTGTGCCTTTCAGAACAGCATGAGTATCATGAAGAACACTATTCACAGACTTGAAATGAATGTTCATACATGACAGAATTAGTAAAGAATTGTGCTTCTCTCTGCATTCCAAATGAGTAAAGTTCAGAAGTGGATTTTTTAGTAGGCATTGTTGATGATGTTTTAAGATTTTCCATCATCCTTACTCCATTTTTCTTTGGAAGAAGCCTGAGCTTTGAGAAACAAAACAACCTGCATCCTATAATACTTTCAACACTAGCTTTATCCGAGCACTGATAGTTATGATCTTTCAAGCAAGAAGGGGGCCTATTTCTTAATTTCTCTCAAATTGAGTTCTTATGATAATATATTTCATGTTTCCCATGCTCACTTTCAGTGACATAGAAGTTGGCTAGTACCAGTGGCACAACCAGAAATGAAAAGAACCAATATATCCATTTCTATAAAAGTAGTGTTTCAAATCATTTACAGCACCATTGCATTTATATAAACCCTTATGCAAGCCTGCAGTCTGCCCTGGCACATTATTCAGCATTCGAGTATCCAAGCAGCATGAATAGTGTTTATCAGACAGAAATAGAAACCCAGAAGCCTTCAATTTATGCATACATTGCTTTAGTGAGAATTTTTTTAACTTTCTTAGCCCAATAAACTTGGCAATATTTCTCCTTAAGATTCTCCAGTTAGCAGGACTTCCTAGCAAATCAGGAGGGACTGCATTTCTACAAACAATCCATACAAATGACACTACCTGACTTTTTGAGCAATAAGATTTTAGCATCAGTGTCTAAGGATCAATGGTTTCCAGAGTTTTATCACACCGTTCATTAACAAAAACTATGGAATTTCCCTGAGAATTATCTCTCTAAACCATCCCCCTAAAAGAGAATTGTCCACAAAAAAAAAAAAAAAAAAATTCTTGCAAGCAAAAGGAAATTAAACTAGTTTGAATTTTCACACACACCTCTCAGACTTCACAGAGGTCCCAGGATGAAAACTTACCTCAAACACTGAGTTTGAATTTTCCATGGCATTTTGATTTGATGATGAAACAGAGCAATGCCTCTGCATTAATCTTGAATGCTTTCAGCATTGAGTTTAACATATAAGAACCTTAAACAATTTAACAAGGGAAAGATACCTAGGAAGGAAAATAACAATAAATCAGTACACTGGTCATAGTGGTCATTTTGGATCCATTCTGCATGTAGTATATTCCTATCTTTTCCTAAAGTACCCATAGTTTTGCATAACCTACATGTTTGTGTTTTAAAAGACCGAAAAGCTTCTCCTAAATACTACCTAGTTTATGAGCAGGAGAGAGCAATCTGTGGCAGCAAGCAGTTTCAGATATTTGGTTTGTTTGGCAAGACAGAAAATTCAGGACTGTTATTTTTTTCTAATCATTAGTTTAATAGAAAGATCACTTGGCTTCCTCAGGGTATCCTCTATCTGAAACTTTCTGAAGTTCAGAAAGCATGTTCATATTTGAATCACTTCCCTAGCTTCCTTATAATTGTCGTTCACAAAAAAGAAAGAAAAAACAATCAGTGTTGAATTAATATCATCTGATGGAAACTCTGACTCTGAGGAACCCTTGTCTATGGATTGGCTTGTATTGGATCTCAAATCTAGTGAAGACACTTTAAAACCGGATCAGATGGAAATTTTCTGCCACAAAAGTTTTGTTTTGGTTATTGACAGCGTGGCTGCCGGATTGCATTTCACTGTATAATATTAGAGATTCTATTGGCATTGTGGTATTAATATAATACATTTCTTATACTTGTTTATTCAGTATCGCACATTCATAGCAGCCATATCAAGAAAGAAACAAAAGTTAAGGAAATATAGAGAACCAGTCTTACAGAGAATTACAAAATGGCTTGCAAATCCTCCTTCCCTACCACACCCATTTGGAGCCTAACAATTTCAAGGAACTTATATCCATGTTTGCTCCAACTAGGCCTATAAACAATCTAAGCCAACTATCTCATTGTTCAATCTTGGCTCTAGCCGGAAAATATCACATTCACATTGAAGTTTCATGTAGGCATAGTTTAAAAAATGTTCTTCACTTCACAGAATTGTTTTAGATAGAATATTGCAAATAGAGTCTAAAAATGATTAAAGAGTAGAAAAACCTAACCAAGTGGTCTGTTGGGCTTGGTTTATATGTTCATAGTAGCCCGATGAGGTGAATAACATGAGGATTTATAAACATAAGAGGTGGTGCAAATGTTACTAGAAATCACTGAAGCATGGTTAAGAAAACAAAATAGTTAAGAAAACTCTTAACAGCACAAAATATTGCATGTAGAGCTTGACTCACAGGCATGTGGATCTAATGAGACAAAAGCCTTTGCTGTAGGAAAGTGGCATTGATGGAGCATTTGTATCTTCATCAGATATGCCAAAAATACTCTGAATAAGAGACTTTGAACCAGCCAAATTAGGCTTCAGGCACTTCAGTACATCTAAATATCATTAAGGTTATACAATAACCAAGAAAACAGGAGCTATGTTGGGAGTTTGTAACAAGACGACAACAGCATTGAGGCAGCATCTGCAGATACAAAAAAACAAAGAAAAAAATCTGATTAAAAAGAAACTAATTTGAGGAAACCATCTGTACAGACCATGGACAGAAAGCTATAAACAAACATGATCTTTAGAAGAAATTACCTTTCCAGAGCTGTGACTGGAACTGTTACTGAATTCAACCGGAAGCCTCTCAGGTGAGCTACCCCCATTTATAGAACCCATAATGTAAAAAATCTTACCACCAGTTTGTTCAGCATCCAAAGGCCTTCGCTTTTTGCGGCGCTGCCATCCAAATGGCTTTCTAGATCTCAATCTACTGTGACACCAGCCTTGAAGAGCCTCATTTGAACGCCCTTCACTGTTGCCGGCAGCCGGTCCAGTTGTTTCGGATAATCTCCCAAATTCTAAAGCTTCGATTCACTTTTAGTGATAGATTATTGAATTATTTTATCTTTGTTCAAAGATTAAAATTAAATTTTGATGGTGTTCTTGAATTTTAAAAGTCATTCTAATTGTATTAATAAAAATTTAAAAACAAATAATTTATTCTCGATAACAATAAATATTTTATTGCTTTAAAATATTTTAACAAATAAATACTTTATTTTTTATTTTAATTTAAATATTTTTATTATTAGTATATATACTAAAATTTTAAATTAATATTATCTATAAATTTAAATATATATTTAGTATATATTAATATTCTATTATTATATTTATATTAAAAGCATAGTTACCATTAATTTTTATTTTATAGATTTAGATTTATTTCAACTCTAAATTTTTCTTAAATATATTTTATATTTTAAAATAAAAAAGGTTAATATGTTCCGTGTTTACTATTTTTATTGTTGTAATTTAAAAACAAAAAAAACACATTTACATGTGACTGTAACCAAAAAAAATATATATTCATTGCAATGAGATAAGTTTTCATGAATAAAAATCAAGTTATTTTAATTTTAAAAAATTTAAAATTATGTGAAATCTAATATAAAAACATAAACTATGTGTTAACTTAATAGTTTTTTCTACATGGTTCAGAAAAAACAAAAACAAAAACTACCATGATTTCCAAATCAACTAAATTTATTATTTTTCTTTAAAATAATATTATTTTAATTTATTTTTTTTAAGCTACCATTATTTTTTAATCAACTAAAGGTACTGGTGAAGAACGTAATCAAACATGAAAAAAAAAAAAAAAAAAGACTATGAACCTTGATAAAAAATTTGCAAGATGCAAGGTTACAAAATTTGTATAGATCATACGAGGTCACTATTTACCCTCGTCAACGAAAAAGCAGCGGGTAACCATCTAGTTTGTAGATCAGTGGTAAAAGCTTGAAATCAAAAGATTTACTCCATATGGTCTCAGATTCGAGCCCTACTTCATATGGTCTCAGATTCAAGCTCTGTGATTGCTCATATGATAGTCACTGAAGGCTTACATGGTCGTTCGCAAGCTGGCCCGGACATCCACGTTAAACTAAAAAATAATAATAATAATAAAATAGCTGGTTGTTCGTCTTTTTTATACACTGTTCGAAAACACGGTACAAACAATATTCCATAAAAATTCAATTTTTTTAATTAAAAATTTAATTTGTTTTTATATATATTTTAAATCATATTTGAAAAAACAACCACACCACTTAATACATTGATCACGTTTTTAAGAGACATTTCTGCTAAATGAATGATTACTGGTACAAAAGACTTGACTCTTCAAATAATGAAAACAGCCATTAAATGATTTCTCAAAAATGATGATGCTGTAAAATTAGTTGCAAGGTATTATAATTAACAATATATTTTAGGGATGAATAAAAAAACCGAAAAACCAATTAAACCGAGAAAACTGAAAAAAAAATAACTGAAAAAACTGAACCGAAAAAAAAACCAATTAAACCGATTAAATTTTTTAAAAAACCGGCCGGTTCGGTTCGGTTTCGGTTTTGCCGGTTCGGTTCGGTTTCGGTTTTATAAGCAAAAAACCAAACCGAACCGAACCAAACCAAAACCGACAAAAAACCGGAAAAAAACCGAGCCAAACTGAAAAAACCAAGCCAAACCGAAAAAACCGAGCCAAAACAGAGAAAACCGAGCCAAAACCGGAAAAACCGAACGGTTTTTGCCCTAAAAAACCGAACCGAAACCGGTCGGTTTGACCCGGTTTCGGTTCGGTTTCGGTTTTTTTTTTCAAAAAAAAAAATTCGGTTTGGTTGCTTTTTTTTTATAAAAACAGAACCGAACCAAAAATGATCACCCCAACTATATTTTAAGGGAAAAGGTTGCCCCCGAAAAAAGTGATCACCTAGGGGGCAAAAATAAGAGTAGAAACCACATTATAGAAGACTCAATGATCATGTCCATTACATTCATGCATGAAACAATGTTTATGACAAAAGAAACAACCTTAACATCAAAAAGATCTGCTTCTTCCTTCCTCAACTTGCATATCAAAATACTTTCTACTAATAAATTTATCAAAATAATATTTTTTATTTTTTAAAATTATTTTTTCACAATCTGAAAAAAAAAAATTTAATTTTAAACCAGAAAAAAAAATTTAAAAAAAACATAGATTCAAAACACACCTAAGACCATCACATAAAGGAGAATTTAGTAAATTGAGGTAGATGTGGACAAAGATCATTGAATTTTGAAATCAATTTAACATGATTTACAAGTGACTATATTTTGTTTAATATGCTTCATCACCACCTTCTTTAAATATAATACAAATTACAAACCATTACATATGGTATGGTAATAAATTTTCTTGATAGCCATAGCAAAGCAAGGCCATCTTGCAAGTGAATAGTGAAAGACAAGCACAGAAAACTCACCAAGAGAAAAAAGCGAAGCTTAGGCATGCAAAACACAATGTGCAATGGGCATGAGCGCCTTAGGTTCTAACATCAGGTCAAATTGCTTTAAGAACAGAAGGTTGATTAATCACCTTCAGAATATACAAAGAACAAACCCAGAAAATAATTTTCCTGACTGTTTCACAAAGGAAAAGGGAAACAGGAAGCATTCTCCTTTAGAGAACCTGATGATGCTCCCACCCTCAAAGCAAAGAAAAAGAATTCAGGAACCCCAACCTGACCTGAAAGATATTTGCCAACTTTCTGGATTCCAGCAAAGAAAACCAAGACATTGCAAGCAGGTGCAGAAACAATGTGAGAATAAGAACCCTCCATCGAAGAACAATATGAGATATAGGAAGTTAACAAAAATACTGGACAGCTGTTTCAATTGATCAAGAGCTTCCAAACAAAATGCCACACGTGTATGGAGAATCGAACCCTTGGACCAATATGCCATGCAGAACATGAAAACTAGTTAAACTCTAGATCACTTGCCGCAGCCCAAAAGAGACTCTAACATAAAGTTAAAAAATTCTGTCCAGTTAGCAACAAAGACACCCAATCATGTATCCCAAAGAACCATAAATAGCCATGTATCCTGCCAAAATGTTGAAAATATTAATAAAGCACACTCCGTAAATTGAGAACTAGCAGGCAACTAGTGCAAGAAAAAAAAGAGATTACCCTCTCTCTTGTATAATAAGATATGAAAACAGGGTAACCAAAACAGTCATTTCCATTTAAAACAGCAACTAATCCCGAAGTGACAAGAAGCAGACCCCAATAGTAGAACCCACATCATCAGTACTCTCCAAATGCTAATTTGACATGAAACTATCTTCAGTACTTGTAATTTCCTGTACAAAAAATCAACGAAAAATTGGGCAATGGTTTCACAACTGCTTACATATAAAATAAGGAAACTCAGAAGCAATAGTGGCATTCAAAGAGAATTAAACCCAACTAAAATGTGCATGACAAGCAAGCATAAGGTCCATTAAACCAAGAGACAGAAGTCAGCATTTTAGGAACACAAAAACAGTCGAACATCCACGCCTGATAAAACTGATCTACTAGATTTATCCAGCGAGACAATGACAGAGACAGCACATCTTTGATAATTAACTTAAACGTTTTGCAGGCAGTAACAGCAACACCACCAGCTCATCACCTGCAAGAGGACACACATTCCATTACTGCCATGCTAACTGTGCAAAAGAAGACAGTCAATTACCAAGTATCATACCTAAGTATGAAGTCATTCTATCCTGAACGAAACCCTGAAGTACGACGCTCATAGGGTCCTGAACGGTCACGATTATATCGATCACCTCCAGGACCTCCACGACTACCACCATCCCTATTACGCCCACCAGATCGATCTCCATTCCGATCAGGGCCATAGCGACTACCACCACTACTGCCGCCGCCGCCAGAATACCTCTCATCTCTGCCACCATACCTGCCACCTCTTGCCCCTTCACTTGGACACTCCCTAGCAAAATGCCCAGGCTTGCCACACTTAAAGCACTCTCCACTGTTAGATCCACGCCCACCTCCATAGTCACGATTCCTATCACGATCATGCCCACGGTCACGGTCCCGGTCCCTATCACGGCTGCGATCACCATCAAGATCCCTGCTTGAACCTTGCTGAGGCTGGGCTTTATCAACAGTGATGGTTCGGCCATCTAAATCCATTCCATTCATCCCTTCAATAGCATCTTCCATTGCTTTCTTCTCATCAAAAGTGACAAACCCAAATCCACGAGAGCGTCCACTGAACTTATCAACCACTACCTAAACCATGGAAGAGAAAAACGCATCTGTGAAGATATAACACCAAAAGGGATTTTACTAGTTACCATGAGTCGGGCAATTAGTTAATAACTCATCAATTTCAGCATCATCCTCTCCGAGGATAGAGGATTTTTATTTTTATTTTTTTGCACAAAGAGAGCATGGCTATAAAGAAACAGCTAGGAATTTTCTCAAGGAGTAATTAATAAGAAAAAAGATTACCTTAGCTTCAAGAAGATGGCCAAACTTTTCAAAAGTCTCCTTTAAACCTCTATCAGAAGTAGACCATGAAAGGCCGCCAATAAAACAGCGGTACTCTAACTCTTCTGACATGATCTCTCTTTATCCCAACTGCATATTTTGTTTTCAGAAAATTATACTGTCAGTTTGAAACCTAAATCCATTCAAACTCATATGAGTACGTACATATATTTCTAGATCTAAAGCTAAGCAAATAAGAAAAACAACATTCAGCCAGAAAAGGAAATAGATTTTCAACTTTAAACCTGTCGAGGAGGAGGAGGAGACAATCTGGTTTTTGGGTGAGCGCAAACCCTAATAGAGAAGAAGCAGATAGATATAGAGAGGGGAAGCTGGAAAGCAATGGGAATAGACGAGGTGGCGTTGGAGTTGGACTCGTCAACTTGTAAAAGGATAAAAAATAGAATCGTATTTTGAAAAAAATATTACAGTAAAAAGAATAATAAAATATAGATAAAATTACTAATTGATATTAGAAATAGTGTAATTACATCCAACATTTTATTTATTTTGTTTTTTTATTTAAAATTTTTCATTTTATATTCTGAAATTTATAAATTAATTGATATTAGAAAAAAATAATGCTTTATATTCTCACTGACATGTAAAAAATCAATAAAAAAATCAAATTATTTACAAAATAATCATTATATTTTATTTAATAACTAAATGACATATATTCACTTATACTTATATTAAATATTATATTTTTATCAAAAAAAAACTACTCACCACTTTCTCTCTTTCCTTTTTTACTCATCTTTGCTTTCAGATAAAATAATTCACTAATTCTCGCACTTAAGAACAATTTCATATCCATATATAATTGTTATAAATAATAATAACTAAAAAAATCATACAAACCTAGAGGACAAAGCCCTAGAACTTAGAATTAAAAACTGAAATAATTACTCAAAAAAACTAAAATTAGATTAATAAACCATGACTTATTGATTATATGAATCAAGAATCAAAAGTTTATCTTTTTGATAAGTTTTAAAGAGTTCAAAGAAAAACTAAAAGCAATATGGCTCGCACAATTTTTATTTAAATAAAAAATGTTTTTCACATCCAAAAAATAAAAAGTATTTATATGTTTGACTTAAACAAAAATAAACCCTAATTAACTATATGTTTAAAATTAAATCCAAATAACTATCTGACATAAAGATATAGGTAAAATAAAATATGAAGTTTGGGTTTTATATAAATAAAAGCTCAATTCGTATATTTCTAAATAGTAACTTATAAGCCTTATTGAAAAATCTCATTAATGTTTGATTGCTATAAAATTTTAATCATATAAGAAATAGGGTCTTTAAAACCTCATAGCAAAATTTCAACTCAATCTCACAGTTATATTTAAAGTTATGATCATTAACATAAAGTTATGTATGAGTTCTCGAAGCTTGCTCAACCTAAATGTCATGAATCAATCTATTGAATGCCTTTTTTATCATCTTGGTTATTGCCCTTGTTATTGGTCTAATTGACACAAACAATGAATCTTGTGGTGTTGCTTACTGATTCTCAAGTTCCCTATTTCCTTAAAAGATTTAAATCTTAAATTGTCACATATATTAAAAGGAGAAAGATCATAAATATTAAATATAGCACTTACATTATACTCATATGGAAGTTCCAATTTATAAGTCTTGTTGTTAATTCGTTCAAGAACTTGGAATGAATCATCCCCTCTAGACTGCAACTTAGATCACCAAAGGGTTGAAAATCTTTCCTTCCTTATATGCACCCAAACTCAATCATCAAGTTCAAAAATAACATATAAACGACCTTTGTTAGTTTTAGTGGTATATTGTTCATTCTTCTCTTTCTATTTGTTGTTGAACACTCTTATGGTCTTTACTATTTCTTCATCTATCTCTATACCTTTTTTATTAACACTATAGCGAAGAAAAACAAATTTATCCATGCAAAAAGTACATTTCTTTAAGTTAGCATATAATTTTTCATTTCTCAAGACATCAAGCATACATCACAAATGGCTAATATGCTCCTTAAAGCTTTCATTATACACCAATATATCATTAAAATATATTACAACAAATTTGCCTATAAAATTCATGCAATACACTACTCATTAATCTCGTAAATGTGTTTGGTGCATCAGTGAGACCAAATGGCATAACTAACCATTCATATAACTCGTGTTTAATCTTAAAAGTAGTTTTTCATTCATCTCTTTCTTTCATTATAATTTGATGATAACCATTTTTTAAATTATTTTTTGTGAAGTTATAAAAACCATGCAATTCATCTAACATATCATTTAGCCTATGAATTAGATGTTTACACTTTACAATAATGTTGTTGATAGCCCAATAATTCACGCGCATCCTTTAAGACTCATTTTTTTCAGCACAAGAAGCACTAGTACCATACATGAACTCATGTTCTCCCTTACATACCCCTTATCTATTATTTATTTGTCTCCATCAGATCACTTCTATAAGTTAGTTGGTTGGGAATTATAACTCCATGTATGATATCAAATTTATATTTTATTCCCATGATTAGTGGTAAACCACTAGGAACATCATCGGGGAATACATTTTTATATTTTTGCAACAAATGAACAACAATACTAGGAAGGGATAAATCAATATCATTAGTATTGAAACATGTCTTTTTCTATAAAAATACAAACATAAGCCGGTTGGTATAAAAAACACTATTGACATTACTCTCTTTTGCATAAAGACCCACTTGCTTCTTTGTTTTTCTCTCCACAACCTCTTTTTCTTTCTTCTCATATGGCCCTTTTATATTTTCTCTCGTCTTGATCACATTTTTCTTTTTAGTCATCTCAACCACCTTTTTCTTTTTACTCTTTTCGATCTCAGACTCTCTTTTTAATTTTAATTGATCTTCATATACTTATTTTAAGGTTAAAGGTACAAGGGTAATGAATTCATTATCTTATACAAAAGAGTACCCATTCTTGAACCTATAATGAATAACATTCTCATCAAATTACCATAGTATAACAAAACAAAATTACTTATTTGTAAAGTACATCATCGTTATACCTCCTATTTGAAAAGGAAACTAACACATGTTTATTCACCTTTACTTTATCATGCTTATTCAACCATTGCAGCTTATATGGTCTATGATATTTTATAATAAACAAATTCAAAATTTCCATAAGAGTATTACTAACTATATTAGCATAACTCCATCATCTATAATCATATTACATGTCTTATTATTGATGTGGCATCCAATATGAAAAGTATTTTTCATTTGCTACTCTAACTCATCCTATTTGATTTGAGCACTCAATGCAAGCCTAACCATAAATGACTCACCCTCAACTGGATATTCTACCTCATCATCATTAGCATCCTCAATTGACAACATCTTTTCAGCATCACTATCACCTATAATTTTCACCTCCTCATGATCATGCAAGATCATAA
>Ga0307507_10010019_pt1 | contig 12401 bp, 15 predicted proteins | sample 7_EM_MG_FD_207223 | JGI IMG/M metagenome (GOLD analysis project Ga0307507, IMG submission 207223) | Populus trichocarpa ectomycorrhiza microbial communities from riparian zone in the Pacific Northwest, United States - 7_EM | ecosystem: Host-associated > Plants > Roots > Unclassified | place... | reverse complement strand
GTAATTTCGGATCTCTCTTTCTTTGTTGTTGCTGCTCCAAGTCTTTCGATTGTTTCCCAGTATGTGGCCTGTGATCTCATTGGAATTCTTGAAAGATCATACCTTGGTGGGCAGGAAGGATTATACCAGTCATTTTCTGGGGGGTCCATGGGGTAATACTGTGACTTTGCTCCTTTAATGAGGCTGGATTTTGCTCCCTGGACCATGCTAAAGCGGTCACCAAAAATTGTGGTGTGGCCTGCCATGCCATTTAATTTGGCGGACCCAAGCATGTCGCCCAAGGCCATTGCGACACATGATCGATGTACAAAATGTGAAGAATCAATAGCATCCCACATCCAGATTCCTTCCGATGCCATTGCCATTTCTTGAAATAGCATCCAAATAAAAGATTCAATATCACCAGGAGAGTTTGGACTGGGTGTCGCAAAGTTGATAATCACATTATTTGTTTGATATCGGATTGAACTGGGCAAATTAAGGATTATAAGGATCATTAACCATGTATTAGATTGCTTCTTCATAGTTAGTTGAGTGCCATCTGTTGATATAGCAAATGCAACATCCCGTGGATCTTGAAACAGTCCAAGTTTGTTATGCTGCATGACATGCACTTGAGAATTCCCAAAGTCTGAATATTTCTGTGTGGCGGCGGTTCCAACAAGGTGAAGCGCAGCCTGAAGACAGGAGTCGCGATTGCGTAGAAGTCTTCCAGTCTCTGCATTCACGAACATGGCACAAATTGTTGCCATAACTGGAAGAATCTGAACCTGGGCTCGAGGGATTAAGCGGCCACTGGATGTGGGGTCATGATAGTGCTGTTCGTTGCAGATATCTTTTCCATGGACATATGGACACTTCTTCAGAGACTCATACACTCCTGTAGATGCTATACAGCTTCGTGGACACATATTGACCATACAAGGTACAAAATCCGTGAGAATTTGGGCAAGCATTTTGGCACGGTGTTGGCTCAAAATCTCCATTTTTGAAGCCATCGCAAGAACGTTGGCATAGAGCTTGTAGGCATAGACAGTCCCGTTTGATTTCCTCCATGCCACATAGTGCTGAAGAGATAGAATCTCAGAAGCTGTCAATGTACGAACACCGGTGGATTGATGTGGAGGCTCTGTTGGTAGGACATAGTCTCCAAGAAGTCGTTTCCGCAGTTCAACTAAAGTATTGGGCAGCTGAAAAAAACTCTTGTTCATATCCTGACCAATGGATTTCAGATCATCCTCACTATCCTCCTCGCTGTCATCTGACATTCCCCCGGAATTCGGGTCAGAACTGCTGGAGTTGTTGTCAGTTTCCTCCCACCAAAGTTCGGACACAGGATCATGTGTGTCCCCATCATCAGAACCATCAATTGACTCATCCACATCGCTAGACCCCATATCTAGAGAAGAAATATGTGTAGGGGGTGCTAGTGGGTTTCCGAGGTGAAAGGAATGTTCCAGGCCATCCAAACGTGGACTTGAGCTTAAAGGACCCATTTCCAAGTCGATCTGAGAAGCTCCAGGATTTGCAAAACCTTGAAAATATTATGCACATTAATTAAGTGGATAAAACAAGACTATATATATTCACCATCCTGCTCTGAATCAGTCAGATTTAAGCTTGTATCAATTTCCATCTGATCTGAACCAGAGCCACTGCTTTCCTCTGTATCGGAGTCATTATCGGAGTTATCTTGAATATGGGAATGAGACTATAAATGACAAAGTTCTGATAGTACAAACTCTGTGTGGCCTGTGCAATGCTTGTTGCGAGAAATTGGATATTCCTTTGTATGCATCCCCAAAGATGAGCTGATCGTATGTGATCATGCCTTGCACAGGCAATCAAAGCTGTCTCATCGTCTTGTAGATGCTTCCGTATTGTCCTACGAACCAAGTTCCGAAAAGGGAAGCACTTCGAACAGTAGCATGGCATGGCATATGCTGGGTTTGTTAAATAGGTGAAACAATCTTTCACAATCACAATCTTTCATCAGCATGCTCACGTGATTCAATTTCCCAAAAATCCTTCAAGTCCAAAACATACGTGTTGCATGTCATTTTAAAATGTTCCCAAATGCCTACATGGCTTCAGGATCTTCTTCATCTAGCTTTCCTGCTGCCAGACTTTACCTCACTTCACCATCCACTGTCCACACTCCACATTTCAACCGACGACAAGAAACCGACATCCAGCACCTCCAGCTCAACAAATTGCTGGGAAATCCACATGTATTCCGACTGTGGAACCAGTATCAAGGTGCAACAGAAAGGCTACTTCAGGAGTCTGAAGAACAGAAAAAGTTACTCCAGCAAATCAATATGCTCACTGCGGTAACACATGCATTAAGAGCCGAACTTGCAGAGTTTCGGTACCACCATAACCAACAAGAGTAAGCACAGAAACGTCAACCAATGGCTACACTCATGTATTTCAAAAATCAGCTTACCGATTGGAACACCACAAGAAAGGTTCTCACTCTCTCCAAGTGACTCTACCTCACAGACGGCTGCCAGGTTCATGGACGTAAAGCCTGTGGTAAATGGTGGGGGTGCGATGTGCCCAGAGTCATACGACTGTTCTGTCCTGTGGACCATTGACGATTGCCAGCACTACGGACTTGTCACCAAAAAGAATGCATCGTGACCGCCAATGGAGAAGTGTGTTCGTAACAGCCAGGGGGAGACTATTTCCACATCTGAGTTCAATGCAATCAAGACAACTGCTCATATGCTCATAAATATCCATTTAGTCCCTCTTGGTACACTGGCTGCTCCTGCAGCGAAAATGATGATGAAAATGAAGAAGTATTACAAAAAGTACTTTCTACAAAACTTCAAGGACGTACTAGACAAGTTAGAGGTTCAGGAACCTCTTCTAGCTCTCTGCGCTGCTTGTTGGAAAGCTGAACATATTCTCGCCAACTGTCTCACAGAAATCGTGGATGCGGAGAAGGCTGCAAAGAAGAAGGATGCGGGAGGAGGTCTCGATAGTGATGATGGGGAATCAGTAGCACCATCGAAGAAGCGTCAGAGGAAAAAACAGCTGAAGAGGAGTTTGGAGCAGAATCAAAAAAGAAGCAGAGACGAAACCGTGCTGACAGCATCAGGCTCAAAGGTGTGAAAGGAACTTGTTGCATGTGATGTGATTTGTTCACGCAGGTTGTCAACGCCTGCCAGCTCTGCCCGCGCCCCACCCACTCCTCGATACACCAATAAGTGAACAATTGTCAATCCTTGGGTCAAGCCAAAGTCAGTCCGTTGTTCCAAGAAGTCTTGTCCCTACTGGTGCATGGTCCAAGGTCGAGGTCAACTTCATTTATGTGGATCGAAGTTGTAGGTCACTTTGATATTATCATATGTCCTCTCACTTATTCAATGTCTTTACCGCTTTGCGAATTGCACCCTAGATTCCTCCTTGAAAAGTATGAACCAAAATTTCTCTCCCCAAAATTTAAATAATGATACTTCTCTTACAGGCGAGTTTACCGAGAGGTTCTCGAGTATCAAAGATGCAATCCACCTTCTCAATGCCATGGAGTCATCTCCAGACTTCAAAGCCGGGAAATCATCGGATGATTTTGTCGCTTTTCTCGCAAGAATCAAGAACTTAGATCCCAACGATCCCAGCCTCTCAGAAGACGATTTGGATGTGAGCTGGGGCCATTACCAATTTACAGGAGGTCGCTTAACCTGCAGTGCGGTCCTCACAAACTGGGATGCAGTTGGAGGCTGTGAATTTGCCTGTGATCTCATTGCAGCAGCCCTCAAAATGTGCAAAGTTGCCCGGCATCTTTGCTTCAAATGGAAAATTGAAGCAACATCATATTTAAGTGACGTTTACCTTGAAAATGTCATCTTGAAACTCTGGGATCTCTGGAAGTCAGCGGGTGGGGTGCGTGGTTGTTTGCTATCCCCTGATGCCTTTTAACACATATCGTTTAAGCCTGTTGAAAAAGGGAAAGCAAAGGCCGTCGACACCACAGATGGCCAATCCCCGAATCCTCGGCCGTCTGACGTGGCAACACAACACGTGGCTGGCGACAAATCCACAAGCTTGGGCGCTGTTGAGCTCGCTCCCTCAAGCTCGAATAATACTCTCATGGTTCAAAATCAAGACATCTCCATGGGCGATGGTGATGGCGGACAGGGATTGAAGGCTGAGTTCGAACAGCTGCTGAAGGTGACTTTTTTTATACTGCAAGCTCCTTTGTTAACCAAATTTACTGGCAGACTCTTCTTAAGGATGATTTATGGACTCTTGTCAAAATGAACTCAATCACACTTCCAGTACCCACCAAACCGCGCACAAAACAAGGTAAGAATATGCTGATGTCTGAGGTCTCCCATGCTTAGCCGCTAACCACTGTTTTCACAAGACCTGATATCTGCAATTCTTCAAGATCCGAAGGCACTCGCGGGATCTTTTGCCGAAAGTGCTTGTAATATGGTGCATGAGGTCCGTTCCTACCTCTGTGTTATATCAACGTGCTTGCAAATGTTAATCCACATGCATAGCGTAAAATCCAGAAAGGAAAAGCTGTTTCAGGCAAGGATTCAAAGTCGTAAACTTGCATTGTCCTCCCCCTTCGTAACTTCTAGCGTACAATACTCTTATATTAACAAGATTCTTCCGTAATCCCAAGAATATATTGGCTGATCTTTGCCTGACCTGAATGAGACTTTTGTCTGATGACTGCATGAGAATGATCTGACTCTGGCGCTGACTAAAGCAAGACTGCAACATGACTAAATGATGGATAATTGGACCATGTATCGAGAATATGCACAGAATGAACCCGACTGCCAACTGACTATTTTACTGGTTTTTAGTCAGGTAAAAGTTGGAAAAACGACACCTACTTCATGTGACCATAGAACTGACCATGCCGCGACCACTGCCAGACTTTTACCTGGATTTCTTTTTTACTGAGCTCAGTAAAAACGAAAAGTCCTGTGAAGTCTAGTGCTTGCCTTGTGAAAGTCAAGCTATCATCTTTTGGTCCTGTAATAGTCTGGGAGATCTGGAGATGTGATGGGATATTGATCGAATTTCAGGGTTCCTCAATTTCTTCTCAAGCCCATACATTACTTGCTTCCTGAAATCAAGAGATTCAAAATGAAAGCAAGAAGTCCTTTTTGCCTCCCCTAAATTCCACATGCATCAGATTGAAGTTGAATCATTCCTTCCTTTCTCTCTTAACTTTATTCCATCATGTTCCCTCCCACCCCATTGCTCAGGCTGGTTCAATGGTTATTTTATGGTACGTGCTGCTCATGCTCTATTGGCAAGCTTGTCTGACACACCCTCTATTCTATTAGGAAGCATTACCAAGGCTGAGTGCTGAGCCTTCTCCCCTGTATTCACATCTGCGCCACATGGTTGTTTCAAACAGAGGAGGATCAGAGGGTGGCCCCAAGGCCAAGAAACTTGTGAGTTCATCTATCAGTACAACCAATCCCAGTCTCCTCTCTGTGCTTGCCAGCTGTCAAGAGTCAAGACTGTAATACAATGTGGATCTGTATGTAGTTCTACCCAATGACAACCTATGATAACCATTCCATCATTATGCCCTGAATATGAGTGCGAAACCCCTAGTGAGAGAATTAGTGATTGTGATTGGACCAGGCACTAAGCACCATCATCGATGTATTGAGCCTGAACCAGACTATTTCACTGAATTTCAGTCAGGCAAAAGTATGGAAAAATGACACCTACTTCAGGTAATCGTAGAATTGACCATTCCCCAATCGCCGTCAGACTTATACCTGATTTTCTTTTTTACTGAGTGTCACCTGTCACGACCACTTTCTCATCACTACCACCACCGCCATCTGCCTGCGTGTGCCCCACCACCCCCCATGCTCTCTTCCTGCCCACCTCGCACCCTCGCTATGGCCAACAAGGACCAATAGAATGATTACAGGCCCCTTCAGGTGAGTTCCCACTGTTTGGCCCCTTGTTTGCTAACAACCCACTACCATCACCTCGCGCCTCACCACCAGCCCTGGTGAACACCCACCAGGGCAAAGCCAGGGCGCTCTTCCCACCTTGTGCCATGTTGGCTGCATCGACCTGACCATGCACACCTTGCTTCAAACCATGTCAACCCCCCCCCTCGCAAATGCAACCCTCAGATTAACCCAGCACCCAGGATAAACCACCCATGCCAATGGAATCAGCCCATGAAAATGCCCCAACAGATAGAATCCAGCGCCGAGGCCCATCAACAAGGACCCGGCGCCACTTGGCAAACAACAGGAGATACAGCACCCACCATGCAGCCAGGTGTGTACCCCATGCCTCCCCACTAACCAGCCCCAAATGACAGTGAAAATGCTGGTGCCCTCTGTGATGAGGGCACCACTACGTCCCACTCGACCATGGCTGCCTAGACCACATGTTGACACCCAGATGCAACCAAACTCAGCCATTGACGGTGAGGATTCTTGGTGGGTACATTCTGGGGTCTCGAAGAGGAGCTGTGATGTTGCTCCCTCCCTTAGAATTTACATATAACTTGATGTATAGTAGTTTAAGGAATAAATTTTATAATCCCAAATTTTACTTCAGCACAGAAAGGCAGATTTCGACTTAACCACAGAACTTTTGCAAAGTGTATGTACAGTGTAACTAGTACATAAGTAATGGCTAATTTGGCCATCACACATCACATTTGATTTTCTGACAATCCAAAAAGGGAACATTGTGGCTGAATTAATCGAAATAGTATGGTATCATGTGGATAAGATTTGACACACATTCCTGAATAAGTGACTGACATTTGCCATCAATGTGTCGAACATTGGACAGGTGTGTTGTTCTTCATCATGTGTGTCTCATCTCATTTCTGTGTGTGTGTGTCTCTTCTTGTCCATCCCGAATTTGAACCTAAGATAGGTTGAATTCCTTCCTTCCTTAAAAAAACTTGCCAATATGTACCTACAGTACCATATTATGCAGCCAAATGTTTTTACAATTTAATCTTACTTCTATGATTCACAAATTATAAACCTGGGCATTCATTGAGGACTTCGTTCAAACTTCATTCTGAAAGTGCCATCTTGGAAGTTGCCATTGACAGTCATGGGATGTTTATTTTCCCATTTCGGAAAATTTTGCATCCACAGTTCTTTCACAACACAACCATCATCTTCCTCTCGTACTTGAACCTAGTTGGTGTGTGCTTTTGTCATCCTCGTCCGCGTTCATCTACTCACTCCCCCTTTGTCTCTTTATCACCAGGCAGTGTACTTTCGTCCTCACTTACCCGTGTTCACCGTACTTACACCCCTTTTGTCCCCTCGTCTCCAGTTGGTGTACTTTGGTCTTCCCTTATCCATGTTCGCCATACTCACACACCCCTTTGCCTTTTCATGTGTGTGTTTTGGATCTCCCTCATTCATGTTCACCATACTCAGGCGCCACCCTTTGCCTCGTCTGTAGAAAGTGCGCACTTTTGTCTTCCCTCATCCATGTTCACCGTACTCACACACCCCTTTGCCTTTTCATGTGTGTGTTTTGGATCTCCCTCATTCATGTTCACCATACTCAGGCACCACCCTTTGCCTCGTCTGTAGAAAGTGTGTGCTTTCATCTTCCTTCATCTGTGTTTGCCATACTCACACACCCCTTTGCCTTTTCATGTGTGTGTTTTGGTTCTCCCTCATCCGTGTTCACCATACTCAGACCACCCCTGCCTCTGTGTCTCTAGCAAGTGCGTGGTTTCGTCTTCCCTCATCTGTGTATGTTGTTCTCACACACCCCTTGTTTCCTCGTCTCTAGAAAGTGCATGCTTTTATCCTCCCTCATCTGTGTTCAGCATAGTCATACCCCTCTTTGCCTGATACATCATTACTAGCCATAGTACACTGCTGTCCTATCATACAAGCAATACATAATGTTTCTATCAGATTCACCCTGTTATTGGTCAAATATCAACCTTCCTCTTGGTTAAAATTAACCAAAGATAGGTTGAATTTCTTGAAATCCCTTGGTGAAATTCAACCTTCAATCAGTTGAATATAACCTGTATAGCAGCTTCCAAAGTCTTTGGTTGAATTTGTACATTTTTGGATGGAAATCAACAAAAAAAGTACAGGTTGATCACCAACCTAAGGTTGACGAAAATCAACCAAAGGACCCTTGAATTTTGACCTACATCAGGTTGAAAAAATAGGTTGACTTTTGACCATTTTTACCTGCATAGTGCTTGTGGGTTCAATATTATTAATTAATTGAAAATAAATCAAAATTGAAAAAGGAAAGAAAGGAAGGAAAAGGAAAGAGAGAGAGAGATCTTCATTGCGGATGCTCAAGGCCTGACACCAATAATGCTATGAGATGCAACTCATGTTTGAGCTTCCAGGGCAGCATCAGCTGTCAAATATTACTTAAAGAGGAGAAATCACCTAATTTCAAGTGAGCCAGCCTGTGGATACTGATAGATACTGAACCCCAGTCAAAAACGACTTGGGTTGTTCCGAGGTACTTCTGATTGCCTAGAATTGAAGCAATGTAAGATGTCGTTTTATTGACAGAATTCTATACAAATAGATTTAGATTGACCCCAGTTCCATCCAATTCGATATTACACATGTTGAACACATGTACACAGCATGGTTTTTAGTGTGGGTCAGCATTGACCAGCCTTGCAAATTGCCTGAAATATAACCAACTCAATTGATGCTACAACAAGTCACACAAATCGACCATAATCACTGTGATTTGGCCTCATCGGAGTTGATTTTGACTGGGAGTACTGAACCTTAAGGGCTGATGTGAATGCGAATAATTATGACATTTCTCCTGTTTGGGTTAGGTCGATGAGATACTCGCTTAGATCTCTCAGTTCAAACAGACAATGATTCAATAATCTCTTATCTTGCCAGATTCATCCGAGTCCAAGTCTTAAAGTTACTATGGAGTCAAATTTTAATATTACCAGAGCATGTATACTCATCAGGAAAAAATAACTTGGTCCAGTAGTTCAATATAGCCACAGTAGTTATAATAGCCTGGTACTCTAGTCCCCCTATATGTTGCTCTGGTAGTTCTCCCTTGCATCATAGTAGACACCAGTAGTCTATACTAGTAGTAACTCACTTTCCACTGATACTTGCAAGTAGCACTCAGTAGTTCATGCCTATAGCAGCTACCTGATCTACTAACAATGTTTATCTTGCCAGACATGCATGAAAATCACAAAAATGGAAATATGCATTGCAAGAGATAACTAACAAACAACTACTCAAATGTACCTAGGCTGATAAACTCACCATCTGTATCCCCTGTTCAACCATCAACCTCCCAGAAACAATGGCAGCCTCTTTGCTAACCACACTGAAATTATGACCAAGAATGGGCAAGGGGGGTCAAAATCTCAAGGAAGGTATAGAACGAGGGACATACAGGGCACAGGTAGACAGGTGAGGGAAGAGACACCTAAGGGGGTTGACAAAAAAGAGATGGGTGAGGGGGTTGACAGAGCAAGGAGAGATGGGCAAGGAGGTTGATGGGTGAGGGCGAGGGAAAGACAGGTGAGGAATGAGAAGCAGCAGGTGAGGGGGGGGGACACGCAAGGCAAGAGACAGGTGAGGAAAGAAATGCACGAGGGAAGATGGGTGAAGGGGTTGACGATACAAGAAGAGATGGGTGAGGGCAAGGGTTAGACAGGTGTGGGAGTCATTGGAATGAGAAGTAACACATGTGGGAAGAGAAGGGTGAGGCAAGAGATGGGCAAGGCAAGCGATGGGCAAAAGAAAGTGATGGGCAAGGGAAAGCAACAGGCAAGGGAAAGTGGTAACACATGTGGGAAGAGGTGGGTGAGGCAAGCAACGGGCAAGGAAAGAGACGGGTGAGGTAAGAGATGGGCAAGGCAAGCAATGGGCAAAGGAAAGCTATGGGTGAGGAAAGATAGGGTGAGGCAAGAGACATGGAAGGCAAGGCAAGAGACATGCGAGGCAAGAGACGGGCAAGCCAAGGGATGTGCGAGGCAAGAGATGGGCAAGGAAAGCAATGGGCAAAGGAAAGCAATGGGCAAAGGAAAGAGATGGGCAAGGAAAGAGATGGGTGAAGGAAAAGACAGGTGAGGGGGGGAAGAGACAGGTGAGGGAGTCATTGGTGAGAGAAAAGAGAGGCAGAAGACGTGGTTGTTATGGAATGAAGAACAAAGGGAATTGCCTTTGCAGGATCATGTGACAGTGTTTGTCTGATTGCATCATTTCTCATGAGGGCCAGGCACTCCAACTTCAATGTTTCAACAATTTGATCAATGTTCTGTCAGTTTACCCTGATGATTACCCAGGCAACTGATGGTAGTACGAGGTTAACTCAGGCAACTCATTGAACTGACTTTACTTGATGGGGTATCAGGAGTACTAGCACATATCATAAACTACTGATGTCTACCATCTTCATACCAGCCTACTGGGTATGTTGTCAGAACAATGAGGGCAATGTATACGATGTGCAAACTACGTATACTTTTTTTTTTCCTGATGTTGAGCAATGAACAGTGTTTGAATTTTTGCAGCGAAAAGATGGTGTGATAGCCTGTGGGCCTGCATTTCCAGTGATACTCTACAGTGGGTTGTAGGGAGTGCAGAAACATTTGGGATATCCATGGCCATAGGACTCTGAAAGTACCACATCCCATCCGATCTGCGCAGTTAACCAGAGTGCTGGGGGAATCCTGGGTGCTGTGGTTTTGCTGTATTTTTTTTTTATTACAAAATTTCGGATCCTGAGTCAGACATCATTATTTTATTTTGTTTCCTAGACCCATCAACCATCACCTCCTTTTCTGACTCCTTTCCATCTTAACTTGAGGATGTCTCAGACATTTGCTGTCAACGGTTCCCTTCGCCTACGACAACTACATGCCTCAATATTAATGATGCCCACGACTCTACCACCAGATTTAATCGAAGCAATTGTGGATGATCTAGCCTTACAAAAAGACACCACCACACTGGAGGCATGTGCTTTAACCTCCAGACCCAAATCAGAAATATATGCACTTTTTCCCCCTTTCGAAATTCAAACCACTTTGTGATCCCTTTTCAACACTTTTACAGACCACACTTCTCTTTCACCGGTTTTTGAAAGCGAAAAACGCTTTTGAAACAATATGGACTGGAATTTCAAAAGTGGTTAAGCTTTCAAAAGGGGTGAAAACAGCTGAAAGCGCTTTTGTGATTTTACTGATGGTTAGTACCGACACCTAGATCCCGAAGTCCCCCTTATGCTGACACGCCTTTTGTAATAAAGTCAAAGGGCCAGATACCGGAACGAGCCAAAACATACACCCTCAGCATCTTTCAACAACCCTAAAATGCCTCAAGGTAAAACTCACTGGTACAGCAGTGCTGCTTGGACTTTTCCAGAAATTGAAAATGCTATTCGGAATGAACATCCTCGAGGAATTGAAGTTGATCATCAAGGTAAAGGGGGATTGCGCAGTTGGAGAGGAATAGCGGGGACTGGACGAAATATTGACACTGTCCAACTTTCCACGTCTGCGTCCGAGTCGAGTCAAGATAAACATCAAGGCCCTTCGCATTTCAAAGACGTTGAAGGGAGAGCTATTGAAAATCCCAAAAATCTAACTCCTCCGCTTGAATGCAAACGCTTCTGTCACGCTCCTTCCCTCCCCTTCTGAAACGGTTGAATGGGGAATTTGATAATGGATATGTTATTCGCAAGGGTCTATTTCGATGCTAGTCAGAAGGGCTTGAAAAGAAGCAAGTCAAGGTATGGTGGGCTTGTGAGTAACAATAACATTTAGAGCACTGATGTATGTGATTACAACAAAGAACTAGCAACGTGGAGAGATGAAAACTAGGCAGATAGCAAATACACAACAGGGCAAGTCAGAAAGTGCTGGTCCATGCTTTCAGATCGAAAGTAGAGGCCCGAGCCATATCCATCCACGCGGATGTCTGCGGATAGAATGAGATGAGCAGGGTTTCCGATCGAATGAGATATCAAAAGGCTCACAAGCAGCATTTTAGGCGTTTGTCGCTCGTCAGGGTCCTTCAAGAGACAAGCGTCTACGAACTCCTCTGCTTCTTTCGGAAAGCGACCCTCCGGAGTTAAGCGAGGCGCAGGTTCTCGAACGATTTGATGCATCAGTTCGATAATGCTCATTGTCATCCCTCCGCCATTCAGGCTGACGCCTTTACTCTTCCGCTTGCTCAGCCTTCTAGCCGTTTTGGCATTCATCGCGAATGAGTCTCGATGAGTGGGAGTCTTATTATGCCCCGAACCCAGACTCTCATGATCTTCGTCGAGGTCTGAGAGATTGTCATCGTCCGAAAAGGAGTCTGAGAAGGGGAACCGCCCTAGAGCAAGTTCAACAAGGGTGATTCCAAGGGACCAGACGTCGGATTTAACGCTAT
>Ga0307507_10010018_pt1 | contig 12407 bp, 3 predicted proteins | sample 7_EM_MG_FD_207223 | JGI IMG/M metagenome (GOLD analysis project Ga0307507, IMG submission 207223) | Populus trichocarpa ectomycorrhiza microbial communities from riparian zone in the Pacific Northwest, United States - 7_EM | ecosystem: Host-associated > Plants > Roots > Unclassified | place... | reverse complement strand
TCATGTCTATGTATGTATATTTTTAATATGAACTTCTAATCATGCAACCATAATATTATGTGTTTATGTAAGATTCACTTTTAAATGAAATATTGATTGTATGGATTGTATTTTGATGATGTGAGGGATCAGGTTCGCTAATTTCCGGCACCATGTGTGTTAGGTATATGGAAAAAAAAATTATTGTTGTTTTGGGCTTGAAAAGCCGGGTTGTTACAGTATGCTAGTAAAAAAAATCATGGTGATCTTGTTACCCGAGATCCAAAATCACGATGATCCCCTTACCCAAGATCCTAACATACACTAAATGTATGCTAGTCAAATCACGTCTTACACTTCTCATATTTTCTTTATCAATGGTACTCCCATCACTTGGCGAATTCACACCAACTTCCATCCTTTCACATAACATCCAACGTTTGCAAGTTCATATCTCGCATTATTAACATATTAAATTCTCAAATTTAAGTAGAAAGCTTAGGAGAGGATCACCTACCTGCAGTAGAAGCTCTACTCGTGCTCCCATGCTGCTGTTGTTGTACCATGTCGGTGGTCTCTCCTACAATCACAAGCTTATCTCAAAAAAATTTCTCATTCAAGGATACATTTTATATTAACCATATCAATAGCCTATAGTTCTTTCTTTCAATCATTCCTTTCTTTATATTTTGTGTTTTTTTTTTCTCATTACACCTATTAATAATGTCATTCTTTGTCCAACCATGGTTATCATTCTTTTTTTATATTTGAATTGTTACTGTATTGAACTGTTATTGTTTCGAACCGTTACTGTCTTGAACTGTTACTGTTTCGAACCATTACTGTCTTGAACTGATACTGTATTAAACTGTTATTGTTTTTGTTTTTGAACCGTTACTGTCTTTAGAGGTCGCATTCCGCCTCTCCTTAGATTTTTAACTATATCCAGAGTTCTAGAACTTCATTTCAAGTGAGGTTGGTCTCGTTGGAAAGCTAAGACACGAGGCTAAAATGTTAAGGGAAGGAGAACCCAGTTCTACAGCTCTAAATTGAGCAAGACCAATTCCTTTAATTAGTTAACATTCAAAACTACAATTTATATGAAGGAACCTGATCCTAATTCCCTCATCCTCCTACCCGAAATCTTACCGAAAGTCAGGAGACGAACCTGTCCAGATTTGTCACCCCTTCCATTCATACATAACATTCACAAACTATATTTTTTGGTAAATTATCATGGTTTCACGCCCTCAATTACATACCACACATGAATTAACTTAATTTTAACAACTAATACTTTTTCCCCAATGCAAGTCTAAGAACCCTAATCTATAATCAACATTAAGGCATCAATTCATAATCGAATTTGAAATGAATTATAAGATCATGTTTAGAACACCTTACCCGGTAAGAATTAAGGTTTCGATCTTCAACCAGTTAAAGATTTTCAACTCCCTCCTTCCTTTTTTCTAATGACAGCCGACCCTCCTTCTTCTCTTCTTGTTCAAATTTTCTCTTCTTGGATGGGTTCTTGAAATTTTAGTGTTTCTCTCTTGATTTTGCAAGAATGGATACAAAAACTCCCTCTTTTCTTTCCTTTTATTGCTGCAGATTTTTTTAGTGAGGACAGAAGTATTTATACTCTATAATTTTTCTTATTTGTACTTAGGCCCCATTTCCTTTAAATGAATTATTTTTGCCCCCACATCTTTTTCTTTTTATAATCAAGCTATAACGCTTTTCATTTCTTATAACTCCACCCCATAACTTTTAGTTTAGCTTATTTTCCTCAATTTAATCAAATCCTCAATATTTTCGGGTTAATTTATAATGTCTCGAAATATTTCGCCTAGAAATTTATATCCCAATAATTTCTAAATTCCTAATTTTTTTTATTTAACCCTATGCATGAATTTCTTCACTTTATTTCCATTTAGTTAGTTTGCAATTTACGCAACCTTATTTTCCCAGGGTTTATAGATCTTCCATTTAATTATTTCTAAAACTAGAAGTGCATGAACATTAAGCCTTCTACTTTGGGGGTTTCATCCCCTCCTTGTTTTGAAATCATGAGGTAACAACCAGCCAAGGAAAAATACTTATCTTACCTCACATTTTTGACAACTTTAGAGTAGGTTTTGGTGGTATGGTTTTGTCCTCAATCTTGGTTTTCTTATCTTCTTCCTCTACACACAGTAGGTCTGTTACACTCCTTCTCCTCTTATGTTTTTGGTTTTCTCTCCTTCTCCTAACTTACTTCTCACTCCACGCTCAAGAAAAGTGGCATGTAGGCTGGTTAGGTTCGGTTTTCTGCTTGGAGGAGGGGTGTATGTGTTGTAGTAATGGTTGCGCCAATTCTGGAAGAAGGTCTAGGCTCATGATTCCACCATGTTTTCGGTCACTTTTCCTTCTCTCTAACTCTCTTCTCACTCAGAGCACCCTAGGAGGTTTGCATGCAGCTAGTCAATTTCAGTTTTCTCTTTGGGAGAGAGGGCTGCTTCCAGCAGAGTTGCAGCTGGATCTTAGGGAGAGGAAGGGTCACCTTCTCTCTCTCCCTTGCATTAATACCCCCTCTTAATGAGGTAGGGTGTTTGGGTGCTGGTTTAATTTTGCTCTTGTTCCTCCTTTGGTTACTCCAAAACCAATTCCCCCCCTCTTTCAACTCCTTAAGGTAGGCTGGTTTGCTCCCCTAAACTTTTATTTAGCATGAGTCGGCCTTTTACTTAAATTTCTATCGAGTTTTTCAGCCAAAGACTAGATTTTTGTCAAGTTTTACACCACAGCTGACATATAGATTCGTTAGTCCACACAACCACTATTGATTCAGAAACCAGCAACTAAAACTGTGTCTCTGCCAATTTTGTCACTGCCGATTTAGAAATCGACAATGAAAACTGTCGCTCTCGATTCAGAAATCGACAGCGACGGTGGATTCATTTCTAGCTATAATTTTTTTTTTGGGTGTTTTCATTTCCCATTCCTTATATAAATTTTATCCTCGAAATTAAAAGGACTCATATTGATAGTGCCTCTAGATTCTCAGAGCAAATACCATAGTAACCGACTCTAGGTCGTGTATTGGGTAATTCTCTACATGAGTCTTTAACTGTCTTGATGCATAAGTGATCACTTCCTCATGTTACATCAATCACACCCAAGTCCTTTCTTCGAGGCATCATTACTAACTACGAAACCCTTAGTATTTGGAACGTACTAGTTTTAGTATAGCAATCTATCTGGCCTCGTACTTACTCAGCTAATCATGCCTAGGATTATATCGAAATCATGTAATTCTAAGGGCATCAGGTTTACTTCTATTTCATACCTTGTTTCCTGTCGGAGTTCCAATTATGAACCCTTTTTCTATTATTTTCACCCCCTTTGTAACATCCCTGTATTCAGAATAAAGCAACGATCTTATATTAACTGATAAACAGAGTGATTAAATTATTATTTTTTCTATATCTATTCATGGTGTTTGTATTAAAGTCTACCAAAATTTCGACGGAGTCTCCTGTATACCGGGAGGTCCCAATTTATCGACATACGACTTGTTTACACTTCTAATATACCACATCTCCTAACTCAATTCAACCCAATCATCCTGGGTCTCAATCCCACAAACATCATCATTCATATCAACCACAATGTTTATGATATGCACTGTACAACAATTGTCATTATGGATGGATAAAGATATAAGCATGCATACGTGGAACATGGTTATAAAACTACAAATTAAATTCATCTATTAAAGTTTAAACATCAATTATACAAATTCAGTTATATAAAGTTGCAATATTACCAAATACAAGGGTATACTCCCTGGAATCTAAATTACAAAAAAGTTAACCTAAACTAGAATCTACTCCTATCGTGCATGCGATGGTCCTGAAAACAAAATACATATTATTGGAATATGAATATCACAATAATATAGCAATACAAATATCCAGCAATTTAAAAAGGCAAACATGCATTCATATTTTATTCACTTCTCCATTTTGGTTTTCATTAGAAACTCTTTCTACTTCAACTACTAAAAATCATTTCCTCTTCCATTATCAACCTCCATTCAAGATTTCATAAGACCATCCATGATTATTTCCGCTTAACATATTACCGATACCAATTTCATTGTTATCATCATCACCCTGTAGGAGTTGATGCAAGGTGATCCCCTTACCCGGGATCCTAACATACACTAAATGTATACTAGTCAATATATATTGATCCCCTTACCCAGGATCCTAACATACACTAAATGTATACTAGCCAATACATGATTGATCCCCTTACTCGGGATCCTAACATACACTAAATGTATACTAGTCAATACATATTGATCCCCTTACCCAGGATCCTAACATACACTAAATGTATACTAGCCAATACATGATTGATCCCCTTACTCGAGATCCTAACATACACTAAATGTATACTAGCCAATACATGATTGATCCCCTTACTCGGGATCCTAACATACACTAAATGTATGTTAGTTCATGCCCCAAATTACACTTCTCATATTTCCTTTGTCAACGATAATTTCATCACTTGGCAATTCACACAACAACTTTTCACCTTGAATACACATATATTCAGAATACTATCCAAAAATATCGACATCATTACGCAAACTTTCCTCCTTTCTCATAATATTCAACGTTCGGTAATTCACATATCACATCAATAACATATTAAATCATAGAATTTAACTAGAAAGTATAGGTACGAATCACCTACTTGCAGTAGAAGCTCTACTCGTGCTCCCCTGCTGCTGCCGCTACACAACACATGTGGTCCCTCCTGGTAATCACATGCATAATCTCATAAGTGATCCTTATTCAAGGATACATTTTATAGTAACCATATTAATAACCAATACAGGTATTTCTTTCAATTATTCCTTTCTTTATATTTTATCTTCTCTCATTTCATCTATTTATATCATCATTCTTTGTCCAACCATGGTTATCATTCTTTTCTTTATATTTAAATTGTTACTGTTTAAATCTCGAATTGTTACTGTCTGACCTCTCTTCAGATTGTTAACTATATCTAGAGTTCTAGAACTTCGTTGCAAGCAAGATTAGTTTCGTTGGAAAGTTAAGACACGAGGCTACAAGTTCTCTAAAGGAAGGAGAACCCAATTTTGCCTCCAAGACAGTCATAATTGCTCATCAACAAACATTTGGACTGTTATTGTCCAACTGTTACTGTCTGGATATTGAATTGTTAATGTCTGACCTCTCCTCATATTTTTAACTATATCTAGAGTTATAGAACTTCGTTTCAAGCGATATTAGTCTCGTTGGAAAGACGTCAAAATTGCTCATCAACAAACATTTGGATTGTTATTGTCCAACTGTTACTGTTTAGATATTGAACTATTACTGTCTAACCTCTCCTCAGATTTTTAACTATATCTAGAGTTATAGAACTCTATTTCAAGCGCGATTGGTCTCGTTGGAAATCTAAGACACGAGGCTACAAGTTCTCTAAAGAAAGGAGAACCCAGTTCTGCCTTGAAGACAATCAAAATTGCTCATCAACATACATTTGGACTGTTACTGTCCAACTGTTACTGTCTAGATATTGAGCTGTTACTGTCTGACCTCTCCTCAGATTGTTAACTATATTTAGAGTTATAGAACTCTGTTCCAAGCGAGATTTCATCTCGTTTGAAATCTAAGACACGAGGCTTCAAGTTCTCTAAAGAAAGGAGAACCCAGTTCTGCCTTAAAGACAATCAAAATTGCTCATCAACAAACATTTGGATTGTTACTGTCTAGACATTGAACTGTTACTGTCCAGACATTGAACTGTTACTGTCTTGAACCGTTACTATCTAGGCATTGAACTGTTATTGTCCAACCGTTACTGTCTAGATAATGAATTGTTATTGTCCGACCTCTCCTCAGATTTTTAACCATATCTAGAGTTATAGAACTCTGTTTCAAGCAAAGTTGGTCGCGTTGAAAAGATAAGACATGGGGCTACAAGTCCCTTGAAAGAAGGAGAACTCAGTTCTGCTCCTAAGATAGTCATAATTGCTCGTCAACCAATCAGACTTACTGCCCTACAGGGTCTGTCATGACCCAGTTTCGGTTGATAACCCATAACTGGAGTTCTACAGCTCCAAATTGAGCAACACGAATTTCCTTAGTTAGCTAACATCCAAAACTACAATTTCTATTAAGAAACCTGATTTTAATTCCCTCATCTTCCTATCCAAAATCTTACCGAAAGTCAGGAGACGAGTCTGTCCAGATTCGTCACCCCCCTTCCCTTCACACATAACTTTCACAAACTACATTTTCTGGGTAAATTATCATGGTTTCACGTCCCCAATCACATACCACACATGAATTAACTTAATTTTAACAACAAATACTTTTCCTCCAATTCAAGTCTAAGAACCCCAATCTATAATTCACATCAAGACATCAATTCATTATCGAATTTGAAATGACTTATAAGATCAGGTTTAGAACACCTTACCCGGTACGAATTAAGGTTTTGATCTTCAACTAGTTGAAGATTTTCAGCTCTCTCCTTTCTTATCTAATGACAGTCAGCCCTCCATCTTCTCTTCTTGTTCAATTTTCTTGTTAATCCCTTGCCCACAAATGTTTATTCCATCTATAAACCCTTAATCTTGGATGTGTTCTTGAAATTTTGGTGTTTCTCTCTTGATTTTGCAAGAATGGATACAAAAACTCCCTCTTTTCTTTCCTTATGATTGCTGCAGATTTTTGGTGAGAATAGAAGTATTTATGCTTTATAATTTTTCTTATTTGCATTTAGGCCCCCACATCTTTTTTTCTTCTTGTAATTAAGTTATACCTCTTTTCATTTCTTATAATTTCACCCCACAACTTTTAGTTTAGTTTATTTTCTTTAATTTAATCCAACCCTCAACATTTTTTAGTTGATTTATAATGTCTCGAAATATTTCATCCAGAAACTTATATCCATAAATTTCTGAATTCCTATTTTTATTTAACCATATGCATGAATTTCTTCACTTTTATTTCTCATGTAGTTAGTTTGCAATTTAAGCAACCTTTATTTTTTCCAGGGGTTTACACCCTTCCCTATTTTTGGTGATAAATCTCCTAGTAATAAATAAGTGGGTAGCATCCAATTCAAACAACACAAGCACATTAAAATTATTCATCAGTCATGTACTTGCTACCGCATCAGATGCAACCTTAACTTCTTTATGTGTCAGGAGGAAGACTCTTCCTAGAGTCCGGTCATTTTGTGCCCCTAGCCTCCATTGACTGGAGTTTGCTCCTGATTGGGAAGGCCTTACCAACCTATTAACTATGATGGACTGTGGGTAACTTTAAGTTGGTTGCCGCATACTCTGTGCTTGCCCAATGTTTCTGTTAGGGCATTCCTTCTTATAATGGCCTCTTTCACCGCAGTAACGACATCCTTGCCCCAAATACTAACAGCTTCTCCATCTATGACCCTCTCCTCTGTATATAAATCATCGCCCTAGTGAAATAGAGTAATCTCCCAAATGCCTTTGTTCGCACTTCACACAGTGAAGGTAATGCACATTCCCCTAACAAGCATATTTTTGTGTTCTTCATGTGGCAACATCAAATTCTCATTCATTATCACGTGGCATAAGGTGTTCTACACATTCCAATTATGAAGCACTACTAAATATGTTCAAGGATCATATTCGTTTCCATAACCTCATTAAGTTCACCATAATGTTGCCAAGTAGTACACAATCAAGTTCAACATGTACATTCTCAAGGATTCTTCCATCTAAATTTCTATAAGCCAAAACATGGGTATTAACATTAAGTGTTGATTTCATCAATTTTTACTACATCCTCCAAGTGTTAGAACCTTTAATCAACAATAAATTCCAAGTAAAGATTAAAGCTTGATTAGTCCTAGCTGGTTTAGTCCATCCAACCCGAATATTGTTTGGTGTTTTAATCGTAACTAAAGTTTCAAAACTCTTTTTTTAGCATGGTTTGTCTCTATGGTAATGCTAACTTTCATGAAGGACACAACACCCAGTTCTGCAATCTACATATTTAAACTCACTCATTACAGTAGCATAAGAAATATGTCCAGTACTATATCAGTCTAGACCCTTACTCAGTGTGTTTCTCATATATGAAGTTATACAACTCCAAAGAAGTCAATCCTAGATCCATTAGAAAGATAACATCCATAGCTACAATGTTTATAAAGACACCAACTCCAAATTACATCGTTTTAAGGCTTAAAATTAATAATTACAATAGCACCTAAAATCTGTCTAGTACTATATCAGTCTGGACCTTTACTAAGTGTTGTTCTCATATCTAGAGTAATAAAACTTCAAAGAAGTCATGACTAGTTCCATGTGAAAGCGAACATCCATATGGACCTATAACTTTTATAAAGATACCAACTCCAAATTACATCGTTTTAAGGCTCACAATTAACAATTACAGTAACACCTAAATATGTCCATTACTATGTCAGTCTGGACCTTTACTCAACGTTTTTCTCATATCTAGAGTTATACAACTCCAAATAAGTTAAGACTAATTACATTTAAAAGATAACATTCATATCTATAAATTTTATACGGATACCAACTCCAAATTACATTGAATTCAGGCTGTAATTTCAACTAGAAGTTGGCTAGTAAGACTGTTAGAATTTTAATTACATGAGACATAAATTTGACAAGCACACTAAGTGTTTTCATGCATCACAACATCCATTATCATTACTCCATGTTCAAAGAAACTCTCATTTCCTACACATTTTAAAGAACCCTAGAATCAAAACATTTGGGGTTTTTCAATTATCCTATACTAATTATGAAATCAAGGAGGAAAACTAAGGATGAACGCTTTTATGAATAATTTCAAGTTCAAATTGAAATTTCCATGTAACTTTCATATTTTTATTCCTCATGTCTGAGTATAAAGGGGTAAAAAAAAATATGTGCAACCTGTCTAACAATACATCCCATTATTGATTCTTTGGTTTACCAAATTTACAGCAGAGTTTCCCCTATAACTTATACATTTTCTTAGTTCTTTTCTTATCCTCCTTAGTAACACAATATCAAATAACTCTATTACATACACGCAGTAACCTTCGGCCACCCACCAGTTCAATTGTTTCTCCATTTGATTCTTTCACATCACTTCTCACAATTCATCTTATATTATTTTCATTTTCCATTTACTTAAAACATATGTGTGATGAATACACACACACACACACACACACACACATGAGAGATGTTTGTCCAATACTATTTTAGTCTAAACACGTTGGTGTTTCTCATATCGAGAGTTATACAGCTCTATATAAGTCGAGAATAAATTTATTTGAAAGATAACATCCATACCTACAACTTTTATAAGACACCAGCTCCAAATTACATTATTTTAAGACTCATAATTAACAATTACCATAACACCTAAAATCTATCTAGTACTATGTTGGTTTGGTCCTTTACTCAGTTTGTTTCTCATATCTGGAGTTATACAACTCCAAATAAATCAAGACTAATTCCATTTAAAAGATAACATTCATACCTATCATTTTTATAAAGACACCAACTCTAAATTATATTTTTTTCAAGTTGTAATTTCGACTAGAAGTTGGCTAGTAAGACTATCAGAATTTTAATTACATAAGACATAAATTCGACAAGCACACTAAGTGTTTTCATGCATTACAACATCCATTATCATTACTCCATTTTCAAAGAAACTCTCATTTCCTATACATTTTCAAGAACCCTAGAATCACAACATTAGGGTTTTTCAATTATCCTTTACTAACTATGACACCAATGAGGAAAACTAAGGAAAAACACTTTTATCAATAATTTCGAGTTTAAATTGAAGAGTTCTTACCATTTTTTTCTTTAATTGATCTTCCTCTTCATCACCCATACGTGTCCCTTAAGTTTCTCTCCTCCAACCAAGCTTTTTAATTTCATCCTAAATGTGTTTCTCTCCTCGCAAACCTATTTGCAAGCTTCAATCTCATAATTTGTAAAGATTTCTCAGATGATTTTTGAAGAGAGGCAAGAGAGAAGCCTCTTCATCACCCATACTTGTCCCTCAAGTTTCTCTCCTCCAACCAAGCTTCTTAATTTCATCCTAAATATATTTCTCTCCTTACAAACCTATTTGCAAGCTTCAATCTCACAATTTGTAAAGATTTCTCAAATGAATTTTGAAGAGAGGCAAGAGAGAAGCCTTTTCCTCTCTTTTTACCTGCTGTTCCACATGAATAGTAGCAGCAAGCATAGTTACATTAGGTTTTATGGTTCAATTACTATTATAGCCCAACTTATCCCCCCTTTAAATTTCAGTTTGTTACACTGACCCGATACTGTATCTATATTTTCATGACCTTTCCAAACTCCGATCGACCTCTAATTTTAACCCAAGGTAAAAATGTATGTCTTAAGACCCCATGTAAAATTTCAACTCGATCCAACAATTTGATTGGGAGATACATTCAATATTTTAAAATTGGATAGTTGAAAATCTCACGCTGAAAATCCAAATTTTACATACCATATAATTTACTTAAATCATCTTGGGTCATAGACTAACTCTATGGAGATTCCTATTCATAATTATCATAAAAAATGTCTTTGAGTTTCTTACCACTTTTAGTTCCAATAGTGCGATTGTGCACGGGAATTATACTAAAATTCGATGTTTCTCACGCAAAGGGTCATGCATTGATTTATTTGACATTTCCTTCAATTTTACAAATAAGATCACCCAATTTACAAAATTTTCTCCTTTAAATTATTATTTTTACCTAGTTAAGGAGTTTTCATGATTTATCGTTAACTAATATTTCGCATACTATTTTATTACTTTAGCTTCTTCAAATTTTAAATTAATCTCCTGAAAATGTTCATCCCAATTTATAAGATTTTCTCCCTGATTTATCATTTTTCAATTAGAAGTTACCCTTTTTAACCTAGATTTATTTATTTTTTACTAGGGTTTACACCCAGCATGGCTCAAGATAATCCTAAACTCAGTAAGATTTAGCAAGAAAGAGTCATACGAGACTCCAACAAAAAGAACCTAGCAAGGCTCTAGTAATTAAAAACCCATCAAGGTTTTGACAAAAAAAAAAGTCTAGCAAGACTCTATCAAAAAGAATCCAGCAAGGTTATGAGCCTAGCAAGGTTCCCAACAGTTAAAGACTAAGCAAGTTTTCAGCAAAAGAAGAGTCCCGCAAGATTCTAGCAAAGAAAACCTAGCAAGGTTTTGAGCCTAGCAAGTCTCCCAATGGATTACAAGAAGTCTAGCATGGAAAAATCAGGAAAGGAAATCTTCATTCAACCTTGTCATTAGGAAATCTCCATTGAAATCTGCCACCAGGAAGGACAAGTGTTAGCCCTACAATTAGAAAACACCAAGAAATCAAACCTTACCATTAGTATGCCTTTCAGCACTATTGTTTTCCTTTTAAATGCACTTTTGAGCTCTTATCTCCTAGATTGTGCGCCTTTGAATCCTATCTCTTTTCTCTTAAGTGCACGTTTGAGCCTTCATCTCCCAGATAGTGTGCCTTTAAGCCCTATTTTTTTTTAGTGAGCCTTTGAGCCCTCATCTCCCAGATAGTGTGCTTTCTAGCCCTCTCTCTCTCTTTCCTTCCGAGTGTGCTTTCTAGCCCTCTCTCTCTCTTTCCTTTCGAGTGTGTTTTCTAGCCCTTGCATACCGAATAATGTGCTTTTTAGCCCTATCCATTTTCTTTTGAGTGTGTTTTTCAGCCTTCAACCATTAGATAATGCACTTTTTAGCCCTGTCTTTTTTCTTCTAAGTGCGATTTCAAACCCTCACTGCTAAAACTTTTATTAAAGATTTATCAATCTCCAAGGAATCTATGAATATCTCAAAATTTTAGAATGACTGACTATTTCTTAATTTGGTAAATCCATATCCTTTCATAACCTAGATTTTGACCCCTTGATGTTTCTTAATATTTTCAAAATACAAAAAACATAAAAAAAAAATTATCTTCATGATATATTTGCGTCATTTTCGATGTCTTCTCAAAAGAATTCAAATTTCTTTTCAACGCATTCAGCTTTTAACGTACTATTTTTTAAATTGTTGATTTTTTCCATCAAGTTGACGTTGTCTTTTTCAAAAAATCAAAATACAAAACAATAAGAAAAATAAAAAATAAAAAATATTTGGATAAAGGGATCAAAATACAAAGGAAGAAAATGAGGGACCAAAGTGTTTTTTCAACCAAGCAATGGCGAGGAAAAAGACAAATCATTTTACATATAAATAGGTGGTTATCTCACACAAGAAAAGAGGGGGGACCAAAAAATAAAAGAAAGAAAAAACAAATAAGTTGTTCCCATAATCTCTCCTTACGCACACAAGAAACCCTAA
>Ga0307507_10010017_pt1 | contig 12410 bp, 5 predicted proteins | sample 7_EM_MG_FD_207223 | JGI IMG/M metagenome (GOLD analysis project Ga0307507, IMG submission 207223) | Populus trichocarpa ectomycorrhiza microbial communities from riparian zone in the Pacific Northwest, United States - 7_EM | ecosystem: Host-associated > Plants > Roots > Unclassified | place... | reverse complement strand
TAAAAGACATTCTAACTGGTCTCCCTTTAATAGTTATCTAAATAGGTCCTATTTTAAGATTAATAATACCTCCTCTATAGGCTATCTAATCTCCTAAAATTGTTATAAGTGGATATAGGTGTTCCTTTTGTCTATATAGTAACCCTATCCTTTTTACTACCTTTGGTAATATATGGTTCCTAGTTACTCCACTATCTACTAACACTTTAAACTGCTGATCTTGCTACTTAGCTCTTAAATTTAGGTATTATCCTTAAATTCCTTTAAGGGTCTAAGGCTCTAACACTGGTTCCCTCTGGTCCTATATACCTCCCCTTTTCCTAACTATTGGCTGCTAGATCCTGCCTGTACTTAGTCTAACTTTAGCTAATACTTAGTTCGTTTCTTTTCCTCTATATGCCATAGATAAGTGTTCTCTAGGCACTTCTACCACTGTTATCCGTCTAGGTATTCTTCTATAAGGAATCTTCCTGGTTAAAGTGTTAAGTCTCCTTAACCTTATACTTCTACTAGGTGCCAACTATATATATACTTAGCGTTCCTAAACCACTTTTCCTCTAGTGCCTAATATATCCTTACTAGGTACTTCCGGTTCTTGTCTTTAGGTACTCTATGCATATTATATATATTATCCACACAAGCTATCCACGATAGTGTATAATACGCTATATGTTTTAGGTTAACTCTTGGTTTATCTTCGTCCTTAAGTTTAAACCTATACCTGGTTAACCTAACCACTGGTATCTCTGCTACAGGTATTAAGATTTATTACTTACTTTTCTAGTCCCTAGATCCCTCTTCTAGGTTCCTTAACATTATAATTAATACTTCTTTAATGTGACTTATGTATTTCTCTATAATGGGTTAGTCTTAGATAACTTTTTTATCTAGCTATATATAAAAGTCTTCCTATTTGTTATTATGTCGTTGCCTATACCACTTTCCGTATAACTGGTTTAGTGTGTATAGTTTATCTATTAGAAAGTACCTTATTATCGCTATATTGTAATATCCTTTGGTATATCTTTTTTTAAACCTAGTTAGAATATCTAGATCCTTTTCTTGTTCTAGTTTATCTAACCATTTTACCCTAGGTGTCCCTATACTTGGCCTATTAGTAACTCTTTATATAGGTGCTCTGTCCCTTATATAACCTAGTATAGCTGACCTCTTGTCTAGCTTTTGCTCTTGCTATATAATAATTCTTGTCCTAAACTTATCCATAGTTTCTTATTTTCTGCGTCTTGCAGCTAGATCTTTATAGTTGTCTTGCTTTTTAATCCTAGTATTAACTATTTAATCTTTAGGCTAAACGCTGCGTTTATCTAGGATTACTAACGTTCTTATTTATTCTCCAAACTTGTAGTTCTTAAACTTGCGTCCTATACTTATTCGTTTGTTACTAAACTGAGTTACTGCCCTCTCCCATCAGTTTTCGTCCGTTGTGGGTCCTTAGGTATGTCTTATCTTATCTTAAGAATCTTAAGCTTCTCTTATCTCTTCTTAAGAATCTTAAGCCTGTGGCCTTTTACCTTTATTAAGTGATAAGCTAGCACTAGCAGTTATCTACTTACTTAGTTTCTTCTAAACATTACTCCTATTATCTTATAAAGCAATGGAAATTGTATCTAATGGTGTTACAATACCCGTTACTAAATCCTGTTCTGTAATAGTCTTAGTCTCTGCTTCTATTTCAACTTCTCTAAGGTCTGCATACTCCTAATAAGCTACCTTTATTGCCTTATCATCAGTAAATGCTTCGCCTTTATTAACTTTATTATCTTTAATATTTAATCTGCGAGCTAGTTCGCTAGTTCCTTTAAACTTAAATAACAATGGCTCCTATAGCTAATAGCTTGCGCCGTACTTAGCGTCCTTATAAATTTGGTATACGTTGTTGTAACAATACGCAAAACTATTAATTGAACATTCTTTTGTTCCTTATAGTGCACCATCGTCCCTCTATACGTACGTGCCGTCTGCTGGTCTGGTTCCCTTTACCGCGTGGTTACTCTAACCACCTCTATAGTCTTTGGCGAAATGACCTTATTTTCCGCAATTTATGCAAGCTCTATCTTTAAACTATCTTTTTTGCTATAGAGTCCGCCTAAATGTCTTCTGCTGCTAAGATCCCTGGTTTGGCCTTTACTCCTAGGTCCTTTAATTACTTAATCCTTAACCTCTAGGTTTCTATGGTTTTTTTTCCCACCTTTAGGTTTCTTTAGTACTACTTAGGTTTATTAGCTCTGCGCCATTCCATAGTTTTTAACTCTATGTCTGTTGTTGCGTACTCTGCGCCTTATATAACTATAGAACTCTGTCTTGCCCTTTCTTAGCTTGTTCCCTTTGATAGATTCTATTATTAATCTTTATTAACTAATCTATTAACTCTCTTAGAGTATCCGCATCTTCTATTAGGATGATTACATCCTGGACTTTAGCCTTAAGTCCCTATTTATACTATGCTATGAGCGCCCTATTATTCTACTTAACCTATATAGCTAGTGTTTAAAACTGTGTTGTATACTTAATTACTAAAGTGCGTTATACTAAGTTCTAAAGCTTTTATTCCACTGTGGTTATAGCCTCTAGGTCTCCAAATATCTGCGTTAGTCGCTCTATAAACCCGTTCTAACTAGCAAATATATACCGTACGTCCTAGTTAGTAGTTGTTATGCCATTGGCCTATATTTCCGTAAGATACAGCTTAAACCACTTAAGTGCCCTCCCCGTTAGGAACAATCCTGCATAGGCTACTTAATCTAACGATATTGCTAACTTCGCTCCTTCCTGTACTACCTTAAAGTGCATTTGCGTAAGAAATCCTTTAAGCTTTAACTTCTCTCCTAAGAATCATTTAATTAAAGGTAACTTAATCTTTACTGCTCTAATTCCATTAATGCGTTCTTTAAGTATCCTATTATTATTTTATAAGCGATTAACCATTTCCTGTAACTAACCTTGCGTAACCACTTAAGAATCCCTATCGTCCATACTGGTATCTCCTGGCCTTGAGGTTGTGGCTATTGCCGACGCCATTATAACTAGTGCTGCTCTTAGTGGCATATTATTTGACTTTATTTAAATACCGTAACCTTAGTAGTGAATGTGTAATGGAACCTTATAGCTTAGACTATAGTGGGTTCTGTTATTAGGCTGGGTATATAGGTATAAACGAAGTAACAACGTAATAATAACTAGTAGAGTGGTTGCCTAACAGATTAACTCCAATTGTATTCTAAAATTCACTATAAGGAGAGAACTATCTACGGTAGGGACTAAGGTCCTTTAAATACATAACTATACTCCTAAGAAATCCTCTCTTGTACGTAAGGTACGTATTATCTGTATTAAACGTAACGTCCCTTCCGTTCAACATAGTCAATATGTTCAACACCACGTAACCTCGGTTACCATTCCTTATCATATAGTTCCACTAGATCCATCCTAGACCGTGCCTATATTAACCAACTAGCTTCCGCCGACTCTTCTCCAAGTAGTCGTAACATTGTACTTAAAGCGTCCGTAACATATAGGACTTCCGTTTTATAGAATTTGCACTTATCTATATCTAATTATAGGCCAGCTCTACGCAAGGCTTTTAAGATAAGGTTAACGTGTTTCTTATATTTAGTTAGGTTATTACTATATACTAAAATGTCGTTAATATAAGTAGTACAAAAAATATCTAGGTAAGGTTATAGGGTATTATTTATAAAGTATTAGAATAAACTTAGGGCATTTATAAGGCTAAACGGCATTACTAAGTATTTAAATAGTCTATACCTAGTACGGAATGCAGTAAGCCATTTATCTCCTTTTATAATACGGAGACAGTTAAATGTATAGATAAGGTCAAGTTTTGTATAGTAGCAAGCCTTACTTAATTAGTTTAGTATCTCTTAAATTAATAGGAGCGGGTACTAATTTTTAATAGTAATAGCGTTAAGAGCTTGGTAGTCTATATAGAAGCGCAGACCACCGCCAGGTTTCTTAATAAAAATTATAGGTATAGCTATAGGCGAAGAGCTTACTTTAATAAATCCTTTATTTAGGTGTTCGTCTAAGTACTTTTACAATATTTAGAGTTTATTTTAGAACATTCCATATAGGGGTCTAAGTCCTAGCTATTTTCCTTCTTTAAGTATAATCTTATAGTTATATAGTTAGTGCTTTACTAACTTATTAGCTTCCTTTTATAAAAATACTTCTAGATGCTTATAATGGTATACTGGTACTTTTATAGCAGGGTTAGTATGCTTCTTTAGTACTAGGGCCTTTTTAATATCGGCTATTATAACGGCGAAGATTATATATTTAGGTTTTCTAGTGTAAGGGCGCAAAGAGGCTTTAGGGAAGATTTAAAGGAATAATATAAATTCTATCTAAATCTAAGGGTATATAGCTCTTGCAGAGTACAAGATATTGCGTAAAGAAGAGAAAGAAATATAGGAAACTTATAACTAAATATTTATAGTCTTAGCAGCAGATGTATAGGCACAAGCCTATGCGGATTTTAACAGGTTTTAACTAAATTCCATTATATTAGTGGAATTTAGTGGAGACTGGTGGAAATTAATTAAGTTAGCGGAATTTGGCAGAATTTAATTAATGTCGGTATACTCGCTTTATCAACGTGCACAAATATCACTTGTAGTGGTACGTATGCGGTGTTGAAGTTGGTAGTTAATTATTGTCTAGAAGTCAGGGGTTGCTCCGAGTTAGATTAGCTAGTCTCACCTTATAGTCTCATAACTACGTCACGTGATTAACGTTCTAACACTAGAGCAACTCTAAAAAGAAGGCTAATCTATACTCTAAGGTTAAGTCTACTTCTAGACTATTCGTAGCGTATACGTAATAACTAGCTCTTCCGTCTATAATACACAATAGCTCTACCTTTAATCCTAGAGCACGCCACCTGTTAGATTCTGCCATACCATTAAACCAGCCAATTAGGATTTTCCATCCCCAGGATGGAAAATTGCTATTGGCTTACCTACTACTAGCGCCTTAGCGGCTGGCTCTGTATTATATAAGTCCGTTATACCTACCAAAACTAAATCCGTTTATTTAACCCACCCTACGGCCCATAATTTAACTTAATTTGTGTTAATAAGCCATAATAGTGCTGTATAAGGCTTGCCCTTTATCATAGCGTCCGTAGGGTTAGTATCTCCATCAATCTACTTGACTTTAGTAATCTATCTTTGTTTGTAAGCTTGGTAAAGGCACATTACATTAATTATTAAGCGTTTCTCTTGCGTAGTTCCGAGTTGTATAAGACAGTTATATAGTGACTTAGATGCTAGGTCAACAAGCGTTAACCTATATATTGTTATAGCTTTAGCAGAATTTGGCTGACTTGGCAGAGAATTGCGGATATTGTAAATGTCGGATATTGCGGATATCAGACACTGGTGTCTTGGCAGTATATTACTTAGCTACATCCTAGGAGCTTTTAGGGCTGCTAAGGGTAGCCTTTGGCTAGGCCTTAGCCACCCCTTATAAGCTCCTTAGGCTTATAGTCTCCTTCCTCCCCCATTGGTTCGTCTCTCTCTCTCTCTTCTATACAAGGGTATTGCCTACCCCCTACCGTACACCCAGGCAATACTTTACAGTTTGTTCGTTTAACCCACCCCTATGGCCCAATTAAGGCAAGGGAACGTCCTCTTGTAGGTATACTGAAATGTCTACCGTGTCCGCCATGGCCGTAGGTTTAGGGTATTTGCGTAGGCAACCTCTGCCTTATTTAGGTTGTGGTAGTTGCGGTCCGTAAAGAAGGTAGTATACACTCCTTAACTAGGGTATTCCTTCTCCCATAGAATAGTTGGAGACTGTAACTTGTTAATTAACTGAGGCAAGTCTTCTCTATGGTTTAAGGCTGCAATTCTATAGGCGGAAACTCCCTGGCTGTCTATATATATCTTTGCTATAGTAGCAGCTTCCCTATTATATAAAGCCGTTCCTTTTACCCCCGGGTCTGATTGCTGCTGTAGTATAGGTTGTGGTAGGGTAGGTTGCAGTAAGGTAGACTGTAGTGCGGTAGGTTGCAGTACGGTAGATTGCGGTAGGGAAGATTGCGGTAGGGTATACTGCTGTTGGCCAGGTTGCTAAGGGCTATACTACTGCCGGGTAGGCTGCTGAAAGTTATACTATTGCTAGGCAGATTGCTAGGGTATAAATGCAGCAGATAGTTGAGGTGTTATAGGGGTAGGTATCTGCGTTCTAATAGGCTGAACTAATTCTAGGCCAATAGCTAAACCGTTAAGAGTATGGTTTAGTCTATCCCTAGCAGTACTAGGGTGAAGATACTGGGTAAGAGGAGGACTAGGTGGGATAGTAGGAGTAGTGGGGGCAGCGATTGGGACAACTGGTAGAATTGGTGGAGTAGCTAATGCAGATACAACAGGTGTTTAAGGTGTTGTAGCTGTAAGGGTAGTTGTCGGTTCAACAAAGTTGGGGTTAAGGTTAGTAGTACTAGGGTAAGGATACTAGGTAGGAGGAGGACTAGGTAGGGTAGTAGCAGTTAGAATAGCTGGTGGAATTAGCAGAGCAGCTAGTGGTGGGGTAGAAGCAGTTACTAGAGGAGAAGCAGTTGCCGCAGGCGATAGTTGCTGATTCTGTATAGAGGTAGGTTATAATAGGGTATACTGCTGTTAGGTAGCAGTTAGTGCAGCAGACCTAGGTGGTATTGCAACTATAGCTGTAGGCTGACCTAATAGACCGTCACGAGTGTGGTTTAACCTATTTCATAGTGCTCTTAAAGCTAGTGGTTCTGCTAGCTCCTTAATGGTTGCTATAATGTCCTTATTTGTCCACTGATGCTGCTCTTCTTCTTATATAACTTCAAATAATAGCTTAGATACAGTAATTCTGCTAGTGCGTCTGCCTACATAAACACCTCTCTTAAGGAGATGTCTTTGTAGCTTAGATCTAATATCTGTGCGCATCTTCTTAAAGCTCTCTACTGTAAACCCCTTAAACTGCTCCTAAAAGATGTACTATAAGTTGTTGTCCGTGAGGTCTTATGTTAGATATATTATCGTTTCTATAAACTCTACCAGCTCATCTTTTATAGCCTTATCTGCATTAATTCCGTATCTGTATTTACTGGCCATTACGGCCTATTCTTTTTCTGTTAGTTCCATGGTTATAGGTATAAGGGTAGTATAAGGGTGGTTAAAAGGGTAGGTATGAGGGTGGTTGAGGGTAAGGGTGTCGAGGTAAGGGTATTGAGGTAAGGGTGTTTGCGTGTCCCCTTAACAAATCTACAGTTTTTAAAGACTAAAGACTGAAGATGATTCTTAGTAAAGATACGGTCCTCTAGGCGATCTGACGCGTTAACAGTTAAGTTGATATGTGGTTTTAAGCTTTAAGGGTCCTCTAGGCGATCTAACGCGTTAACAGTTAAGCTGATGCGTGGTTTTGAGCTTTAAGGATAACGTAGCTCTCTCTAAGTAAAGATATGATTCTCTAGGCGATCTGACGCATCAGCAAGCTGATACGTGGTCTTGAGCTTTAAGGGTAACGTAGTTTTCTCCTTTAACTAAAATAGGGCGATAGCTCTGCGATTTAACGCGTTAGCAGTTAAGCTAATGCGTGGTTTTAAGCTTTGCTATTGCGTATTTCCTAATCTGTACGTCTACTGATCAGTGTCGGTATACTCGCTTTATTAACGTGCACGAATATCACTTGTAGTGGTACGTATGCGGTGTTGAAGTTGGTAGTTGATTGTTGTCTAGAAGTCAGGGTTTGCTCCGAGTCAGATTAGCTAGTCTCGCCTTATAGTCTCGTGACTACGTCACGTGATTAACGTTCCGACAATTAACTTAGTAGAATTTGGCAGAATTTGATTAAAGTGTTAGAATTTATCTGTTAAGTGTTTTACTAAGATATTCCTACTGTAACTGGGCTAGTCCCGTTATAGTACCCCCCCCTTTAGCCGAAGGTCTAAAACAATTTGATTTGGTTAAGAATTTATAACTTATTACCTTATAAGCGTTGTAATATGGTTTAAGTTCTTTTTAATTTTAAGTTTCCTGCTATTGTATTTTATATCTTTGTGTTAGGTGGTAGTTGTTTGCCTTTATATCGTGTCCATCTAGCCGGAGTAGGCCGCGAAGGATGGTCTTTATAGAATTCTTTTACTAGGGAAGGCGCGTTAGCCTTAACCTGTTTATAGGTTTCCTAGGTTTGTATTTTATATCCTTCCCACTTAATAAGAAGTTTAAATTATTTAGATTGTGTTTTCCATCGCATATTATTAATTAAGTTAATAAAGTATAAACTATTACCGTTATTAACAATTACGGGAGGTAGCGGCGGAATTTTATAAGTTGTAGGATTGTCTCTTAAGGGTTATAGCAAGCTTACGTAAAACATTGGGTATATTTTTATTTTAGTTGGCAGTTTAAGCTTATAGGCGTATGGGCTTAGTTTCTTCTTAATTTAGTATAGGCCCGCGAACTTCTAATTGAGTTTCTTTTAAGGCCGTTAAGTCTTTAGGTTTTGTATATTTAGGTAAGCTATATTACCTTCCTTAAAGTCCTATACGGGAGCTCATTCTTTGTTTATATACCATTCCTATAACGTTTAAGCGTATGTTAACTTACTTTGTAATAGTTCCGTTAACTGCTTTATTTAATTAGCGAAGTTATGTGTGTTAATTAACTGGATCTATTTAATTGTGGGTCCTGTTATGTTAATATTAGGTTATGGCTCGAATCTAAGTTAAGGGTTTTGTCCGTAGGTTGTGTAGAATAGTGTTACGCCTATTAATATATTTATTGTGTTATTCACAGTAAACTTAGCTAAAGGTAGCCATTTTTCCTAATTGTTTTGTAGGTAGGAGTAGTATATTTATAAGTATTGTTCTATAATTGTGTTTGTAATTTCCGTTTAACTATTTATCTCTGGATAAAACGCAGTTAAGAGTTGTGTTTAAATGCTTAATTATTTATATAGAGCTTACCAGAAGTCTAAAACAAACTGGCTTCTGCGGTTAGATATTATTATATTAGGAAGTCCGTGTAGCTTAAAGACGTGCTTAATAAAACATTCGGCTACTAATATTGCATTAATTGAGTCTATAGGAATTATATGTTATATTTTTGTAAGACGGTTAACTATTACTATAATATTTGTAAACCTATTACTACTAGGTAAGTTAACTATAAAGTTAATTAAGATATCGCGCCATCTTTGTATTGGGATTGGTAGCGGTTAAAGCACTCCTTACTTTTTTATATAAGAGGTTTTTCCACGCACGCATATCCTATATGCTTAAATGTATTTCCATATATAGTTGTGCATCGTAGGCCAGTAATATGCTTGTTAAACGATTTTATAGGTCTTTGCACGGCCAGGATGTCCTACTACAGGGAAGTTATATATGAATTTAAGTATCTTAAATTATAAAGGTTTGGAATTTAGAACTACTATCTTTTATTAATAGTATAATTGATTGTTTTAAATTTTGCATTTAGCGAGTGTAATATCCTTATATTGTTGTTTTCTAGTTTAGATCGCCTTTATTATATTTACTATCTATATATTGGTTACATAAGGTAATATTACGTAGCTACGGTTCGTAGATAGTATAATGGTTGTTCTTCTTCTTAGGAATAAGGAAAGGGGTAAGGAACTTAAGGTTCCTTACCACACTAGGGCCACATCAACACGTAATAGCAACTTGCCTCATTCCCAACACTGGCAACTCTTCTTTTTGTGGTTGCCATCTACATATATACAAACAGACAGGATACGACAATACTAGACAGTGTACAACAATACCAAATAATATGCGACAATATGCGACAATATGCAACAATGCGGCAGTTGGCAGAATTTAGCGGATAACGCAAAGACGGGTAGGCCGCCAAGGCGCTAGTAGTAAGCGAGCCAATAGCGATTTTCTATCCTGGGGATGGAAAATCCTAATTAGCTAGTTTAAGTTAGGGTCTATAGAATATTATACTCCTACTCCCTTTTAACCCAACCTTTAACTTATATATGTAGAGTGTTTATATTAACAAACGTTTCCAGAGCCTTATTTAGGTTTGCCTTTGTTATTGCGTCTACTAGGTTATCTTAACCGTTAATCTATTAAATCTTAAAGAGTTCTTACCGTTTATAGAATTAACGAAGTGCCATAATATTAATTATAAGGCGCTTTTCTTTTGTAGTACCAAGCTTAACTAAGCACTTATAGAGGGAGTATAAATCGGTGCATACGATTATAGGGATAATAGGAAGTTCAAGTTAATCTATAATTATCTTTAGGGTAGTTCTAATTGCAATTACTATATTAACTCCGCCAACCATTCCGTATATCTCTAACGCTAAAACGCTTTGAGTAACGCGCTTACTCTTAGTTAAGCTCCAATAGATAAGATTACTATAGATTATAAAGTCATTCTCTCTAGTAAATTTATTTGTAATAATAATCTTATATCCCAACTAGGAGCTAAAATCTTTATTATTTACAAACGATCTATTAATAAATATAAAGAGCTTAGCAGTAGGAAGATTAATAGGCATATAGAGTAGTCCCTAATCGAGATGGTTTATTTGCCAGAAAAGACGTTTATTTAGGGCAAGAATATTATCCTTAGTTAGTTCCTGGTGTTAGGCAGCAACAGAGAGATTAAATAAAGCCTTAGGTTAACAGATAGAAGTAATATAAGCTCCACAAGCGCGTTGCTCCATGTATCCTTGCTTTAGAGAATTAGCGTTAATAACGTCAATCTTCTTACCTTAACCCTTCTAGCGCAGAGCAATAGAATCCTTATTTAGGGAGAGGATGTATCTATTAAAGAGTAATAGTATTGTTAAACTAAGCTTTTCCTTTAGCTTTGCTATAAGATTTACCTTTACTAGCTTGTCTTCTTTAAGAGCTAAAAATTGGTCGTCTTCTAAGATAATTATATTATTAGTTTATATGCCAACAATTCCAAATAGAGTTCCTATAGTTGTGATAAGGAAGCAGGGATTAAATATAGAAGTAGTTATTAAAAGCTTCTCTTTATAGTGCTTACTGTAGGTAGCCTACCAGTAAGTTCCTACCTCTACGATCCTATATAATGGCTTAAGCACAACCATAATTGTATCTTCAGGATACTGGTGGCAAATTTGCTCTAGAAGGTATGCTAATATTAAGCGCTAAAGGTGCGTCTCTAATTGGGTGTAGGCTTAAGTAATATCTTATAAATAAACCGCTATTCCATTCTTTATTAAGAAGGGAGCTAGCGTAACAATAACTCGCTAACTAGCTTGTTAAATTATAGGAGATTGCGTAAGAATTACCTCCTTACTATTATTGTTGTAACCTTAGATAACAAGCCTTAATTTCTTAAATAGGGTATTAGTAGCTTTACCTTTAATCTTATTAACCATTCTTAACTTAAAGATGCGAACTTTATTAAACTTAATAGGGTTATACTTCTTAAATTTAAAAACTCCTCTTATAATAAGACCGTTAATCTCCTGCTTATTAGATGCTTGGAAAGGAGCTTCTAGGGTTATAATATAACCTTCCTTTTAGAGCTGTTTTGCGAGCTCAAAGTCAGCCTTCTCTTTAACTGTTATAAAGGCCATTAATAACTCAACTCTATTCTTAATAGCGGCAACAAATTGTTCTTTAAAATTAATAAAATGTTAGCAATTTTGTAATCCCTTTAGGCGACCTCTACTGCGTTATAGTTATAGCGTATCTACTATAATTATATTGGGATTGTAGTCGTTTTCTAAAGCATGTTAATCGTGGTTCTCTTCTAGGGCATCTTCTGGGGTATCCTATAAAGGCTCAGAGTTATCATCTTTGTAGTAAGGCTTAATAACAGTTAAACGGAATTAAGTGGGTCTGTAAGGCATCTAAATAGTACAAGTTTAACTATTAATTACAATAAGTTAATATAGGCCTGACCATCCTCCCTTTTCACGCCATATGCGTACTTTAGACTGGAGTGGCAGATTAAGCGTAGTTAAGGTGTTTAGGCCATTTCTTATTTCTAGTGCGTTATTAACCTGGCGTATAGCGTAGAGATATTGCACCTCCTTTATTACCTTGCAAATAGCCTCGGCTCATTACACAATGGAGGGAGATAGTGGAGAATTGTTAGTTATTTAAGGGTAGGCGCTAAAGACTAGCAATGTAGGTACAAGTCTATCTGGGCCAGCAGAATTATTAATAGCTTTAATAGCCATTTGTAAGGTAAGTTCTTTACTAGCATCCTCTAGTTCTAAAGAGATAATCTTATATACGCGGCATAATAGTGTGTAATATCGCTCCACTTTTCTAATACTATTATATGCCTTAATAGGGACTTCCTTAACCTTAATTGCCATTGCCTTTATCTATTGTTAAAACTCTATAGATAAGAAGTTCTTTCCTATATTATAGACAATTT
>Ga0307507_10010016_pt1 | contig 12412 bp, 11 predicted proteins | sample 7_EM_MG_FD_207223 | JGI IMG/M metagenome (GOLD analysis project Ga0307507, IMG submission 207223) | Populus trichocarpa ectomycorrhiza microbial communities from riparian zone in the Pacific Northwest, United States - 7_EM | ecosystem: Host-associated > Plants > Roots > Unclassified | place... | reverse complement strand
AACAATGTCAGCAAGTTAAATGGATGTGTGAAAACTATTTAAATGGATGTGTGGAAACTACAAAGTGTTCATATTTTGAAAACTATTTAAATGGATGTGTGAACACAGTGATGTTTTCAACTACGGTTGAGAAGGCAAGGACAGTGGAACGGACGCATATTTACATCATGACTGTATTTCTTCATATGTAACCAATCAAATCAATCTTAGCTGCACGACACGACGGTACGATGTCGCTATAAAGCATGGCTGTATTTCTTCATATGTAACCAATCAAATCAATCTTAGCTGCACGACACGACGGTACGATGTCACTATAAAGCATGGCTGTATTTCTTCATATGTAACCAACCAATCAAATCAATCTTAGCTGCACGACACGACGGTACGATGTCGCTATAAAGCCACGGTGCTGTATAGTAGCGACAAATAGTTGCTAATTAACTATACAATCAGTTTACTGGAGACTTTCTCCACTGTTCCGTAATTGGCTCAACCAATTGATAATTCTCCCTAATTCCTGGTGCTCCGAGGTTCCATAATTTTTAATGCTTTAAAACGGCATCGCAGACCAGCTACATCATTCAGAGACTGAATGGATTTTCTCACCAGCATGTAGCCGATTGAATGGATTTTCTGTTTGTTCCTTTCCGGTGTTGACAGGCAGCTTTCTTGGCATCATTTTATATATAATATACTTTTTTTTTTTAATTTAACGTGGATGTTCGGATCAGCTTACATGTACCTCGACTAATCTCACGGGTCCTGAAGTTAACGACCATGTAAGTCTCCAGTGGCCATCATATGAGCAACCGTAAGGCTCGAACCTGAGATCATAGAGAAAGCAAATCTTTTAATCCCAAGCTCTTATTACCGATCACTATCTAGATGATTAAAAAAAAAAAAGAGATTAGTTAAGAGTGGTCAAGTTAAAAAATGGAAGTCTGGAAATTATGTTGAAAATCCTCGTCAGTTAGTTGAAAGATGGCTCAGTTTTCAAAATTTATTGTTAAATTGTTTATAAATTGATTACATGCCCTTCAGGCCTGGGCTCATGCGCTCCTTCGTAATCAATTGTTTTTATAAATCGTGTATGAGTGGTTATAATTGTTTTTTGAAATAAATTTTGAATGGAAATGTTTTAAAATAATATTTTTTAAAAATTATGTTTAATATTAGTGTATTAAAATAATTTAAAAATAATAATAATAATAAATTAATTTGAAATAAATAAATAAATATTTTTCAAAACTTTTTTTAAAACACAAAAATAAATACTGCCGACTGTAAGCTCTAAACACTGATAGACCCACGTGTGCCCCTAGTACTAGGCGACCCATTTCACACTAGCCCCAGTGGCATTCACCTTTGGATTGGACAGGAACTTAATCATCCTTGGACACCATCTCCTCGTTTAAGTGGGTGTTTGTTTATGTGGTTGCTTCTGCTTTTGAAACAAACCACAGAAAGCAATTGTTTGGTAACGGAGGAAACGTGATTTATTTCATGAGGGATCCACCATGTTTTGCGTTTTGAACGCAGGTCAGCAAATAGCAGTTTCATGCTGCTTCTTTTTGCCTCCATACACAATAAGCTGTTCACTTTTGTAAGAAGACTGTTCACTTATGTGTACAGTGTCAATTGTTATGATTGGGAAAGAGAACGTGCTGGAGATGAAGCAAATGAATATGGTGTACTCTGGACAATGCCTCTTGTTCTTCCTTTAGTTTTCTTTTTCTCTGATTCTTTCTATTCTATTGCTTTCTTTTTTTGTTCTAGTTTGTCCTTTCTCTCTCTCTTTCTCTCTCTACTGGTTTCAGTCCTTTTCTTTTCTGATCTGTTGTTCAAAGGGGGAGAGCCGGGGGGGGCTGGTATACTTGGAGGCAAAGCTGGTGCTCTTGCGTTGGCTGGCCAGTGCTTTCCTCTCTCTGTTTCTGTTTTTCCTTCGCTTACTCTCCGATCTTCCTTCCTTGGGTCTTTTTTTTTCTGTCCTTTTGTTCTCCTGTGTTTGCTCGTCCTCCCTTTCGCCTTCTGTGTGTATCATTCACTTCCTGTGTTCTGTGTGTCCACTTTGTGTATGTCCCCTGTTCTTGTTTTTGTTCGTCCTCTGTTTATCCCCGGGGTCCTTTCTGTTTTCTTTCCCTTTGTTTTCGTTCTTCGTTCGTGCCTCGGTAATGGCATGCATCGTGGGGGCGAGAAGGATGTTACCATGATCTGCTGTCGTTTCCGCTGAATCGGGATGAAGGAGATGAACAATTTGCTTTGAAACGGCGCCGTTTTGAGCTAAGGCGGTCATTCTTCAATTTGGCTACTGGAATTATGATATCTTGCAATCAGGCCCTTATTCACGGAATTTTTTTTTTTAATTTGGCCCCTGGATCAATTTCAATTTTTAATTGTATTTTATTTAAAAAAATTAGAAGGAGATCGCTTGATGGCGTAGTATTTACAGAATTTGATTGCAATCCTAATTTTGTTCCTGATGATATTTTATTTGATGTTGTTGCGCGTTTAAGAAACCAAAGAAACTATAGTCCGGATGGATTTCGTACGTCATAAAATTATAGATAGTTTAATGGAATAATAAAAAATATTTGATATAAGTATTATTTATTTCATGATGTAATAGCAGTAGTTAAATCTACAATATTTAAATTAAAAATCATTAATATTAATATATATATATATATTTTAATTATTTTATAACCTTAATTTAAAAAGTATTAATTTAACCAAACACATTAAACTACTTTTTGTTCAACCTTAATTTTAACCAAACACCTATTTTTTTCAAACCAACCTCAACTAAAAGTACTTTTTATAAAATAATTTTTTTCAAACCATAACCACAACAGCAACCGCAATACCAAACACACTCTAAAATGAAAGTATATGGTCAAGGTGCTCCTTCATCTCTTTCGATTTTTCTCAGGCTGGGTTAAAATGTTTAGTTAGTTGAACTATATTAACTGTTGCCTTTAGTTTAAAAAGCTTGAATCATGCATCAGGCGGGTTTAAATTATATGATATATTTATGATTTAGAGGTTATTTGGGGTCCGTGTTTTACGATTTTTTAATTTAATTTTTTTAATATTTTTTTAATATATTAATATCAAAAATAATTTTTTAAATAAAAAAAATTATTTTAATTTATTTTTAAATAAAAAAATTTTAAAAAATAATTATTACTTTATTTTCAAACACCTTAAACAGATTTTAACATAATTATAAAATTTAATTTAATGTATTCATGAAATCTAAGACAATATAGTGGATGTATCATGAATTTATATAAAATGATATTATTTAAAGTTTTTTTATAAAAATTTAAAATGGTGTTATTTTAATTTTTTAATTAAAGTAAATTTTAATCTAATTATGAATTAATTTATTAAATTAACGGGTTCCGATTAAGTTAACGACGCGAAATGTAAACCGAGTCAAATCTAAATTCCAAGTCAGCTAGGCACAATACTTTATTAATAACACTAACTTCCAGCACAAACAAACAAAACGCAAAAGTGGCAAAACAAACACAGCACCGCACACAGTAAAGCAAAGCAAAAGGACTCTTCTCTTCCTTTCCTTTCTCTTCCCTCACCAGGTAAACTCCATCATCATTTCTCCCTTTTAAACCCTAGAACTTGAAAAACCATAGTTATTCCCACTCTTTCTTTCCCTCTCTTTTTCCTTATTATAAATAAATAAACAAAAAGAAATTCGAGTGTTGTAGTTTCTTGTGCTTTCTCGGTCTTAAATTTCCGTTTCGCGATATGTCATCGTTGATTTTCTTTTCTGTTTTTTTTCCTTACATGTAATGTCGTAGATGCTGATAGTGTTGATAGGTTTTTTTTTTTTTTTTTTTTTTATGATGCTCGATTGTTTATAATGGATTAGGACCAGCCTTTAAACATTCAAATTCAAGTGTTTTAAATTATTAATGCTGGAAATTAGGGATTCAGGAGGTGGGATTAGCTCAAACTTCAGAGGGTGTAAATGAAATGATAGAAAATTATTAATGATTATTTGCCTGTAATTACTGCTAAATCCTTTTCAGTGTAGTGCCAATCCAGCAATGCTTTGCGCTTTCTGCTTTTAGCTTTTATTCAAATTTTCATTTTTTTGAGGAGGAAGTAAATTCCGTTCACTTGCTCTGCATCAATTTCTGTTATCAACTTGTTTGCTCCAACAAATGTTGTGTCTTATTAAGGTTGGATATGCTTTTAGGAGTATGGCCGCCAAATCGTGTGTTGTGAATGTGGAATCATGATTAGAGTTCGTCATGATCAAGAAACCATTCTCTTCAAGCTTCAAAGCAGTCTCAGACGACTTTTTTTTGACAATGAAATATTTGAATACATTTTACTTTTCAAATGCATGGAAGCTACCGGTATCTTTGTGTCTAAGAACGGATGTTTTTCTCTAGTTGTTTTTATTGCTGTCTTTTTTCAGATTTTGTCAAGTTTCTCTCTATGCTCCATGTTTAGTGGTAAAATTTATTTATCAGCCACTGTGTATATCGTACATGGAATCTTACAGTAGCTATTGTTTTAATAGAATTTTTTGAGAGGATCGCGGAGGATCTTATATGCACGAGAACCATTTGGGTGAAGTTTTTATACACCATGGATCACAAGTCGGCTGAGGCTTTCCATGGTATGATCTTGTGTATCACTTCTTCAGTTAGACTGTAGCTCTGCAGTTTGGTGTGTTATTTATTTCTCATGCCCTGGGAGATTCCAAATCAATTTGGGCCTGTAGGCAGTCTTTTGAGTATTTCATGTTACAAAATTGTTTCTTATTTTGATCTGCATAAACAAGGGACTGGAAATTGAATTCATACTCATAACAATTAAACTTATAATATAATTTAGTGGACTACTGCGAGGTGCTATGCTCAGCCTGCTGTTTGTTATTGATTCTTTAAGTATGAAAGTGCATGATCTTTATGGCCCTTTCCTCCTGAATCTTTTGGTGGATTGTGATAGAATTGTTGTTTAGAAGCGTTTATAATCCTATTTTTCGCATGAAACCCCTCCTTTCATTTTGACAATTGTCATCATGAGACTGGGTAGATGTTTGTGAAAGGAGGTTTATGTTACAGAAGCAGACCTTTTGTATGAATGCATTTCTAGCAGTAGCATGCTTCACAATGAAAGCAGAATTGGCAATCTTAATATTTGGGGAAGTGAAAAATCAACAATGTGCCATTAATTGTTAAAACACAATATTGTTTACTAAAAAATTAATATTAGAACATGCACACACAGTGCTGATTTTAAAGTTTCTTTTGAAGTGATAGTGCCTCCTGAATCTTTTGGTGGATTGTGATAGCTCCCATTTCAGCCAAAATTATCAAACTAGATCATAATAGATGTCACTCTTTTTTTTTTTTATTAACGTGGGTGTCCGGGCCAGCTTGCGCGCACCTCGACTAATCCCACGGGCCCTGAAGTTAACGACCATGTAAGCCTCCAGTGGCCATCATATGAGCAACCACATGGCTCGAACCTGAGACCACAGAGGGAGCAAACCTCCTAGTCCCAAATAATAGATGTCACTCTTATATTGATGTGTCGATGCCCTCATGATGACTTCCATAAATATATTTTGTTAAGGTATGTTGCAATTTAACATCAAAATGAGTAAATCATTCTCTATGTTTTTCTCTTTCTGCAATCTGAATTGTAACATCATTCTTAGGACAATACTATTTCTTCCACTAAAGAAGGCCTTTAAACTTAATGCAGATAGATATGAAAAGTTCAACAGAGCCTTCCAATTAGAAGACAAGCTAGGTTGGTTGCTTACATGGTAGAAATGTTTTTAAGTTTAATATGTAGCCAATAGCCTTCTATACGAGTGAAGCCTGATATGCTGGATATTTGGAATTGACTTGTCAAATCTAATTCTGGTATTATAGGTCCTGGAGGAGTCCTAACAAACAGGTGCTGACATAATTTTTTTGGAGAGATTCAATGACTTGGGTTCTTATTTTATTTCGTTTTATTTTTCCTGCATATGTGTGTGGGATGCGATTACAAGATCCTACACCTAGATTTTGAATAACAGGGTCTTTGGAAAGAATCTACCAGCACAAGGGCACTCCCTAAATTATTTGTTTTCTTGCCAACCTTTGGGACAAATCCTTCATTTCAGCTTCTATAGAAATCATATGTCGGGAACTGTTTTCTTTACATGGATAGATAACTAATGTTAGAAGTAACATCTCATAATTTCCTTACATAGTAACATTAGACAAAACATCCTATACATAGCTGAAACAACCAATAAGCATAATGTTACTTTTATTTATCAGTATTTTATGATTTTCCCATATGAACATTGTCCACAATGAGAACATGAAGTGCTCAAATCAAGCTCAGATTTGTTGAGGTTTTTGAACTCTTAAATTTTTTCATTTTGATTGTATGTCTGGAGAAACCATAATCTTGAGATATGGATGCTCAAGAGTTTTTGTTTGTGACCTGAATAGACTACGGTATTGAAATCTCACTTCTATATATTACTGAAGTTTATTAAGAGACTCAATTTAAATTTATCTTTCAATTGTGATAAACAAGCCAGTTTTCACTCATTCCATTTCTTTTTGATGAAAACGTATCCCATGCAAATGCTGGCTTCCTTTGTCAGTTTGTAATCTTGTTGCTGGATGCCCCAGATACTGATGAAAACAGAACAAGGGATGAAGCTGCCGAATCCAATTGTTCCAAGAATGATGTGAAAGATATTCCAAGACCTGGTCCAAGTACTCCAGTAGATAACAGGAAAGTTAACTTGGTTGATTGGAGAGCGCAGGAACTTGCTTCTCCAAATTCTCCTATGGATGAGAACAGATCTGGGGAAGTAAACATGGAGGCTTCCATAACACAAGATGATATTATACGGGCTGGTGGCTTTGGAGCTAGAGATGATATAGGTAGCTTTCTTCCTGTTGCAAGTGATTCAACTGACTTTGAAGCAACAATCCTTGATGCTAGAAACTATGAAGAGCCTCAGGGAGAAATACACAGACCAGGCCTTGGCTGGACAGAAGCAACAGAAAGGAAGTAGCTCTTTTGTCAATCCTTGAGACCTAGTTGCCATGGACAGTCTTTTTCAGGTGTTTATGGCCTCTGACATGTTTTGGTATGCTTAACATGTAACTCTGTGGTTTGGATAAATTATTAATTTCATGTTTCTGTATGCATGATTTGGCATGAATGTGTTAGAAACAGATGCTTTCGCCTTGCTCGAAGAAATAAAAGAAATTTAATTTCATGATATGTTAAAAATCATCCTGACTGACTTAATACTAGAAGCCCTCTCTACAGAATTACCTCCTTAAAATCTTCATGTTTTTAACAAAAAAGTTACGTAGCCTGCTGACTCTTGCTCTCTATTATGCTGACGATTGTCATGGAAACCCAACTTTCTATCAGAGCTTGATATTAGTAATTTACAGTCGTAGGCATTTATGGGTCCATATTTGCCTTAAGGAACCTTTTCCTGATATTTATCTTCAACGAGAGGCCAGCATCACGTGGATGCTATTTCCTTCTGAAGATTCGTTGGCCAGGAGCTAGGATTGCCAATGGGTCATAAGTTGATTTCCTTAGTACAAAAACTTCCCACTTCGGACCAAAATGAGTTTGCCATTCTTCCTGGGTGCTGTAATGAGGCAAATATTGCTTGGCCCCAAGACTAGTCGAGGAACAGAAACCTAGAATTCTTTGGTTTTGAGCTAAAATGTGAAACAAGCCATCTCGTCCTGTGGAAGATGGCATTGCAGAGGATAAGAACGCCACTAGGTAGAAAGTATCTTCTTCTGGGGTGATTAAGGATGTTCGGTTATCCCACCTGCAATGTGAAGGAACAATCAGGTCGATAACATAGAATTTGAAATTCGTGAGGGAATTTAATAGGTTTTTCTCTTTTTAGGTATGACAGTACTTGGACTTATTGACCGGATAGATGAGGATGGGACCATTGCTGCTGTCTGTAAGAATATTTCCAAAGACCTCTTGAGCAAATTCAAAAATTTTGTTTTTTGGGATTAGAAGATTCAGCCATGGGTGAGGAATGTCCCATAAACCTTTTGCTCGGAGTTTGATTTCAGACAGGTGGACTCTGTCCAGGAATTCCACATAAGAAACTTCTGACAGAAAGAGTGTGGATGGAATATAATTCAGTTCTGACAATAGGCTCTCAGTTTCCTGCATGAGAGAAAACAAGGTTAGGAGCAAGGGCGCATCAATAAAGTGAAATCTATGTTGGGCTCCTGAGAAGTGTTTTGCTGTGTTCTCTTCGCAAGTCTTACCTGATTCATCGCATCAGACTCGTTTGGGTTGAAGTATTTGGCAATTTCCAGACAGTAAAGAGTTTTTCCTTCTGAAATAAATTGACTGGCTTGAAGAGGGTCTTTTGGATTGAAGGAGGATCTCCAGTTGTTGAGAAGACCAGTTCTGTTTATTATTACAAGCCCTTCGATGTAGTCGAAGGAATTCTTGGATATTAAATGTTCTTGGTCACTGGAAAATTTAGAGAATTCGTCATATAGTGCTCTTATCCATTTCACCTGTCAAAAGCAATAAATTACGTTCTGGATATTTCTTGTGACATTATACGACTGCCTAGAGATGCTGAACGTAATTTTTACCATCTTTGGTGCCGGTTCAAGAGATATTCTCGCTCTAGTGATGATACCAAACTGCCCAAGTCCTCCAAGAACACCATAAAAGAGATCCGCGTTCTTATTCTCTGAACAGGTAACTGCTTCTCCCTTGCCTGCACCCAGAGCATCATGTTAGATTCAGTTATGCGTTTCTCAGCTTTAAATAATTCAATCACAATTTCAAGTTAGCTAGACTGGCTGTGAATTTCATTATTCTTTAGGGTGCATTCTTTCCATGCTACTTTTTCTCTAGGCTAAATGTAATCGAAAATCTAAACTTAATTCCAGCTACTTGTGTGGCGGGGTAAAGTTGTGCTTGTATAAAAATTTAAGTAATAATATCACAGGATTATTCTCCCTGTCATGCTGAAGTGACTATTTCTATATCTTGTACTGTGATCTTGGGCCAACCTTGTCTGAAAATTTATGCATTGCGGAATCCGGGCATGTGTAAACATACCTGTGACAACCTCCAATTGGTAAATGTTGTTAATCTGTGGTCCATGTTTGAATGCCTGTCCACTAATTCCGGCATTTGATAAGGTGCCTCCAACGGTGAGATGAAGGTAGTCCGTCCAAGACTTTGGTGCAAGCCCGTATTCAAGAGTCTCATGTAGAATATTAATCCACAACTCACTACCTGATGCATCCACATAAGGCAGCTCTCCGGTGTGAACTTGCATCTCTGGTCCCTGAAGTGATTCCATGTTGATTACTATACCTTGATGAGCTTGTGCCTGACCTTGAAGGGAGTGACTGTGGCCTCTAGCAGCAACGGTTAGCTGCGAAGTGGAACCCATTTTGAAAATATGCTTTATAGTGTTGGAAATATCAGAAACTGATTTTGGATGCAGAACTGCCGATGGTAGGAAATGATACATGTTGCCAAAGTCCTTGGCTGCGTAGTCGATATTGTCAAAGCTGAAGTAGCCATCTAGCTTTAGTGTTTCCAATGAAGAGATGTTGGAGGAGCTCTTATATGGAATCACACTTGGGCTGACAGAAGATTGGTTGGAACAAAGATTGATTTTATCTGGTATTGAGTAAAAGAAAAGGATCATAATAAATACAAGGAATAGAAGGTTGTTCTGTCTTCTAGAAGCAGAAGATGGCGATCCCATTTGTTCTGTGCGAGAAAGGGAAGGAAGGAGAGAGATTGTGTATGTTGCTACCTGTGAGAAATAGCAGAAGGAGAGGTGCAGAAGAGCTTATGGAAATGAAAGGTGGAGAAGACAATTTAAAGGGAAGGTTTGGGCGGCACAGTCAAAATAGAGCCAGATATTCAGTGATGACCCCCCGTATATGAACTGTCCAAACTTTGTCTTAGATGTGTGTTCAGGAATATTTTCTTAGGCTCCCCTTTTTGGCTTCCAAAGGGAGTAGTAGATAGAAGTCACAAGAAAGTGAAAAAAAAAGCTTCTCTAAATGCTAGCCATTTTCCAGTCTCACAACCGCAATTTCCACTTTCCTCCTCTCTAATCCTTTTAGTGATACGCTATCACTACTTAGAACAATGATGCTTTCTTCCTACCTCAATACGTCAAGCTGATTCTCTATCATCCACTGTCTTTCCTTAAACTTATTTTTTCTTGTGCTCAAGCAATTCAATGAGTTGTGTTCTCATTTTTGTCAGATTAGGATTGAATTCCTGGCATCGACGGGCCGGCCCCTACTAGGTTGTATCCTGTAAGAGCTAAGTGGTCAAATATGGGTCCATGGTCACGTGATGTTCATGAGCTGCTGCTTGCTGATAAACTTTTTTGGCAGTGCAGGGTTCTAGGATCCAAACCAGCGTTGTTTTGAACATTTGGTGAAATCAATGTCTTTAAGACAAAGCATATGTAACAAAAATGGTTGCTCTCTTGAGTACGGCCAGCCTGTTACATATGAAATCCAAACGGCAATTTACCATGTTCTTGTGGGGGCATTATTGATTAAAAAAAAAAAAACACAACATTAACGTTGGTTTAGGTGGTCTTGGTGTCCTTCGAATTTAATCTTAAATCATATGTTCTTATTTTTTTCCAAAATTTCCGGTGTCTTGATGAGACATGACCCAAATTTGAAATGCAATTATATGACTGTCCGGTGGCTTCTTTTTCCTTCCCAGTAAGCTTTACCAAAATAGTTGAAATTGTGGTACTTAATTTGAATTTAAACTTCATTTATGGGTTCTTTCCCCTTGAATCTTTATGAGAGGAAGAACCCCATTTTTTGTATTGCATTTGTATCATTTTGTCAGTATTTGTTTTGAGCCAGCTTCACCATACTACACTCTTGGTGAGCATGGATATTGAGGTTTCTACCTTAAAATGAACACAGCAGATCAAGATGCATTAGTTTAGGGATTCTTCTCTTGATTGAATACTTATATAGGGTTCTAAATGTTAACTATAGATGCACATGATGGTGTCTATGAAATTGTTTTTTTTTGTTTTGTTTTGTTTTTATGATGATTTGAGGAAAAAGGTGGGACTATCACTATCACTTAGGTCAGGCAGTAAGGTATTTCACCAATTACATTGAAAGTAAGTGTCTTGTCCTGGGCTATATATGATTTTGTTTGCTCTCTATTCACCTCACCTCTTTCCCTTTCTCCCCTCCCTGCCATTGGAGGCCAATTTAAGGTCAGACACCAGTCAAGCTTCGTGTGCTCGCTGGGGTGTTGTGGGTCACAGAGTACTGTCTTCATAGCTGGGCGTGTAGGGGCCTGGGGGGTGCGTAGTTCTGTGTGGATAAATGCAGAGGAAAGGGGAGAAAGTGTGAACTTGAGGGTGACAGTTTGAATGCGGGAAACACCAAAAAGGTCAACCTAGCTATAAAGCTAGCTTAGGTTGGAGTCTTGGATCCCAGCACTGGGGCGACATCCCTAGCTAGAATGGTTCCCATCTCTTAATATTTGTATATTTATTTCTTTTTGTGCCCAACAAACTACTATTATTGAAGTTATTGCTCCATTTACTTCTCCTATTGACGACCTAATAAGCATCCATTTGAATTCAGCAGCTCTTTTGGAGAGAAAAAACAGATGCTTGTCACCAATATCATTCGTGCAAAAGATGAAATATATATTCATAGCCTCCATGCTTGACTACCTATCATTTCTTGTTTGTCTTGGTAAGTGCTTGTTGCCCAATTATTGCTGTTAGTGATTACAACTTGGTGTAGTAAGTAAATATAATTCTTCTTCCCTCTGAAAGCATTTCCTAGGGTGACTTGCAAATTGGTTGTAATTCCACCCTTCACACTACGTGCGTCTTGCCTTCCAATATTTCCCTCGTTAATTTGCATCTTTTTCCCTGATTTGTTTTCTTTTATTTCAGTTTCCAGTTGTTCTGTAAAGAGCTAGTCTCTCTCTGTGTATATATATATAGCTAGGACATGGATCATGAAGCTACAATTTCATCGCAAGATATATGTGTTTATCGCATGTATGAAACCATGAATAATCAATATCCGTACATATTACGTGTATCAGTAGGTATTAACATGGATGATTAAGCCCATAATTTTGATGAGCAGTGATTAATTTCCATTTTTGCAGCGGTTTGGAAGCAATGCATACTTGTTTCTCTACCTTTTTATAACATTAATTTAAAGTGGAATTTATTAAAATAGAGACGAGAGAAAGTAAAATTTAGTTTTTGTAATTATATCTTGATTTTATTGTATAATATTCATGCAAAATATCATAGAAGTGGAAATAATTCAATATGTAGTACAATAACATGTGCATG
>Ga0307507_10010015_pt1 | contig 12414 bp, 6 predicted proteins | sample 7_EM_MG_FD_207223 | JGI IMG/M metagenome (GOLD analysis project Ga0307507, IMG submission 207223) | Populus trichocarpa ectomycorrhiza microbial communities from riparian zone in the Pacific Northwest, United States - 7_EM | ecosystem: Host-associated > Plants > Roots > Unclassified | place... | reverse complement strand
AAACTGCACATATTTTGTGGGGAACTTTGAAGGACAATCTGTCCATGTAAAAGATTTCTCTACATATGTCCAAAACTCTGCACATAGGTAAATGACACCAAATAAAAAAAAGGAAGAAAAACACTTAAAAAATGATGCTTTTTAATTGAAGCACCTTTCTCTACAGTAAACGAGGACATTTGAAGCAAGGACTTAAATTTAAAACCTTCTACATTTCAATATATCATTTCTTTATAGTCTAAGCATCCAGTCAGACTGGACTGGATAAGGCCATTTTTCATACCAATAAAACTGAGTGTTGACAACACCAAATAAGACAGACCATAAGAAGTAGCATACCTTTCATTGACCAAATCTTAACGGTGTTGTCCATGCCACAACTAGCAATGCGATATATGTCTGAAGGATGGAAATCCTGCAATAACCACCACAACCCTAATCAGTTTCAATTGAGTTATGAGACAAGGAGTGATGAACTACTGAACACATAATAATATCTTCCTATTGCAGGAGTGGAGGCATAGCTCTACATCATCTAAACTTACCACACTCAAAACTTCATTGCGGTGACCACCAGCTCCAGCAAATATCAAAATGCAAATTCCAGTATGAACATTCCACAACCGAACTGATTCATCCTGGTCCAATCATACATTTGTCAATACGCACAAAAAGAACACATGAAAAAGAAAATGGTTATGTCACTTACTTTGCTTGCAGATATCACAAGTGATGGTTTCAGTGGCTGAGTCCGGATTTCATTTATCGAGTCCCCATGCCCAACAAAACTCTGCATAGTGCACATATATATGTATTTAATGATTGTGTATATTACTCATATAAAAGCAGCTCTAGAAAATTTCAACATCAAATAAACAGACACTAACCACTATAGAATTTTGTTTAATGATTCAGAAAAGAACAATAAAACTGAATTAAGCAGCATGTAAAATGAAAGATGCCAGAATTCTACCCTCTGTTTACAGATTGTGTCATGCCACTTCAGTAAAAAAAAATTGAGAGAAAGAAAGTCTACTTCTTTTGATATAAGCTACTGACTTAAGAAATAAGATACCTTGTGTATCTCCTCATTGCTGGCATTGATGACACGCATGATACCATTGATTCCTCCTGCCACAACGAATGGTGCACCATCAATGTTGCATGCCCAGCTCACCGTATAAAAAGACTCATCCTTCTGATCTACAAAGCACATGGAAATTCCAAATGTTCTTTAAGGAAACAGATTTACATTACTATTCACGAGCTCAGATAATAAAGCTAAAAACAACTGTATTTCCTTACATCTTCATCAACATAAGACTGCAATACTGCTATAACTCCCTCATCAAGACATTGATAAACAGTCACCTGAAGAAACAACAGCTTGTATCACCCAAAAAGCTCAAACCAATAATTTGAAAACAAAGAAGCAAGCATATCACAACTTTATTTAACAATCAAACACATTTCACCAGCACACACCCAACAAAAGATAAAAATATCCAGTGACCACATACCCTAACTCTAAGAGTTTTTTTTTTTTTTTTTATTGCAATACCAATCAAAGTGCAATACCTTTGAAGCAACACAAATACAATTACACTATCAAATTCCTAAATTTCTCAAATACAATATTCTTTTCCAGAAAAAAAGTCTACAAATCAAGCTTAAAAGAAAGAAAAAATGGCACTTTGATCCAAGAAATCGATTCCTGTAAAGCATAAAAGCATCTATAACAAAGCTACAGTATTTACAACACCAACCACATAAAAGCTTGACTAAAGCTCTAATCTTTGCATCACAAACCTCGAAAACTCAAAAATCCAAAAACAACCCATAAAAGCAAACCGTTCAAATACTTAAGAAAACACCCAAAAGAATAAAAATAAACCAGAAGTACAAAAGAGGTTTTTTTCTATAGCATACCCGGTTGCCACCGACAGTGGCAAAGACATTGAAGTAGCGCGAGTCGATGAAGTTAAAAACAACAGCATATAAAGGCCTTTTGCCTTCTTGGAGTCTGTTGGTGAGTCTATACTCTCTCTTCTTTGATGGGGTTAGTGACCCTACTACTGGCTCGCAGCCTAACGCGATTTTTGCCATTTTCGATTCCCCAAAATCGCTTCTTTGAGGGTTTTTTTTGGCTTCCAGTTCAGGAACTGGGAGATTTGATTAATCACTAATCAGGCTTGTGATGTTCAGGAAGCTGGGCAGAAGGGTAATGTGTATGAATGACATGTCGTGTCAACCTTTAGTCATGAGGTTCGGGCGACGGGTTGCTTCGTTCATACTAGGTTACTGGCCACGCTGCGACAGCGGCTTGGAGTCTGGGCAATTGTTTTTTTAGAAAATAAAAAATAATATAATTAATTGTTTTTGATATTATTATTAAATTTAATATAATAATTTCAAATTAAAAGTTTTTAACGAGTTTTCAAATTAAATAACATGAAAATTATCTTGAAATAAACTTATTAATGAAATAGATTCAAATAATTTTTTTTTAAATAGATAAATTTATATTAGTTAACTTGTGCCGGTTATGAATTTCATTGTGTTAAATTAATTTTTTTTATTATATAATAAAAAATATAAAAATTGGTTTATAATTAATTTAATATCAAATAATAAAATTTTAAAAAAATTAAAAAATAAAATCACCAATAAAATAATTAAAATAATTCATGAGCTTGTTGCTCAACAATGTCAACCAAATGAGCCACAAAACAATTGCATTAAAACATAATTAAAATAATATATTAATTTAATTCATTATTTATATGAATAATTAAACTATTTCATATTTTTTTAGTTATATTGATAATTTTATAAATAATAAACGGTCCAAATTTTTTAGAAAGTAATTTTAGAAAAATATATTTAATTTTAAGTAAAACAATAAAAACGAATCCATAAAATTTAAATCTTTAAATACAATTATAAAAAAGAATACACTAAAACTCAAATTTGTATATTGCATGTCTTAATAGTTTTTATATTATATTTTTACATTTTACTGAAAAATTAAAGATAGCTTTGTCTTAATAACTTTTATACATAAAAAAATTTCTTTGATAACTTTTTTATAAGAAACAATTTCCTAATTTTTATTTTTATTTGCATTTCTTACTTTTTTTTCTTGGTTTCTAGTAAGATGTTAAGAAGTTATTAAAAATTAATATAAAGATATTTATTTATTAAGATATAATAGAAAATTAAAATACAATCATAAAAATTAACTTTTCCTTGCTTCTGAAAAAACAATTCAATTTTGTTATTTATCAACACATTAAACAATGGGAAATTTTCATAGTATATTTTATAGTTTTTAGACCGGTTCAATCCAAGATCAGGGTTTCAGATTTTGACTGGGTCACCAAGTCGCCTGGATCAATATTTTTTTTTTAAATCAAAACAACATTGTTTGAGTAAAAAAAAACAAAAATCAACGAGTTTCAAGCAGATTTTTAACTGGTTCTTGCCGGGTCAACCGACTGGGTCAGCCGGGTCACACTGAGTTTTTCCTTCCCTTGTTTTTTCTTCATCCCGGCCCGGTTGTTTTTTCTTCAACCCGGTCCGGTTTCATTTCTAGGTTGGCCGGGTTTTTAAACTATAGTATATTCCCTCTTTTGGCTAAGATGACTTTTTTTTTTAAAAAAAAAAAAACCCTTTAGAAATAAAATGTCATCATGAACCATAATGTATGGTGACAAATATTTACTTATTTAAAGAAAAGTGGAAAAAAAATGTAAAATTACTATTTATCACATTGGGATATTTTGCAAAAATCTTCTTTCATTGCTCACTTCAACAATAGGGACCATTGGCAAATTACTAATAGCTGGCCTTATCTTCTTCCTTTCACTTAGCTCAAGAGCACTTATGGCTTCCACTCTCTTTCACTACTAAAATCATCTACCAGCCAAACCTCCACAAACCCATCATTATTACCAGTCAAGAAAGATCAAACCCCTCAAAGTCAGCTCCAACAGAACTTGATGATGGCAATTAATCTTCCTCATTCCCAGCTCCACCTTCCACATAACCTCGAACAACTCAGACTACCATATCGAGAAGCGAAGACGATCTCAAATAATCCGGGAAAGAAAGGCTAAAACAGACCTCGTGAACGGTGAACCACCAAACTATGAAGTGGGGTGGAAAAGAAGTAAAGAGATAAAGCTAGAGGAGCCAGTAGGGTATGTGATAATGGACTTTGTGGACAAGTTGGTGGGGTTAATGGATAAAGAGTTCGGTTCAACTGCGCTTTTGGCTAAGGCGGGTGAAATAGTGGCAGAGAGAACAAGAGAAGAGGCTGAGGTTTTGAGAGATGAAGGGAAATTGGAGGATAGAATGGTGACTGAGTTGTTTCGACTTTTGAAGTTGATGGAGATGGATTTGGCTATGATCAAAGCTTCTTTTAAAGAAGAGGCTTGAGCAGGCCAGGGTCTTTCGCAGTGCGGATAAAATAGTGTTTGTTTAAAATTTAAATATTTTTAAATTATTTTGGTTTGTTGATATTAAAATTAAAATTTTAAAATTAAAAAAATATTATTTTAATATATATATATATATATTTTTTTTATATATATAAATATTTTGAAGGTAATATCTACTGAAACAGGATATAATACAAAGTATAGACGAACAATATTAATTTGTTGCAAATTCTTCGTGAAATAATTAATTGATTGATATACAATAATTCTCCTCACAAATTCGGCCACCAACTTGTCGGCACTGATGCAACCTCTCTCTAATAGCATCAACTTTCCTCTTTTAGTTCCATCTCCTGTGAAGTTTCACTTCATCAAATAAACAAACTCATTTATTTATATTTAAGTTAATTTATTTTGTTTAATAACCAAAAAATCATTAATAATAAAAAAAAATAGAAAAATTAAAAGATGAATATAGACCAAAATATTTGATCATGCAAAATGAGATATTTATTTATTTGTGTCTACGAATTTACTTATTAAAATCAATAGAAGATAATAGAAACAAAAAAAAATATGGAACTGAAAATATTATGCACAACCAAACATATAAAAAATATTATTCAAGAATAAATATTATTTATATAAAATAAAGCTCACCTTTATAAAATAAAAAAGAATTATTCAAAAATTAAATACAAAAAAATCATTTTTTAAAAAAATTTATTCAAAAAAGATTTGCAAAACCCATGAACTAGACCATGAGAGTACCAAAATAAACTGATAGAGATGAAATTGAAAATAACCATAAAATCAAAATTTTTAAAAGTAATGTTGAATGTTAAAATCATAAAAAATTTGAGAAAAACGGATCCAAACTGCATGAATCTGTCAAACTCATTACTCATGTCAATATGACAAACAACTCAATAAATTATTAAATCTAGGGACAAAACCATATTTTTACTATGCCAAAAAAAGAAGAAGGAAAATACTAACATATCTTTAAACAACCTTTTAATTATTAATGGATCAATTGTAAATACCAAAACACCCTCAATACCATTATGCTTTTTTTCAACTTGGGGATAAAAAGGGTAATTTCACTGTAGCAATCTATAGTAAATTGTGTTTATCGCTACAGTGAAAAACCCACATGGTTTAGATTTTTTTGTTAATGGACTAATTGTAAAGATCAAAACGCCATCAATACAAATACACTTTTTTTTTCAATTCAGGGGGGAAATGGTAATTTTATTGTAGCAATCCACAATAAACCGTGTCTATTGTTACAATAAAAACCCACACATTTTAGGATTTTTGTTAATTGGCAAGCTACATCGACTATAAAGGAAACTTTAATTTGTTTTATTAAGAAACTAGATTGGCGACAAATGTTATGCCACAAGTTGGATCAAAAAAGTTTTTAACATAAAAAAACAAAGCTCAGACACTATTAGCATGTTTTCTAGAAGCAAGAAAAATTAGCAACTTGGATCTATTTAGGTTCAATTAATTTGTTTTATTTAATTATATGATAACAAAAATAGACTACCGTGATAAACAAATCGAATGAAACAAAAAAAAAAACTAATCATGATGGCCTGCACATAAAAAAACAAACACATACCAATATTGTGAAAAGATTTATATAGTCTTACTTGATAATAAAGTAAAAATTAAATGGAATTTAAAAAGATAGTATCTAAAATATATTTTTAATTAATTTAAGAATAAAAAATACCAAATACGAGGCTTGGATCATAAGAAAATGTTGAATGATAAAATTTAAAAAAACTATTCAATTTAAAAAAAGAAAAAAAACCCTAATCAACCTTGGTTAACTTACCAAATACGAGATCCAAGTCATACAAACGAGATATTCTCATATAATGAAAATTAAAAAAATTAGGATGCTAATAGCCAACCCGATATTGAAGGAGAAAATTGAAAAAAAAAAACAGTTTTTTAAAAAAGGACAAAAAAACCAGAGTTAACTTTGCTTGGCCTGCTAAATCCATTACTCAGGTCTCGAGACCGGTATAACCTAATAGAAAGCAAAAAAGAAGAAGTATGAAGCTTAATTTCTAACCAACCCAATGTAGAGTGATGAAATTAGAAAAAAAATCAATTAACAAAAAAGATAAAAAAAGACTTAAGTAAACCCGTTTGAACCTGTCAAATTCACAACTCAAATCATGAGACCGAGATAACTCCATGAGAAGGAAACAAAAAAAATTATGAAGCTCAATTCCCAATCAATACAATATTAAAAGATAAAATTAAAAAACAATTATTGCTAAAGATAACAATTAAAATAATAAAAATCAAATTTGATACAAAAATTAATTGAGAACTCTTTTTCTATTTTGAAGAGAGTAAGAAATTAAAATTAGATGAGAGAGAGAAAGAGAGAGAAGATAGAACAAAAAAATGAGTCAGCAAAGCTACATTGGATCTTTACACCCATATGTTCACAAGGATGCCACCATTGAGACAATTCTAATGGCATTAGTGAAGACCACCTTAGGAGCTTGGAGGAAGGCACACATGTCACCACAGTGAGGTGGCCTTACCTGCATGTTGGCGTGTGGGTTATATACATCAATCATTTCTCCCTTTTGTTCCTTGAGCTGGCTAAAAAAAATAGAAAATTTGTTTAAGTTTCAATTTGATCTCTAAAGTATAGATTATCTTGACTCAACAAAATTGATTTGATTTGGTTGAACCGAACATCAATTGAGTGTCAAATTTGTTTCCCGACACCATGGGAACTTATACCCAATCCAACCGAAACAAAACACAAAACCCAATTTTTTGTTTAAAATAAACTTTGATGAACACAACTTCAAATAGAAATGATTTTTCCATGACCGAGTCTTGGGTTATAATGATTCAGCTTGAATGTGAGCTTCTCTCTTTAGGCTTGGTGTTTCTTGTAACATAAATCCTATGTTAAAATAAAAAATATTTTAATATTTAAGTTAGTAAATGTAAAAGGAAAATATAATCTACAGAAACAAAAATAATGCAAGAAGCAAGAAAAAAATATATAAAAAAAGGTAAGAATAATATATGTTGTGAATGACTTTTACTTGCCTAGCTTGACTTAATATTTTATGTGTTGACCAGAGTTATTTATATATAGATGATAGTTATGTCAACTTATTACAAATAGCTCGTGGTGTATAAAGTTGTAGGTGTTTTGTGAAAATTGAATTAATAATATAGAGTAAGGAGAAAAATAAATATTTTTTATAAAGAAATTAACACTCAGCATTAATTTGTGATGGTCGCTACGCCATTAGCTGCCTACACAAAAATAAAACAAAAAGCATGTTTTGACTTCACCAAAGCTAAGGGTCGCAAAGATGCTAAAGGGCAAGGGGTAAAATTGTGTCTTGCATGCGTATTAATGCTCGCTTTTGCTTGTTTATTTGTCATTTTCCATGTACTGATTACTAACTTAATTAAATCGTCAATATATAGCTCCCCAAGCTCAAATCTAATATCTGAGATTCCTCCTGCTACAAAAGGGAGTTCTCTTAATCCCAAGCGCTATGTTATTCATAACTCATAATTGCAGACAAGAGATGGTTCCTTCAGGAAAGTTCATCCTAGATTCTGCATACTTGCACTGTTAGCTGGCAAGCAAGTCTTACAATCACTGCTTCCATATTTTATGTCCAAGATCAGAAAACAAAGCTTGCCTAAGGTTTAATGCCTAAGATCAGAAAAGGCATTTAAAGACTTCATTCACAGCCATTGCTCCCAATCGTAAAACAGACAACGAGCCCAAAGTTCTTTCCCGAACATGGAGCTCAGCTCAATACAGAGCAAAATCCGTTTCTTAACTTGAGGCGTGGCCTTTAACATGTCATCTTTATTAATAACTATTGCAAAGAATATATGAATGAATGATCTGATACAACTACAAGGGCCTTGATTTGTTTTCTTTCAAATACCCATCAAAATTGTAACCTATCTTATCAGACACTCCTTTTCCTTCTTCCTTCCTTGATTCTTTTCTTTTCTCCCTTTATATAAGTGTGCCCAATATAAGTTCTTTGACATTCTTGGATTACAATGCGAACATGGGGATCATCTTTTGGAATTTTATTTAGCATAACCTTTGCAGATACGTGGCCTCCAGATGCCAAAAGGGCCTGGTACATCCTACAAAGCATCAAAGGGAAAAACCCCATATAAGGCCAAGAGTTTGAATCTAAACATTTCCATCTTACCGAAGCCTAGAACTAACAAATGGGACACGAATCAAATACCTTAAATAACTCGTAACATTGTAAGGAAGCCCAGCTGCCTGATATTCTTTCCAAACCAAGAGAGAATTACCCAAATCCTTGGCATTAACACAAGCAGTAAGGAGAAAATCAAGACACTTTCGTGAAGGTGAAGCACCGAGCTCATCCTTGATGGCTTGAAGCAAGTCCATGCCTATCCGCACATTTGCAGGCTCTGTCTCAGCAACTTGTGAGAAAACCTACAAAATAATGATAGTCAAACCAGAGAGTAGATTTCATTATGTCAGAACAGTAAAATCTTGTACCTTAAGCTCCATAAATCCATAGGTTTACATAACGCATTACAAATCACAGATCAGAAATGAAAACAAAAACCCTACAAGTTCACAAACTGCAATCCACATATTTCAGAAAACAGCACAGTAATACAGTCTAAGGTATATGAAAGGTTTCTCCACAACACAAAAACTTTAGTGTCTGAACATCAGTATGCCAAAGGTTATGCTATAAATGAAAATGAGACAAACATCTACATTTGAAGAGCTACATACTAAAATAAAGGTGGTCTAGGGACAGCCAAAAGCAAACCTCATCAAACAGAACTTCCATTGCCAATTCATCATCAGAGAACCTATCTTTGAGTTGCTTGAGCAAATCCACAGCAGACCTAATTTAAAATATAATGACCTTATTAAGCAAAACCCAAGAAAAAAACAAAAGCAATTGGTCAAGCAGATAGATCATTCAAGAAAGTGAAAGCATAATGTTAGTTTACCTTAAATCCTTATTGCGAATACAATATAGGATAACTCTGAAACAGCCATCCACCCAATAATTATGATCATCCAATTCTTCCAGTAGTTTAAGCAGTCTGCTTTGTTCTCCTTCAGAATCAACGTGCTCCTAAACAAGTAGAATCTTAGAAAGAATCTCATTTTTGTCCACAACAAAGGGCATAAAGCATGTATACACAAAAACCTTACTATAAGGCTTATGACAGCTTTGGGTTCCAGATTGGATCCAGCTTGCTTCATTTCTTCATACAAATTAAGGGCATCAGTCATTTGTCCATGTGAAGCAAGAGCTGAGACGAGCACACTTCTAATTTCGTTTAAGTGTTTAATTGGAAACTCTTTGTCTAGGAGTACCTACCACATTGAATTGGATATGTTAAATAACCATAGACAACATATATTATTTGAATCATAAAGACTGCTTAGTGATATGGGTACCTTAAAAAACAAAATTATCTAAATAGGGAGGAAACAGATTAATACTGGGATTTTCCCCTTTGATACAAGAAGAAAATTTTATTAGAAGAAATAGAAGACGGGATCACAAAAGGAAAGATGGGCATCCTCTAAAAGAAAATAAGAAACTAGAAAATCATAACAAAAGAGCTTTTGTGAGCTTGATGAATGTCAGCTAGAGAGGTTCCTGTCAAAGAAGCCATAGGATTGGCAGGGGAATGACAGGGTCGTGGAAGAAGCGTTCACAAAAAAATTATGTACAATTCAAAGGATAGAAAGTGATGAAATTATATTGAAAATATGTGGTGGTTGAGGGAATCTACACACGGCTTACCTGTTTGGCCTTCTCAAATTGCCCACATGTTGCGTATGCATTAATAAGCGCCATAAAAATTTGCTTCGATACTTGAATTCCAGCAACCTTCATTTCTTCATAATACTGAAAGAAAATAACCAGATGGCAATCCACAATGTGTTGTGTTTGAGATGTATTGACACTGCACTCTTTTTATTTAAAAGTATGCAAGTCGACAAGTACACAAGAATATTAGCTTGTAATCCTTTCATACAGAAAGGGAAACATGACACCTTGACTAAAATGCAAGTCTCAAACTACCTTGATAATTTCCTCTTCATTGTTGCAGTTGCTTATCAAATAACTGTAAGATGACGAATCTGGTTTCACATCTGCAAGTTTCATTTGCTTGAGAACCATCAACGCGCCCCTAATGTTTTTCTGAAGATCATTCGGCATAAGAGGAAGACAGTAAAAAAGCATGTGGTTAAGAAGAATAACAAAATCTAGAGTGTAACATAAGAAGTTTTGTGCTAGTTAAATATCATATCTGTAGCATCAACGTATATAGGAGAAGCAACTCAATATTGTAGGAAAATGTTCGAGCTAACAAATAAAGAAAAGTTTACACAATCATAATATTCATGTGATTACAAATCAGACCCATAACTACAGGGTAAAGAAAAATATCTGAAATGGTACTAGAGATGAATAAAAGTCCCCGTCCCACCAAAGTGACATTATTACATGAATCCTTATTTTGCATACAATCAATTAGTTTTCCTTCGTGAATGAATAAATTTACGGGAAAAAAGTAAATAAACTATGCAGTCCTAAACATATCTAGCAACTATTCCCTAGCTTCTTCAGGAATCTGTAGTAAGGTCATTACATCCCATAAAGCTTGGGACATGAAGAAATAAAATGGTATAAAAAGAAACTCTCTTTCCTTGGCAGTACCTTGAGCTACATCACCCTCTACCTTCAATCTATATTTTTGTGTTTGTGTCTCCCTTGCCTCAAATCCAGTCACTCAAAAGCACCGCATATCATTAACCACCTTCACCTCCCACCAATAGGTGCAACCTCTACCTCATTTTGCACCACATGTCCATCCCTCTCCCCTCTCTCTCAAGTGTTGTAAAAGTAGGCAACTAGCAGTTATCCCATGTACAGGTCAAAACTATATAAAGTATACTTGCAGAAGATGTAACATCCATATTAACTGGCATAATGAGGTACCAAATAAAACAAAGCTGCAGAAAATGTCACAAGTTGTGCAACGAGTCAAAACCAACTTGCAGTAAAAAAATATAAAAAAACACACGAGATAGAGCAGGAAGAATATCTTGAGATGTTAAGTTACCTCTCGAAAATATCCACCCATTATAGCATTATACATGCTGGCCGTTGGTGCCAAATTCAATTTCTTCAAATCATCGAGCAGACCATATGCACCTTCAAACTGCATTGAATAGGAAGAGATGGAGAAAAATAAATAACCATTGCACATGGGAATATCATTTTGCAAAAGATAGCATAGGAAATGAAAATAAAATTAAGTGCACAGCCCAGCAGATACACATGCAGAGAGCAAGCAAGAAAGAGAGCCACTAGCAACTTACATCTTTCATTTTCACACTTAAACTTATCATGCTCCTAAATGTCTCATTATTTGGTGTCAAGTCCAGGTGATAAATCAATGAATAGATTCGCCGAACCTAAACATCAAACAAGGTGAGAAAAGATAGGCATGAAAAAACAATTCAGAGCAATAGATAATATAGTAGAATAAAGCCGAAAATAATTTAAACAGCAAATATGATTCATGGGAACTGAATTGCAAAGAAGACGCATAATGTTATTTTGTAAGCGCATCTGCGGCTATTAAGAAACACAGGTTAGCATCAGTGAAACTCAGTAACATAATCAAACTTGAGTTCAAAGGTCAATTCTGGTGGCCTCAGGTGAGGTAAGATCACACTATGAGACATGGACTAGTGTATCCAAATGACCAATATAATATATATATAATGCCAAGATATGTAGAGTCAACAAAACATACCAAATTAAAATCAAAGCTCTCCTCACTAGCATTCAATATTGAATGTATTGTGTTTATGGATATGGTTAAACCCTCTTTACACATTTGGTCTACTATATCA
>Ga0307507_10010014_pt1 | contig 12414 bp, 6 predicted proteins | sample 7_EM_MG_FD_207223 | JGI IMG/M metagenome (GOLD analysis project Ga0307507, IMG submission 207223) | Populus trichocarpa ectomycorrhiza microbial communities from riparian zone in the Pacific Northwest, United States - 7_EM | ecosystem: Host-associated > Plants > Roots > Unclassified | place... | reverse complement strand
CATCTTTCATCCAAAAGTGCCTTCAAAACATAAAACAAAGAATATCAAGGCATTTTATATATAAAACATAGGCAAAACACTAGTTAAATGTGGGTGAAACTATCGAATAATATGGTTGCATCATTGTCGATGTTTATGCATAATGGTTGATTCTCCATGTTGAGAGCAGCGAGCTCCTTGAGTGTTTGTTGTCGTGCAACAACCATGGCGTTGATTTGAGCTTCCTTTCGTAACCTGCGTAAAGTGTTTTCTATTTCAAGATCTTTCTGCACTTGTCTTTGGTTAGTAGATCAGATCAGGTTACAAGCATCAATAGTCAAGAAAACTCAAATAATAATAAAAAAAGAAATCAACCACAAGAGATATTTAAAGTAGTGAAAATGAATGAAAATTCAACGCTAAAACACAAAAACAGCCTAAGAACCCTAGAAAACAGTGGAATTTGGCCTCGAGAGGGTGAGGCTAGTGGCTAAAGGCGACTAGTCTTGTTTAGAATGTCGTTTTCCTTCAGGAAACATAATGTCGAGGCCTAATTTCACCAAAAATTCCATTTTGAATAGTACCTGAATAATACCGCAACTCTTTTGTTTTCTGTTTCTGTTTTTTAAAAACAAAATAAATAACAATCACAACACAAGAATCAACTAGAATCACTTCCCCAGCATCGACGCCAAAATTTATTATGATGTCGTGGTCACACAAATTAATTACCCTAGCTTAAATAAACAAGATAGTATAGAGCAAGTAAGGAGTCGATCCCACGAGGAAGGTCTAGTTCAGGTTTTATGCTAGATGTTATGAAATTGGGGGGGGGGGTTTGAGGTTATCCAGGTTATGCTATGATAAACAGAATAAAACAATCAAGCTAAATTAAATAAATCCGAAACTTATCAAGAGAGAAAACCTTGGTCATAAGTAAACATCCACCTATGAAAATCAGAATTGATTATTGAAACAATATGTCAATTTATATTCTGAATATTTATCTTTTCTTAACATTAGTTAGTTAATCGATCCGTAGTGTAACTAACCGTAACCATGAAACAACCATAGTGTCCGCACTAGCAATTTAATTCAATGACAGCCTTAAGAACTAGTTAAGTTGATAAATCTAGACAACATAATTGTCTACAATCTATGTTTGATTTGATCAAATATTTTCCCTAAGATTAATAACATACATCCACCATAATTATTAAACTTAGTTGTTTTACAAATTTAGATATCACAACTCTGGTTTTGATAGCAAACTTAGCAATAGATTGGTTAGAATAATAACTGAGAGTTCACTCTAACAATGAAACTAAACAATCATAGGAAATAAGCATAGAAAAACAAACATACTATATAAACTGAAAAGAAAAGGTAAAATAGATCTCATAGTTCTTGAAATCCGAAGGTTTCTGTCTCCTTGTAACCAAGAAAAAGAACTTAGCCTTGCATGTCTATCGAAAAACTAATCAAGAGAAAAGATGAATACATGATTTATGGTATATAAGGAAAAGGTGGAGTTTTTCTTCTCTTTCTGCCCGCCCTTCCCTTCCTTTCTCTCATTCTTTTTATTTGATAGGAAATCATAATCCCTCTTTCCTACAAAATAGTTCTTTCCTAAGTAGACAATTTACATTTAGGTGGTGCAATAACTATTTTCCTAAAAAATGAGAAATAACCTTGCATAAAATCTTCAAGCTTTGACTTTGGACTTAAAAGAGTTAAATTTCTGAAATAAGGACTTGGATGTCGGTTTGGATGCTTTGGGAAGTAAATTGGACTTGCTTCTTCACAAAACCTGTCTGCTGGCAAAATTCATGTGTCATCTTAGAAACCTCATATCTCTCTCATATGAGCTCTTTTTCTACTACAATTTGGTTGGCTGATAGGTCTTCAAGTCAGAAATTCAACGAAATTGAGTTTGCATCAAATGGACTTCTCTACCTCAAGATATTCAAGTTGGAATGGTCGAAGGTCAACATTAGAAGAATGCAAGATTTGTCTTTAAAGGTTGCAATTTCCATGTTTTTTTTTTCTTGCCATATATGTATATAAAGGTATGGATGTTATCTTTCTAATTCCACTGAATCACTTCATTTCGGCTTCTAGAGCTCAAGCTCTGCACAAAACATCGATCGGAGGTCAAATCTGTCAATGTTCGACACTGGCTGGAACATGATCTGAATTATCTCCAATATACTCTTTTTTTTAATCTTACATTCAAAAGTACCTTCAAAACATAAAATAAAGAATATTAAGGCATTTTATATATAAAACATAGGGAAAATACTAGGTAAATATGGGTAAAACTATCGAATAATATGGTTGCATCAACAAACTTCTAGTACTTTGGGTAAGTTTTATGCAAAATCACTAGCTCTTAGATTAGGGTTCTTGAGGAATTTTTCCAGGTAGATAGAAAGTAAGGATAGAGTGTGAAGGGGAGGTGAAGGGGAGATGAAGAAGGATTGATAATGCTTAAAAAATTGAAGAACAAATTGACTAAGAAAAGACTGGAAAGCCTTCGGCTAGACCTGAAAAGTGATGGGGAAAAACTTTTTTATGTTAAATTATTCATGCATGTTAAAATAACAAATGTAAGATCATACAAGAAACAATAGTGTGCCGAATCTCAAACACAAAAATAAATTATTATGATGTATGCTCTTATGAAACTTAATTTTTGAATGATTGAAATCTCATATGTGATTATTGATGTATAAATGATATATTTTGTATGTAATAGTGATAAAAGAAGGGAAGAAAAGCATGAAAGTGATTGTTTATGTGTTGGACATACAAAACTACAACTCTGAACAATGTTCTTAGCTAACTTATAACCAGAAATTGATCAAGTTAAAGGCAGAATTTGGGATGTTGCCCTTCATAAAAATTGTAGAATTGGACTTTATATTTTAAATGGGACTAAAATCACTTAAATTGAAGCTATAGAACTCTAGATATTGGTAAAAACCCGAAGACAAGTCGGAGTAGAAGATTCTGGACATAATATGCATTGAGCCTTAAATTGAAAATTTAGGCTTTCAACTAAGACAATTTGGGGGTAAATGTCTTCATGAAAAATGTGTTCGATGACGTTAATTTTTATAGGGAACAAACCTTACTCTAGAGAGGGGTCAAGCTGTACGTTACAAGACAAATCCGCGTACCATTGTATTTTGATGAATTTAAGTGTGTAAATAGCAGAACTAGGTTTAACCCTCTTCATCAAAGTTGTGTAATTGTGTCTTAGCCTACTAAAAACTTAACCCCAAATGAAACCGAGTTCTACAACTCTAATGGGGGGAGAAACACTAAATAGTGTTCTAGTACACTTGTCATGTATTGTTTGAACATAATGAGTTTTGATATGAAGTTAAAAGAAATAATTCTTGTGTAAAGAATGAGTATGTAAACTTGTTAAAGAATGTACTAATGGGAAATATTTGTATGGATCAAGGGGAATACCAAGTACAGGATATTTTATTGGAGGAACTCACTCGACCGAAGAAAGAGGTAAGTGAAATCTCGTCTATAATGAATAAAGTCAAATCTAAATTTTTGAATTTGTGATGAATACTAGAACATGAAAGTAATGCAGATAAATTATTAATATAATGTAAGATTGATGTAATTGAAATGCTTTTGTAATGAGTGAAAAACCAATGTGGGAATCGTTTCCGAAGTTATCGAAAATTGATGAATTTGAATTGTTTACAACTAATATAGTTAGATCTGAATTTATTTTTTATTAGTGATGAATACTGAATATGATGTGAGGTCAAATAAATTGAGTTTCTTTTGCAATGAAAGAAAGCCAATGTTAGGATTATTTCTAAAGTCTTGGAAACCAATGAAGTTGAATTGCTTTTGCAATGAGCAAAAGTCAATGTTGGGATTGTTTTTGAAATCTTAGAAAGCAATGAATTTGAATCGCTTTCGTAATGAGTGAAAGCCATTGTTGTGATTGTTTCTGAAGTTTTAGAAACCAATGAATTTGAATCGGTTTCGCAATGAGCAAAAGCCAATGTTGGGATTGTTTCTGAAATCTTGAAAACAAATGAATTTGAATCTCTTTCGGAATGAGTAAAAGCCAATGGTGGGATCGTTTCTAAAGTATAAGAAACTGATGAATTTGAATTGTTTTTGCAATGAATGAAAGCCAATGCTATGATTGTTTTTGAAGTTTTCAGAAACCAATGAATTTGAATTGCTTTCGCAATGAACGAAAGCTAATTTTTGGATTGTTTCTCAAGTTTCGGAAACCAATGAATTTGAATTGCTTTCACAATGAACAAAGCCAATGTTGGGATTGTTTTTGAAATTTCAAAAACCAATGAATTTGAATTGTCTTCGCAATTAGCGAAAGTCAATATTGAAATTGTTTCTAAAGTATTCAGAGACCAATGAAATTGAAGTTGTGTTCGCAATAAGCGAAAGTCAATGTTGGGACTGTTTCTGAAGTTTAGAAAACCAATGAATTTGAGTTGCTTTCGTAATGAGCGAAAGCCAACGTTGAGATGTTTTCCAAGGGTTACGAAAAACATTGTACTATAAAGACTAGTATGGTGAAGTCATCATAAAGATTTTGAGTGATTTTGCATGTTAGTTAATTTACGAATATATGCATATATGTTCTACATAATTATTGTGAAAAGATATAATCATCATTCATGAAAACTCCTATAAGATTTTATAGGAATAATGAGTACTCTCATTTTCGTTACACTTAAAAGTAAAACTATAATCATAATACGAAATTTTGCTTAATTAATCTTTGTTGTCAGACCTTTTCATATTGGTGGACCAAGTAATTAGACGATAAACGAACTTCAAGACTTCAAGAACTTTTGTTATGCATGTAATAGATTTTGTAACTTATACAAAAAAAAAGAGAGAGACAATAACTCTTTCCTGTGAAATGATGTTATTTTATCTATGTATGTTTTATATAATGAAGTCCTTAGACAAATACCTTATGTAAAATGATAACTAAGTATTTTCCGTAACTAATTTATATGTGTATTTAGACTAATCTACTATATATATATATATATATATATATATATATATATATATATATATATATATTAGGATCATATGAGTGATTTAATAGTTTCTTTTTTTTTCTAGAGTATGTTTTGAGTTATATTCTTGTGAATGTATATGATACAAATGTTAAAAGATGAAATGTATATATGATGTTAAAGAATGTTCTTGAGGTCGAGATGACATGAAATAGGTACTAAGATGAATGACCTATGTGGTTATGAAGACTTTGAAATATAGGCAATTGTTGATAACTTGGTATGCCCAATTATAGATGAAACTTTGCTGAAATTTCGATGAACCTTGCATGAATCCAGTTTCAAAAAACAAATTACCATGTTTTTCCTATATTATGATTGATGTGTTGTCCCGGTAATTGGGTTGTTACAATAGTGGGAAACCAAATTATGATTAAAGACCTTATCTAAATCTGGTTATAAATATTTATGTATGAAACCAATACTTGTTATCTTTACAAAAATAGGTTGATAGATTACCATGAGTAAATAAATATATCCCTACTTAGCATATTTAATGCTAATAAATTGATTAAACCAAACTTCTTTGACTCGTACCAAAATATGAGAATTGTTCTAAAAAAAATAAGGTTGTATATTATTGAGAATCTAATCCCCCCTATCCTTAATAAGGACATTAATAATGAAGTTAGAACTAAATATCAATGTCATGTTGATAACGATGAGCAGGCTACAAGTGTGATGTTAGTTAGCACGTCACTTGAACAAAAATATCATGAGAATATGGATGCCTATGTAGTAATTATGCATTTCAAATAGTTGTTTGATGTGTAATAAGACTAACAAGTATGAGACCTCTAAGGAATTGTTCCCCTATATGATGATCGAGTGTTTTATGGTGAGCTCCTATGTGTTGAGAATAATTGTCAATTTTAAGAAATTAGGCCAAATAGAACTTTGTCATGGACCATGAGTTAAGTATTGACTTGATCTTGCAATCCAAGTGTAGAAAGCCTACATGGTGCATCAAGAATGACAAAGAGAACTTGTCATCATTGTAGCAAGGAAAGCCACTATAGGAGGAACTGTAAGGACTATCTTACAGGTATGAAGGCTAAAAAGCTTATTGAAGTTTTTGCTTCATGGGTGTTTATACCTGTTTGAGATTGTGGTGGTGGTTGCAGTTCAAAGTGCTTTTCGCTTAGAAATGCATCAAAATAATATTTTTTATTTATTTTTGAAAAATTATTTTTAAGATCAGAACATCAAAATGATCTGAAAACATAAAAAAATATTTTTTAGCAAAACAAAATTCAAAATTTAAGAGAACACGGTTTGCACCGCTTTCCCAAATGGGCTCTTTATGATTGAATAAAGGTAAAGTGGACCTACATGTTGGCAATGAAGCAAGGGTTGATGCATTAACTATTCCAAGTGGGTGGATACTAAAACTTGATAATTATTATTTTATTCTAGTACTTTTTAAAAACATCATATCCATTTTTTAATGGATTTAAATTTGCTATTGAAGGCAAACGTTCTTTCTTTTATAATAATGATGTTTATTATAGATCCGGTACTTATACAAATAATTTGTATATACCTGATCTTGAAATGCCCAGGTTTAATATAAATTGCAAGAAGAAAAAATTAGATAATCATTATCTATATTATTTATGATATTGTGAACTATGTCATATCAATGAAACAAGGATCACCAAGTTAAATAAAGAAACAAGGATCAACAAGATAAATAAAGAAGGATATTTGATCTTTTTTATTATGAATGATATAAAACTCGTAAAGCTTATTTATTGGGTAAGATGACCAAAACACCCTTTACTGAATGAATGAAAGATCTAATGAATTATTAGGTTTAATACATACATATATATGTGGACCAATAATGATTCATGCCATAGATGAATATACATGTTTCATCATTGATGACCATATTGGATATGGTCATATATATTTGATAAAAGTCTGAATCATTTGAAAGATTCAAAGAATTTAGAAATGTAATTAAAATACAAATTGGAAAGAATATTAAGATACTTCAATTGGATCAAGGTGGTGAATACTTCAACCAAGATTTTCAAGATTATCTAAAACAGAATAAGATTCTCTTATAATGGACACTTTCTAAAAGGAGAAATTGCACCCTATTGGATATGGTGTAGTCTATGATAAGCTATATAAACCTTTTACCTTTCTTTTTGGGGTTATGCCCTACAAACTACTACTTACCTTTCTAGAGAAAGAATTAGGAGTTAAGTCAGATAAATATAAGTTTGTGGGATATCTAAAAGAAAATATTGGATATTATTTATATCATCTAGTTAAGCAAAAGTTTTTGTCTCAAAACATGTTGCCTTTCTAGAGAAAGAATTTGTTCTTTCTAGGAGTAGTGGGAGAAAAATAGAACTTAAAGACGTTTAAGAACCACAAATTAACATCCAAATAGAAACTAAACTAAGGCTATAATATTGGATGTTCAGTTTAAAGCTTACTAAACATAAGAACTTTATAGATCTGGCAGGACATGTCATGCAAACCAATGAGATATGGACTTCTCATAAAGCTAAAGATGATGAGTTGCTTATACTTGATGAACCTGTTGATTAGTACTTAAACGTGCATTCTCATTAAGGCTTTATATCATCATATTGCACCTAAAGTATCATTAAATTCCCTAACTTAAGCATGTTTTATAGTAACAAGTCTTATAATATAAGATAGCTTTAGTTTATGGTAAATGCTCATTTTAAATGTAGGTTTATCCCACAACTCAAAGGATTGATTGATGTGATTAACTATTGAAAGTGAAGAGACGAAGAGAGGACTAAGCTTAGAGAAGAGATGCTGGTTCAATTCAAACTGGAACACCATTCGGTTATTGGATCATAACTGGAGTTGTAGACATTGGATTTAGGTCTGGTTTATCTTGATGGAAAGCTAAAACATAGGCCTAAAACTTTCATGAGAGTCCAAGATTCAAATCTTCCGTTTTCAAGTTCAAATCTTAGCATCAAAAGAGACGTCTGAATCTGTCCTGCAGCTCATATACTATTCAGTGTTCAACTTATATCTCGAGTTCTAGAAGTCCAAATGAGCTCTAGTTTTTTTTGTTGAAAAGATGAGATAATTGCCCACAACTTTCAGGGAGACTATGTGCTCAAATTCTGGTGTTAGCAATGATGTTTTGACCAACCAACAATGTCAATAACCAGCCATCAAGTCAATGGTTGACCACCAACTAAATAGTTAGTCATCTAATCAATAGTTCTGAATTTTAGCCTATAAAAGGAGGCATTTGCCATATATTTAGGCATCTTGGTTTTTAGATCAAGATCATATTCTTGCTTTCTTTCTTTGTATTTTTGTAATGTTTAAGTTTTGCTTTCATTAATCTCTTGTTTATGTTTTTCATCATAACTATGTTCTTATCTAATTTATTTATGTTCTTCTTCTTCATTATGTTTAGCTAAGTTAATTATGTCAATGTGAAAAGGTTTCACTAATGGTGTTAAAATAAGCATAATATAAACTCAACATGGACTTTAATGTTTATATCCAAGAAAGTTTGTTATTAACATGTCTTATCTTTTTATCTTACTAATTTTTAATACCTTGCTTGTTAAATGATTAATCTAGATTTGTGTTGTATAACACTTGGTACAATAAATGCTTGATCCTTCATAATCTTCGGCTGACATTGTTGTTATGAGATGAACTTGATTTGTTGTTAACATAAGTTAGCATCATGAATTCCTGACAATATTTAAAAGTATGGTGTTACTAAAATAAGATAATTAATATGATCATGTTAAAAATTTACAATGAACTATTAAGGATAAATCATCTGATTGGAACCTCCTTTGTGTGTGGTTTCCAGTTGAGTAATAAAAATATTTTATATTATATTTACTTCTAATACCATTAGTGGATCCTCTAACCTTGAGAATTGTTTTATCTATGATTAAATCTTTTCATCATTATCACATCTCAAAGTTCTCTTCAACATCAATATCATTTTATTATTTGTAATTTATATAGTTCACCTCCCTGTAGTTCGACCTCGGTCTTGCTGAATTATTTATTACTTTGACACTCTGGTCTTTGGTTGTGTCACCTGTCAATTACATAGAGCCAATATCTGATATTGAATCTATGAAATGGCTTGAGACCATGAAATCTCAAATAGATTCCATGTACACCACCAAGTATAGACTTTAGATGATCCACTTAAAGGGATAAAACTCATTAAGTCTTTAAAAGAAAGACTGACATGTAAGGTAATGTACAGACATACAAAGCTAGACTAGTTGCCAAAAGTTACAAACAAAGACAAATAAATTGACTTTGATGAAACCTTCTTATTGGTAACTATGTTAAAATCCATAAAGATTTTGCTTGATATAGCTACATATTATGATTATGAGATTTGGAAAAAAGATGTCAAAATTATAATCCTGAATGGGAATAAGATGTGTATCACAACTTGAAAGTTTTGAATATAAGAAATTTACCGATAAAGTATACAAGTTATAAAAATTTATATATGAACTTAAGTAAGTTTCAAGGAGTTGGGATATCCATTTTGATGAGATAATTAAATAGTTTAATTTTATAAAAAAATATGGATAAGGCTTGTGTTTATAAAAAGGTTAGTGGGAGTGGAGTTGTTTTCCTAATATTATATGTATAAGACATATTATTGATAAGAAACAACATTTCTTTACTTTAGTTAGTAAAGATCTGATTATCTAAGAATTTTTTTCATGAAGAATATGAGAGAAGCAACCTATATACATAGACAAGATGTAAAAGGTTGTTTGGATTGTCTTAATCCATGTACATAGACAAGATGCTAAAACAGTTTAAGATGGAAGAATAAAAAAAAAAAGATACTTACCTATTTCACATAAGATACATCTCTACAAGAAAATGTGCCTTAAAACATAAATTGAGAGAGATATGATGGAAATGATTCCATATATTTTGGATATATGATCCATAACGTATAAGATAATATGTACAAGACCAGATGTATCTTATGCTTTTCGCATAACGAGTAGATATCAATCTAACCCAGGTGAAAGTCACTGAAAGATAGTTAAAAATATGTGTAAATACTTAAGAAGAATAAAAAATATTTTCCTGGTCTATGTAGGAGATGAACTAATAGTTCATGATTATTTGGATGCTAGTTTTCAATAAGATATTGAAAATAAAAATCTAGTCTAGTTATATTTTACTCTAAATAATGGTGTTGTAAGTTGGAAGAGTTTCAAATAATAGAAGAGACAAAAAAAGATTGTTTGGATCAAGAAGTTCATCATTGAACTAAGTGTGGTTCCTGACATTATTGATCCAGTAGTCTATTATTGTGATAACAATGGAGTTATTATACAAGCAAAGGAACTAAGGTCTCATCAATGATCCAAAGATGCAATTAAATAATTCTATTTGATTAGAGAATCATATAATAGAAGATGTAAAGATAGAGCAAGCACCTATTGAAAAGAATCATATAATAGAAGATATAAAGATAGTGGTTTAGTAGATGCTTTTACTAAACCACTATCCCAATAAAAGCATTATTGTTAAGTAGAGCGACATGGTATTTGATATATGAGTGATTGGTTTTAGTGCAAATGGAAGATTGTTAGTGTATATGCCTTGTAGTCAATCGGTTGGTTACAAGTGGCATTGACTTTGTTCATGTATATATATTTAATTTATTAATAAAGGCTTATTTATCTTTAATATTCATCAAATATTTGATTAATGAATCTAGAGTAAAAATAAAGTTCTTGAAACAAAAATGTTTTGCAAAGAAAATTATAAAGTTGTTATAATTATAGGATTCCTACTACATCAAAGTATTATTCCTAAATGTTCCTGGTTAATGATTTATTAAGACTGGATATTAGTTAGAGTTGTTGAAACTGATATATATTATATTCTTTTTTTTTTTATGAAAGAAAGCAGTTGTTCTCATAAATAGAGGTATAAGGGATACTTATAACTAATATGTAAGTGTTTTTCACATGACATGTACACTTAACAGGCTCGCATGAGATTTCATATGGAAATATTACTTGTGTCTATGGAAAGGCTCACTTAACAGTTATGTAAGTGATCCTTTTACTTAAGATCATTAAGTTATCTTATATAAGAAGTATTATATTTTGATCATGTTACATATTGTCCCAATCATATGTAGATATTGGGTTTAACATGAATTATATGAAGGTGTTTAAGTAATCAAGAGAGGATTCATCACCCTTGGTGAATTAGGAAAAATGTTTCATTTGTTCTCAAATAGTATTGATTGTAAATCCTTGTGTAAGGTGGAATGAGATTTGAAAAGAGTTTCAAATCTTATTCAAAGAATCAATGGTTATGGTGTTGAGAACAAACATGATTTGATAGGGTAGACACACTTCATGCTATAATGTCTAAATCTGAATATTGTTGATGTAGGAATAATAATTACATTGAGAAACTGATCACTGAAAGATAAGTCAAACCACTTATGACTTTCTTAATATTTGAGGGATCATGACAGGTTGCTAGACATTGTACTTGCTCTTCAAATATAAATCAATCAATTTTTGAATTGATAATAAATTAATTTGTTTAATTTATTTAATCATATTTTATTTAGGATTGTGATTTATATTTGGATCAACTTATAAGGGAACCTATGGGTCACATACATAAGAACCACTTGTCAGAAATTAAAATGGAATAATTTATCAAGTGTTACTTGATTGTAAATAAATTTTAGAAATTAAAGACTTGAATATAATTAATACAGGACATTACAATTCTAGACTTCAAAACAATCAAGTACGGACTTGATTAAATAAATTTCTAAAATTAACTTAAAAAAATATGTGTTATATTATTTAAGGGGCAAATTGATATTTTGTCATTTATATTATTTTTAGATTTCCCTATAAATAGATTGTTATCCATCTTATTTGTTATGAGTAGTGAAGAAAAAGGGTGAGGAAAGTACATGACGTAAACACCTAAAACACAAAATAAAAAAACTATCATTCTAAAATATAATAATCTCTCTCTCATAAAAGGGTTTAAGGGATTTCTTATTGATGGTTTATGTGAATTACTGTTAGAGGCCAAACATTTAGATGACTTATGGTTTGTGACAACCTAACCTTTGAAGCAAATATTTAAAGCCGAAAAAAACATCTAATCTTCAGGTAATTTTCACATAAAACTCTAAAACAACTCAAAATTTACCTAACGGGATCATTGGAATCCTGAAAAATTTTAAATTTACCATTTTCATTACATATATATATATATATATATATATATATATATATATATATATATATATATATATATATATATAAAC
>Ga0307507_10010012_pt1 | contig 12415 bp, 16 predicted proteins | sample 7_EM_MG_FD_207223 | JGI IMG/M metagenome (GOLD analysis project Ga0307507, IMG submission 207223) | Populus trichocarpa ectomycorrhiza microbial communities from riparian zone in the Pacific Northwest, United States - 7_EM | ecosystem: Host-associated > Plants > Roots > Unclassified | place... | reverse complement strand
GTACTCCCTCGGCCCAAACTAACATCTTTGAGAAGTCCCTGGATGGCAGCTGCCGACAGATCTCGAAAGCACAGACCCAGATAGGGTTCAGGAACCGAAAAGCCCAGAACCGGAAGACCCAGAGCTAACCTGTTTGCCCAACCCCAGCAAAACACAGTATCACCCGTGTGAAGCCAGTAGATCCTGTGGCACTGCAGGTGGAATTTACCGCAGATACCTAAACGCAGACTGGAACCCATGGCACCCATTTCGAAGTGCAAAAGACTTTGAGCTTGGATGGTGGATGCTGCGGTCGGGCTTAACAAAAGGATCGATCGATGAGTATTTCCAGTGTGGCCTGGATGATGACAGGTGAACATCGTTCCAGACCGCAGATGAACTGTGGTCTGTGTTTGAGCGCGTAGAACACGGTTTTGGGCCCCGAAGCCAGTCTGCGTTCCCCTGTGGGTCCGGAACATTGTACTCTGGCAACATCCTGCACTGCATCTGGCTACTTCTTAGCCATTTACCTTTCGCAGACCATATGGTCTTGGGTCCCGAGCGCCTCTTCGATAGTACCGGCCGAAGAGTATATAATGAGATTCATACCGCGGACGGGTGGTGGGATACCCAAGACTTAGTGCCCAGAGGTGGAACAGTGGTCCCCCTCCTTTTCGCTTCCGACAAAACCCACCATACAAACTTCTCCGGAGACAAGACTGCTTGGCCGGTCTACATGTTGATTGGTAACATTAGTAAAGATTTCCGCCGGGAGGGCTCTAAACGCGCATGGGTACCAGTTGCTCTCTTACCAGTTCCTCAAAAGGACCCGAAGTATGGCCAGATTGATAGGTCTTGGCATGAAGCGATTGCCCGTATTCTGAAGCCGATAGCAGAGCTGGATATATCCGACCCAGGTTATGAGTGGGATTGCGCTGATGGCAAGGTCCGCCGATGCTATCCGATCCTAGCAGCCTGGATTGCTGACTACCAAGAACATGTCATCCTGGCAAGAATAATCAACGGGCTTTGCCCAATTTGTGAGATTCCGCAGACTGAGATGGGGCACGAGCCGAGTAGTAGAGTTGGCGGGGTTAGAGACCGCGATCCAAAGTCCTATCAGCAAGCGCTAGAACAAGGAAACAGCACAGATGCAGAGTACTTAGCGTCCATTGGTGTGCGGGTGGAGAAAAATCCTTTTTGGAGACATCCTTTATGCAATATGTACAGGCTCTGGCAACCTGACGGGCTTCACCTCCTGCATCTAGGAATTCTTAAGACGATGATGGATTGGTTGGTAGGATATCTGCGGCAGGGGAAGATTCTAGGCCGGTTCAATGACCGTTGTAAGTCGATCCCGCCATACCCGGGGTTTCAACTGTTTAAGCGAGGCTACCAAGAGGTCAGTACATGGCAGGGGAAAGAGATTAGGACTATGATGCGATTCTTAGTAGCTGTGCGAGGCCCAATATTGATCGATGGGGTCAGATCTAGCCAATCAGAGGATGCACGGGCACTAGCATGTGTCAGATCCATCGTCGAATTTCGCCTGGTTTTTGGTCAGCGCAAGCACTCTGATTACACACTCAGTCTGCTGGATAACAGACTCTCAATATGAGACACTAGCAAGTCTGTGTTTCGTCCGCAAAGGAGCGCCAAAGCAAGGACCAAGAACTTGGAGACAAAGTGGGCCCCGATGGAGGTGAAGGGTAGCGAAGAGGGTATTATGCACAGAGCTCCCAGAATGCTAAGGGGGTCAAGTTACCGTACCTTCGCGCACGAACCTCTAAAAAAGAGTTAGCAACACCCCCCTCCAGCCCCGACGTTGGGACCGTAGGTCGCCATACATTGCTGGGGAAGTTGCATCCCTTCACCAAAGACCTGGGTAAAGAAGACCCTACTCAGAACACAGTATAGGTCGCGGCCCTCCGTCCGACTGGTTCCTGTTCGCAGGATATATCAGAGGAGACCGCAGAGCACCTCATGCAAGTGAAAGCATCTCAATCGGACAACACTGCGCACAGTGATAACCACCACAACATCGGGTATCGGAGAGTGGATATAAACTCACGGGACGTATCTACCTTAGTTAGGCTTCCTCGGTCTGGAAAGACACCCAGTAACCAGTAGGAATGCACAATGCTCGAAAAGGGAGTCAGGAACTCCCAAAGGGGTTGCTGGCAAGAGACCGATAACTATCGTCATAACTATTGGTTCGATCAATAGGAAAGAGTCGGGAGACACCGGTTAAGATGAAGGAATGCCTCCTGTAGCCCAAGTCGAAAAGGAGCCAACAATATGAGGATTGGCCATCTTCTATACCTGCGAATAATTGTCTGACATGCAAACTCATGGAGATTATTCGTAAATCTATTTAGCAACGGATACATGTGCATATAGCCATCGAGGTGGACGGGCACCACACACTCCCCATGAGAGAGGCATACGTGGCAATAAGTTGCGCACACGAGAGTAGAAAGATTACGGATGTTCAGGGTCAAGTCGGGCTCCCACTCCAAAGAGGTCGAGCCAGCATCAGCAAAATGAAAAACCACTCCTGGTCCACCAAGGGGGGTTATTGTCCCCCTGGTCCTCCCGGTCCACCCTGATCCACCCTGATCCACATTTTCGGTAAAATTTCGAAAAGTGTGGATCAGAGTGGATCGGAGTGGACCAGGTTGACCACGGGGACCACGACCCCCCCTGGTGGACCAGGAGCGTTCAGGACCACCTTGGACCACGCTCCGACATTTTCCTGATGCAGGTGAAAGAAAGATACTTAGTTATAGGAAGAGATTATGTAGCCTGCGAACACCGAGACGCGGAATATAACTATCGAGGTGTCTTCGTAGCTGCTATTATCATCAAGCAACGGAGAAGCGACCTGAACAATATATACATGTTAAACATATATTTATCGTTTCACCTACCTTATCATTCTATCTTAAGATTTTTTCGTCTCGCTAGACGTATTCTCCAAATTATGAATGATCGGGCCTAGTATATTCCCTTGTTCTGAGATTATTACTACCCCCATAACAGAGGGATGGTCAAGGGAATGGATGAAGGCGGAGAAGGAAAAACTGGAGACTGCGATCTATCATTTCCAGTTTCCAAAAATGCACATCCTGGGTCATGTTTCAAATAGCATCCGTCAAATGGGATCACCTGACAACTTCTCTACTCCTATATCGGAACTTCTGCATATCGAAAATGTCAAAGAAGCATACCGCGCTTCCAATCCAGTACTATATGAGGAGCAAATGCTCTGGTACAATGATAGACATACCGGGATCGCTTACATGGTCTAGACCTTAGAGTACCTTGCTTTAAGCGGAATTTATAATCATGATACCGCCAAGGGCGTGGGTATCGAGACTCGGAATGAGAGATGGCTCCCTACCAGGGTTGCGAGACACCGGGAGAGAGGTCCGGAGATACGCCAGCACGCCTATAGAGCCAGCAGCAGACCTAGCCAGAACATAGGGCGTGCGATTCGCCTTGAAATTCACGTCCCGGAGCGGAAGCACCCAGTAGATCAGGTAATTCAGCAGACTAGATTAGCAGGGAGGGCAAGAGGTAACAAGCAGCTCTCGCTAAGGGAGGCTGCGGACCAGTTTTCTATTCCTGACCTACCGGTGCTTTTCCGTGATTATGTTGAAGAGCTCTGGGGGCAACGTGTGGCAGAAAGGGTCCTCGGCCGGAGAGAAACTTACGCGGAATCCACAATAATTGAAATTTAAAAATTCAGTGGCCAACTACTTCCAGCCATTTCAACGCCCGTTGGAGATCGAGAGGAGGCTGTTGCGATGTACCACATGGGCCGGAAAGAATGAGCCGCTGAGCCACGAGATTTGGGTTCCGGAAAGTCAAGACAGGGACAAGGATTCATTCCAAGGGAGGAAGCCATGCAAACTGCTATTATACTTTTCGTTCAGCCCATCTAAGGCCGTAATTCCGCTGACCACCCAAGGAAACAAATCCCAAGTGACAGAAACTCTGGAGTTGGTTATACTAGTAGGTATGAAGTCTGCGACGGAATAGGGCAAGCCGAACCGCTTCCATGGGTTCGTGGAGGTTGTGCTCAATGAACAGGATCAGTATGTCGCCCAAGCGGAACCAATTGAGGGGCCAGTCCATCTGCTGGAAGGGGAAAACATCCGGGGAGAAAATAGCGGGATGGTGAATAGCCCCATAGACCTAGAAACCTACTATTATGTGTATTAGTATCAGCGGTGTATGTGAAAATAAAAGGGTAACGAGGGAAGGCAGCACTAGGCTAAACACTCCCCAAAAGTAATAGGTAGAAGGATTCTGATTGTAGGCAAGAGGTTCACGTGAAATATAACAGGGAGCAGGAAGTGAACGAGCGCAGTATCTCTGAAGCGCGATCTTACCGTATTGGTGTGATCTCGAAGACTACACCACCCCTTGGAGCATCCAGGGCAGACCAGAATGACGCGAGAAGCGAAAGCGTGACTCCAGGATCTAGGGCATGGTGGCTGGAGCAACTGGAGGGTTGCTGAGGCGTGTTGTGGCTGGATCCAAGGGTTGAGATCTAAGTCGGGATGAGACAGGAGGCTCATGATCCCATCAAGGAATGAACGAGGTTACCGAGGTCCACAGCAACGAGGACCCGTGGGGTTGACTGGCCGCCCCTGGGCGGACCAAGCGGGGCCTCAGGTCAAATGGAAATGGACCAGGGGGATTCATGGGACGCAAAAAGGCGGATCAGGGAAATTCAGGGGTGACAATGTGGTGGACCAGGAGGACCAGGTCCACGCAAGCAGAGAGCTGAGGGATAAAGGTCCGCACAAGCACGGACCGGAAGTGTAAATGCCTGCGCATGCGTGGACCTGGAGGGTGAAGATCCATGCAAGCACGGGCCAGAAGAGTAAAGGCCCGCGCAAACGCGGACCTGGAGGGTGAAGATCCAAGCAAGCACGGACCAGAAGAGTGAAAGCCCTAGCAAACATGGACCTGGAGGCTATAGGTCTGCACAAGCGCGGGCCGGGAGGATCCAGGTCTGGGCAAGGGAGAATCCAAGTGCAACGAAATTGTACAGGTCTACACCGGAGAGCAACAGGGGCGGACGGGCAGAAAGTAGGGGTCCAGCAGAGACGAACAAGGGAAAGTGGAAGCAAAGAATGATGGGCCAGTAATCCCACCAGGCGCAGATGGCAATCAGTATCTAGCTATTAGGGATCAGATTTGAAATACAGTGTGCTGATGCTCTCATATATCCTGCAAACAGGAACCGGTCGGACGGTCGGCCGCGATCTATACGGTGTTGTAAGTAGGGTTTTCTTTACTCATGTCTTTGGTGAGGGGACCCAACTTCCCAGACCACCTATGGTGACCTATTCTTCCAAACGCGGGGTCGGAGGGGGGGTGTTGCTAAGCGTTTTTTAGAGGTTCCTGGGCAGAGGTAGGGTAACTTGACCCCCTTATCCTTCTGGGAGCGCTGTGCCTAACACGGTCGACTACTACCATTACCTGGATTCCGAGTCGTCCTCGGGATTCTTGTAATAGGGTCATCAAGGAAATCGAGATTGACCTCTATCCTCTGCATAGTATATCAAATGATTGAAGCAAGGAATTCTTTGAATGTGGTTGAGATTTCTAATGATGACATTCATCGCAGGACCTGATATAGTTGTTAATCCAATCAGCTACTTTTACTTTGTGCAAGTTTCTCGGAACTAACTCAATTGTCTTTCCTTGTCCAAACTGTCCAGCAACTTTAGAGTCCTGACATCCTTGTCCAATCTCAGTTAAGAGTCCTTCATTTGATGGGATGAATAATCTCTTCTTGTAATAGAGTAGTCTGTCCTTGAGTTCCCAGTTCTTTGGTAATGTCTCTGGTCCTTCTTTCAATCGGCTAAACTCCTTTTTCCATGCCATCCCAGGTATCATCCTCCTTCTATGGCAAAGTGAAACCACGCAATGCTCTAGCTTCCAAATTGATGGCTGCCTCCTTAGGGTGGTATTCAGGCCGCCTGCTTAATGCATCTGGTTTACTACTCCGGCTTCCTGGTCAGTAAAAGATCTTGAAAGTAAAATTGCCTAACCACTGTGCCCATCAGAGTTATCAGGAGTTGCATACTTTCGTAGTGAGGAAGTATTATAGATTCTGATGTTCACATAAACTAGGCCTGGCTCATCCGCTCCAACAGGTATCGCTTCCATTCGCGAAAAGCTTCTAGGATTGCTAATACTTCCTTATCATAAATTTCATACTTTCATTTGGCCTAGTTCAGCTTTCGTGAGTAGAATGCAACTGGGTGTGGTCATTTCCCTTTGTACTGGGATAGAATGCAGCCCTGTGCGAAATTGGTGGCGCCTGTCCCAAGTACCATTTTTCACTCCGGATAAAACTCCCTCAGGATAAGGGCTCAAGTGAACCTTTGTTTTAGTTCCTCAAAAGCTTTATCCTATATTTTCACTCTGACCACAACTGTTTGTCTCCCTTGGTTTTTCAGTCTGTCACGAATTTTTGATAGAAAAATGCACACTGAATCAAGTTTTGCACATCTTTGACCGACCGAGGGGCATTCTAAGTGTGAATTCTCCCAACCTTCTTCTCTGTCAGAGTGACTCCCTCTTTGCCCACAATATATCCCATGAATTCAACTGTCTCAACATGCAACAGATACTTTTCAAGAATACAGCGAGGTTGTGGTGTTCTTACATTGCTAACACTTGTTTCACTAGCCTCTCGTTCTTCTTCAGTAACTTGCACTATATTTGAATATGATCCAAATATACTATAACCCTATGATCCAGGAATTTAGGTCGGATAGTGTCCAGCAGGGCTTGGAATGTAGCGGGTGCATTTACTCGACCAAAAGCATTACTTGCTATTGGTAATGTCTATATCGGATGTGAAAAGCAGTTTTCCATTCACCTAGTTTTATGACTCAGAGTAGATGATAACTGTCCTTCAGGTTGAGATTAATGAATATTGTTGCACAGGCCACTCTTCCTTGTATTTCGGTCCTGAGCGGCAATTGGTATTTATTGAGTAGTGTCAACTTATTAAGTTGTCGGTAGTCTAAGCATACTGGTAGTGTCCTGTTGGCTTTGGGGACGAAGAAAATAGGGGTGGCAGGAGGTGATTTACTGTGAATTATCTTTCCCTCAGCCAACAGTTTGTGAAGATATGTGTTTAGCTCTTCTACTTTGTATGAAGACATCGGGTATATTGGTCCTCAAACGGGTATATCTCTATCTTTTGGATCTGTGGGAAGATCACAGGTTAGCCTAAAGCCACTATTTCTGCTTTTTCCTTCTTGAATAGGTCGTTGTATTGTCAATCAGGCCTTGGTAATCCTTTGAGCTGCACTTCTGCAGTGCCTTTTCCCACAATCGTGCCGCTTAGTCAGACGTCTTCATCAAAAGCCACCATCTCGTCCGATCCAAACCTGTCTGCAATGCGACATAAACATGTTCAATACATTTAGTGTGTTCAAAGCATCAGTCATCAGGACTTTTGATAGTTTTTATTGGGTGTTCATAGTTGTGACCAACCCAATGGTATGATCATATCGTACTTCCCTGGGTCAGCAATGTCCCAGGAGATGAAGGTCATATGACCATTTGTTCTGATTTGTAATATAATCTAGGGAGTGCATTATGTTCCTCCTATGGAGGATATTTCACAGAGGAATAAGCTTATGTTGAGTGGATTTTCCATTATATGATAAGGAACTAGCAGGGTTCATGCTGTAATTTGATTTAGGAGGAAGATGTTTGAGCTGGAGGCTAATAAAGTTCGTATTTGGTGTTGTTTATCTGATATGATGAACACGTAGGCGTTTCCCTGTGTAGGCACAGAGCTCGCAGATCGATATGGGGGTCAGGTTTACCCTACATCCACGCAGGAACCTCTAGAAAATACTTCACAACACCCGCCACCAGCCGCGGCGTTGGGACAATAGCTCGCCATACGTAGCCTGGGAAGCTGGGTCCCCTCACCAAAGAGATACCTAAGGAAGACCCTACTTGCAACACTGTATACGTCGTGGCCGTCCGACTGACCGGTTCCTGTTTGCAGAATATATGAGAGGAGACCTGTTCGGCACAGAGCCCCCAGAAGGATAAGGGGGTCAAGTTACCCTACCTTCGCGCACGAACCTCTAAAAAGGAGTTAGCAACACCCCCCTCCAGCCCCGACGTTGGGACAGTAGGTCGCAATATGTCACCTGGGAAAGTTGGGTCCCCTCACCAAGGACATCAGTAAAGAAAACTGTGCTTGCAACACCGTACATCGCGGCCTATTGGAATAGTCCTGGACTTGTTTACCGGAGGGCACGTGTTCGACCCACACACGACCCATACACGCGCTATAGTTATTATTAGTATACTCGGATTGCAAATCAGTCTCCAGGCATCGGCACTAGCAGTGCGACCAAGGGGTTTCTGCTGACGCCTATAGAAGAAATCAATCTCTATAAGTAGGAAGTCATACGGCGGAGTTTGAAGGGTTGGATATGAAGTTATGGCGCTTGAAAGTTAAGCCAACCGACATATGTAGTCTGATAAGTAAGACGCAAGCATATGATTACCCAGCATGAGAAATGTTGATCACAAAATGACCGGAAGGAACGTCTGGTATGATAGAGAGCCAGGCTACATATACAGACTAAGTTCATATGACTTAAAGATCGAAAGCAAGTAATTGGACGGAATTAACTTATCTATGATTAAAGTCGAAGTGGTGTGCGAATTGTTAGGGTCAAACGCTGTTCGCACATTCATGAGAGTTCGCTAAAGTACAAAAGGTACTTAAGAACTCTAGGTGTATGAAGTACCCCGGGAAAGGGTATAAGTAGCGGGCCACAGCCCGAGTAGTTAGAATGTCATCAAGCAACGGAGAAGAGACCTTAACAATATATACACGTTAAAGGAATATTGATCTTTCTACCTACATTATACGTCTATTTTTGAGTTTGGTCTCTTTAGAGGTATTCTCCGAATTCCCAACGATAGGGCCTAGTATCTTCGATTGTTTTTAGCATATTACTACCCATATAACAGTAGATGGTTATTCTCTACGTTACAGGGACACACAAGCAATATCAATCACAAATACGCATCGCAACTCAATCAAACTCATTTTTATCACCAGAAGGATAAGAAACACTTTCCTACTTCACAATGTCAAGGTCGAATCGCGAGGGAGCAGGACTAGATCTTATGGAGAGAGACGAACTCTCTCGGTCCCAACTCCAACAGTGACATTGCAAGACACAAGAATCGCTAGATCCACCGATACTAGAATATCTTCCAGCCTGCCACCCGGACTATTCCACCGAGCCGCGATGAGACGGTCCCACTCTCAACAGTCTCAGACACCCCCAGAACCACTATTATCTTCTGAAATGTCCCGACGACTTGACCGCATCAACCGAAGACTAAACCTGTACCAGGACAATCTAGCCCAAAGCATCGACCAGGAACACCTAGCGTTCCAGTCCCTGTCACCTCAAATCCAACATTTGGTACGGGAACTGGGCAAAGTCAAAAAGGATATAATGACGGGCGCCAGATACATTGGAACGGAGCTGGAACAAATAGACACCAGCAGGGTACAGGTAGAAGAGCCAATGCAGGGGCTCCAGGAAGCGCTCAAAAGGGTCAGTGGAAGGATGGATGGACAAGAGAGCCATCAGACCCAGCACGAGGAGGCCACATCACACCTCCACCAGACCATACAGACGGAAGGAGCAGCGGCAATGAGCAGGGACGAACAGTTGGGACAGGAACTGCTAGACAGAAAAGCCCAACATCAACGCGAACTACAAAACCACGAAAGAATACTCAACGCGATGATGGCCGAATTAGAAGCTAATAAAGAAGCCAGAGAAAGGCAGGAAAGCCACATAGCTGAGTTGCCACAAGCAGTTACTTCCTTGATGGGCCAGGTCAAAGGCAAGCGTTGAAACCCAACTCCGGAACAAAGTGCCGGAGCGACAGGAGGTGGAGGTGGAGGACAACCATCCCTCACAATGCACGGGGCTGCGGGAGGCACCCCTGATCCTGGAGATAGTGAAGGAGAAGGAAGAGAGGATGAGGGACGAGGAAGACGAGATAAGAGACCCTACCAACCAAATAAGAAGCCTGCAGAAAAGGAAAACTCCGATGAGGAAAAATACTGGGAAGATACGGAGGACCAAATACGATTCTCCAGGGCCTTGGGAAAGGCCATTGGTGAAACCACAAAACGTCCCGCGCAACCTCCATCAGAGTATGAACATGCGAAACACCAGGATATCCGGTTTTGGCTAACCAGCTACAAGGACTTTTTCCATCACAACCCATACCAATGGCAGGACGAGGCGGACCGTATCAAATAGGCCTTGTCAAAACTAAAAGGATCACAAGTAGCATCCTTCACTATGACCTACCGGAACCAAATGACCTGCGAATTAGGCCATATACAACAGGATGGTTACGAATTACAGGATGTCTTTGCCGAACAAGCAATACCTCGATTCGGTTCCACTCATGAAGAAGAAAAGGCCCCACGAGAAATGTTGAAAGTCCGATACAAGAATGACATTAACCAATGTTTTCTAGGAATTCGAAAATTGGAATGTCAAAGCAAAAGTTACTAGAATTGCCTTCTGAAAATTAATTAGAGACCAAATACCGGATGAGGCTGTACGGCGATGTCAATGCATAAAGAATAGGCCGACGACAGAGATTCGATGGAAGCTCTCCGCCAAGCGGTCCGCGATGAGGAAGACTTCCAGGAAGGAAAAAGGCTTAAGAACAATAATTTCTCAGGGTTAAATTCAAGTGGGAGAAGAAAACGGGACGAGCCAACAACGGCAAAGACAACGATAAAACCAAAGTATACCGCAAAGGAGGAAAGGGTATACAAGGCGAAGAAAAAGGAGTAGAAGGTAGACAAAGGCAAGGCGGCGCCCTGGCAGGAGATTATGCATCGAGTTTGGGCCGACGCACACACCAGTATTCACCAGAAAATAGTTGACTAATGAAAGGCAAAAGGGCAATGCACTAGATGTACCCTCACAAACCACGGATGGAAGCACTGTCAGATAGAAATTCGAGTCAGTACCATCCAAAGGAAATCAATTAAATAACCGGGTGGAAGATCGAACCACCCAAAGCCTGGCAAGCCAAGGGTAGCCGCCGTGGCTGAGGATAGCCGTGGAGAAACCTCGCGACAAGTGAGCCGAAGGCCACTAGCATGGACCTTTATGGAAGATGAGGAGGTATGACGCGCATTGGCACCACTGGTGAGGGCAGGTTGCTAGTCCGGCCATCGAACCGGGAACCGAAATAATCTGAAGTGAACTCTTCAGCTCATACCCTTTGAGTGCATCAATCCCAAAAGTGTGATAAGTTCTGACTGCGAAACTGGTAGCACCTGGGTGTTGTCCGGCGAACATGTTCAAAAGTCTTTATCCCAGATGAAAGCGAGACAGGAGCGAAGGAACCCACCTTGGGCGACACAACCCAAAACCGGCTGGACTTATTGGTGGGACCCCTAGGAGTAACGACCCTTAGTAGAAAATCTTAGAGGACACAAAGACAGCAAGAAGTGAGCCAAGTACGGCACTCGAGCCTAGGTGCTGAGTGAGAAACTGGCATCACACAAGAGTGACACCAGCATAATGGTTCCCAGAGGCAGGTCTTGAAGTACACGATCGAAAACGATTAAAAGAACAGAATCTGACGTGGAAAAATAACGCATATGTGCTATGGGTCGCACTACTCGATAACAAGACATCAGATTGGCTTGTCATGTCGGACAAAGCGTGCAACCGCAGGATTCCTCTCATAGTAGTTGGGCAGGTTCATTGCACACACAGAACCGCTACCCACCGCATGAAGAAACTTCAGCTGGGGCTGGAGGAATTAGGCGATCGGTATGGTGGACTCCTCGTAAATACCGATAAGTGTGGCTGAGTCGGTCAGAAAGGAAGGCCCATGCGAGCCGCAAAGCACATATCATCAGACGAAATACCGCTGGTATATGCGAATCCCTTGGCGAGGAATAAAGACCGCTAGTAGTGGTCTGCCTGATATACAAACAATAGGATTTTATCGTTCACAAAAATCCTACCCTCGGAAATCCCCAACCATCATCAAACTATTTTATATTTTCAAAAATATTTACTGAAAGGAAAAAGCAGTGTGTCTGAGGAGCCTTCATGAGGCGAAAATGCACAGGCGTGGTAACAAACCCAAAAAAAGTTGCTAAAATGAAGAGAGCTTGTGAGACACAAGGCCCTGGCCCCAAGTGGAGAAAATACAAACCAAATCCACAGCACTATTATTATTATTATTATATCTCAATAAGCTTGTAGAGCCAATGGCTATGAAGCTGTGAAAGTACATGATTGTAGTGCCTCCCACTACTGGTCCTAGATTCCATCTCCTAAATCTCTGTGTCTCCTTCTCA
>Ga0307507_10010011_pt1 | contig 12416 bp, 5 predicted proteins | sample 7_EM_MG_FD_207223 | JGI IMG/M metagenome (GOLD analysis project Ga0307507, IMG submission 207223) | Populus trichocarpa ectomycorrhiza microbial communities from riparian zone in the Pacific Northwest, United States - 7_EM | ecosystem: Host-associated > Plants > Roots > Unclassified | place... | reverse complement strand
TGGTTTGCCTTTTAGGAATTTCTTAATATTAGTATTAACTATCTTTTGGCGTAGAAACTTAGGCTTAGTTTTTAGGTTTATCTTAAGGAAGTTATAAAAATAAGGGGGTAGCGCTTTATAGGCTTCCTCTATTATATAGCCGCCTTCTACTAGCCAGCAGAAAGATCTTTCTAATAGGTTTAGTACTTCTATTAGGCCTATAGGCAGCTCTTTAAGCAGCTATTAGTGTTCTTCTTATTTAACTAGTTCTACTAGCTCCGCTATATAGATCCTTATCACCTTTACGTCTTTTTATTTACAGAACTGGGTGAAATTAACGGCATAAATACATCTAATGTTGTCTAGGTTGGGGCGTATCTGGTTCTCCAGTGCTACGGCTGGGTTGGCACGGCTTAGTTGGCCTAGGGGGGCGGAAACGAGGCGGCAGCCCTATACGGTACGCGCAGGAGACAGGTATGAGGTTGGGCGTTATAGGGGGGAGGTCTTAATTGCTCTAGTTTCGGTCTTAGCTGTAATATCTTTGGCTGTTATATATGCGGTTGTATATGCATATAGCAAATGACTTAAAGTTAGGTGTCTTGTTAGCTGACCTAGGTTAAGCAGGTATATATAGGGGACTTATAGTTCTAGCGGTGTTTGTTTTCTTAGGGATAGGGTAGTAGTTCAGTCTTCCAGGATCTCCGCTTTGTTTATTATATATATTGGGTTACTAGTATTAGGCACTTCTTCTACTATTAGCTAACGGTATCTAAGCGTTGGCCTTACGATGCGTCTGTATAGTACTACTCGGTCACAATTGGGAATGTGCTATAGGAGACAGTTATAGGCATAGTAATTAGAGTTAAACTTGAGTTTTAGAGCGGGGAAGTCTACCCTTAGGTTATGTTTTTTAAGCTAGGGCATTCTAAGAATTACTAGTATAGAGGGTAATAATTTTATAACATAGAAAAGTATAGATTCTGTATAGTAGCCGATTGTCATTTTTGCTGTAAAGTAGTAGGTAATAAAGCTGGATGGGAGTCCGTTAGTAAGGCGGAGTGGTTTTAGGACTAGGAGTCTTTTTGTTATAATATTATGCTTTTTTATAAGCAAGTCTTCGTCTGTAAATGCTAGTGCTATACTATTTCAATAAAAACTTATGGGAGTGGGTTGTATAGTGAGAAGAGGTAGATCTAAATAAGGATAGCATTTTTATTATTGTTTACTATTCTAAGGTTAAATAGCAGTTAACTTAGAATAAGGTCTAACTAATCTAGTAGTATAGATCTAATCCTTTTATCCTCCTCCCCGTATGGTTCTGACCCTTAGAGGCGACTTAGTCCAAGGGTTGGCCTTTTAATAACTAACTTATAGGGCTTAGCTGGTGGCTATAGTCTTAGCTAGTATATTCTAACGTATTGGTCTCCGACAGTGTATATATGCTAGAGGGTACTTTACTAATAATATAGCCGGTTTTACAATTGGTAGTAATACGGAGCACTTGTCCGTAGTTTGCGTATAGGACCATTGGCTGGGGCTGTATTGGGGAAGGCCATTATAGGGGCGGGTTTCTATGTCCGAACTCACGTCCTCGTCCGTAGTTACTGTTTTAGTTGCTATCCCCTCTGCTAAAGAATCTGCCGCGGCTAGAAGGGGGTTGGCGCGGTAGCATTAGGAGGGGATTTGGGTTTATTCTAGGGTTATAAGCATCTTTCTAGTGGCTAGGTTGACTACATGCTATATAAAGTCTATTATCCATGCGGTGTCTTCGGACGTTATTAGGGAGGCTACTACTACCGCTACCAAATTTAACGGCGTTGAGGTCCATTGGGTTATTCTATAGTGCTAGTGCTAAGGTGTTGTTATTAGGTAATATAGGTCAATAGCCGCTAGCGGTACTTGGCTTAGTGGTATTTAGCTTTATATAGTGGGCATAGTTCTATAGGTTATAAGCGAACACGTCCATCTACTTACTCTAGCCTTTATAGTTAGCATTGCCGATCTTATGGCTAAGGGTAAGGGCTAGGTCTTTTATCTTTAGTAAAATATTCTTTTTAAGAAAGTCTACTTTTTGTTCCTTAGTCTTATTTGCTTTAATTATTAACTTATTAAGCTCTGCTTTCTAAGACTAGTAGTTACGCTTGCCCTAGCTTAAGGTATCTAACTTATTTTTGGCCGCTTGGGTTATATTAATGGTCTTATAGTGCTTCCTTATGTACACGAGCATAGACTCTTGGTTGGAGAAGGTCCATTTGCTTAAGTCGTTTAGGTATATGCGTAGTATATTAAGGCCATACTTAATATAGTTATAGGCCTTATCTGTTAGCATGTCTGACATATAGAGGATTTCGTCTATTGGAGTCTTAAAGCACTTTATATTTCTTTAGAAAACGCCTTAGATCTTTATTTCCCATATCTTAAATTTTTCTTATTTTTTAATTAGTGATCCCTTGCTATTAAATAGGGTTGGATCTTTTGCTTTACGCTTTTTTCTATAGGGCTTAGTTAGAAGAGGGGAGCTAGTAGCTGTGTTCTTCTTAGCAATAGTCTGGGTAAGTATAGTAATCTAAGAGCTTAGACTTTGTATGGTCTTAATATATATAAGAGCTTATTGTTCGTTTTATTATATATATGGTTCGAGCGTCTTAAGGGAGTTAATTCTGTGCTGAGCTTCTTTAAGTTAAGACTTTATAGTTTGGCCTTTGTTATAGACGGCTTAGAGGCCGTTCTTAACGCTAGTTAAAAAGGTTGTATATATAGAAAGGTGCTAGAAGGTTCCTGCCATATTAAGGTCCTTAGGGTACTCTGGGCCATTCCTAATTGCCTAGGCAATGTGGGTGTGGGAGGTATTAAAGAGATAGGCGAGCGCTTCGCGTAGGTTCGTCGACGGGGTATTATCCATATTGTAGTCGCCCATTTCAAGGGATCTAGGTAAGGCAATTGAAATCTATAAGGCTGGCTATAATGCTAAGATTGTTTATAACTGTACTAAGATTGTTTAAGATTATACTAAGATTGTCTAGGACTATGCTGGGGTTGTCTAGGACTGTGGTATAGTGTTATCGGTCACGCCGGGTCGCGATTACACTGGGAAAACGGAGATAGTATACTTAGGAAGAGGGAAAAAACAAAGGTCGCGATGGGGTGCAATTAGAGATACCATAAACTGTTATAGTGCTGTAATGCAAGTAGGCTAAATAACTACATTGTGGTATGAAGAGGAGAAGAAGATGGAAAGGGGGTATTGTATATAAATAGTAGGGCCAGCCCGCTAAGGCGCTAATGGTGGGCCAGCCAACAGTAGGAAATAGTACGAGATAGTGTATAACAGGTTAGTGCCATGACACTTATTCTTTAAAGCCAACTATACCTTATGTTTAAAACTCTATAAAACCAGTATATACCCTAAAGCGCGATCCGTTTCCAAAACCTAAAAGTCCTATATATAACCCTATAGACCTCAATGCCGCTTAATTCTATATACCCTTAAGAACTAATAAATAAAGAACTTAAGCTATAAATGGAGAATGCTTTAGATGTGGTAAAAAAGGATATATTTAAAAGCATTGCCGAACTTACCCTTTTAAAAAAGTCCGCTATAGCTCCTCCTAATCCTTAAGTTATACCCGCTCCTTAAGCCATACCTAATCTTTAAATTATACCCATTCCTTAAATCGTACCCGCTCTATAAATTGTACTTAGACGCTACAAAGCACCTTACCTTTGATTAACTTGGAAAATAAATTGTCCTAAGGCCAAGTTGCGCCTTAGGATAAAAGGTAAAAGAGTATAAGTGTCTAGGCTCTTCTAGCGCTAATATATAATACAACTCCCTTAATATACTTAGCAAAATTTAAATACTTAGAAAATGGAAGGAAGTATAAATCCTAATAGACAGCGGAGCTACTAGTATAGGCTTTATTAACATAAACTATACAAAAACTTAACACCTAAATTTAAAGAAACTTAATAAGCCCTAAGGCCTATAAGGCTTTAACGGCAAACCCTTAATATATAGTGAACTAACGTACTACGCTCTTGTAAAATTGCGGATAGATAAATACCTTAAATACATTTCCCTGTTTATAATACCCTTAAAGCACTATAAAATAATACTTAGATATAGATAGCTAAAACAACATAACCCTTTAATTAGCTGGGTTAAAGAAACACTAAAGGTCTATATAACCTACTACTAAAGTTATTACTTAAAAAACTATTTGCCCTACAAACATATATACAACTATTTAAATTTAACATAATATAAATTACCCTTGCTATAAACCTTAAGCTAACACAATAAATCTACAACTACTAATTATGGTAAAGAATGCGAAAATATTATATTAAAACCTCTTAAAATTTATATAATACAGGCCGCGCCTTTTATCTTATTAGCAAAAAGACAAGATTATAAAATCTTTGCTATAACTATGGAAGATATTAGGAAAGCACTAAAACTAAAACAATATCCTAATTCTTAACCTCTTGTGCCTAAAGAGTACCACAACCTAATTAATAAGTTTAAAAAATAATTTATAGACTAACTAGCCCTATACTAAAAGAAATATAATTTTAACATAGAACTTAAGCCTGGTATAATACCAAAGTTCAGTCTACTATATGGTATGTCACAAGAAGAACTGCTTATAATGCAATAATACCTTAATAAGCATCTAGAAAAAGGATTTATTCGCCCTAGCCAATCTCCATTTACCTTACTTATACTGTTTATTAAAAAGCTAGGAGGAGGCTTAAAATTCTATATTAATTATTAAGCTCTAAACGCAATTATAATTTAAAACTAATATCTAATTCCTTTAATTTAAGAAACGCTTAACTATTTAGTAAAGGCATGGTACTTTATAAAGCTTAATATAGTTGCCGCCTTTAATAAAATCTGTATATATATATTATTCATTGCTTAACGTCCAATTCGGATCCCTATTGGGCCCACGCGGACTACTCCTTATTTACATATGGGGAGAAAACTCTATTTGAGAAAACCCCATAATCCATCTCCCCGCCTTTTAGGACTCGCCTACTTAGCGCCTACGAGTTACCGGTGGTACTCTTCTACCTTACTTTTTAACCTCCTTGGGAACTACTGCTGCCGTAACAAGCCTACGGACGCGCTAGTATCGCAAACTTTACTCTACTACTGTAGAGTCATTAGGGGGCGCCTATAACTCGCCCCTTTGCCCTCTATTACCATTTCCTTTACAACCCAGAACTAGTCTAGTACATTTTGGCTAATAAGCTACTGGGTAACCGCTTTAAGGCCTTTTTATATTAAGAGCAGTGTAGTATAGTTCTCTATACCAGCTACTAAGAGCATTGCTTCTTGGTTGGTGCGTAGGGGGCATAACAGTATTATATATTTTAGTGTCTGTCTTAGCCAGCTATATTTGCATCTTAGGCTACCTACTAGAACACCTACCCAGTAGAGCCAATCTTTTAGTCCTATTATTCCTGTTTTTAAAAGTATTGCCATTATATTTTCTGCCTTTGTTAGGCCTTTTTGGAGCCCTTAAGTGTTTACTCCCTATGGCGTTAACTATACTACAGCTTGGGTTCCTCTTACTTAAGTTAGCCTCTATACCTTTAACTCCTATATACCTCTCCAGCATTAGTCCAACTAGTATTATATTATAGTAGATGGTTTCCTAGCATTTCTTTATGCTCTACTTTGGCTCCTTTCTCTCTCTTACTATTATTTTTACTGGCCTCTTACGTGTCTCCCTTCCTCCTCTATATGGGCCTAGGCCCTAAAGCAGCACTATTCTTCTTCTGCTTTCTTTGCCTATTTCTCCAATATATCTTCCCTACTTTAGGGTTATTGGTTTATTCTCCTATAGGGCACCCTTAGGTCCCTCCATAGTTTATTTAGGCATGTCTTAATATACTTTATAATATTAGAGTTGTATTTATTTTACGCCCTTTGCATTATAGCGGCTTTAATATATAGTTGTAGAGGGGGGATATTAGCTTCCTTCTCTAGCAGTGCTATAGCTATTCGCTTGTACCCGCCTATTATACTCTAGAGGTAGGCTGTTTAGACCTTTTAGAGTAGTTTAAGGAGCGATTTAGGGGGGCCTTTTTTAGTTTCTCTAATAGCCCAAACACTAGATCTATACATTATGGTTAGCTAAACAACTGCTATATATAATAGGCGTGACCTCTAGAAGTATGGGCCCTATATAGAATTAACAATCCTAGATAATGCGATGTACTATACTTAGCCCTTATAGGCCGCTTGTGCTGCATGTACACTCTACCAGAGCTTACTATCTACCTATACTCCTAATACCCTTAGGCCCTAAACTGGTTAACCCCTAAAGCCTTAAATATGGATTATATACTGGAGATCTGCAGATTAGTTGCGTTTTCTTATAAAGTGGATTAGCTAGTATTTCTCTAGTAAGAATTAGACTCTATGTCGCCTTGCCCATTCTATATAAGTGTTATAGGCTTTCTCTAGTGTTCTGCAATTCTCTACAGCTATTGGCCTATATATAATTAGGTTTGTATTATTAATAAAGCCTATTCCCTAGGTCGCCCCTTCCTTAAAGAAGTTAAGTAGGTTACTTATAAAGAAGAGGAAGAGTATAGGCAAGAGGGGTAATCCTTATAATATTCCTGTTGCGACTGCAATAGGGGGGCTTTAGTATCTGCTAAAGACTAGTAATGTTTCTTTCTGGCCTATAAACCCTTATATAAATTATATAATCCATTCTAGAAAGCCCTTTGCCCTAAGGATATATAGAAGACGCTCGTGGGGCACGTTATTATAGGCGCCACTAATATCTAGGCTAAGCATTAATACTATAAAGTCCCTTTACATCGCCCATGCAGATTTAATAGTAGCAGTAAGTAGCGGAAGTGCTAATAGTGTTAAGCAGTTCTTTCTTACCCCCATTTAGCTTTATAGTAGTAGGGCATGTTCCTTAGCTATATTTGCTATATAGTTCGCTATTACCCTTTCTAAGATCTTGCTAAGGGTGTTTTCTAAGGTAATAGGGCGGTAGCTTCCTAGGACTAAGTAATCTACTTTACCTTCTTTTTACAGAACAACCATTGTTATAGATCTTCCAAGTTGTGGGTAGTAGCCTATGGTAAAGTATGCTCTGGCTATATCTGTAAGCTAGGGTGCTATAAGTGGTCCACAGGTCTTTAAGGCCTTATTTAGAATCCCATCTGGTCCTAGTGCTATATTATTTAAAAGGCGGCTAATAGTTCTGGCTATCTCCTCTATTATTATATCGCTATTAACCTGTAGGCGAGTTACCAGTGTTTTACCTATAATGTTACTAAGGTCTGCTAGAGCTGGTTAGGGGAAGAACCTTTTTATAAGGATCTTTACCTTCTTATTATTGTTATTAGTGGCCTATAATTCCCCTACTCTTTATAGGGGTAGTAGGTGTAGGTCTTCTACTAGGCGCCCTACCTTTTTTTTATACCTATTTTACTATAGCCCAAAGGCCTTTGTTATGGGGGAGGCTTAGGTTAGAAGTATGCTTATTTATAAACTGTCTCCAGTTATTCCTTACTTCTTTTTTTAGGGTATTCTTTAACTGGTTTCTTATATCTTTATATTGTCTCTCATCTTTAGGGTTATGGCTGCTTATATATTTCCTTTTTACTTATTATTAGCTGGCAACAAGAACCGCGTATTGTGTAGACCATACGTATTATATATAGGGGCCTGGTCGTAAGACTAGGCAGTGCTCTTTTAGCCTATTTTTAATTACTGCCTAAATCCTTTCTAGTCTACAGTTAATTTCCTTAGGGGTGGCTAATAAGCCTCGCTTATTTAGTATCGGGTGGATTTCTTCTAGGTCTTAAAGTTGTTATTTAACTGTATTAAGGAAATTATCTATCTTAAGCTTCCTTATTGCGTATCTTTTGCTATTTGGTTGTGCTTTAATATCTAGATCTAGCTGTATCTGGATAGGGATATGGTCTAAAACAAGTGCCTATTTTTCTTTGGGGTTACACCTTTTAAGTCTCTGGTATAGGCCTTTATCCATAAATATAAGGTCAATTGTACTTCTAGCGGTGCCTTATTACCATATAGTTGCTCCTAGGGGGGTGGCTAGCTTAAGGCCCCAGATATCTATAGCTCTTAGTAAGCACTCTGCCTATTATTTAGCAGTAATATAGATACCCCCCCACTATAGGTAGTAGAAGTTTATATCTCCTAGTAGGATAGACTCTATGCCTTTAGTTTCCAGTAAGCTTATTGCTAATATAATATTCTCTGTTTACGGGACCCCTTTAACCCTAGGGTTATATACATTAATAATTTATACCGGTCCCCTATATATCTAGATTGTTATAACTACAATATTTAGGTTAACTGCCTGCTATAACCATAAGGATAGGTTAATAGCCTTGCTGATTATAAAGCACACGCGTATGGCTGCTTTTGGTTTATATAGGAGCTAGAATCCTTAGGGGCAGTATGTTAATTATATGTAGGTATTGTAGTACAGTTCTTATATAGCAAGGATATAGTGTTTTTCTAGGTCTAGACTATCTAGTAGGGGCCTTATAAGACGGTGGTTTGTATTACCGCAGTTATATTATATAATAGATAGGTAGCGGACCCCCAGTAAGGGTTCTTTGTCTCTCCTTTATTCCTCACTTCTTCTGTTTCTACTTTCTCTAGGATATTTAGAACTTCTATCTCTTATGTTTATACCTTAGTCCCTACTTATTTTATATAGAGCTTTCCGTTCCCATGTCTTATATTCCTATTAACGCTTCTATGTCTAAATCTATTATTATCTCCAGTTCTTCCCTTATTCTTACTAGTTGGCTATATACCCTTTGTGAGTTGGCTGTAAATATTATGTTTACCATATTAAGTCTAATTCTTAATTAACCTGGTCTTAAGCTTACTATGGCTGTCTATAAGGGTCTACCTACAGAGCGTCCTCTCCCTTGTGTCCCCTATAACCCTTATATCCCTGTTTAGTCTAATAATGTTACATAATATTGCTTTTGGCCTGTTAAGGCTTAGGATAGCTGGCCTAGCCCCCTAGTATTAAAGGTAGGAAACGCTGGAAAGGCACCTGCGTCCTACTGGCTTATCGCCTATTATTTCCATTTATATAACCTAGCGTGTAGTTGTTCCTACAGCTATTAAGCCCTTGCCTTCCGTCTCCTATATTTAATGCAGTCTTCTCTCTCCTACGCCTTATATATGCTTTGGTAACAGTTTACACATTTTATTTAGTCTTAATTTAAGCAGTGTCTTATATTATGGGGGCCTATACAGTGGCCGCAGCACACCTGTGCTGCGCATGTGGATTAGGTGTGTCCCTATTATGTACAGTAATAGTATTGTTCTAGGCGTAGTCTATAGTTATAGAGCCTTGTATTGTATATAAGGCCATTTATAATTATTCCTTTTTAGATAAGGAGTTTTTACATTCCTAGTATATATATGCTGATAATAAGGGAGCTATATATTTATCTGGTATCTCCCTAGTAAGTCTCTAGCGACCCTTATATTCTCTTATTGTTCTTATTATATGCTTAGTTTATATTTTCCTAATAAAGCTATTGGATTTAGGTGATCTTAAGTTCTAGTATAAGGCATTCCATTTGTCTTACTATCTCCTATATAATTGCTGTATTATCCGCCTAGTGTTCCTTTTCTACCCTAAGGCTTATAGGAACCACTAGGACTTTAACTAGGTAATCCTTATAAAGTACTTTTATACCAATGCATTCTCCTAGCCTATCCCTTACCCTTATAGCTTGTTCCTTTACCTATTAATTCTTTAAGGTAACTCTAATATTTCCACTCCTAAGGTGTTGGACTATAATAGCGTTATAGACCTCTTTATAAATCTCTATAAGAACTTCTGTTTCTAATTGTCCCCTAAGCCCCTCTGCTTTTTCTGTGTTTAGTTATATTATAATTATATACCCGGTTATTGTCTTAAGGGAGGTAGGTTCCCTATGCTATAGAAGCGCAGCTACAGCGGCCTAGGTGCGGTTCGCCAGTAAGGGAGGTTTTTATTTATTTTTAATTTTACTTAGCTATTAGAGGATTTAATTAAGGGTTTACTAGAGGGGCGCCTAAGGTTTACTAGACTAGCGGAGCCATTCTACTAGCTGCGTTAAATTGTTATAGCTAACGGTTACTTCCCCATAATTCTAGATACTAGACGCGTCTAATAGGCTTTATATTTTATTAGATGCCTTCTTAATAAAGGCGTTTCCGCTTTATAGTGTAGTATTCGCCCATCTTTATTATGGAGGGCCATTGCTGGGCGTAGTTCTGGCAGTTGCGCGTAAGTGCAAACCACCATCGTTTAATGTGTACCTCCCCTGCAATGCATGCATCTTAGGGGGATTCTCTGGGTGATTTTCAGGGTTCTTTTGGTTGGTTTTGGTCTTTTTAGGCCAGGTGCAGCAAGAGCTCCTCTACTTTAACCAATAATATAATTATCAAGGTTTGAAAAATCTGTATATATAAAGGAGATAAGAAGTATATAGCTTTTTATATATAATAGGGACTCTTTAAATACCTAATAATGCCATTTAGCGTAAAGAACGGTCCTAGTATATTTTAGTAATATGTTAATAATACGCTTTATGAATTCCTTAATGTATTTGTTACCGCGTATATTAATAATATCTTAATTTACTTGTCCTTGCTTTCTAAATATTAAAAACATATTAGAATAGTCCTTAAACGCTTATAAGACGCGGGCTTATAATATAATATTAAAAAATATAAGTTTTACGCGTCTAAGGTTATATACTTAGGCTTAATTATATCTTGTAACGGAATTAAAATAGATCCTAAGAAAGTTGCTGCAATTATAAACTAGGAAAGCCTTAGCAACGTATAAGATATTTAAGGATTTTTAGGATTTGTAAATTTCTACTATTAATTTATTAACCACTTCTTAGAAATTGCCTAACCATTAGTAAACCTAATAAGGAAGAATATAAAATTTAAATAAACCGCTAGATATAAATAAGCTTTTAATAATTTAAAACGTTGCTTTATAACTACTCTAATTCTTACTTACTTTAACCCTAACCTTAAATATACTGTTAAAACTAACTCGTCTAATTATGCGCTAGGGGGAGTGTTGTCGCAATATAATAAGAATAGCAAACTATATCTAGTGGCTTTTCTCTCCTAGAAACTCACCCCTGCTAAATTAAACTATAAGATATATAATAAGGAACTGCTTGCGATTATTAAATGCTTTAAACAATGGCGTCCTAAGCTAGAAGGATTATTATTTCTAATATATGTGTTAATGGACCATAAGAACCTGTAATACTTTATAACTATAAAATAATTAACGCAGCGCTAAATTCGTTAGGCTGAATACCTCTTATAATTTAACTTTAAGATTATATATTAACTGGGTAAACTTAATTAAAAGCCTAATATATTAACATAACAATTATAGAACTTACCTGTAAATGCCTTAGATAAACGGATTATAAATTAATTATAGATCTTACTGCCCCCTAAACGTTTTAAAAAACTATATCCTATATTTCTAGATATGGAACTTAATAGAAATAAATTAGAAGTTAATAAATGGGAAATAGAAATTAATAAGCTAATGGAATATAAATATAAAAATGATATATAGATAGTAGATGTAATAAAGGCGATCTAAACTAGAAAACGACAGTATAAGGATATTATACTTACTAAATGCGAAATTTAAAACAATCGATTATACTATTAATAGAAGATAGTAGTTCCAAATTCCAAACCTTTATAATTTAAGATACTTAAATTTATATATAACTCCCTTATAGTAGGATATCCTAGCCATATAAAGACCTATAAGATTATTTAATAAGCATATTACTGGCCTATAATGTATAACTATATATGGAAATACGTTTAAGTATACAAGATGTGCGTATATAGAAAAACCTCTTATATAAAGAAGTAAGGAGTACTTTAACCACTACCAATTCCAATGCAAAGATGGCCCAATATCTTAATTAACTTTATAGTCAACTTGCCTAGTAGTAATAGGTTTATAAATATTATAGTAGTAGTTAACCATTTTATAAAAATGCGATATATGATTCCTATGGACTTAATTAATACAATATTAGTAGCTAAATGTTTTATTAAGCACGTCTTTAAGCTACACGGACTTCCTAATATAATAATATCTAACTATAAAAGCCAGTTTGTTTTAGACTTCTAGTAAGCTCTATATAAATAATTAAGCATTTAAATACAACTCTTAACGTGTTCCACCACCGAGTCGGACACACCACCAAGTCGGACACTTCAAAATACACCAAAAACCCTAAATTTTACTTTTAAATATCTCAACCACTACTTAATAATATTTTCTAAAAATTTAAATATAAGCTTTTATATGCCTATTTTAGTATATATTATAATATTAGAGCGTATAGCTTAATAG
>Ga0307507_10010010_pt1 | contig 12418 bp, 6 predicted proteins | sample 7_EM_MG_FD_207223 | JGI IMG/M metagenome (GOLD analysis project Ga0307507, IMG submission 207223) | Populus trichocarpa ectomycorrhiza microbial communities from riparian zone in the Pacific Northwest, United States - 7_EM | ecosystem: Host-associated > Plants > Roots > Unclassified | place... | reverse complement strand
ATATTACAATGGCAATAGTAAGTAAGAAGGATTAATATCTGTTACACTAGTTAAGCGGTTAGAACGGCATAGTCACACAGGCAACCCACAAAAGAAGAATTGCCAGTGTCGGGAATATATCACGTGTGGTTACGTGGTCACGTGTCGCCGCGACACTAGCGTGGCGAGGAGCCTTAAGCTCCTCGCCCTTCCTCATCAGAAGAAAACAATCGAACAATCATCATACTATCTACGAACCGTAGCTACGTGATATCACCTTGTGTTACCAACACCTTCGGATGGGAGAAATTTCGTATACAGCCGCTGAACTCCGCTCGAAGGCCTTCGTTCAAACAAAGGCCACTCGCGGCGACGTTAGCATTGCAAAGGACCAATCGTCAATGGTTTTATACCTTAAACGGAGCAAGACGGATACCTCGCACTCTGGAGTAAAAATTCAAATCTCAGCACAGCCAGGGGACCCGCTGTGTGCAGTAGCGGCAATGGTCAGGCTTCAAAATCGGGATCCTCAGCCAGATTCGGCGCCCTTGTTCGCTCTTAACACCAAGCCATTTACAAAGGGCTCTATTCAAGCGATCCTTCAAGCTAGACTACTTGACGCGGGAATACGGCCTGACGACTATACTAACCACTCCTTCCGACGAGGCGCTGCTCAACACGCCAGGGACTATGGCTTCGCTGAAGCTCAGCTGGGCCTACTTGGGAGATGGAAATCCAATGCAGTCAAGCTATACTACAAGGATAGCGACGCAGCATTATTGAAGTTGAATGACCACTTTCAGCGCGGTATTCCACTATTGGCACACGGCGCTAAAGCCTAGCCCGGCTGACGCACTTTTCTAAAAAGGTGTGCCAAAACTACCTTTCTTTTGATGGGCGCAGGCGCTTCGCTGGTGGGCATTTGGGGTCTTCGCTAGGCTTCTTACAGCTATCTAGCAACTTAAAATAGCCTATAAGCTATGCGAATTAAGCCTCCTAGTAGCTGGCAAGTAGCTATGCGAGGCCCTGAATAGCCTGCACCCCCATCTATTTAAAATCCTTTTCAAAATGAGCCATATTTCGCCTGTGTGTGAGATGACAACGAGAGATAGACTTTTATAAATTAGAAAGCCGCCTATTAGTTATCTAGAAAACAAATACTACTAGCAGAATAAAAAAGACTGCTAGGTACCTGTTAAGAAAGCAAGTAATTAGGGAATAGGCAATATAAGCAGTAGAAGAAGAGCCACCGAACTCTACTCCTAGGACTCGAAATCACCAACATCTTGCTTAAGGATGATATTAGTATTGGTTCCAATGATGCTATATACCCGGTCTAATACGCTCTACTCCCCACGTCGAACCTTTAGAATGTTAGCCGGAGCCTGTACTATGCCGTTAAACTAGTGGCCGTACCGGCTAACTGCTCTACTAGCGCGACAGTTTATGCAATATTAAAAGGCAAGCCATGTCTGATTCTTATATATCCCATCCGGACTGTATACCGTGCCCCTCTTCACTGGAATTATCACAAGGCGAGGCTCTGCGAACGCTGGTACGCATAAGATGCCACGGCGTGCCCGGCCCAACGCTATGTGTAGAGAGTAGTTGGGATATCCGAGACGATATTTGTTAGAGAAGACGCAGAACCTTGCGCTACTGGCATTGGAGGCAGGGGTTTCGCTACATGGCGTATTATAAGGGGAGAGCTATATAAAAAAGGAAGTTAGTAGGTACGCACTTAAAAATAGTGCGAAATTGGTTAAAATTAAACTAACCTGCATTATAAGTGCTTCTTAGAAAACGTGATCAAGTTCTATACCCACGGGATATCCCGGACAGGATCCGGGCAGTAACTCTTGGCAGTAACTTTACTGCCCGAATCTTCTGCCAAGTTCCATTCTGCCGGTGTAAAATTAATGGCTTAGAGCTTATTTTTTAGAGTCGTAGCTTAATTTAGCAGGGTCTACCCCTAGAGGTACCTCTGCGCCTCTACGCCTCTCCCTACGCCTTTATATCTCCGCGTCTTTACGTCTTTATGCCCGCGTCTGTCTTTACACCTCTCTACCTAACCCCCCATAAGACGTGCAAGAAACGCATAAGGAGACGCAAGGAGACACGGGTAGAGATACGGGTAGAGACAGGTAGAGACACGGGTAGAGACACGGGTAGAGACACGGGTAGAGACACGGGTAGAGACACGGGTAGAGACACGGGTAGAGACACGGGTAGAGACTGTTACGGCACTGGCAAATTGCCGCAAACTGCCATCACGTGACCAGAAGATTGTATATAACTTCGAGCGGTGCTTCCGTTCTTCTTGTTTCCTTTCTTTAGCTTTGGATCCTCGTTTATAGACAATCCAATCGTACAGGCTTGCGCGACCTTCTTGCCGTGCTCGTGCCTCGATTGACCGAGTCGCTAACAGAGACACGGGTAGAGACACGGGTAGAGACACGGGTAGAGACACGGGTAGAGCCACGGGTAGAGCCACGGGCAGAGCCACGGGCAGAGCCATGAGCAGAGCCACGAGGGAGGAGCAGAGGGAGGAGCAAAGAGAGAAGTAAAGGGGGCAGTCTAGATAGGAAAGTGGGTCGGTAGGGGTGGGTCAAGATAAACAGTGCGCAGTTGATCTGCAGGGGTAAATTAAGGCTTAGCTTTAATATTCCCTTTCTAGACATGTGACGGGCTCGTACAAATGCTTCTGAACCGAAGCTTGTAGATTGCTACCATACAAGAATACTAAGCTAAGGAGAAGAAGGAGAAGAAGACTGTCGGAGACTGATGGGATACAAGGGGTCGCCAAGGCGCTAGTAGCAAGCGAGCCAATGGCGATTTTCCATGCCGGGCATGGAAAATCCTGATTGGCTAGCTCTGCGAGTAGTGCTGGTAGATTGCCCAGAAATGCGGCGAATTGCCCTGGAAACGGCAATGTAGCAGGTGACGCGCTCCAGCACCGTCACACTATTCTAGGTCCATGCAGGCTTCTACCTTCTATATAGGAAAAATCCCTAATAAGGGGAAAACCTAGGTGTGTCCTTCCAGCTAGTCTTACGCGCTCCGCCTTCGCCTAGCCTGTATACCTTTACGTTTAGTCTGCCTTTCGTACTACAGTCAAAACTCTTTATAACGATGCGGGTCGTACGGCCGACCGTATTGTAATACCAATGGTATTGTTATACATAAAGTCACGTGTTAGATTAATAAGCAGGAAAAAGGAGGCCGATACGTAGTCGGGTATCCTAAAAGGGTGTAAGGCATCTACCTCACGGACTAAGTAAGGTCCCCCCCATACAAAATCTCTACTGGTTATAACGATTTTGGTAGGGAAAACTTAACGATATTGTAAATAGTCAGTATATTGTAATATTACACCAAAAAAACTTTAATTAAGGGGTGTAGATCGTAATATAGAGTATATCGTTGTAATCAAATATCGTACTAAAGAGTTTTAACTGTATGCTTCTAGGGTATCTTGGAAGATCTAGGGGGTAGTAGGAGGGTTTGGTGGTTGTTCGCCAGCGTGTCGCCTTCGGCTAAGCGGGGGTGTCCAGCCCCTAAGGTGTTACGGTACTGGTAAATTGCCGTCAGATTGCCGCAAATTGCCATCACGTGACCAGAAGATTGTATATAACTTCGAGCGGTGCTCCCGTTCTTCTCCTTTCCTTTCTCTAGCTTTGGATCCTCGTTTATAGACAATCCAATCGTACAGGCTTGCGCGACCCTCTTGCCGTGCCCGTGCCTCGATTGACTGAGTCGCTAACATAAGGGGCTGGAAAGGGGTGTATCCTCCGGTGTCCTCCTGTTGGATCTCGTATGCTGTCTGGAACTGCTGGAGGACTCCTTGACTTATAAGCCATTGTGCCGCTGCATATAGGCCTCTGCTAGTAGAGAGCATTCGGGTAATATCGTTTGTGCCCGCCCTGGCGAATAGCTGGTCTCTAGCTGTGCGGTGGTTACAGAAAAGTAGCACGTGGCGTACTGATTGTGTGGGCCATCCGCACGTACAGTGTGGTGTAGTTTGTGGGACATGGATGCTTGCTAGCCATGCGTTTAGTCCTATAACCTCTGTCCGTAGTAAAAAGGCGGCCGTAGATTCTGCCTTCGTCTGTCCTTCGTATAGGGGGAGAGTCGGTGTCGTCCATGGGGTGTTCCACGTGGTTGCTCTCTGTGTCTTCGCCGCCTTCTTCTAGCGTCGCTTCCACTCGATATCTGCCCATCTTGCGATGCATGTGGTAGATCTCCACCTATGTTGGTGGCCTCCTATCCTCTGTTGCCGTAGCGGTGCTCTGTCGGCGTGGCGCCGGGTCTCCGCTTGGTGTTGTAGTAGCTCCCGTATTTCCTGTTCTCTCTCTACTGTTCGTAGGCGTAGGGCTTCCTGGCTTGTGTGCTTGGGCGCATTGCCCCTCCGGTGGGACCTTGCTCCTCTCCGGTGGGGCCTCGCTTCTCGTATGCGTTCTAGTACTTGGTGTATGTCCTTCTCTACCGGGTGTCCTTGTACTGTGGCTGCTCTTTGCATAGCAGTTGTGTCTATATAGACATCGAGTGGTGGTACTGCTGCCTCGCGTTCCATTGCGGCGCGTGGTGTTCGCTTATAGGCTCCTGTGATTCTGCGTAGGCATTGGTTCTGTAGTTTTTCTAGTGGCGCTAAGGAGCTTTTTGCTATTGGCTTGCCGTTTAGTCCGAGACCCCAGATCTGGGCGCCGTATAGCATTGTTGGTCTTACTACTGCCGTGTATAGTAGTCGTGTACGTCTAAATGAGGGTCCCCAGGTCGAGGCTGCGATTCGTGATGCCGCTGCGAATGCTGCTGCACCCTTGGTGGTCGCCTTTGTGATATGCGCATTCCAGTTTAGTTTAGCGTCAACCCAGACCCCTAGGACCTTAAGTGTGGCTTCCGGCTTTGCTTCGCAGCCCTGGATACTCACCGTCGACGCTAGGTCGTCGTTTGCCCTCCTTTTCCTTGTAAAGTGGATAAGCTGGTATTTATCTGGTGCGAATTTGGCTCCATGTCGTTTTGCCCATGCGATACACCTGTTATGTGCCTGATTTAGCTTGGTGCAGTTTTCTGCTACTGTGTTTCCCCATGCAATAAGGTTTGTGTCGTCTACAAATCCTAGTGCTACTGTTTCCTGGTCGCTGTCGAATGTCTCTAGTAGCTCAGATACGTAGGAGGATCGTCGGGGCTCCGACGAAAATTTTGACCCGAGTTAGGACTTAAAGCTTTGATTTGGATCCTCCCACTGCATTTTAATCACGAGTCTGGTGCATATTAAGACTGCAGAGCTTAATTTTGATTCGATCGTGAGGCTGTATATATATCAAAGGCTAGGTTTATATTTTTGCCTAGAAAACCCCTGTCCCTAAGGCCAGCAACGTGCAAATACTGAATCCTGAGCGGGCAGCCTTACTGATATTGGTTAATACAATGAGCTCTAAAAGCTGCTTGAAGATATCTTAGCTTGGTGTTGATACACCACTGTCGTCAATATGCGTTCCCAGCTCAGATCACGTGACCGCTGACGTAAGCGACATATCAGCCCCTAAACAAAAAGTGAAAAAAAATCCAAAAAATCGATAGCCGCCAGCGACGGCAGCAATATCGACCCGGCGATCACGCCAAAGCTCCCTGTACATCATTGTATGTATATCTGATAGCTCGTGCAGCGGTAGGTATATGGGAGGAATAAGAGTCGAGGAATCTGATCGAGTAGTGGAAAATCGGGTTTCGCGATTTAGCTGCCCCAAAGGTTAAAACAAAATCGAATGGCGCAGTCTCCGCTTACCTCCGAACCAGTGTATGATTTCCTATTTAGGAAAAGTCATTTCCGAGTAGCTGCTGCTGCCGCCGCTCAAAATCTCGCTGCCGCGCCTCCTTGGTCTTACTAGATACCCGAAAGCTTCTTTACCCGCGAGATGGCCACATACGTTAGCCCAGGCGTCTTATCCTTATCCTTGATATCTAGAACCACCCATTCAAGCGTTAGGCCCTGGCTCTTGTGCACGGTAATAGCGAACGCCAGAGCGGCAGCAAATTGACGCCGCGAGCAGGTGCCTCTAGCACCCTCCCACTCACGAAGAACAGGAAAGATAGGAACGACTTTTTTACCATCCTCGCGTGTAAACAGCGCAGGACCGTCGTACTTATCTACCGCAATAAGCAGCGATTGAGGCGGGTCCTTTTTAACGTCCGCGCCTTCCTTCCATATAATATCCTTGATCGTGCCGGTAGTGCCGTTTACTAAGCCTAATTCAACCCAGATATTTTGGATTAGCATGACTTTCGCGCCTATACATATAGTTAAATTTGACATAATCTCGCACTGATCATGAGTAGCCTTTGCCGCGCCCACACCGCTATCAATAGACTTGATAGCCACTACAGGCCGCCGGAGGTCTCGAAGTCGATCATGGTTATACTTGCCTACCGCAGCCCGTGTGCCATATAACCGAATTGCGTCGTCAAACTTTGCAACCTTATCAGGAGTCAGGTTCTGCCTACACCTAGTTAAAAGGAGCCTCCAGGTTGAGTCGCCCACGGTGTCACTGCGCAGCTCAGTAAGGGCACTCCTGAACGCCGCACTCTCGGCGTCATTACCGCCCTGCCGCATAACCCGATCTAAAACAGCCGTTCGATCAATTGCTTGATAGGCGCCCTTTCCAAGCACCCCAAGCTCAGACGGATGAGTAGGCAGATCGCTATACAAAGCTGTCTGGCCCACGGGCGGTAATTGATGAAAGTCGCCCACTAGGAGAACGCTTAGCCCACCGAAATATTCACCGCAGCGGGTAGGAAAAATCTGACGAAGACGGCAATCAATCCAGCCCAGGTGCGTCTGCCCGATCATTGATTTCTCGTCCAGCACGAGGTAGTGGATATCCTTGAACGCCTGCTGTAGAGGCGCGAGACTGGCAGAAGGCAAGTCCTCGAACGGGCGCTGAACCGGCAACTTCAGCAGTTCATATGTAGTTCGGCCGTTGATATTAAAAGCAGCTACACCAGTAGGAGCGGCTCGAGCTAATGGTGAGGGCTTACCACGAGAGGATGCCATTTCACTAAGCGTACTAGATAGAACGGCGATAAGGTGTGACTTGCCAGTTCCTGCCTCTCCATCGATATTAATCCGCAGCGGCTTAGGCAAAGTAAAGTCTGATTGAACCTGCCTGTAGTGATTAACTACAGCGTCATAAACATTCCGCTGAGTCGATTGTAGAGAGGACGGAGTTGCTGCCGGTAGTAGGCGCTCTGGTAGAGGCTGTAGTCGTTCGTTCCGCCAATAGGTCTTTTCATCGAGCTGCGGATAGGTACCCTGGTGCCTAATCCAATCGTATTCACGATCAAGCTCTCTATCGCCAAGTTTGTCAGGATCCTCGATTTCAACTCCGTCGGTGTTCCGAACGCGGGCATGGAGGGCCTCAAACGACTGATATAGCTCCAAATCATCCACAAAATTGTCCTCAAACTCATCGACGTCATTAGCTGCCTGCTGGACTTCTTCTAGATCCTCATTATAGAAGTAGTCGGACGGGTGCTGATGGGATCCAGCGCAAGCTTGATAGGAAGCTACATAATCTAGGGCCCCGAATTCGTCACTATGGGTAGCTATATCCTCATACTCCCTCCATGGGTGATGAAGAAGGAGCTTTACGCGGCAGAAGTCGGCATATTGCGGGCTAGAAGGCTGACCCTTATAGCGCGGAAAGTATGATATGACTTGAGGCTTTGCTCTTGGCCGACGCCTGTACTTAGAGTGATCGTAATGGAGTAGAAAATCGAGGAAGGTGACGTCCTCTGCCTCATCCGGCCGGTCTTTATATTTATCGTAGTTAGAACGCCCGCACCTCGTCAGCTGCCCATCATCAAGCTCATACGCAGCGCTACGATCCGAATGCTGCCGACAATCTAATGTTACTATCTGCCTGGAGCCTTCGCAGAGGGGGATGTCAAGAAGGAGGTGGCAAACCTCCTGCGCCGACCAATCACGCTCAGCAATAAGCTTGTTCATGAATTTAGCAACAATCGAGCTGAAAGCATGAAGCTCATTCGCGTACGGCTGCACCGTTTGGAGTAACTCCTTGTAGGAAGTTGACTTCTTCTCTTCCTTGCTGCAGTATTTGCCAATATAGTTGACAATCGCCGATACACTTGTGGCCGGCGAAGTATCAGTATTCGCCATCCACCCTATCGTTGTAGCCGGATTATAATTGTTGAGGATCTTGTCGTTACGCTCCGGGCAAAAGGTCCAGTGCTTTGGATTCTGATCCTTTGTAACAGCTGCTTGAACGCGCAGGCGACGCGGAAAGTAGAAACGGCACTGCTTTGCTTCGTTGGAGCCTTTCTTCGCTCGTAAGCAGTAAGATTCGGAGCACCTGCTATGGCGTTGGAATCGATTGAGGCAGGCAGAAAGGAATTGAACAGTGTTACGCTGTTCGTCGTAGCTGAGAGAAGAAGGGTGGCGAATATCAGGACGCCTATATTGATCAGGATTCAGCGCAGATACAAAAGCAGCCCAATACTCAGCAAAAGTCGCCCTTAACTCATCGCTGGACGGATCTGGCTTGGGCGCCGATGAGCTCCATAAGAACCCGTGTATATGGCCACTACCTCGCAGCTGCCACTCGAATCGGAACCAAAAGTCGTCGCAGTCGAACAGGTCCATAAGAACGTACTTTTTGAAGAGGTCAAAGCGACGGTGCAGCCAGTAAGCAGCAATATGGGGGTTTTCGTTGAGGTTCCGGGACGCGATTCGATAGCGTTGGGTCTCATCAGCAGCCTTATATTCATTAAATTGAGGCATATGAGCATGCAGATCATACCACTGTAGATCGGCCGCACTGAGCGTAAAGAACAGAGAGCCCTTATCAATGTTTTCAGCATAAGCTGTAAGCTCATTCCGCATCTGCCTCCAATAAGGCCTAGTGCCCTTAATCTTCCGAGCGTGCCGCACGATCTTGTTCAGAAACTGCTCACCCCGATTGCCACCTATAAGGTCATTAAGCTCATCTAAAGATAGGCGACTTTCGTCGGATTGATTGCAGAGGAAGCGCGTGGCGCTGAGGGCTTGGTCTCTCATGATTCGGTTGAACACGTAGTAGCGAAATAGAGGATGGCGCCCGAATCGGCCGTCCTTATACTTCAGCATATGTTTGGCGTACGCAGCCAGAGTAACTGAGCGAGTTCGGGACGCATCAAAATCGGCCTTGCCATAAGGAAACAAAGTAGGAAAGGCACCACGCATGATACAAGAAGCTGTTCGCTCACTAATCGGGCGTTCATCCACGCTAGGAACCTCAAAGCCTTGCTGCAGATACTGCTGATGCTGAACCTCACGCATCAAAAGCTCCAATTCGTCAGTGTCGGGCACTAGATCCGGAACAAGGGTATCCAGTACGTTGTCCTCATTAAGCACGCCATTAAGTATATCGTCGCCAAGCTCGGCAGGTGGAGGATCAACCGCAGAAGCGGGCGGAGGATCTCGCGGAGGCGCAGAATCCGCATCTGATTCATTGATATGACGTAGTTGAGTTAATATAGAGCCGTTTTGGGGCAAGCGCTCAAGCCGGTCGCTGCTTATTTCAACGTCGCGGTAGTCCGGGTGATTGATTTTAAGGAAGCGAAGCCACTGCTCTATGGCGGAGCGCCTCACAGTATACCTTTTATTGAACCGCCGATTCAGGTGTTCCTCTCCATCAGCAGCAGCAGGCTTTACAACGAGTATATCAAGCTCCTCAGGCAATCGCGGTAGCTGTTTCCAAGTCTTTGGTGTGTTCTGGCTGAAAGAGCAGACATGGCCAGTATATCGATGTTGCTGGCCGCGCACACGTATAACCTGCAGATGAACGTATACGCGCGCAATCATTATCTCTTCCACCCCAGTAAGTATAGGCAGGTCCTCAGGAACGAGCCCTGGATCAAGCTCGTTGGCGTCACTGAACAGGAGAGGAAGCGTCGGATTGTTGAGGCTTTTGGCGTCCTTGATACAGGGCTTACACACACCAATATCGTCACCCTGTGTAGCTAAGCCCATTTGAAACCACCGCACGTTGCAGCGACTGCACGTCTCCATACATTCCTCTTGTAGCTTATTCTTAAACCTCTTGATTCGCTCCCAATCGACAGCCGAAACGGGTGTCGGTGCAGCCGAAATGGGTGTCGGTGCAGCCGAAACGGGTATCGATGCAGCCGCAGGTAGTTCTGGTAGGTCTTGAGCAGCTGCTTCCCGCGAGGAAGGTAGTGTAGGTGCCAAAGCAGGTAAGGGAGCCGGCTCCGGTAAAGACGCTCCCAGGGGGAGACCCCCTGGACCCCCCCTTCCGCTGCGCGGAGCTTCATCCGGCGCATACAATGGTGGAGTCTGTAAATGAGGTTCACCATGCCGATTAAGCAAGCGGTGCGCTCGTTGAATTGCACCAATTTCCTTCCGTCGCTGAGCTATTTTAGGTATATCTTGACTGTTGTGGCCACGCGGGAAGAACGCGTCCTCGGGGTCGTTTTCATCGGCAGGATTTCGCTGGCGCTTTACAGTACGACGACGGGCAGTAGGATCTAACTCGACAAGAGCTTTCCGCTTGATTAAACTACGTTTAGAAGCCTATAATATAGTAAGCAATGGTAGAGGCGTTAAGTGAACCAAAACGTACATGTGCGCGACACCCACGACATGTCTTTAAAAGGGTCTTTTTTGGGCCATCCTTGATAAAATTAGTACGGGGCTTCATCCGTGTGCACGTAGAACACTTAATTTCAGCTGCTTCATCCATTATAATATAGTATAGATGTTTTGAATAAGGTGTTGATAAAAGCTAGGTACAATATTGAAGTTTGATTTTGGTGTTCAAAAGTCACGTGAAATATATTCTGCCGGACCAATCGCAAAGCCAAATTGCTACCGCCTGAACTTTTTCGAACCAATCAGAAACCGGCTTAGCAAAGACTTTTTTCCCAGAACCCCAAGTAAAGTAAGTATAGACCACTCGTACCTCGGGTCAATAAAGAATAGGAACAGGATTGGCGATAGGGGTGATCCCTGTGGGATTCCTGTGCGTGTTGGTATTGTTTCGCTTTCGTGGCCCTCGAATACTATTTTGGTGTTGCGCCCTGTTAGGAAGGATTGGGTAAACTTAATCATCCAGTCTGGGAGACCCTTCTTTCTTAGGATCCATAGGAGTCTCTCGTGCGATACGTGGTCGAAGGCTCCGCTTATATCTAGGCTTAGCATAGATACTACGCAGCCTGGCCGGGCTCGCCACGCTGCCTGGACGCTGGAGGTAATTAGGGAGATGGCTGATAGTGTTGGAAAACAAGCCCGCAACAATATCACGTGATGAGACTTGGGGAGAACCTCTTGGCAGGAATCTGACCAATCAGAGAACTTAGACCGCCGGTCGAAGTTCCTTGAAATCTCTTCAACCACCTATATAGTAAATAAGCAATACACAGAGTTTTAGCCCTATAGCCTGCAATTCAACAGCCTCATCTGCTTAAATACCGCCTGCGACTCAATGTATCGATCTGTAGCCGCAATAATCGCGTTCTTCCGCTTTGGGTCTTCCAACCCAATACCCTCTAATCCTCTCAATACATTAAACCGATAGTATCGCCCTGTGTCGTCTGGTCTTGATTTGTCGCGGGAGAACCGCTCTGCTGTTTTTTCCGTCTCTGTGGCAATCGCCAGAAGACTCTGGCCAATGCCGATCAGATCGTCCTTAAACTGCGTAAGCGACGGAACGCCAGTCCCAATCGACACCAAACACTTAATCTTGTCTTCAAGCGAGCTAGATGGCCATATGTCTTGAGCCTCATTCCACACCTCATATACCGGGTTGTTCGCCCCTGTAGCCCCATCGATGAAACTCTCCTCGAAATCGCTAATTGTGATGGGATCGAAGAAGGACGAAGCTGCCGACGTTGCTCGGCCTGCTTCCCATATCTTAGTCGTGCGGAGCAGTCGTTCGCGGCCAAGCGGCGAACGGTAGCTGGTAAGCCGCACTGTATCGCCCGTCTCGCTGCTTGTTGCATACACGAATCTATATCCTACTCGTTAATGTCACCACAGCCTCACACATGGGTGGACTTCTACCCACACTTTGCACTTTGCATCCGGAGCGTCCTTTAACAGCACATTTTCTGCCAGGCCTTGTCTCGTAACAATCTCTTTAATTGCGCGCTCCAGCTCATCCGAATCAAATCGTCCTTAAACCCGGCCCTTAATCGTCACACGGTGTCTCTGCTTCTAGAAGATCCTGTCCGACAGCGAGACATGCGTCAATGCACTCATCGACCGTCATCCGAAGCCGACCGAGCATGATCGCTATCAGCCTGCGCTTCTTGTCAGCCTAGAATCTAGCAGAGTAAGTAATACTGACCCGCTAGTGCTGGTGCCTCCAATTATGTCGAAGTAGTCGCAAGGCTTCGGCGGAGATTATGGGTCGATGGTGTCCAT
>Ga0307507_10010009_pt1 | contig 12418 bp, 9 predicted proteins | sample 7_EM_MG_FD_207223 | JGI IMG/M metagenome (GOLD analysis project Ga0307507, IMG submission 207223) | Populus trichocarpa ectomycorrhiza microbial communities from riparian zone in the Pacific Northwest, United States - 7_EM | ecosystem: Host-associated > Plants > Roots > Unclassified | place... | reverse complement strand
GTGAGAGAAGAGGGAGGGAGACAGAGAGAAGAGGGAGGGAGAGGGAGGGAGGGAGAGGGAGGGAGGGAGAGGGAGGGAGAGGGGAGGGAGGGGGAGGGAGGGAGATGGGAGGGAGGGGGAAGGGAATGAGGCAGGGAGAGCAGAGGGAGGGGGAAGGGAATGACAGAAGGGGGAGGGAGTGAAGCAGGGAGAGGGGAAAGGGGCAGAAAGTGAGCAAGGGCGTGTTGGGCCCTCGTCGCCATTCGGGGTGATAGGCAATTCACGTGTCTGTCGTCGTTGTCGTTCGTTCATGGGCATTCTCCACTGTTCATGGCGGGGGGCGCTTGATGTGTCCTTGTTCGTCGTCATCCTTGTGTTTTTTTGTGTCAGTGCCATCTTGCATTGTTTTGCAGCGTGACATGGCCACCAACGTGTGGCATGCCATTCAGTTTGGGGAGGGGTGACGTCAATGGTGCTAGCCGTCAACCGCCAGTGGGCGGTCGACGGTGGTCGTGCAGTATTAGTCAGGTGGTAATAGACGTCATGCGGCTGCTTACCATTTGCAAAATGACGAATGACAATGACATCATCGTCGTTGTCCATTCTGTGTTGCACTCGCTTGTGGGGTTGTTCGTGGCTCTGAGGCCTTGGCGTGCGCCTGTCATCGTCCTTCGTGGCCACTGGTTGTCGTGTGCCGGTGATGTGGGTGCTAGCTGTCAACCGCCAGTTGGCGGTCAACGGTGGTGCCATGTTAGTGGGGTGCATGGTAATATACACGGTGGGGCTGCTTACCCTATCCAAAACGATGGATGACAACAACAACATCGTCGTCGTCCATCTGCATTGCATGGCTCTGAGGCCGCGGCATGCGCCCGTTGTCGTCTTTCGTGGGCGCTGGTCGTCGTGTGCCGGTCGTTGCCTTTGTTGTGTGTGGGTGCCGTTGTTGTTAGGAGGTCATGGCCGTTTGCTGCGTGGTTGTCGTCGTTTCGTGGCTGGGGTTGTTTGTGGTGGTGGAGTTTGCTTGACGTGGAATGAGGGTGGCGTGTTGAGGTGGTGGTGGTTGTGGGTTGAAGGAAGAAACAAATGTCACAGGCTGTGATGTTTGTTTCAACGTTGGTCAAACTCACACGGATGATCTCACGTGACGATCACACCCACCTATTGAACTTCTGTAGTGTCTATTATAGAATTTTGTAGTGTCCTATTTTTCATTACAAAACTTTGTAGTGTCCGCTTTATACTATTTGGCCATGTTTAAGACAAATGCTGTTGCCAAGTCATCATACAAACCCATCCTCTTTCATCCAATCCAATCCTTGTATGTTTTCGATCGGGAAATTGATGGGATATCTGTCTAAATATTATATGAACAGTAATCTATTTTTAGCTTCTGTTATATCAACCAGAGGAAGACAGAAAAGCTCATTTCGGAGTTTGTTTACACATATTTACCAATAGCTTTTAACAAAGTAAGTTGTTAGTGTAGTTTTTAGGACTACAAAATTAGTCAGCTCCGCTTTTCAATAGAAAAGTCTGTAGTCTTTGCTTTTTGGACTATGAAATTAGTAATTTCCGCTTTTTCATTAGAAAAGTTTGTAGTCTCTGCTTTTTAGGACTACAAAATTAGTAGTCTCCGCTTTTTCATTAGAAAAGTCTGTAGTCTTTGCTTTTCGGACTATGAAATTAGTAATTTCCACTTTTTCATTAGAAAAGTTTGTAGTCTCCGCTTTTTAGGACTACAAAATTAGTAGTCTCCGCTTTTTCATTAGAAAAGTTTGTAGTCTCCGCTTTTTAGGACTACAAAATTAATAGTCTCCGCTTTTTAATTAGAAAAGTTTGTAGTCTCCGCTTTTTTGGACTACAAAATTAGTAGTCTCCACTTTTTCATTAGAAAAGTTTGTAGTCTCCGCTTTTTAGGACTACAAAATTAGTTGTCTCTGCTTTTTCATTAGAAAACTTGGTAGTGTTAGCCCTTCGAGACTACAAAATTTGTAGTGTCCCCTTTTGTGACCTTTCATAGTGTACTTGGCTTTGTGTAGGTACAGGGTGTATGGTTGAAGGTTTAACATTTGGCTGACTTTGCTCAAGCAGTCCTCCATCCTTCAGTCTTGGTACAATTGAGACTTATCAAGGAAAAGGGTCAGATGGTGACAAATGATCATAATGTGGAAAGACAGGAGTGGCAAAACTGAGATGTCTGTCATCCCCAAGTTGTCTTCAACATCAGTGGTGTCCTGTCTTTCCATCTCACCAGCCACATTATCTGTCTGACCACAGTCCACCATCTTTTTCATATCTGTAGTCACTCCCCTGTCTGATCATGGCCTACCATTCTCTGTGAAGGGTTTAATACATTCTCTGGCATTTCAGGTTTGCCACTCCTGTCTTTCCACATCATCATCATTTGTCACCATCTAACCCTTTCCCCTGGTAAGTTCTGGCATTTTATAGTGTCCTTGGCTTGGTGTAGGTACAGGGTATATGGTTCTGTTTTCCTCTGGTTGATATAACACAAACTAAAAATAGATTACTGTTCCTATAATCTTTAAGCATATATCCCATTATCCTCACAGAGAAAGGTAGGCCATGATCAGACATGGCAGTGACTTTAAAGGGCTAACAGTAGAAAGTTTTCTAATGAAAAAGCAGAGACTATTAATTTTGTAGTCCTAAAAAGCGGAGACTACAAACTTTTCTAATGAAAAAGCAGAGACAACTAATTTTGTAGTCCTAAGAAGCAGAGACTACAAACTTTTCTAATGAAAAAGCAGAGACTACTAATTTTGTAGTCCTAAAAAGCGGAGACTACAAACTTTTCTAATGAAAAGGCGGAAATTACTAATTTCATAGTCCAAAAAGCAAAGACTACAGACTTTTCTATTGAAAAAGCAGAGCTGACTAATTTTGTAGTCCTAAAAAGAACTTTTCTAATGGACACTACACTAACAACTTACTTTGTTAAAAGCTATTGGTAAATATGTTGTACCTCCAAGGTTCGCCAAATCCAAGAATTGGATACCCTCATAGGTACCCAAAAATGGGTGACTGAAGTGACATCTTTGAGTTTTCTATCTCTATAAATATAGTGATCAATTTGATTGGCTTTAATAAAATTTCCTGCATTATCAGTATAAATTCTGTAGGAGGGGTTGCTGACAAATCAGTTCCAATGTAATTAACAATATAGGCTATATAACAGATAGTCCAGTTGAGTCCAATTTTATGTCAATATATGGTTGACTGTCCAGTGGAGTCCAGTTTTGTGTTGAATATGGTTGGCAGTCCAGTGGAGTCCAGTTTTGTATCAGTATATGGTTGGCAGTCCAGTGGAGTCCAGTTCTGTATTGGTATATGGTTGACAGTTCAGTGGAGTCCAGTTTTGTGTTGAATAGGGTTGGCAGTCGAGTGGAGTCTAGTTTTGTTTCAGTATACAGTTGACAGTCAAGTGGAGTCCAGTGGAGTCCAGTTTTGTATTGAATATGGCTGACAGTCCAGTATATAGTGAAGTACAGTGAAGTACAGTGGAATCCAGTGGAATCCATGTGGATTGCGTGGGGGATGGTAAAGTACTGACCAGGGTTCCGAATAATTTTGACCCAATTTCTACGCTGAGCCAAACGGTAATGCCTCTCAGCTTCCTGTTGATTAGAGAACCCTTTATAAATGGCGCCTGGAACAAAATCAACAAGTTCTCGGACATTGTCCCTGCAAGAGTATAGAATGAATAATCGAAAGAAAACAAATGAATAAAGCTCACCAGACATCATAATACAGCCCACAGCACTTCCCAACAACAATGACATAGTATCTCTTCTTGCCAGGTGAAATGACTCCGGGCACATGCCCCGGACCTGGCCTGGCAAGAAGACGGTCGGATTCATTGAAAACCACAGCAGCCTGTGTCGAGGTTGAAGGCCTGCTCATAGACCTGGCACTGGCCTGAACAGATGGCAAATGTGGAGCTGCAGAAATGGTCGCCACGCCATCTTGAACAGGAGCACGTTGAGAAATGATAGCGAGGCCTGAGAGTGCCTGTGCCAAGGTCAAAGGTGTGATTATAGACCTGGCACTGGCCTGAACAGGTGGCAGATGTGGAGCCGCAGAAATGGTCACGCCATCTTGGATAAGAGCACATTGAGAAACGATAGTGAGGCCCGAGAGTGCGGCTGTCACATCCTTGACCTCAGAGGCGATATTGGAATGTCCAATATGGCGTCCATCAATGACCTCGGAGGAGATATCGGAGATATCGCGTCCATCAATGACCTCCAAGGAGATGTCACGTCCGTCAAGGCAGTCGGTTGGTTGGATGGTTGGTTGGATAATAGGCCACTGCGGTCTTTCACTGAGTCGATGAAGGAATTCCTGGAAGTTTCCCTGGACAAGCACTGGTTGGGGAGTCAGGCTCCCAATGGCTTGTGAACCGTCAAGAGCTCTGGGTTCATACAAACGTCAATCCTGGCACAGCATTTTCTTTTCGACCCTTTGGCTTGGTGGACCAGTTTATTGGGGGAGGAGATGTCGATTTCATTGGGGGATGACCTAGGTGCACAGTTACACAAGGAAAGAGGAAAACAGATAGATTACACTCACCATTTTCGCCTGTAGTCATTCTTGAGGAAAAAACAAAACGAGGTTGCTGTGGTTCGCCACAAGGGATATGTGTGTGGTGCAAACAAGAACTATAGCCAAACAGGTTATGATGGGAGAAACATATTTACATAAATAAAAACTTGAGATTGGCCCCTACGCCACGTCAACTCATTTTCCCCCTGTTTTTGATACTTAACTTTCGGAAATGCCTCGCAACTCATGGGCCACAGAGGAGCAATGGGCCTGGCTCGAAACACACAAGGCTGCCTTCATTGAATCAAAACAAAATGACACTACCTCGAAGGTTTTTTTCCCAGCCATCGTGAAAGAGTTCCGCGAGAAATGGCCGGTTCCGCCTGTGACAGATGCTGAGATCACAGAAGCTGGTTCAGCGGAATTGGCTGTTAAGGACAAACGCACCAAGTACGACAAGGTCTGTGCAAGTTACTAAATATGAAAGGTCTTGGCTAAAGAAAGATATGTAGCGTGTGCAAGAGTGGTTCCATAACAATACGCGCAATGTTGCTTCGAAGACAGGGACAGGAACAGTGACTGCTGTCCTAGACTTGAAACTGAAGCCGAAGATGCTTCAGGCCTGGCAGGCGTACCATGCACTGACGTATGAAAAGCAGTGGAAGCTGCAGGTTGATAAGCTTTGGGAAACCTACAAGACAGAGTGGGAATCCAAAAACGCGAACTTGGATGAAAAACCTCCCAAGAGTCAGCTCCAACTCATGAATGAATTCATGCGGGAACAGTACCAGGCTGCTGACGAGGACATGAAGAAACAATGTGAGGCCTATCAAAGGTCTCGAAAGGAAAGCCCTGTTGCAACAGGCTCTGAGGCAGATAGAAACCTGGAGTTCCAAAAGTGAGTATCGTTCATCCAAGTTATTTGCACAAATAAATTTATTATGTGCCAAGAGGAATCGAGCTACTTCTGTGCACTTTGGAGACAATTGGCGAATCGATTTCTCAAAAGACTGGGTGGTATGTCACGATTGTAGCAGGCGGACCCATGCCAAATAGCAATGGGATGATCATGACTTATCTGTGTGTCAGATTTTCATGCCATAAGTTGATGATCTGACTGAAAAGAATGAATAGGTCACATACCGGCTGAACAAAGGAAGGAGATTCCTTTGAGAAGTTCCTCGGTCCCAAGCAATATGACGAGTATCTCTTAGACTTTGAAAAGTTTCTGCATGCATCATTCTGTAAGTTATGAGATATATTTTTACGGCTAGACAAACTCACATCATGGATAGCGAAGGAGGACTGCGAGTCTAGGCATATACTCCTGAGTGAAACAGAGACCGTTGACAGCAGCGGAGATGCTCAAGTTGAAGAAGAGGCTGACAATGACAAAGGCAAAGTGGCGAGTAGCAGCAAACAGTGGTCCGCTGTTTGGTCAGACTACGAATTATGCAAGGAAAAGAATATGAAAGAGCTCAAAATGGCACTCGATTGGGTAAAGGAAATGTACCCGATGCCAGAGGAACTCCAACCAAGCCAGACGAAGAAGCCGAAGCCAAGGAAAAACAACCAGCAGAGAAAGGTCAAGTGGTTAGACGGGAACCCCAGAGGCGCAAAGGAAAGGAACAAAACTTGAAGAGGTGTGTCAAGGTTTTGTGACTGATGTGACAAAGCACTGACTTCGCATCCTTCTTGAAGTCCAACTTCAACCATCAACGCCGAACATCCCAATGAGATCACACCTGGCAGCCTCTCCAATGACTTTGCGCAATCGATGACGCTCTCAATCTCAAAGGAGTCTCCCATTGACATTCAGGCGTCTTCCGCCTCAAACACTTTGGTAGCCACTGACACTGCTGCTCTCAAACCCTCCAACAACAACAGGAATACTGCCATCGGAGGGTGTGATCTCTCGACCAATTCGTTACTTGCATCAAATGAAGGCAAAGCATCTCCCATGCCTTCTGAGCCCGTTGCCCACCCTGTGGCTCATCCATCACCTGGAACGAACACCGTAACCATGGAACCTCCAGCCACTGGTTCTGACCCCATCCCTGACACCGTTCCCCACCCATCTGGTCCAACTTCCCTTGACATTGATGCAGAGGCTTACGGTCAACGCGAGTCCACTACCATGAATGCTTCAGTTACACCCATGTCACCTGTAGGTGCAGTCAAGTCCCTCGGTGGGACTACTTCAGCCACCGAAGCTTCACTCGACCTCGATGGGGTGGCGAATACCACAAACACTTCCGTTACGCCTGTGTCACCTGCAGGTGCTGTCGATTTGCCCGGCAAAGATGAAGTGATGGGCGATGCAACTTCCAGTGGTCTTACTCCCCCTGATCTGCCAATGGATGATGAAGCTCCCGTGTGGTTGTTTCCGATGATGGAGTACTTACGTGGAGTTGCAGATGACACCGCTTGGCATCGTCTTTTGACGGAGTTCATAGATTTCGAAAAGCGTGGACCTCTGAATGGCGTAAGTTGTGATTTTGCTCTCTCGTGAAATTGTACTTATTGTTCTTTGCTACATGACAGAATTTACCTGTAAAGTTGCGACCCAAGGTGATCTCAGATTGGATCAAGAGCAAGAAGAAGACCGTCATGCCCACGCTCAAAGCTGGCCCATACGGAAAACAGTTCAAGGACTGGTGGACAGCTATGCAACCAGCGTGGAGGATCAAGGGCGGGTTGCTTAGCCATGAGGTTCCATGGGATGAGAACTGGCAACTGCTCCGGAAAGGTGGTACATCCGGCATCTACACTGTTATAATGGGGTTGTCATGGTAGATCACTGCTCAGCATATGGAATGCGATGTCACCACCTGGAATATCGTTGACGACTTCACATGGGTCCTTCAGCAGTTGAAGATTGACATGCCTGTAGCATCCCTGCTTCCACCTCAGCGAGCCCGGACGATGACACTGAAAATGAAGAGGTAGCCCAGCGGAGAAAGAGGTGCATATAGTTTTAGTCTTTCTGTGCTACTCATGTTGATGATTGAATCCTACAGCCGCCAACTTCCAAACTAATTCCATGGTCTTGCAGCATATCTGCTCCATCGCGGCGCTGTCATAAATAGACCATCATATTATTGTGCCTCTATTGAATGTCCTCGTACATATGGATATCCTCTGACCTTTTGCTTCCCATTACATACAAGTAGATACCAGTAGACAGATCTTGAATAAATAAATGATTCTGCCCATCTTAACTCCTTTCAACATGCCTGACACAATATGTGAAACCCAAGGTCTGTTGTCGGCTTCTCGACGAGTCCTGACTAGCGAGACGATGGAGGTGAACAATTGGGGCACGCGACTGAGAGTTGATATTGTGACTCCGGGTTGCAGAGTCACGCGATGGTTATCCTGTAATCCTGGAACAGGAGCGCTATCACCCAGCGCGGGACTCTGGTATCCCAGAGGGGAGACGTTACGGCGTCTAGCGGTAGATAGATGTTGTGACTCAATCCACATGTAATTTAATGTGGTGGTTTCAAGTGAGTTTGTTCTGCGAACTCGTGCAAAATACAAGATAATCAAATAGAGGTAAATACGGTGCTACTGGTGTCACGTAAAGAGAGTGACCATTATCACACATTGTCACACAATATGGAATGATAAGCAATAAAATATCAGGCTGGCTAGGAATGAAATCAGAAAAAAATCGGACCTGGCAAGGAAAAAAATAGGAAAGAAATCAGAATGAAATATCAGGCTGGCTAGGAATGAAATTGGAAAGAAATCAGACCTGGCTAGCAATGAAAAATCCAGCTGGCAAGGAAAGAAATAGGACCTGACAAGCAAAGAAATATCAGGCTGGCAAAGAAAGAAATTGGACCTGGCTAGGAATGAAATATCAGGCTGGCAAAGAAAGAAATTGGACCTGGCTAGGAATGAAATATCAGGCTGGCTAGCTAAGAAATGGGACCTGACAAGCAAAGAAATAGCTGGCTGGCAAGGAAAGAAATAGGAAAGAAATATCATGCTGGCTAGGAATGAAATTGGAAAGAAATAGGATCTGGCCAGGAATGAAATATCAGGCTGGCAAGAAAAGAAATAGGACCTGACCAGCAATGAAATATCAGGCTGGCAAGAAAAGAAATAAGAAAGAAATCAGACCTGGCTAGGAATGAAATATCAGCTGGCTAGCAAAGAAACAGAACCTGGAAAGGAATGAAATATGAGGCTGGTTAGGAATGAAATAGGAAAGAAATGGCACCTGGCTAGCAATGAAATGCCATTTCATTCAAATCCCTGGCTATAAACAAATGATGGTGCTGGCACTAGCCAGGATTTTATCATAAAAATGGTAGCTACCACTCTAGAAAATATGATGGATGTCATTTATGACCATGAAAATAAGGCAGCACCTAGGACAAGTAAAGAGGAACCATTAGAGACTAGAGAGACCTTCGTCACGAAGAAATATAAGCCTGTTGCACAGAAAATCAGGCCTGTTTACCAAGATCTCCCGGATAAATTTAGAATAATCCGAGATATCAAGGGCAATCCTCTTGACACTCTTCCTAAATTAAATAGGAATCCTCCTGACTTTGTACCTATGGGTCGATACACTGCAGACAGGAAAGAACAATTTGATAAAGTCCATGGAGGTGATTTCTTGTGGCCAGAAGAGCATAAATTGTTGCACCCTTTTATGATGGAAAACAATGAAGCCTTTGCATGGGATGACTCAGAGAGGGGAAGGTTCAAGACAGAATATTTCCCTCCAGTAGATGTTCCAGTTATACCACATACCCCCTGGGTCTTGAAAAATATTCCTATACCACCTGGAGTGTTTTCTGAAGTTTGTAAAATTATTAAGACTAAGTTAGAAGCGGGGGTCTATGAGCCTTCAAATTCTTCCTATAGATCAAGATGGTTTTGCGTATTGAAAAAGGATGGAAAAAGTTTGAGAATTGTACATAGTCTAGAACCTTTGAATGCTGTGACAATAGCGCACTCAGGATTACCACCTGCGACGGATGCGCTTGCGACACATTTTTCTGGTCGCGCTTGCGGAGGGATGTTTGACTTATACATAGGATACGATGAAAGACTTCTAGTGGAGTCATCTTGGGATTTAACTACATTTCAGACGCCTTTCAGAGCGTTAAGACTTGTAACGTTACCCATGGGTTGGACAAATTCCGTACCAATATTCCATGATGATGTTACTTATATTTTACAAGAAGAGATACCGGAAGTCATGGTACCATATATTGATGATGTGCCTTGTAGAGGGCCAGCAACTAGATATGTGTTACCTGGAGGAAAATATGAGACTATACCTGAAAATAAAGGTATAAGACGTTTTGTAATGGAGCACTTTGAAAATGTCAACAGAGTGGTTCATAGGATGAAATATGCTGGAGGAACATTCTCTGGTTACAAGTCTACAATATGCGCGGCTGAAATTACCGTAGTAGGCCATTTGTGCACATATGAAGGAAGAAAGCCAGAGACAGACAGAGTCAAAGTCATCAATAATTGGGGACCTTGTAAAAATCTACATGACGTACGAGCATTTCTAGGAACCATAGGGGTATGCAGAATGTTTATTGAGAATTTTGCAAAGAAGGCAGAACCTATCAATGACTTGTGCAAGAAAGGAGTCCCATTTGAATGGGGGCCTGCCAAAGAGAAATCTATGGCAGAACTCAAGAAGAGTCTCAGGGAATGCAGTGCACTGGTACCTATAGATTATATCAATAATCCCAATCCAGTTGTATTAGCCGTGGATACGTCTTGGAAAGCGGTCCGCTTCTACATCTACCAAGATGATGAAAATACTGGAAAGCGAAATTATGCGAGATTCGGTTCTATAACCTTGAATGATAGAGAAGCGCATATGTCGCAACCCAAAAGGGAATTATTTGGACTTCTAAGAGCACTGGAAGCTGTGTCATACTGGTTACTGGGCATGCGCAATTTAATAGTGGAGACAGACACGAAGTACCTTGCGGGGATGTTGAAAAATCCTGGCATGGGTCCTAACACTACTATTAACAGATGGATAGACAAGATCCTGATGTTCCATTTTAAATTACAACATGTTCAGGGGAAGACTTTTGCAGCTGATGGTCTGTCTAGGAGAGATGCTCAGCCTGGTGATGAAAATTTCCCGAATTCTGAAGAAAATTTAGATGAGCCAAGTGGCACCCTTGAAGTTCTACTGGATAAAAATGGTGGAGATCCCCCATTGGACTTTGAAGAATTTAAGGACCAAATAGATACTTGTGGAGGTTATGTTCTGACCTTAGCATTGTCAATATCTGATTTCCATGATGAAATTGATAGAGAAGAGGCCCTACAAGCAAACTTTGCAGTAGGCATTAAAAATAAGATTGATAAAGACAAGGATAATCTCAAATGCAGCAAAGAGCAGAAAGATTTTCTGAGGACCTTTGTAGTAGCTCCATTAATCCTTGACTTGAAAGACAGGTATATTGAGGAATTACTCGAAGATGAATATCCTGAGGAAGGTCGTTCTTTCATAGGCAAGTGTCAGGATGAGTGGTTACCATTAATAAGGGGTTGGTTGAAGAACCCTAATAGAAGACTTGAGGGCCTTACAGATAAACAGTATCTCTCATTTACGAGATTTGCAAAAGGATTCTTTGTTGACAAAGAAGATAGACTGTATAGAAGGAGCATCGATTCACGCCATAAATTGGTAGTGGACAAGTCTCATAGGATGTACATGATGCAGGCTGCTCATGACAGTCTTGGACATAGGGGAGCCTATGCTACAAAAACTATGTTGGGAGAAAGATTCTGGTGGCCAGACATTGAACGCGACATGACCTGGTATGTGAAAACATGCCATTGTTGCCAAGAGAGGTCAAAAAGAATTATAGAAATTCCTCCAACAGTCACACATATGCCTTCGATATTTCAAGTACTACATGCAGATACTGTTCACATGACACCTGCTTCTAATGGATGTAAATATATTGTGCATGGAAGATGTGCACTATCAAGTTGGATGGAAGGAAGACCTCTTAGGAAAGAGACAGCTCGCACTGTTGCTATGTGGCTATTTGAAGAAATAATCTGCAGATGGGGATGCTTATCTGAAATTGTAACAGACAATGGGTCCGTCTTCGTCACAGCTGTGCGATGGCTAGAAGAAAAATATGGAATTAAAGGGATACGAATTTCTGCGTATAATTCCAAGGCAAATGGAAGAATTGAAAGACCACATTGGGATGTGACGCAAATGTTAGCAAAATGCTGTGGACCACAAAACCTTTCAAAATGGTATTGGTTCTTTTGGCAAGTTATGTGGGCAGATAGAGTGACCATCCGAAAAAGGTTCGGTTGTTCACCATTCTTTATGGTTACAGGAGCGCACCCAATTTTACTGCTTGATGTAGAAGAAGCTACCTGGCTAGTTAAATTGCCTGACCACATGCTAACTAGTGCTAAATTAATTGGATACAGAGCGAGAGCTTTGGCCAAGCATAGAGTTCATGTGGCTGAAATGCACAAGCGTGTGTCTTTGGAAAAGAGAGTTCATCTTGCTAAATATGAAGAAGAGCATAGAAATAAAATTGACAACAGGATTTATGGGCCAGGAGACTTGGTGCTCATCAGAAACTCAGTTGTTGAAAGTACCTTGAGTAGAAAGATGAAGCCCCAGTACTTAGGACCTGTAATTGTCATACGCCGTTCCAAAGCCAGCTCATATATAGTATGTGAACTGGATGGTTTGGTATGGCAAAACAAAGTTGGTGTACTTTACCCTCACCCACAGATTCCATGTGGACTCCACCTGGACTCCATGAGTCCACCTGGACTCCAGGTGGACTCCATATGGAAAAGACCACAATGTACAATTTTGTATAAAATCCATCTG
>Ga0307507_10010007_pt1 | contig 12421 bp, 11 predicted proteins | sample 7_EM_MG_FD_207223 | JGI IMG/M metagenome (GOLD analysis project Ga0307507, IMG submission 207223) | Populus trichocarpa ectomycorrhiza microbial communities from riparian zone in the Pacific Northwest, United States - 7_EM | ecosystem: Host-associated > Plants > Roots > Unclassified | place... | reverse complement strand
GCCCGCTGCGCGTGCGTATCGTAGTACTCGCGTCGCTTTGCCCTAACAAAAGACACCGTCTGGCGCATTGTGGTGAGGCTTTTCTAACTTCCTCGCCACAATTCGCCAGACGGCGTTTTGCACATCGTCAAGTTGTATATGTATGATATATAGAAACAATTGCCTAGAAAATAAAGAGTCCTAGCTAGTTTACCCTATACACCTGAGATTCTGAATGGGGGCGCAGGCCGACGTTAGAGATAGGGGGAGAAATACGTCAGTGCGTGGGAAAGAGGGAATGTGAAGCTGGCGCCGTCATGAGAAGGATGTAAAGAGAATCAGAGCTAAGGTGTAGACAGGATGTCAGTACGACGTGACGTCGTGTCTGGAGATAGAGGGTGTTGCCAGGCAACACAGAAAGTACACGGTGCTTGCACTCATTGAAATGAAATTCAGGGCGAACAGGGCGTGGAGAAGGCAGCAGCAACGTCGCTTGCGGCAGGGGGCAACGCCGACGGATCTGATACAAGGTATTTTTTTGCTGATGTAGTTTACTTACTTTCCCTTCTCGGACTACTTTTTCCGTGAGCTCGGAGGTGCCATGGGGGCATGACCGATGTTTAGCTTGAATAGAACTCAATGAAAAAGATGAGAAAAATTATTCCCACGTCAACTAAGAGATGAGGATCTTGGAGGGAGGTTGACGTAAGTATGTGTTACAATCCTCTCCTCTCCGGGTGATACTTGCAGCAGGTAACCAATAGTTTTCCAACGATCACTTCTTTGAGTCTCTCAATATCTGTTGCGGTTGATAAGTCCTTTGACCCCTATCTATCAACGTCGATCGCTAGGCTCATATAAGACCGTAGGGTCTTGGTTCGTGTAGCGATATTAGGTAAAGATTTTTGATTGAAAGTATCGTATATGAAAGAACTTAGATGGTTGCGTGAAGAACCCAAATCCCATGCCTTTTTTCTTTTTTTTTTTAATCATATTTTAATTTTGTTTCTAGCTGAGGCCGAAGGCCAAAGTAATGAGTACAAAAATAGCATGTAACCGCGATGGTTATGGCCGCAACAAACTTCAACCCAGTCCAACCCATCGTCGAGGCGGTGGAAACCGTGGGAGAAAACCCCTGGTCTAAAACCCGCACCAAGCGCCCGGGCACTGGAAACTACCACCTAATATACAAGAAACTCGCAACCAAAAGAAAGCATCTACCGAAAACTCAAGAAAAAACCCAACAGTGAGAAAAACCAAAAAAACCGAAAATCTGAAGTAGAGGCACCAGAGGAACCCCATCCGCTGCGAAGGCCTTTAACGATCCCTGTCTGCTTATCACCGAACACGACCATGCATGAAGGTAATAGTACCGCAGCCATATACACCCGGGCCGGGGGGCAAATGCTAGAACGTGTGGCGGGTCAGGCCGAGGGATTCCATAAGTCCTAGGAGGAAGTGAGGTGCAAGGTGGCCGGACGCCGGAGCAACCGAGCCGGGTCGGGGGTGTTGGCTGTAACCTAGCCACAGGACGAAGACCAAGTGAGGGAGGGGAAGGGTGTGCCCAATCGAGTAGAAGTACGAGGGAGGGAGGACCGAAATGAGATCACGAGTTTTCACCGATGCCAACCGTACCAAACCGTGATCCAAGGGGATAATGCAATACGAGGGAGCTGAGCCACCGGGGCAACTACTTTGACGAAAGCCGAGACTGCGACTGACCCATTGACGGAAGAAAGGGGTTGCCAACCGTGCAAATGCTAAGCGAGGCAGCGAAACAAGTGCGAAGAAAGGAGGGCGTAGCGCCAAACGACCCCTAGAAACAAGGACGCCAGGGCCTAAGGACATGATAAGGGAAGTAAGGCGGGAGGGGGTGGGTGCAGCTCACGGACAATGCGGGTGCGGCTCACTGAGAGTGCGGGAGTGGATGTTGACGATTAATTCTCATGGTGTTGAGATTTCAATCGCCGGAGGTGTAGTGGAGATGGTTCGTGACCCAAATCCCATGCCCTGAGGGTACCCTTATATAGGGGATCTTCCCTCAACCCTAACCCCGCGTGACTCATACCCTCACATCACGCGACTCATGACTCATAGTGAGTCATAGTGTGAAATCGATCAGCTGACTTGTCCGAGTCAGCTGCGCCATATCTCATAAACAATCAAAACCCATAAAACAAGTCATGTTCCCTAACGGGGTCACATGCTTGAAACCCATGACTCATAAATACGAGTCATGTGCGAAATACATAAACCACATGGCAACAATCGTGAGTCATGTCAAATATCAACCAATAAGAATAAACCCATGACATGCTATTGCGTCGTCATGTCAAATCCTATGAGTCAACTGATCTCATAGCGTAAAAGATAACAAACCGATGACTAATAACTATTAGTCATGTGACAGTCTGCCTTGCTTAGTAACTGTTTGTGACATTGCTCCCTTCCCTCTCTGGCATCAGTCCCACGATGCTAAACTGGTTCTTTCCACAGCGTGGCTCCGATTTGGCGCATCCTCTGTTAGGCTCGATTGTAGGCTTGTTGGAGTTTTTCCTTCTCCTTGTCGAGTCATTAGAGGTCGTTGCCTTTTGCCACAATGATTTGGGCAGAGCGATCGAGTTGGCTTCGGAGGTCTCAAATTTGTCCCTCCAGAGCCTCCACGTCTCGAATGGTTTTTCGCTCTCTTCCCTCCCTAGCCGTGTCCTCATGGCATTTCTTTTTTTATGTTCCCTTCTCTTGTTCTTTGACAGAGTTCCCTTTTCTCCCACTTGGCGGGAGAAGTAGCCGGCGTCCACCTTGTCCCATCGGTGGTCGTTGCACTCGTCGTTGAAACAGTCATCCCAGCTCATGATCTCGTGATAGGCCCTTCTGGCCCTTCCCGGACCAGGTTGTTGGGGGCCCCAGTCCTCTCCTGGGTTTGCTTCTATTTCTTGTCGCCAATAGTGATCGTGGGCCACGCTTGGTTTTCTCGATCCCCTAGTGAATTGTGGGTACCAGCTTGACCCTTGTTTTTCACTCAAATGGATTTGACATCCGTCGTCGAAACAGCCTGTCCAGCTCATGGAGGCATGCGCTACCTCCCTTTTTGGTGGGCCCGAGTAGTCTGAGCTAGTGGGGCTAGCGTTGCCGGGGATGCGCCGGGCCTGGCTCTCTTGTGTGGGTGAGCGTCGTTCTTGTTTGACGACCGGGGGAGGTGCGGAGCACGATCTGTTGATTGTGACGTGTATCCACTCCAGGCTATTTTGGGTAGCGCCAGTGGAATCGTTGGACTGTGTGTTCTGCATTGTTGAAGTTTTCTGTAGGGTACTAGACTTTATCGTGTTCTGGTGAGTAGCCTTTCCACTTAGCTCGATATTGGAACTTATTGTAGTGGAGTCGAGAGTCGATGATTTCCTTGAGTTCGTATTCTTCTTCTCCTTCTATCTGAATAGAGGGAGGGGGTTCTTTGATCTGTAAGGGGAATTGGTTGTCTTCGTAAGGTTCGAGTAGGGAGATGTGGAATGTGTTGTGTATGGCCATGGAGGGTTGTAAGGCCAGCATATATGCGCTTGTCCCAATCTTTGCCAAGATTTTAAATGGTCCGATTTTCTTGCAGTCCAGTGTCTTCGATGGTCTTGCGGTCTTGATATGGCGTGGCAACAACCACACCATATCTCCCCCTTGTAGGTTGGGATCAGGTTTTCGGTCTTCATCTTAATATTGTTTTTGTCGTAATTGGGCCGCCACCATCTCGTTTCTTAATGACTCATGTAACTTAGTCATTTCTTCTGGTTTCGTTTGCCTTCCTGGAATCAGATGACCTATCATCTCATCTTCCAGATTGATTCAGTAATTTGCCAGGAAGGGTGTCTTTTTGATGGTCTCCTGATATCCGTTGTTGTATGCGAATTCTGCCAATCGTAGCTAACTACACCAATCGTCTTGTTGATAGTTGATGTATGCTCTGAGGTATTGTTCCAATATGGGATTAGTCCATTCGGTTTGTCCGTCTGTTTGTGGATGGAAGTCCGTGCTGAGTCTTCGTTCGATTCCTAATCTCCCCATAGTTTCCTTCCATAGGTCTGAGGTGAATAGTGTCCCTCAGTGGGTGATGATATCATGTGGTATTCGGTGTATCCTGACTATCTCTCTCATGAAGAGATTGGCGAATTGCCGTGCGTAGAGGTTTTTTGCGCATGGAATGAAATGGCTCATTTTGTTCAGCCGATCAATGACCACCAGTATCGTGTCATATCCTTCTGATTCCTGCAGGTCCATTATGAAGTGCATAACGATTGATTTCCATGGTTGATCGGGGGCCTCATTTGACTCCAGCAATCCGTAGAGTGCAGGTCCGACCACTTTGGTCCTCTGACATGTGTTGCAATTTTTTATCAATTGTTTGATATCTTCCCTTATCTTTGGCCAATAATATCGTTGGCTAATGAGTTCCGTATTTTTTGCCGTTCTGCCGTGTCCCCCTTTTGGGGCTTCGGGGTGTTTAGCGATAAGAGTGGTTCGTATCCCTTCATCCTTTGGTATCCAAATCTTTCCTTGGTACCATCAGAGGCCGTCCTTCCATTGGCATAGCCCCAGCCCTATTCCTTGCATTTCTTTTCTTCCTTCGTCCAAGTTTCTTTTGACGTCCTCGATCCCGTTGTCAACGTTGCTTCCATTCTGTATCTCTCCTTCGTTCTTCTCTTGGAATTCTGTTTTTTCCAATATGTCGAGCTTGATTTCTTCAGTTAGTGGGATATACCAGTATCTTGCTTTTGGCAGTAAGATCCCCACATTTCGTGTAAGTCTCTTGTCTCCTGCCGTGGGTAGGTCCCCCACGCTTCTCGTGAGGGCGTCTGGTTTTCCCCTTCTTTCGCTGGACGGTATTCAATTTTGAAGTTGTATTGGCTTAATTCTTGCATCCATCGTGCTTGCCGTTCATTTAGGTCCTTCGTCGTCATGAAAGTGACTAAGATGTTGTGGTCTGTGAGGACCCTCTCGGTTTTGGATTCCCTGTCGTGTATGTCTTGCATTCGTGGAACGCCTGAACTATCGCCAGTAGTTCCTTATCGTGTATATCGTAGTTGCATTCGGCGTCTTACACTGTCTAGGATCGGTACGCCAATAGTCTCCATTTTCCGTCCTAGCATTGATGTGACAGTCTACCGGAGTAGAGGTATTTTGAGCCGTCAGTTTCGATTTTGGTGGGTGCGAGGGGGTCGAAATAGACCAGTACGGGTGCTGTGGTGAGTTTCATCCTTAATTCGTCGAATGCTTGCTGTTCTTTGTCTCCCCATCCCCAGTGGCCGATGTATTCCATCTTTGTTTTCGCGTATAGTAGTTTAGCCGTCCTGCTGAAACCTTCTATAAATTGTGGGCAAAAGTTTAGGAATCTTAGGAAGCATTGAATTTCTTTGATTATCTTGGGTGTTGTCCAGTCCCATATGGCTTGTGTCTTAACTGGGTCTGTCTTGACCCCTTCTTGTCCAATGATACATCCTAGGTATTCTGTTTCGCTTTGGTGGAATTCGCACTTGGATGGTTTGACCTTCATCCCCGAGTTTCGTATTGCTTCAAGGATATGGCTGACGTCTTTTCAATGTTGCTGCAGGGTGTTTGAATATATCAGCACGTCATCCAGATAGACGATGCAACACATGTCAATATGTTCTATAAGAACTTCATTGATCCATCGTTGGAATGCCGCTGGTGCGTTGCATAATCCAAATGGCATGACTAGGTATTCGTACATCCCTAGTTTTGTTGAAAAGCTTGTTTTCCATTCGTCTCCTTCCCTGATTCAATGTTGTTGTAGGCGTCCTTGATATCCACCTCCGTGAAGTATTTGGCTCCCCCTGGTCTGTCTAGGGCTTCACTAATGAGTGGTAGTGGATGTCGATCCTTCTTAGTGACTTCGTTGAGTGCTCGGTAATCGGCACATAATCTGAGTTTGCCATCCTTTTTCTTGACAAAAATGATTGGTGATGCCCTTCCTGACTTCACCCTTCGAATCCACCCGCGGCCCTCGTTTTGTTTGATGTATCGATGAAGCTCTTCCAGTTCATCAGCAAAATGGAAAAACAAGTCCTGATCCACCAAGGGGGGTTATGGTCCCCCTGGTCGTCCTGGTCCACCCTGATCCACCCTGGTCCACATTTTCACTAAAATTTCAAAATGTGTGGATCAGAATCGATCGGAGTGGACCAGGTGGACCACTGGGCCCACAACCCCCCTTGGTGGACCTGGAGCGTTCAGGCCCACCTTGGACCACACTCCGACATTTTCCTGATCTAGATCTAGCAGGTGATGATATTGTGGTGGAACCATGTTCCTAATATCCTGGTTGTCCTTGTTTTTCTTGTTTTTTATCGCCAGCTCGGTGCTAATGTTGATTGCTACGTGCTGAATTTCGTTTTCGATCTCGTCCCATCTTTGGATGCCTGTCGTTTCTCCGCGTAGGTAGAACTGTCTGAAGGCTCTTGCCGATATTTCGTTAATCTCCATATGTGCTTTACCCTCCTGGCCCATGACTCTTTGGTGCATGGTGGTGTCTGAGCTTCTGAAACTCTGATCTCCTCTCTCTGTGTCGTCCAACTGGGTTACTTCTTGTAGCTCCCTGTTGTCGATCTTTTCAATAATCAGCTGTGCGATTCGGTCTCCTTTTTCCACTCGGCATGGTTGGTCTCCTAGGTTGCCTAGGACCACCTTCACTTCTCCACTGTACTCGGAGTTGATCACCCCAGCATTTGTCGTGAGTCTGTGTTTGACTGCTAGACTGCTTCGTGGTGCAATATGTCCATAGGTGTTGTGAGGTAATCCAAAAGCTATCCCCGTCCCAACAATTGCTTGCCCTCTGGCAGGAACATTGGTTCCTTCAATTGCGTACAGGTCATGTCCTGCTGCTCTTGCTGATCCCTTCATAGGCACTCTGCCCTCAGCGGATAGTTTCTTAACTCTAAAGCTCTGGTTATTGGCCGTCGGGCCATTCTTGGCCTGGATCTTGGAGAATCTGGTGATGAGATTCTCTTTCAGGGCTTTTTCATCGGGTACCGCTTATGCCACGGGCGAACCTTTGAGACACCAAGTCATACATCGTTCGCTGTTGAATGTGATCCTTTTGTCATTCCAATCGATTGTTGGATTGTGTTCTCTTAACCATGCCATCCCCAGGAGGACCTCATGGTTTTGGAGATTTGCCACTTGGAAGGTTGCCACTTCCCAATGGCTACTGATGTTCATAGGTTCTTTCGTCATATGGGTGACAGGTCCAATAGCGCTTGGCCTTCCGTCCGCAAGGTAAAACTCCCTTGGATTTTTTGCCTTGATCATCTTGATCCCGTGTTCGTTGCAGACTTCTCGGTCAATGAAGTCTTCTGTTGCTCTTGAGTCAATCATGGCGTTGCTAGTGACTGACTCCTTTTCGCCGTGTAGTTGTATCTTGACCATAATGTGGTCATTGTCGTGTTCCAGGGTTTCCGTCTGGTTGAGTGCAGCGTAGTAGTTCTCTATGATGATCAGTTTTCGTTCGGATCTGTCCCTTAGACCTTCTCTTACTAGGGACATTCGTCGTTTCCCTATTGTTCGGGTTCCTGTTCAACCTCAATTTCCCTAATGTTCCGGCTCGTTTGCCAAGTGGCCATCTTCTTCATGGGTTCCAAGTCCCTAGCTTGTCCGTTGAGTGGTTTGGCTCTGTCTTTTTTCGGGCAGCTCCTGGCTAAGTGTCCAGGTTGCGTGCATTTGCGATATAGTTGTTCTCGGATGCTTCTTTGGAATTCTTCCCTCGACATATTGACTCTTCGTTGTCTCCGAGTCACGTCCAGGTCCATAGGGTCGCTGTAATTTTGATTGCCATTATTTGTGGGTCGATATATCCCATATGGGTTTCGTGGTGTGATGGTCTCTCTTGGGCGTTTTTTGTTGATGGCGATCCTTGGATATTTCTGACTGTCGCCAACTTGGGTTCCTTCCGGATTGCCAACTGGGCTCGGGTGTCTAGGCCCTCATATTCTCCACTACTAGCTCCTCAGGCGTTCTGCAATTCTGTGATCATTCCTCCAGGAAGTAATTCGCCTCGGGTTGAGTCGTCCAACTCGGCTTCGCTAGCCACGAGGCGGACTTCGTCCCAGTACTCCGTCACTCATCGTTTGCCTTGTTTCATGTTCTTCAGTCTGATGCTTGCTTCTCCCTTAGCTTCAATTACGCCAAATTGTCTTTGTAATTCTGCCTTGAATCCAGCTTAGTTGTTTTATGTTGGGGTGATTCGTTCTTCTGTGTAAGGTGTCATCGAGGTTCCTGCGTCATCCCTTAGGAGGCTTGTTCCATAGAGGATTTTTTCTTCATCATGGCTGTTCTGCCACCCTACTGTCCTGTGGTACTCGATGAGTTGTGCTAGCCATCCACGTAGTTTGTGTCGTTCTCCTCAGTAGACCTCTGGTATTTTGGCCTTGGGCGTCCTGGTCCCTCCACTTAAGGATGTGATGATATGTCTCATCTGTTCCAGGTTGAGGATGGGGGTTCACTCGGAGGATGTCACTCCACCTTGTTCTGCTGTAGCCGCTATTGTGTTTCGTCGTGTTCTTCCTTCTTCTTCTGTTTCTTCTGATCCACTTGGTGATGGTGGTTCTGGCGTTGTAGGGCTTGGTGCCCTCTCTTCCGTTAAGGCCCTGTCAAGTCCTTCTTCTAGTGATGAAAGGTCGAGGTTTTCCACAAAGGGGTTCATGTCGTTTTGGTTGTTGGTCTCCGTTTTGTCGGTTTGTTAGGTGCTGCTGGTTGACGCAACTAAATGTTACAATCCTCTCCTCTCCGGGTGATACTTGCAGCAGGTAACCAATAGTTTCCTAACGATCACTTCTTTTGGTCTCTGAATATCTGTTGCGGTTGATAAGTCCTTTGACCTCTATCTATCAAGATCGCTCGCTAGGCCCATATAAGATCGTCGGGTCTTGGTTCGTGTAGATATATTAGGCAAAGGGTTTTGATTGAAAGTATCGTATATGAAACAACTTAGATGGTTGCGTGAAGAACCCAAATCCCATGCCCTGAGGGTACCCTTATATAGAGCTTCTTCCCTTAACCCTAGCCCTGCGTGACTCATACTCTCGCGTCATGCTACTCATGACTCATAGTGAGTCATAGTGTGAAATACATCAGCTGACTCTTCTGAGTCAGCTGCGCCATATCTCGTAACCAATCAAAACCCATAAAACAAGTCATGTGCCCTACCGGGGTCACATGCCTGAAACCCATGACTCATAAATACGAGTCATGTGTGAAATACATAAACCACATGACCACAATCGAGAGTCATGGCAAATATCAACCAATAACAATAAACCAATGACATGCTATTGCGTCGTCATGTAAAATCCTATGACTCTGCTGATCTCATAGTGGAAAAGATAACAAACCGATGACTAATAACTATTAGTCATGTGAGAGTCTGCCTTGCTCAGTCACCGTTTGTGACACCATCCTATGATTCACTATCCATTACCTCTCCGCACTCAGAATTACATGCGCCTGTCCAATTACTGCCCCTATACCAACAATTCGCAGGTTGCGACCAGTGAAGCGCTTGGTGACTCATGTATGTCCGCTTGCCAGGTGAAATCTACCACCACTGATCGGATGGAGTTCGTCAAAAAAGTGACAGCCGATGGACTCTTGCGGCTCCGCTTAGAACATTTGGTATCTTGAAGAGTACTAATAATGGCGCCACCCCGGTCCTGGCAAATCCACATAACACTCCTTCCCGCCAGTCTGGACTCATACCCAATGGTTTCTAGCACTGGCATTGCGAAAAGGGTTTCTTCCAGTGCAGCGGGTGTAACCGGTACAGGTTACTACTTGGTTTCGAGTATAGTTTGATACTCATGATGTTTTATGTTTGGTTTCGAGTATCGTTTGATACTCAGTACTTTTTAGCTATTGTGTCAAGGTATCGTTTGATACTTGATATGTTTTATGTAACGTCTCAAGGCTACCGTTTTGGGAGTCTTTATGGTTATTGTTTACAAGGCTCCGGTTAGCCTGACAAGTGTATTTAAGACCTGCTATTCTCCGGACTTAGAGAGAGCAGACTTCGACAGACAGAGTTTTCAATATACTTGGTTGAACAGTTACTTCTTCAGTTCGCTTCGAGAATCCGATAAAAGACCAAACATACTTAGCTATTAGGAACTACTTGGTAGTTGCGATAGAGTAAGAAGTTTGTTACAACAACTTAGTCTAAGCCTCCGGTACTAAGTCTCGTTATATACCGCACTTTGGTATAGAGATAGTATCGTTACCCTATCGATTCCCGCCACCACCTAGGAGGCGGTTACATCTTTTTAACTTCAACAAGTTATCAAGATTGAAGAACACCAGGAACCCTGCGGGAGCAGACCTCCCGAAAAGAAGGTTCAACAACGAGCTAGAGACGAACCGGGACGATTTGTCAAAGCACCTACAAAGGAACAGTTCTCAATAGACGAAGCAGCTAGGCAACTAGCCAGAGATAGCGCTCAACGAGATCTAGCGGAGTCAGCAACAGAACTAGCAAAGGCAGCGACAGTCACCCCCGGCGGGTTCCCTGAGTCTCCACAAAAAGGATTAACCAGCAAAGCCCCAGTAGGGCACCGGCAGGCGACCCAGACAGCTCAAGCAGCGACTCAGACGACATGTCCGACCATGGTGAAGGAGCTGGCGGACCAGGTCCTGAACCAGTACCAGAGCCTCTACCAAGGCTTAGCATCAAGGTACCATCACCTAAGCAATTCACAGGTGATGGCGAAGACCTCAAACCGGAGGCATTTGATAGATGGTACAACTCAGTCCAACTCTATCTACGATTGCACAATGTATCCCAGAACGCTTCAGGATCAGGAAACTACTGGATTCTCTATACAGAAGGACGAGCCCAAGAAGCGGCATTCCCAGCGGCAGAGCTATTTGGAGAAAACATCACAAGAGACCTACTAGTGACCTATCTCAGGGAACGATTCCAATCATCCAAGCATAAGGACGATACCTATCAGAAGTTCCACAACATCAGGCAATCGTGGAATGGACAAGTCCAGAAGATATCAATCATAGCCACAGATCTACTCATGCATAGATCACGGCTACCAGAAGACACTATAAGTGACTACGCGTTCATACAACAATTCTTTACCAGTATGCACCCAAGCCTCCGGCAAGACGTGGAAACCCAGTACACTGGAGATGAGGATATCAACACTGTTATTGCTATGGCAGAAAGACTAGACTCTATCCATTGAAGTACAGGAGCGTATGGCAAGGAACGATATGATAAACAACCTAAGGAATCCACCAACAAGAAGACAGATCACAAACCTAAGAAAAAGTTCAATAACGATGGCAACTCTGCTAAAAAGAAAGAACAAAGGAAGAAAGGAGCCTGTTTTACTTGTGGTGGTGAGGGACATATGGCAAAGGATTGTCCAAGCAAGAAGGACAAAGGAAAAAGCGAAGGTCAAAAAGGAAGCTTCATCCAACCTAGCAACAGAACTCTGCGAATATGATGAGGTATACATCAATGCCCTGGAAATTGAGAGCTATGTGGCTACAAAAACCACTCGCCCCACCACGATCAAAGCACTCCATGCACTTGAGGGTACTATGTTCATTAATGGAAAGGAAGCAAAAGTCCTGTTTGATACAGCAACGATAGGAGCAAGCCTTATTAGTGCCGCCTTTGTCACTACCCATGGTATACCATGCACAGAAATGAAGGAACCAACCAAGATACATATGGCCATGAAGGGATCACTGTCCGAGAGCAACAAAGAGTGTACTGTTGACCTAGCGGTAGGAAAACTGCATACAAAAGGAAACAAAATGCTAGTTGGAAACCTGGCGAAGTACGACGTCCTCATAGGAATGCCATTCCTAAAACAACAAGGAGCCATAATCGAATGCGGTGGGTTAGCTATTGACTTCCCCAAGCTTGGAATTAGGATCAACTGCACGCCTACCAGTGGACATATCAGAGCAGCGGTTGTCACCACAGAAAATGTAATGAGCCAACACTCAGAGGTGTTCCCAGAAGCCATACCAGAAGGACTGCCACCACTTAGAAAGATAAACCATGAAATCTGTCTCATACCAGGAAAGGCACTAAGGAACTTACCAACTTACTCAATTCCAGAAAGATGGGGGAAAAACATGAGTTTATGGATAAACGAGAAGGTCGAATAAGGGATCATTGAACGGAAAGCAGTTCATGGAGCAGCACCAATCTTCGCTCAAGAAAAGAAAGATAAAATCAGAATGAGACCACTGGTCGATCTCACAGCAAGGAATGAGATAACCATCAAAGACGATGAAACAATTCCAAACCAAAGAATGATCCTGAACTCGTTAGGAAGAGCGAGATACCGAAGCAAGATTGACCTCAGTGATGCCTACTTCCAGACCAGGGTGGAGCCCAAGGATGTCGATAAGAACAGTTTCAAATCAC
>Ga0307507_10010006_pt1 | contig 12425 bp, 8 predicted proteins | sample 7_EM_MG_FD_207223 | JGI IMG/M metagenome (GOLD analysis project Ga0307507, IMG submission 207223) | Populus trichocarpa ectomycorrhiza microbial communities from riparian zone in the Pacific Northwest, United States - 7_EM | ecosystem: Host-associated > Plants > Roots > Unclassified | place... | reverse complement strand
TTAATCTCAAAACCATATCTTAAGGAAACTATCTATTCCCTGATGCACTCATACATACAATTAGATTCAAAATCTTACTACGTTTCTTCAGATCTGCAATGATGACATGAAAAATATATTAACTTATTAGTCGTACTCTAGAAAATTCTAAAAAAGATGTAACTCAATTGATTAGATTCTAGATTTGTTTTCTAGAGATTACCGGTTCGAGTCTCACAAATCTCAGAGTCACTGAAAGCTTATATAATTGTTAATTTCAGGATCTGTAGAATTAATCGAGGTATGTGTAAACTGATCCGAATAACACGTTAATTTTTTTTTAAAAAAACCGTCAATAGATGTGAGTGATGGCAGCAAAAACGTAACAATGATGTTATTTAGGTGAGAGTTCACGAGATTTTTTATGGAGCTTGGCAAAATGCAATTACCCACTTTTCGTGAAATAAGCGAAAAAAAATGATAAATAGAATTTGACTAAGAGCTTGTAATGGCGAAAAATAAATCTAATAATTGTAGTGGATTTAATGAAAAGAAAATACGGGGGCTTGTGTTCAGTAATGAAATAAGAATAACTATGTATCATGATTCTTGCAGCTTACTTTGTTGCTGGCACTGATATTGGGAAATTTACAATGAAAACTGTGGATGATGTGAGAACTATCAACAAGTCAGTCCATTTTCGACCTTCCAACAATTTCTATAACATGAATGAGCTTGCTTCTTTGTGGGAAAAGAAAATTGGAAGAACCCTCCCTCGAGTTACAGTCACTGAACATGACCTCCTTGCTATTGCTGCAGGTCTTTCTTCTAATTTTCTGTTTCTGAATTTCCATGATCTTATTAGTATATACATATTTAATTTTAAATATTACAAGTAATAAAATGGTGCTGGAAGTTATTTTTTTTTTTTTTCCATTTGACAGAGAATATCATACCAGAAAGTGTAGTTGCATCATTCACACACGATATATTCATCAAGGGTTGTCAGTTTAATTTTTCAATCAATGGCCTTGATGATGTTGAAGTGGGCACTCTATATCCCGATGAACCTTTCCGTACCTTGGATGAATGTTTCAATGATTTTGCTCTCAAATTGAAGGACAGTAATAAGGATGTAGGCAGCAATGGAAATGCTACTCCAAATCATGTGATTGAATCGCTGGCTATATCAGAACCCCGTGTTTGTTTGTGTGACGAAAAGATCAGTCTTTTTGCTGGAATATAGGGTCTTGTAGAAGAATGGCACAGATACTTGTGTGTGAAGAGAAGTGATTCAATAATGTTGTGCGTCAATACCCTTTGATTGTCTGTTTCACCTGGATTTCCCATGATTTGCTCAAACAGTAATGGATTAACCTCTATTTACCTATTATTATCTTATATTCAAGTGGCATCGCATTCAAATGATGTAGTGGGTCAGATCAGGTGATTTTTTATAGATAAATTGGCATGCTCTGTTGGTTTTTTCAAAGTGTAATTTCTGTCATTTTGTGGCAGCAACTGGCACACAAAAACATAAACTGACAAGGATTCGAGTCTCCTTGTAACCCCAGGAAAAAAAAAAAGAGTAAAATTTCTCCTCGAAACTATGTTTTTCCCAACTCATCAAATATCCTTTAAACAAGCATACAGGCAGTGCAGAAGTGAAATCTGCAGGTGAGTTTTCAATTGCTGTGCCATTCACCTGAATGTAACTGCAGAAAACTAGACGGACCAAAAACTGAATAATACTTGATGCACATGAATCATGATCTATGCTTTTCTTGATTTACTTCTGGTGATGATTTTCAGTTGGAGATGTTACAGCTAAAGCAACTACATGTATTCAGACATACATACGGCATCCATTTGGAGCACCTTATACCACACCCAAAAACAAGAAAAAGGCCATAAAAAAATTTACTTTCATAGTTCATCAAATCTGTCAGAATATTTACAGTTCCTGGAAAATGATACAAAACTACTGTTACATGTGAATAGAGGACGCCAAAATTGTAGCTTCTCAGTGCGTGCTTCATCTAAAACCACAAGCAGCAAGGAATCTTTCCTTCACATATACACATGTCATGGATACAATTGGAACTACACATCATATACAGACAACTGCACCTCATTGGTGACGAGGCAGATTGGGGAACTTTTACTCTTCTGGCAGCATGTGCTGAACACAAATTCAAGAAGATATTAACAAAAGGAATAAATACATATAAACAGGTTTTTCGTTCTTTTTTTTTAAACAAGCAATTCAGAGTTCTTTTACCTGTGCATGGCATGAATAACAATTTTGAAGGCAAAGCTTCATCCTCAATGAAAAGCTTTCTCATCAATAATCTTAATTCTTTTTATTTTTCATTCAGAGAAGTGTACTGTTTGAAGTATCAACAAATATTGGTAAGAGAAAGGTGGATCCCCATACCTGAAAAGGGCACGATGCCTGCATGGAAGCAGGACCACATTAATTTGTCCTTTGAAACAAATTCTACATAGAATTTTGTCCTGATAGATTCATTAAATCAGCACAGGGAAAGCCCAAATACAGCATTGAGAGCATGGATGGCATAACAAAGATTAGTGTGAACATAAAAGACAACTAGGCTGTTCTAAAAACTAATTGAAGCCTTTTATACTTCTGGCTAAATTCTGTAATTTCTGTTTGCTCAATGAGTAAAGCTTGTAATCTCCGAATATGATGATACAAAAGAATTGAAGAGTTAAAGTTGTATTTTTTATGAAGAAAGAGCAGAATTAAGTTGCAGCAGAGTGTGGATAGATACAAACAATCTTAAACTTGGGCCTTATTGAACAGGCAAAACTGTTTGAACCTCATGAACAAGTTCAGATTTGGGCTGCTTCTTCACAAGTTGCAGCTGGGAAAGTGTTGTAGCTGAGTAATAAAGATAGAAGGAAAGGTTATAAAAGATATAACTTGCCATAACTTCTGTGACCTACAAAGAAAGTATGCATAGTATGTACACTGCACTATATTAATTATCTACTGGAAGCACAAATTATGTTAAGAAATTGCAAGGCAAGGCAGCTTCTCTAGTGAGAAAAGGCACCGGCCTTTATATGGATGCCAGTTAAGAGTGACCAACATTTAGTTAGGGGTGACCTGAGCGCCGGCAGCTCATGGCTGACATTTGGCCAAGCCAATTTTCCATGGTCAAACAGTGCTTGTGACCGAATGTCAGTTGACATCTGGTCGAATCTGAACTAGTATGAAGGCGGTGCCTTCAAAACTTTTGCAAAGGGCAGTGCAGAACTTGCCTGCATGGAAAATGCACTCATGGTTTTAAGTCACAGTTGCAAGTGTAATTTTGAAGGTGTCACATAATGGTCACAAAGAATGATTGCAGGGCTTGGGTAGTTGTGGGACGACTATACCTGTGGTGGTGGTTGGGTCTGGGAAGGGACAACCCTCCCAGAGCCACCCACCCCCCACCATACACATTATTCACCACCAAGCCCGGCAACCACACGTTGACAGACTTTAGCAAATTGTCTTCTACATACAGATTTTAAATGGTTTTACTACAAATGACAACAAAAAACTTTAATCGAATAAATAGCCTGTATGAATGAAAAATGCGGTGCGTGTTATCTCAGTATGTGATCAGCATTTTAGCAATCTAGCATAATAATGCACAAAAGAAGAGATTGTAGCAATCTTTTGTAAAAAGAAACCCTTAAAAGATTTGAATATTTTCGAGTGTAATGGTGTTATTCCAGGATCATGGCCCCGTATCACCAGATGATGGAATGGGACCTTCCAATCCTATTGCGCCACAGATGAAAGCATTCATTACCATAGCATAATACAGAGCACTGATAGCAAAAGTCGATTGGTTGGACCAACATATCCTTTGACATACCAATGCACATTTTGAAACCTTGAAAGACTGGAAGAGGAAAAGACCCGTGAGAGTAGGAGTCAGAATTTAACAGCCTGGCTTAGCAAACCCTTAAAAGTTAAAACACCGCAAGTGTTCTTGACATTTAACTAGCTAGCAACAAGAGAATGTATGCAACAGATATCTTCTGTACTCCTCGTGATTGTGCTGTTCATAAAACAATTGCTAATGCAATTTCTCCTCATTCTTTTTGCATATTTCACGACCATATCTTCCATTATCTCGAGATATGTGTGTGCATGTCCAGCTTTGTTCATGTGATACAAAGTGTGTCCCGTTTATGATGCCACTCTGAATATGTTAAATGGGGTTTCAATGAATTCATCTCAAGACCTCTAAGGTAAAAGGAAGGGCAGGCAATACTGGACATAAATGTCCTTGGAAACTTCAGAGAAATTATTATGCCTCTCTGGTTGCGCCAATGAATGTAAAAAATTCTAATAAAAAGACACTAGATTGTAGCATAGAAAACATACCCTGAACCTCCAGCACAATAAATTCTAGCCCGCTCCTTCCTACTACCTTCATCGATTGACCACCACCCGAGTAACCTGTCATAAGCAATGATTACTGCTTCATAAATCCAGCAATTCAGTGCTGGCAATTGCTGGTTCACCAGGGCCATTCAAATTTTACGTTTACCATGAAAAACCTTACCTGGATCCATTGTGCAAAAATCCAAAATAATCTTGAGCATTTGATGTGACGGCGAAGTATCTACCAGAACCAGCTCCACTGTTTAGCAAGAAAACAATTTTCTCCACCAATCTATATACAGCAAAACCCCAGCTCCTTGAATCAAAAAAGGTGGAGCAAAGGATCAGACATGGAAAATGTTCAGCACCAGGTGATGTTCCCTGAAAATGAAGGGGATAAAAAGGAAAGATGATTTTAATGCGAGCCTAACTTGGAAAAATTAGATTAATATTACATCACAAGGCACTCTTTTAACACCTATGATACCTCCAAGCGCATGAAAAGCAAGATCTGGAAACCAATAACAGGAGCTTTCATAAGTGTCCACCGATGTCCTAAGGGTTGCATATTCCACTGATCCGATGCTCATCTTCATGAAGAACTTGGTCCTCCATTAAAAGAAATCAAGAATGCTTATGAATTACTGGATTATACCACTTTGTGCAGACTAGAAAGGCAAAGCGCTCTGCAATACTGTAAGGGGAGTCGATCGATTCTTACAACAAGCAATAACATGAAAAATCAATACCAACTTCAAACTATTGAGGTTTCTGTAAACAGAAAGGGGTGATGATACCTGTAATTTGAAAACAAGTCCCACCAACCAAGAACTACCAAATCACCTGCAAGTAGCAAACAAAATTTGATAAAAAATTGAATACAACACAACATGGTAGAACTTCTGTGCTTTCTTCATCTCCAGTCATTAAAGCTCTACACATCCTAAAATACAAAATCATTAAAAAGAAGAAGAAGAAGAAAAAAAATGCTTACTAAGGGGTACTTCTGTGCGTGTGGGGGGCTCAAACTACAACTTGAAGCAACATTTTAACTCGATCCCGGAATCAACTCCTCCCATGCAGATGACAGATCCTTTTACCGCCAAAGCACCTCCCCCTCAACTATGACTGTCAATTGGCTGATTAAATAACCACTTTCTCATTTATAAAATAATTATATATATATATATCCAAATTAACTTCGACATGGCCTATTAGCTCAGTTGGTTAGAGCGTCGTGCTAATAACGCGAAGGTCGCAGGTTCGAAACCTGCATGGGCCATAATTAAGTACTATTTTCAATTTTTACCTTACTCTGGTGGGCAAGCTATTCCAAAACAAACAGAACAGGTCTCCAAGTACAACCTGGGCCTTCTGAACACATCTTGTTTGTAGCGAGATATAATTGTAGGTATATTTGTTTTTGTATTTAGAAAATATATTTTTTATAATTTTAAATTGTTTTGATAAGCTGGTTTTAAAAATACTTTTTTTTTAAAATATTTTTTAAAATTATTAATACAATAATCCTAAAATCTAGTTAAGTGATTGATAACCCAAGAATCCTTTAATCTCCATAAAACTTCATGATCTCTTTTTAATTTATTCATGTTCATGTGCAGATCCGAAACTCTATTTGTAGCAGGGAAAAAAAAAACAGACATAAAAGGTTAGCTAAAATAGAAATAGTGGAATATTAAACTTTTGTTCACATCTACAGTAATAAGATTTACAAGCGAGGAGGTTTAACCCTAATTAGTCATTAGTGTTATCAAAATCGCATTTTAACTTATAAAACGTGCATTGTTTAATTAATTCTTATAAGCTTGGACGATTGGATCACTAATTTACAATTTTGGACCGTCAAGACATGAAAAGGGAAGTATAATCGATTGTTATGTTGATGTTTTGCAAGTGTCTTTGCCTGTACAATGTCTTCCCACCATTGACATGATTTTCTTTTTAATATGCAAATTAAGCTGCATTCATATTCTATGTTGCTGTCTTGTTTAACACTTGGATTGGTAGGGGCTAATTCCCTTAAATATGCAGGTACGTAATGTTTATCCTCCAAATGCCAACAAGTAGATAGTTAAATTAATTAATTTTACCCTTTGGGGGATGAAATTAATTTAACCTCCCGTTCATTTTTTTTTCCTTTTTCATTCTCAAAAACCATATCTAAATAATTTGATCACGGCTAGTATGCTAGTTATTTTCTCTTTTTTACTAACAATTTACCTCTCAACTTATTAACAGACTAAATATCCTAATTGAAAATCATTTTTTACACTTTAAAAAATTATTTGTGATAATTATTTATGTTATTGCTGTTTAAATTGGATAATGAACTGTCTTCTTGTGCGGGCGTTCAATCCGGCTCTTGCCTCAACGAGATAGAATTTTGAATAAAATTGTTATTTGAAAGAGCTAAATATAGAATTTTGAATAGTATAATTTCCATTATTTTATAGCTTTCCTCAAAAAACACATAGAAATGCATTTTTATTTTGACAAAGAAAATTTTAGTATTCCATATATTTATTCCATTGAAGAACCAAAATTAATAGAAAAAAAAGCCATTTTAATAGTTAATTTTTTTGGTTCTTCATATATAGCTATATATTATGCCATCTTTAAAATCTCCAAGGTTAAATAATCTAACTTCTCATGTTGAAATATGGATCAGACCCATAGCATTTTACTTCCTGAAAAGGCCACTTAATTTCCACACAGCTGCAAAGCAACATTGGTGCATATGGATTAGATTTTTATTTATAATTATATTAAATGCGTTACATCATAATTTAGTTACATACAAAAACGAGAAAATTTACAGTAACACCATTTCACAAGAGTGCCCGTATATATATATATATATAGGGTTCTCTGAAAAAGAAATCTAATTATACTTACAGAACATGCTTCAATTCTGATAGTGTATAAAAAGTGGATTTGGTTAATTTTGATATATAAAAGGAAGTGAATTTAGTTTAGTAAGAGAAAATGACCTAATAAATCTCTCTCTCAATCTCTCTAAACTCTTCTAACATGCAATTTTATGTTACTTAAGCTTCTTTCTATAATTTTATGGATCCCCATGTGATTTATGTTTTTTTTTAATATGTTTTTAAGCTCTGATTCAGCGGGGATCATATCTTCTAATAAGGTGTTTCTCTTTCTCTCTTCAAAGTGACATTTTTTGTATGTTTATCTCTTTTATCCATGAGATGTACCGTACGTGTTTATGAAAAAAAAATCAATTAAAAGAAACATTAAGTAATTTATAGGACTGAAATCTCTTAACCATCGATACTCAAAACCAATGACTTAGATTTCACAGATGATAAATCATACATAAGGGGAACCAACCCAACAAATTATTACGGTATTAACTATTATTTTTGCATGCCTTGCTTATTAGGGCACTGATTCTTGAGCTATTTATGCATATTTTCGCTAGTAATGCTCATATAGAAAATTCGAAATTATAATATTTGAAACTGAAACTCTAGCTATACATGTAGACTAACACTCTTACGTCATATAGACTCTTTGATATTGGATGTGGTAGCAAGAGTTATAGAAAAGGGGGCCAACAAAAACTCTCTACATTAATTCCTCCATTACCCATTCAAGTAGTTGAGCTTAGCCATAATTGGACAAACCATTCGACCATTGTAACTAGCACAAGTAATTTCATAAACTTCATTAAATTAACAACAGTTAAAGAGTTGAAAGAAAAACACAGTAGGAGAAGATAGATGGAAGTCAAACACATTAGTATTACGTACCAAGTGTATGTACTTTCCCTACATATATGGCTAAATGATAAGTTCATTAATAACTTACTGCTCATCTTGTAACCCACAGGACATGAATGCCGCACTAGGGTTTTTCTTTTTTTCTGTTTTATTTTCCCTTCCCCTTGAGAAATTTAAACAAGATCGGGGGAAGACTGATGCAACAATGTACTGACAGGAAGAAGGTTGTGGTGGCTGTCAGGAGGGACGTACGTAGAACATGGCGGGAACAAAATCGTCACCCATCATATATATATATATATATACCACGAAACTGACGACAGGAAGAAAGAATATAAACTGGTTAATATAATTTGTTAGCAAGCAAAAGATCTTTTTCGTTGGAAGAGAAACCTTATATTAAATCCTAACAAGGGAAAATATATAGCTTCCTTTGATCCCATGGTTTGAATACAACTTTTAGTACATGCATCCTCCTCTCTGCCAATATTTTCTTTGTTGGCTTGTGCTTGCCCTTCTCGATCCTCTCTGTGTGATTTCTCTCCCATTCCTTTTTCTCAGCACAACCACCCGACAGCAAAATGGGAAGGTAACCCCACCAAGTACGTACCAACCCATATAATCCACGCCCTCTTTAATTCTCTCACTATCTACGTATACTATATTTTGTAGTGATGTAAGTCCAAAAACACACACCAATATACCATCATTGCCTTCTTTGTTAACTGGCAAAAACTACACCAATAAACACACCAAAAAAACACACCCACAAGCAAAGAAAAAAAGAAGGGAGAGGCATTAGAAGAGTAAGGTACTGATCTCTTAGTAAAATTATAGAGACCTGTGCTGTTGTTGTTGTTGTTGTTGTTCAAGGAGATTGATATTGGTTCTCTGTCTCTTAACACTTCCCGAGGAAGACTCATCACCTCCAGTCTTCTCCATAACTGCTTTCAATGCTTCCTGAATCGAACTTATAGAATATTGTAGTGGTTCCTGCTGCTGATGTTGATCATTGCTATCACTTGATGAATCTTCTTCACCACTAATAAACAAAACATTCTTTACACGTCCACCAAGTGTTGTGATCTCAGCTTTTAATGTTCTTAAACGTAAAGCTTTCAAGGTCTTTATTAGGTCAGGCAAGAGATCAGGCCTGTCTTCACAGCAAAGTGATGCTTTGATCACAAACTTACCATCTTCATCAGCCGTATCCACTGTTAGCTCATCCATTTCTGTTGGTACTGGACTTGTTTCGGCTATCAAAGTAGTCTGGCGTTTTAGCTCTTTAACATGTTGGATCACTTCTGCTAGCAGTGAAGCTTTGTCTGTCTGTGACAAGCAAGGGAACATAATCAGACGTTTCATGCATGGTAAAGTTGGTACTCATCAAAAACAAACAAAAAATTAAAGCACGAAATCAAGCTATAATTAACGATCTTTTGTAGGTTAAAAGAGAAAGTAGTAAAAATAAATTATTACATGCAAAAACTGTCTTTCGGTGTTCGAAAAGAAGAGATGTGGATATGAAGTTTTTATTCTCTTAGGATGATTCAGGCAGGCATGAAAGTAGGTTTTTCTAATGGTGGGGTTTTGAAAGAGGATTAGGGCACGGGCTATCTATAAGTGACTGACAAGAATGCTAGTTTTGTCTGTCTTTATATCTTTTCATTCTCTACTTAATTACTTTGACTGGTAACCGGCAAGAAATTTCCATGGAAGCTTTTCAACTGCTCTTTTGTTCCTCTTTATCATATCAATTTAGCGACATTAACGTTTATTCCCTTTTAGTTTTGCTTTTTCTTTCCTCGGAACTAGCGCAAGTCCCAGAAGCGGAATACACAGAGAAAAGAAAAAACAATAGTAGCAGTGTTCTAAAGATGAAAACAAAAGGATAAGCTAACCAAGAAAAAATGTAACTGCCTTTCTTATATCTAAAGTGAGTTCCACACATGTTCTGGTGGGCATATTATCAGACCAGTCATCTAACTAGAATCTTTAGCAAGTTTGACAGAGATCTTCAAAAAAAAAAAAACTACTATTAGTTGTACTGCAAAACAAACAGGAAATAGATAATTGACACTCCATATTTCTGCATTTAATATAAATAAAGAGCATATAGTTTTATTTAAGGGTTTGATATATATATATATATATATATATATATATATATAGAGAGAGAGAGAGAGAGAGAGATAGAGAGAGAGAGAGAGAGAGATAGGGTCCGATATTTCATCGATCGTCAACGTAACATTTTGCGTAGGTTTTCAAAATTTGACGATGATCCACTACGGCACTTACTTTGGTGGTGCTGGGTAGCAAACTGCGTAGCTTAGCTAGGTGGTTGTTGATTCTCTCTCTTCTTCTCCTCTCAGCTTCACTGTGACTCTTAGAAGCAGCAAGAGCCTTAGCATCCATAATTTCTTGAGCAGTCATCTTGCTCAACTCAGCTTGTAAACCGAAAGGAGCTGAACCGGGTTGAACCACCGGTCCAAGAGTGTCAGATATGATCCGAAGATGATCACTTGGGGTACCATCATAAGCAAACTGAAGGGAAGGAGCTCTTCTATTGAATAAACCCCCGTATGAGGATGGTACTGGAGGAGGGATAAGAAATGGGTCATGATCACGAACTGGGTGGTTTGGCGTGAAGTGCGCCGGGTTGAAAGAGTGAACAGGGGGGAGAGGCCATGGTAAGATAGGTGAAACTTCAGGGAAAATAAATCCTGATCCTCTAGCTCCTCCATAGATATCACTGCTTTGTTGTTGTTGGTGCTGTTGCATTTGTTGGTGGTATTGTAGAAGTAGCTGCTCTTGGTAGTTTTGTAGGTTATGGATGGTTTGAGAACACTCTCCTTGATCTTCCTCTTTAAGTCCACACATATCTCTCTCCTTTTCACTCTATAGAGGAAGAAAAAAGATTGAGAATTCTATTGCTTTGAAGTTGTAATCATATGGGTCACTTCCTTGTTGCTGTGGAGATATAGGTTAAAGAGGAGATGGAGAGTAATGGGTTATATATACTTTCAATAGGGAGAAGAAGTGAAAGAGAAACAAGAAGCAAAAGATAACACAAGGAGAGACAGACCTTAATTATAATCTCTTTGATATTTTATGGTGTACTGAGATGGATATATGGATCCTTTTCAGTGCTCTAAACTCTTATCTCTTGTGGTGGTGGAGAAGGTAAGAAAAGGCAAAGAAAGAAAGTTTCAGGCTTCTCTCTCTATCAAATGAATGAATCACTCAATATCTCTCACTTGGGTAAGTTTTCTTTTTGATGGCACAGGCTTTGTGAGAAGGATGTGGTGATGACCCTTTCTATCCTAAGCTTCAACTATATAAGCTTTCTTTTTCTTTGGTGCTTTGATGGTATCTTTTTGGTTCCTTTGTTGTTTTATGCTCTACTTCTGTGCTGATCTGCACCTCTCTTAACATTTTTCTCTCTCCCACCACTCTAAATATATAGAGTCTGTAAGTACTGCTAGTCTCCTTTCCTTTCTTCTTACGGCATTCTCTATTCATCCATCCATCTCTGTAGCTATCAGGGGTGGGGGTGGGGATATCTTTTTGTTTGTTTTATACACAAAGTATGTAATATATATATATATATATAGACACACACACACCCCTCCAGCCCATGAAAAATACCATTGTTTGGTTGCTTTGTGATTGGTTCAAACTGTATTATTACACTCTGTGAGCGCAGTGAGAGAGAGAGTGGGGGGGGGGGGGATGGGAAACACAAAAACAAACACACAACACACAGATTGTCGACCGACCAAAAACCGAAAAGCCTGATAGTATCATCATGATAAAAGGCTTAGCTAGCTCTATATATAAACCCTTTGCTTTTTTTCATGATTTTTAATTTTTATGGAAATTAACTTTACTACTAGCAGTACTACTCAATTAGGAGCAGTGATTTTTTAAGGCTATCCCACTTAATTTTCTGATTAATTACCTCGATCGGTCAAGCCCCACGCCCTTCCATACTCTTCGCTATTTCCACCCCAACCTTTCTGCTTCCCCGAGGCCATGTAATCATTGTGTCTTGGAACACACTCCACCTCTTTCTCTCTCTGTCTAGCTAGGTTTGCTCTCCACTCCATAAGGTTTTTGGTTTCAGTTACATGTATTCATGGCTCTCACCGGTCCTTTTGGAATTTAGAGGTGCCCTTTTCAGTTTTGGTAGGTGTAGGAGAATATTAGAGCGCCTGTATATTTTGATAGTGATCAATGGGGCCGGGTCAGGGTGGCTCCTTTTCACTTGGGCG
>Ga0307507_10010005_pt1 | contig 12425 bp, 16 predicted proteins | sample 7_EM_MG_FD_207223 | JGI IMG/M metagenome (GOLD analysis project Ga0307507, IMG submission 207223) | Populus trichocarpa ectomycorrhiza microbial communities from riparian zone in the Pacific Northwest, United States - 7_EM | ecosystem: Host-associated > Plants > Roots > Unclassified | place... | reverse complement strand
ACTTGAAAACAACATGCTCGGTCCAAAACAAAGGCATTGAAAGAGGCATTGAATGCATTGGTTTTGAAGGTTTCAACCAAGTCAGAATTGAAGGGTCCATTGGAGTATCAAAAAGAGGCCCTAGTACATCTTATCCATGTGCAAGAGGAGCCCAATACAATCTTATTTGGGCCATGAGGTGAGGACAACAAAGGAAACAAAAGAATCCTACTACAACTTGGAAACAACATGGGTGACTACCTTTTCCTTTTGTTTCTAGGATTAAGAGGCTGCATGGAAGGCTATAAATAAGCCTTGAATCATTTATGTAATATTTTACTTCCTTCTCTTCTTCTCATGGCAGAACATGGATTTAATATTAGAGGCTTTATTTTATTTTGTTAGCTACAGCCCAAGGCTTGTTTGGGCTTAATTAATACTTTGTTTTCAGTTAGGATCCAAGGCTTGTTTAGATTAAGTTATGGGCTTTTCAGTTTAGGGTTTTGGGTCAGTTTTGAGTGGGCCTCATATAAGTCCACATAAGGGGTCCATTAGGGTTAACTTTTCAAGAACTATTTAAACTCATGTAAGCCAAAATTTTGACAGTTTTGATGATAATTACTTCTGAATTTTTCAGTTTTAATGTGTGAGAGTGATTCTTGCATTCTTCAGTTCTTGAACGAACTGAATCTGACTTATCGAAGATTAACTGGCTTCGTGGCGTCATTCTACTCAATCCAATAGTGTTGGTGCCTTTGATTTGTTTTAATCAACTCGAGTGGTTATTGGTAGTGAAAAAGAAAGGATGAGGCTGTGATTTTTTGTTGTGGTGGGTCGGTCTCTGGTGGTGCGTCGAGTGTACTCATCTGAAGAGGTTCATGACTGGTGGCGCGTCAGTACACACGACGATGGGTTTTAGGGGGCAGGGGATTTGATACGATGGGTCTTGGCTGGAACATGTACCCAAGACGCGGGAAAGGTTGGGGCTGAACGGAAATCAAATAATGGCAGTGGGGCCGAAAGGCTAGTCGGCTGATTATGAGGAGGACATTGATGATATTTGTGTGGCAAGGAATCATAAATGTTCCAGAATCCTTTTCTTACAAGGATTCCTTATTCATCCTAGCTACAACAAGGAAAGAAGACTTCAGAATTAATTCTACATTCAGATTAGATTTCCTAATCTATTTGGGACTTTTTAATGGTGACAAATCTGATTTTAGCATATTTAGGATAGTAATTTTTGGATTTATTATTTTCTTCTTAGTATTTGGATTATTTTTACTTATTTAGGTCAATTGTAAGTGGGCCTCATATAAGTCCACCTAAAGGGGGTCCATTAGGGTTTATTTAAGTCTTGAGTTAGTATAAATAAAGATATAACCAGACATGTAAGTTAGACAATTCAATTTAATAAAACCTCTTGTTTGTTATACTCTCTGTGTGTGTGTGTGTGTGTGTGTGTGTATTGGTGAGATAATCCCCCTTCAATGGTTCTCTAAAGAATTGAAAATGACTTATCGAAGAACAACTGGCTTCGTGGCATCATCTTTATACTTCTCATTCACGAATCAATATTCGTTGCGTGATCACGAGATTCGTATCAGGACCAATCCACGAGATGCACAACTTCTTCTTCTTTCTCCTTATACCTGTGGTGCACCTTACCATCGTCGAAAGAAGCAGATCAGGGCTAGAGAAGGTTTGTCATTGCTCTCCTTCTCTACTGGAATTTCAATGATGGGTGGTCGCGGAGGTCCTCGGCTAAAGGAGAATGAGATAGATCAGCCAGAGCTACGGAGGTGAAGAGTGAATGGAGGGCTAATCTGTCGGTGTTGGTTTGAGAAGATCTCAGAAACTAGCCATGTATCTGTGTTAGTGATGATTTGTTGGGTTTGTTGTTTGTGGAAAGGAGATGTGAGGGCTATTGTTGTGACTGGGTGGGTGGTAGTTGTGGGCTGATGAAGGAGATAGGAGGTAGGTTGTTAATGGGGTGCCAGTTTTGGCGACGCAGTAGAGGAGTATGGAAAACTAGTGGTGGCTAATGGCTTGTGAAGGATGAGCTCAAGTTAGTTCAGGAGAGATGGGGGAGATGGGGGCCACATAGATGGTCTAGTTCTTTTCTTCTCTTTTTTTTATCGGATAAGACAGATGGTTTTTTTTAGCCTATGTTAGCAACTTGTGTATGTATGGGTCTAGGATTTTTGTGTTGTGCGAGTATGAGGACAATATGTGTGGATACTTTTTTATTTTTTTTTTGGTTTCCCTAAAAGATCCCCCCTCGTTTTTTGTGTGTGGTATAACCATATATTTATAGGTAAATAAATTTCTTTGGTTTGAAGGCAAAGCAAACCAACATTAACAATTGAATTTCAAAAATAAATATCAACCATTCATTTGATAACTTGGAGACAAAGCAAAGAAAAATGGACCCTTGAATTAAGAGAATTCTTGTAGACTATTTGATTAAAAAAATGAGTTGTTTGGTGAGAGGGTTTTCAATTTTCAAATTGTTCCTCTTCTTTTCACAATTATAATTAGATCACTAAAAATTAACTGCATTTTTTTCTTTTTCTATTTTTTTTAAAATTCTTTGGAAAAGTTGCTGAAAATGACGCGAATACGTCAATAACATATTTTTTGGGTTTTTGTTATTTTTTGCTATTTTTGGTTTTTTTAAAAAAAAAATAGGGGTAAAAAATGGATAGCAATAATGGGTAACAACTCATTGTGGTTTGCCACCATTAAAGGAAATAAAACATCAAATTGATCTTATACCTGAAGTTGCAATTCCTAATCGACCAATATAGAAGTAACCCTAATAAAGACAAAAGAGTTTCAAAGACAACTTGAGGAGCTTATATCTAAATGGTATATAAGAGAGAGCATAATTCCATGTGAGGTTCTTGTGTTACTTGTATCTAAAAATAATGGATCTTGAAGGATATGTGTTCATTGTCCAAATGACATGTTAGATGAATTGCATTGTTCATTTTTAAGACTAAATATGGTTTGTATGAATGGTTAGTCTTGTTGTTTAGTCGTACTCATACACCTAGCACAATTATGAAATTGATGGGAATTGTTTGGTGTGCATTTATAGGCAGATTTTTTTGTTGTTTATTCTGATGATATCTAGTATATAGTAAAAGTATAGATGAACATATTGAACATTTTTGTTATGTGCTTAATGCTTTAAGGAATGAAAAATTATATGCTAAATTAAATAAGTGTATTTTTTTGCATGAAAAAAGTTGTTTTTCTTGGATATATTGTTAATGTAAAAGGTATAGAGATGAATGAGAGCATCCACACCCATGCTCTCTAAATTTTTTATTATATTCATGCTCAAAAGGAGTTATGAATATTTTTGGGATGGTAGTTTATTCAATAAAAACATACACTTGGGTAGCAACAGGATAAGATCAGGAACCACTTTCTCAATCTGCGTACCATTTGGAATTTTCATCTTGACTGGCAGATTCTATTCTCTCTCTAAAAGTAAGAGGAACTGTTCAACATGTGCTCTATAGAAATCTTGAAATCCTTTTTAAACCCAATGGACAATCAAGTCACTCGATTGAACCTAATCAAAAATCTTGAAATGCTTGTCTTGGCTGATTTTGAGGAAGATTTCCACCTTGTTACAAACATGATGTTTCAAATTAGTCCAATATATGAATGTGCAAGTTTTTCAAAATAAAAAACACAAACATGATTTTTTTCATATAAGTTCAAACAAATATATTACCCAATCATACAAATCATAATTAACTTGAGTAAATAAAAGAATTCTTACAATCCTTATTAATTGAAAAGGCAAGGTTTGAAGGATTTGATAATGATTTCTTCTTATAATCAAGATAAAAAGCAACTTTGAATCATTCCAACAACTGATCAAGACTGTAACCATTGCCAGAAACTAAAGAAACAAACAAGTTTTTTATTGCAAAATGTATGATCACATGTGATACGATCAAGGCAATGTCAAATTTGGATCTTGATGTAAAATGTACAACTATCCAGTTTTATGGCAACAATCATATTTCTCAATCCGACCGTTGGATCGAGCTGAAAATGATGAGCATGTTCTTTATGAAAATGGGGCTTTAAATCATGAATTGCACGATGTACATCTCCACTATAATGAGACTAAAGAGTCATTAGAAGATTATCTAAAGACTCTCTATGTTTTGAAATAAATCCCATATTTTGACAATTTTCACAGGTTTTGCAGCATATGAGTCCTTGAACATGGTGGGCTAGTAAAATCCACTTTGTAAGATTTTTGCAGTTGTCTTTCTTGACGAGAAATGACCCCCACATGCCTCGGAATGATAAAGTTTAATGACACTACTTACCTCATTGTCCGAAATGCATCTTTGAAATATTTGATCAGGATAATATTTGAATAAGTAAGGGTCATCCCAATAAAAGTTCACTTCGTTCAAAAACTTTCCTTTGTCTTTGGTAATTCCAGTGAGCTGGCAAAAATCCTGAATCAAGAAAATTGATATTTTTAGCAAACCAAGGCATTGAACTAAGAGAAAGTAAAGATTCATCAGGAAAGTAATCATCGATTGGTGTGATGTCGGATATCGAATCTATTGGCAATCTTGACAAATGATCCACGACAACATTTTCGGTGCCTTTTTCGTCCTCAATTTCTTCCTGTTTGAAAGTTTTATAGATTTCAGAATCGTGATTGACTTCCCTTTGTTTGGTCATGGCATGAGGAAATAGAAGTACTGGTGGGGATCTTTTCTTTGCAATGTTCAGGTTTAACCCTTTCCTTACCCTTAGAGATTGATTCATCATCTTTCTCACAAGGTTCAAGAATGGGTTTTTCAATAACCTTACACCACTGTGGAGAGTAATAATGACTGATTTGACTTGATCCATGTGTTGGCTTCCGGAACTACTTGCATTAGCATTGTATTGCTTCTTTGGATTTTGTTGTGGTTGAGATGGAAACTTACCTTTCTCCTGAAAATTGAGAGTAGATGTGACTTTTGCAAGAGTATCTTTAAAATCTGTCATGCTTTGAGCAAGTTGAGTGTTGATTTGTCTCTTGCTTTTCAATGAATGCATGCAATGTGTCCTCAATATTTCTTCTGGGAGGAGTATAAGGAAGTGCATAACCATGAAAATTTTGGAAATTATGGTGGGCTTTAAATGGTGGCTGTGAAGTTTGTGCATTATTGTTACCATTTTCCAACTGAAATTTGGGTGATTTCTCCAACCAGGGTTATACATTTGTGAGTATGGGTTATGATTGGGCCTTTGGAAACTGTTTAAAGCATGAGCTTGTTCATGGAGGCATTCCCTAAAAGAAGGCAAAGTTGGACAATCATTTGTTGAGTGTTCATTGGTTTCACAGATTTGACATACAATTTCTTGAACAGATTTTAATTGACCACTCTTTTTTAATTCTAGTGCCTCGACATTTCTAGTTAAAGATGCAAACTTGGCTTGGAGGTCATGATCTTCCCTAAGGTTGTACATGCCTCTACTAGATGTATGAGCTTGAGTTTTACCTGGTGCCTCATAAGTGCCTGTAGTGTCCTAATTTTGAGCATTTTCAGCTAACAAATCTAGGTACTCCATTGCTTCATCAGGGTCTATATCTTCAAAAGTTCCATTGCACATCAATTCTACTATTTGTCTATCTTTAGGTGTTAACCCTTCATAAAAATATGAAACCAATCTCCGTGTTTCAAAACCATGATGAGGGCAAGTATTAAGCAAGTCTCGATACCTATCCCAACATTGGTAAAATGTTTCTCCTAGTTTTTGAGTGAAAGTGGTGATTTGTCTTTTGAAAGAGTTTTTTCTGTGAGACGGGAAAAACTTCTTTAAAAATTATTGTTGCATTTTATTCCAAGCACGAATGGATCCTGACCTAAGATTTTTGTAGCCATGTTTTAGCTTTATCTTTTAATGAAAAAGAAAAAAGCTTTAATCTGATGGTGTTCATGTTACAATTTAAGTTATTATAAATGTTACAAACCTCCTCAGATTCTCTCAAATGCAAGTATGGATTTTCTAGATCTAACCCATGAAAAGAAGGTAAAAGTTGAATAATGCCTGACTTAAAATTAAAATGAGATGCATCAGGAGGAAAAACTATGCATGATCACGCACTTGTTCTTGTTGGATTCATGTAGTCTCTAAGTGTTCTAACAAGATTGTTCTCATTATGAAGCGACTGATTATCCTCTTCAGCCATGTTTTCTGAAAATGATGAGGATTTCCTAAAAAATCTACCACTTAATGTGCATGTCCAAACTCTCATGTAAGTGCAGAAAGAAAGAAGAAAAAAGAAGAAAAAGAAAAAGAAAAAGAAGAAACAAAGACTAGAAAAACAAATAAAAGTGAAAAGAAAAGAAAATAAAATAAAAGAAAATATATAATTTATACAATAACTTACCTCCCCGGCAACGGTGCCAAAAACTTGACACGGCCAAAAGATTGATGTCTTCTTCCAAGTGCAGGAGTGTCGAAGTAATAAATAACCCGGCAAGACCGGGATCGAACCACAAGGAGGTTAACTATATAAACTATAAATAAAGAAATAGATAATAACAGAAAAGGCGTTGAAGAGAGCTTTGAGATGTGATATTGATATAAGGATTTAAACAAATATAAAACAATTGTCAAGGTTAGAGGATCCACTAATGGTATTTCAAATAAATATAGTGTAAACTCTTTTTATTACTCAACTTCAAACCACACACAAATAAGGTTCCAATCGGATTATAAATTGTTCACATGATTACATTATTATCTTATTCGAATAATGCTAATACTTGTAAATGTTGTCAGATATTCATGATGTTAATTTATGTTAACAACAAATCAAGTTCCTTTCATAGCACAGGTGTTGGTTATACCATACAATTGGGCTATGAAAGTGCCAAGTATTTGTTGTACCAAGGGTTATACAACATAAATCTAGATTAAACATTTAACAAGCAAAGTATTAAGAGTGAATAAGATAACAAATACAAAACATGTTAGTATCAAACATTAAAGTCCATGTTAAGTTTATATTATACTTATTCTTACAGCATTAGTGTACCCGTTTCACCTTGACATGATAAACTTAGCTAAACATGATTAAAAAGAGAAACATAAACAAACTAGATAAGAACATAGTTATGATGAAAATCATAAACAAGATATTAATGAGAGCAAAACTTAAATATTACAAAAATATAAAGAAAGAGAGCAAGAACATGATCTTGATCTGAACAACCAAGATGCCTAAATGCATGACAAATGCCTCCTTTTATACGCTAAAATTCGGAACTATTGATTTGATGACTAATTGTTGGGTGGGTGGCCACATCTTGACTTGATGACAATCCTTATCTTCTTGTCTGAACGAAACGTCATTCCTAACGTCAGAATTTGAACAGATTGTCTTTATGTAAGTTCTAGGAAATTGTCTCAGCTTTCCAACAAAATAAGAATCGGTGCATTTGGACTTCTAGAACTCAAGATATGGGCGGAACACTGAACAGTGTCTGGGCTGCAGGACAGATTCCAACTTCTCTGTTGTTGCTACCATTTACACTCGAAAATGACACTTTTAAATCTTGGACTCCTCATTAAAGTTTTAGGCCTATGTCTTAGCTTCCCAATACATATAAACCAGACCTAAATCCAAGTTCTACAGCTCCAGTTATTATCCAATAACCGAATGGTGTTCCAGTTTGAACTGAACCAGCATCTCTTTTTTAAGCTTAGCCCAGCTTTGTCTTCTCAATTTCAGTAATTAAACTCATCAATCAATCCTTTGATTTATGTGATAGGCCTGTATTTAAGATGAACATTTACCTTGATAAAAATCCACCTTTAAGTACTAATCATTAGATGTAGTGGAGTTTACTAATTATGCCACGGTTTGGTGGGAGAGATTGGTGATAGAAAGGAGTAGAGAAAGACCAGTTAGTGATGCAAACCTTGTGATCACATGGTCACGCAACCCACACGCAAAGACACCAATTCCCGGAAAGCCAAGTAAATCAGGTTTGATAGGAGTGTGACACAAAGATAACTTGTACCTAGGCACCAACACTATTGGAAATGGAAAACCCCCACTCAACGAATATTGATTTGCGAACGAGAAGTATAAGGATGACGCCACGAAGACAGTTATTCTTCGATAAGTTGTTTTTCAGTTCTTTAGAGAACCAGGAAATTTAATTCTCTAATTACTGGGGTCCTAATCGCACGGCATATCAAATTTCGGGTCAATTGGATATTGTTTGCTTTGGTTTTCAATTTCGGGTCTAATCAGGTCTGATTCTTACCGTTTTTGCGTCAGTATATCAAACCTTATCGTAAATTGCTCAAACATTATATTCTGTCTATTTGGGTTGATATCGCACTATATATGAAGTTGTAGATCAATTGGGCATCATTTAAATTAGGTTCCAGATTCGGACTTGTCGTAAACGAGTCTGTTTTGCGTCGACTTTTGAGATTCACTTTCTTTCTGTTATTTTCATTTCTTGCAGTATATCTTCAACATATCCAACATATTTGGGTGTTGTTTCATCATTTTTTTCATATTTCATTTCTGTTTTTATTCGTGTCTTCAGTTTCGTTTATATTTCGGATAGATTCGCTTGCTACTCGCGAGACTATCATCGCAGTTTTGTTTTGTTTGTTTTCTGGTTTTTATTGCTTCTTGAGTCATATATACATTTGGATTGCGCTGCTAAGTTGATTCTATTTGGTGTTGGTTTGAGTTCCGCAAGAACAGTAAGAAGGTGAGACAAGAGGTGTGAGATTGTGAGGATCTTAAGAGTGTTTCAGCGAAACACGAGCAATGTGAGGATTTGTTTTATTATCATGTCAAATCAAAACAACACACCACCCCCTCACGATGTAGAACTTAAATTCCAAATGCAAGCCATGACAAAGATGATAGAAAGAATGAATTCCGTGATGGGGAACGTGTGTGACAGACTTGCCAAGGTGAGAAAACAGGGTAATGTGGCCGGAACATGTACCCAAGACGTGAGAAAAGTTGGGGCTGAACCGAAATCAAACAATGACAGTGGGGCCGAAAGGCTAAGGTGGGCTGATTATGAGGATTTTGAGGTGGACGGTGATGATATTGTTGATGGTGGTTTTAAGGATGAGACCATAGGCCAGCGGAAAGGTTTTCGGCAGCCTAGAAACCGAAGGGATTTCATGTATTTTGATGAGGTGTTATGGCAAAAGAAAAGGAGGATTTAAAAGGAGAGGTGGTATCAAATGGAGAGAAATAAAGAGATTAGTGTTCTAAAAAAAGAATCTAAGAGTCTATCCTATATTCTATGGGAGATGAAGCAAGAACTTGATGTGTTAGCAGCAACAGTCGATGCCCAGCAAGCTTCAGAAAGAGAGGAGAAAATACGCTACAATGATGATATACGAAATAGAATGGCTGCTACTTTCATCCAAAGTTGTTGGCGACGATTGTTGGCAAGAAAAGAACTCCAAAGGCTTCAAAAAGAGGCTAAGGAATTGTCCATTCAACTTGTTGGTGATTCAAGGACGAATCATCTTGAAGATAGAGGGAATGATACGATCCAGGCAAGGTCAAATTCAGATTTTGACGTAAAATGTGCAACTATCCAATTTTACGGTAACAATCATAATTCTCAATCTGACCGTTGGATCGAGCTGAAATTTTAGAGTTGTTTGATCATTTACAAATGATTACATAGGGTAATAAGAGTGTGGAAGAGTATCAGAAAGAATTAGAGGTGGTGGCTATGATTAGAGCTAATGTTAATGAAGATGAGGAAGTTACCATGTCTAGGTTTTTGAATGGCTTGAATCTACATAACTAATATTGTGGAGTTGCAATCTTATATTGAATTGAAAGAGTTAGTGCATTTGGCCATTAAGGTTGAAGGACAGTTGAAAAGGAAGGGTAGTATCTGGAGCTTATTCGGAGTCTTCTTTGGATTGGAAGTTGAATTATAAGAGAGAGGGTAGTGCGCCATCGAAGCCTTTGGTGACTTCTAAAGTTGCCAAACCTACCTCCATGAAGAAGCAAGTTTCGGCTAATGATCAAAAACTTAAAGGAGAAGTCCAATCGAAGTGTAATCATCATATAAAGTGTTTCAAGTGTCAGGGATTGGGACACTATGCATCAGAGTGTGCAAATTATCGAGTTATGATTCTAAGGGATGATGGAGTGATTTTGTCCACTAGTGAGGAGTCTGATTGTGATGACATGCCACCACTTGAGGATGCTAGTGATTTAGAGTATGTTGTTGGTGATAAAGTTTTGGTGATTATAAGGTCTCTCAGTGTTCAGACTAAGAAGGATGATGTGGAGCAACAAAAGTAAGAACATCTTCCATACTAGATGCCTAATCAACGATAAGGTATGTAGTATGATCATTGATAGTGGTAGTTGTTGTACTAATGTTGCTAGTGTTGCTTTGGTTAGAAAGTTGGGATTGAATACCATAAAGCATGAGAGGCCTTATCAGCTTCAATGGTTGAATGAATGTGATGTTGTTAGGATGAATAGACAAGTGATGATTTCTTTTTCAGTACTAATGTTGCTAGTGTTGCTTTGGTTAGAAAGTTGAGATTGAATACCATAAAGCATGAGAGGCCTTATCAGCTTCAATGGTTGAATGAATGTGGTGTTGTTAGGATGAATAGACAGGTGGTGATTTCTTTTTCAGTAGGCAAGTATAAGGATGAAGTGTTATGTGATGTTGTGCCAAGCTTGATGGGTTTAAGAACATGTATTCATTAGAAAAGGATGGTAGAATTTATATACTTGCACCACTAACACCAAAGCAAGTGTATGAAGATCAAATTCAGTTGAAGAAAAGCTATGAGGAGGAGCATTCAGATTCACCCAAAGTGGAAGAAAAAGCCGAACAACATGGCGAGAATGTGAGGAAGAGCGAAAATAAAGTGAGCCATGAGTTGGAAACAAAAGGGGACAAATTTTTGGCTCTTAGGAAATTAGGGGAGGGTCACGACCAAAAAGAAAAAAAAAAGGGAGGCCGAGAGTGGAGAGAAAATGACTGGAGAGAAGAAAGAAAAGGTGAGAAAACAAGAGAGTGGAGAGAAAATGACTGGAGAGAAGAAAGAAAAGGTGAGAAAACAAGAAAGACCTTAATTTCTTTGTAAAATCTAGTGATCTTAAACATGCTTATCTTTCTGAATTGCCAATAATTTTACTTGTGTATAAAAAGGTATACTTTAACTCTGATAATATGGATTCATGTGCTCCTAGTGTTGTTAAAGTTCTTTTACAGGAATTTAAAGATGTCTTTCCAGAAGAGATTCCTGGTGTCTTGTCGCAAATTAGTGGAATTGAACATCCAATGGACTTTATTCCAGGAGCATCTATACCAAATAGGCCAATATATAGGAGCAATCCCAAAGAGTCTAAGGAACTCCAATGGCAAGTGGAGGAGTTGATGTTGAAAGGATACATTCGTGAGAGCATGAGTCCTTGTGCAGTTCTCATGCTTCTTGTCCCAAAGAAAGACAAGACTTGGCAAATGTGTGTCAATTGGAGGACTATCAATAACATCACTATAAAGTATTAATATTCTATTCCCAGATTAGATGATATGTTGGATGAATTGTATGGTTCTAAAATGTTTTCGAAAATTGATTTAAAAAGTTGTTATCATCAAATTAGGATGAAAGAAGGGGATGAATGGAAAACTGCTTTTAAAACTAAATATGGTTTGTATGAGTGGTTGGTTATGCCTTTTGGATTTACTAATACACCTGGTACTTTTATGAGATTGATGAGTCATGTTTTGCGTGCTTTCATTGGTAAGTTTGTAGTTGTTTACTTTGATGATATTTTGATTTATAGTAAAGAGTTTGATGAGCATATGGATCATTTAAGACAAGTTCTTGATGTGCTTAGAAAAGAGTCCTTATGATACGGTTCAGCCTTGTGATACGACCCAAGTAAGGTTAGATTCGGATTTTGAAGTAAAAAGCGCAACAGTCCAGGTTTACAGCAACAGTTATGATTCTCAATCTGATTGTTGGATCGGGCTAAAAATTGTATGTGGACTCTCCAGACATGTTGTCCTACTATGGGTTAAAATTTGAGGTCAATCGGACATCGGGAAGGCACCACAATACTGTTCAATAGAGGCTGTACGAATTTTGTTATTTACTTCTATTTGACTTGTGGACTTCAAATAAGGGGCGTAGAGAGAGAAAAGAGAGAAAGAGAGAGAGTGTGGTGCTGTCGGAGCTACATCTACTCCGTCCATCGTTGGATTGTTCTCATTTCTGACTATGTTGTTCCTTCCAACCTTTTCTCAACATTGACCAAACAGATTTGTTATCCAATCAACGAGGTAAGAGATATTGATCTCGCAATATTTCTACTATTCTGCATTTTCAGTTCTGGAACTATGGAGAAGTGGTGAAGTTGCAGCATA
>Ga0307507_10010003_pt1 | contig 12426 bp, 13 predicted proteins | sample 7_EM_MG_FD_207223 | JGI IMG/M metagenome (GOLD analysis project Ga0307507, IMG submission 207223) | Populus trichocarpa ectomycorrhiza microbial communities from riparian zone in the Pacific Northwest, United States - 7_EM | ecosystem: Host-associated > Plants > Roots > Unclassified | place... | reverse complement strand
TGAGCATGGCGGTACCGCTCAACGCGAGCGTGGCCGCCAGGCCAAGGATGGACAGGATTTTTTTCATTTGGGTGGCTCTCCTCAAAGGGCGTCCGCGCCGGTCTCGCCGGTGCGGATGCGTATGGCTTGTTCGAGTTCAAAAACGAAAATCTTGCCGTCGCCGATCTTGCCCGTGTTGGCGGACTTCTCGATGGCCTCGATGGCCTGCTCGACGAGTTCGGCCTTGACTGCGGCCTCGATTTTCACCTTGGGCAGAAAATCGACGACGTACTCGGCGCCGCGATACAGTTCGGTATGCCCCTTTTGCCGGCCGAACCCCTTGACTTCGGTAACGGTAATCCCCTGCACGCCGATGGCGCTCAAGGCTTCGCGCACCTCGTCAAGCTTGAACGGCTTGATGATGGCTGTCACCAGTTTCATTTGAATGCTCCTTTTAGACGGAGATGAATGAATGTTCCCCGGGATAGGCTAGAGCAGCTTCTGTGCCAGTCCGCGGAGTGTATACACCGCGTTCTTTCACCCTCTTAAAGGGGGGTGGCGCGGCCTGATACGGACTTATTTGTTTTTGGGACCTGTCCGGACGACAACGATGCGCATCAAAACAGGGCAAAGCACCAATCCGGTGCGGACAATGGCTTTGTCAGAGTTTTGGGCAAGAAAAAAGCCGCCCGAGGGCGGCTTTTTTCAACAGGTCAACTTCGGCGAGACTATGTCTCGTCTTGAAAACCCGGTTTAGAACGTCTTGGACAGGCTGACAACGCCGGTCACAGTGCCGAGGTCTTTGGCCTGGTTGGTGCCATTGACGTTGCGCTCGCCGGAGTACCACTGCTTGTTGGCGTCGGTACCGACAACCGCGGCGCCGATGGTCCAGCCGCTGTCGAACGCGTAGGCGATGCCAACCTTGTAGTCGGTGTAGTTCAGAACGCCGTAGTGACGGACATCAACGTGACCAACGTGGCCGCTGAGGGTCCACTTCGGCACGATTTCGTAGCTGGCGTTGACTTCAATGTACTGGGTACCCTTGGAATCACCATTGTTGCCCAGGTTGGTGGTGCAATTGCCGCCGACGAAGCAATCCTTCGAGGTGCTGGCCAGTGCGGTGTTGCCGCGCAGACCGAAGTAGTTGGTGAACGCGTAGCTGTACTTGACGCTGATCCACTTCCAGCTACCGGAAATATAGCCTTCGAAGTTGTTGTAGCGAGCGGAGGTGCTGCCGGCGCCGGGGAAGAAGGCCTTGTCGTAGTAGTAGTACAGGCCGCCCAGGTCCAGACCCCAGTCGCCCCAGCTGTGACGCCAGCCGCCGTAGAAGTCCATTTCGGCGCCGTTGCCGCCCTGATACTGGACGCCGGAAACGTTCGAGTTCCAGTTGCCCAGATAGATGCCGGTCGCGGTATGGGTGAAGTCGATGCCGCCCTGCACGGTCGGGCCGTTCAGGGTTTGCGAAACACCGCGGAAACGGTAGTCGTTGGCGATGGTCAGGTTACCGGTCAGGGTGTAATCCGGGGTGGGGGCAGCAGCCGGGGCAGCGGTTTGCGCCTGGGCAGTTGACACCATCACAGGGGAGGCGAATACTGCGGCGACAGCAGCAGCGAGGGCCAGTTTACGCATGATGTTCCTTTCTAATTAAACAACGAACCGGACAAAGTAGTGCACGCTTCATACCACTTGCCCACGTTTCGAGCTAAAACAACTTTTATTGATATTTCACGCAGTGAATCTGCACCCAAACCGTGCACTATGTCGATTTTTCAGCACTTTTTTGGTGCTTATTTTCTGGTGCCCTACCAGCCTAAGAGCCGCTCTGGGAGCGGGTTTCAGGCCGGTCTTGCTAAGAACACGATCATACAGAGCCTCGCTATGAACACAAAATTTATTGAGGATTTAAACGCCCGCATCGTCACATTTTTGCAACAAACTCCGATTGGAGATGTGCAAAAAAACCTCAAAGCGATGCTTTCGTCCAGCTTCACCCAGCTTGATCTGGTGACGCGCGAGGAGTTTGACCTGCAAGCCGAAGTGCTCAAGCGCACGCGCGAAAACCTGCGTGCCCTAGAGACGCGCATTGCCGCACTCGAAGCGCAGCCGCGCTAGCGCGGCCCGCCCAGAGACAGGTGCAGCGCCGCAAAGTTGATAAAACATCGCCCGAATCGATCCGCCGCGTATTCGCGCCGGATTAAACATCTTTAATGTCCGTCGCGGTCCTTCGTTCCCGCGCCTTGGCCGGCATGCAGGCCCCGGAAGTCACGGTCGAGGTTCATCTGGCCGGCGGCCTGCCCTCCTTTACCATCGTCGGCCTGCCTGAAACCGAGGTCAAAGAGGCCAAGGACCGGGTGCGCGCCGCGATCCAGAACGCCAATTTCGATTTCCCGGCGCGGCGCATCACCGTCAACCTGGCACCGGCGGACTTGCCCAAGGAATCCGGCCGTTTCGACCTGCCGATCGCCCTGGGCGTGCTGGCGGCTTCGGGACAGATGCCGGCCGATCGCCTGGGAGAATACGAGTTCGCCGGCGAACTCTCGCTTACCGGCGCGCTGCGCCCGATCCGCGGCGCACTGGCGATGACGCTGAATGCGGGACGCGCAGGGCGCGCCTTCATTCTGCCGCGCGAAAGCGCCGCCGAGGCGGCATTGGCCGGCGCGGGCGAAATCCTGCCGGCCGATTCCTTGCTGCAAGTCTGCGCTCATCTGAGCGGACGCGAGCTCTTGCGGCCGCAGCAGGCCACGCCCTCGATCAGCCTGCCCGCCTATCCCGACCTGGCCGAAGTCAAGGGCCAGGCGCAGGCCAAACGCGCGCTGGAAATCGCCGCGGCCGGCCGGCACTCCCTGCTGATGGCGGGGCCGCCCGGCACCGGCAAATCGATGCTGGCGCAGCGCCTGCCGGGCCTGTTGCCGGCAATGCGCCATGAAGAAGCGATCGAATCGGCGGCGCTGCTATCGGTCGCCGGCATGTTCCGTCTGGAGCGGTTCGGCCAGCGCCCGGTGCGCAGCCCGCATCACACCGCCTCCGGCGTGGCATTGGTGGGTGGCGGCGGCAACCCCCGTCCCGGCGAAATTTCTCTGGCCCATCATGGCATTTTGTTCCTTGATGAACTGCCGGAGTTCGATCGCCGGGTGCTCGAAGTGCTGCGCGAGCCGCTGGAATCCGGGCGCATCACCATCTCGCGCGCCGCGCGCCAGGCCGATTTTCCGGCGCAGTTCCAGCTCGTCGCCGCGATGAATCCCTGCCCCTGCGGCTACCTCGGCCACCTCAACGGCAAGTGCCGCTGCACGCCGGACGCGGTGCTGCGCTATCGCGGCCGCATCTCCGGCCCGCTGCTCGACCGCATCGACTTGCGCATCGAGGTGCCGGCGGTCTCGGAACAGGAAATCACCGGGGCGGCCACCGGCGAGGCATCAAGCGCAGTGCGCGCGCGGGTCGAAGCCGCCAGCGCGCGCCAGACGCAACGCCAGGGCAAGCCGAACAGCCAGCTGGGTCCCGCCGAGATCGACGTCCACTGCCGCCCGGCCAGCGCCGCGCAAGCCCTGCTCAAGCAGGCGATCAACCGCCTTTCGCTGTCGGCGCGCGCCTATCACCGCATCCTCAAGGTGGCGCGCACCGTCGCCGACCTGGCCGCCAGCGAAACCATCGAAACAGCGCATGCTGCCGAAGCAGTGCAATACCGGCGCGGGCTGGAGGCCGCATGAAGCGCCGCCTGCGCATGCTTGCGCGACCCCTGCTCGGCGCATGCGCGGGCCTGAGCCTTGCCTGGGCCGGTCTTGGCGCGCCCGCATACGCAGCCGATACCGCCGCCGAAACCACGCCGCGCCCGCTCAAGGTCCTGATCATCAGCATGTTCGGCCCCGAGGCCGAACCGTGGATCGCGCCGCTGGCGCTGGATCAAAGTGTCGCCGTACCCGGCCTTTCACCCGACTACCCTGCCCTGCGCTGCAATCGCGACGATGTGTGCCTGCTCACCACCGGCATGGGCCACGCCAATGCCGCCGCCTCGACACTGGCGGTAACGCTGGACCCGCGCTTCGATCTGACGCGCACCTACTTTCTGGTCGCCGGGATTGCCGGCATCGACCCGGCGCGCGGCACCCTGGGTTCGGCAGCCTGGGCGCGCTGGCTGATCGACTCCGGCATCGCGCAGGAAATCGATGCGCGTGAAATGCCCAGGAGCTGGCCCAACGGCTACATCGGCGTGATGACCGGCCGCCCTGGCGTGAAGCCGAAATTCGACTACCGCACCGAGGCTTTCCGACTCGACGAATCCCTCCTGCAAAAAGCACTGGCGCTCGGCCGCGACGCGAAACTCGAGGACAGCGCAGGAGCCCGCGCCTACCGCGCGCACTATCCGCAGGCGCCGGCCCGGCGGCCGCCGGCGGTGATCCAGTGCGACACCCTGGGCGGCGACACCTGGTGGCACGGCAACAAGCTCGGCGCGCGCGCGCGCGCCTGGAGCAAGCTGCTCTCCGACGGCGCGGCCAACTACTGCACCACCCAGCAGGAAGACAACGCCACCTATAACGCGCTGGCGCGCGCCGCCGCCGCCGGCAGGGTGGACTTGCGCCGCCTCGCCGTACTGCGCACCGGCGCCAATTTCGACCGCCCCTACCCTGGCCAGAGCGCGCTGGCTTCGCTCACCGCCGACTCCGGCGGCTTCGTGCCGGCGACGCACAACCTGTACCAGGTCGGCGGCCCGCTGGTGCGCGACATCGTCGCGCACTGGGACCAGTGGCGCGACGCTGTGCCCGCCCCCTAGGGAACGCGGGCGATATCCAGTGCCGGACCGTCAATCACGCTGCCGGTGCCCGATTGAAAGCCCCAGCACGTCCACGAACTTCCGGATGAACGCGAGCAGATCTTCCGCGCCCGGCGACAGCGCATGGTGCTTGCGCGTGTAGACGGCAATCACCCGTGTGAGCGACGGACGATCCAAGGTCGGACCGCGCAAACCGAAATGGCGCGCCAGCGTGGCGATGTACCTGGGCGCGATCATGACGCCGAGACCCGCGTTCGCCAGACTGAAGCCAGTGAAGATATTGGTCACTTGCCGCGCTTCGAAGAACGACTTTAGACCGCGATCAAAGGCCGCGCCGGACTGCTCCTGCAGGCGCGGAACCAGCCAGGACGAAAAATCGAACGCGGGCACAATCAGCGGATGGCGCGTGAGCTCGTTCCAGCCCACCTTGCCCTGCCCCGCCAGCGGGTGCCCCTTGGGACAATAGGCGGCGAACGAACTGGTGAACAGCGGCGACACCACCACGTTTTCGTCGATGCCGGCGCCGCCCGGGCTGGCCGGCCCGACGACGAATTCAACTTCGCCGTTGCGTAGCGTCGCCAGCATCGAATGGATGGTGGTATCGACCAGGCGCACGTCCACGCTCGGGCGGCGTTTTTGATAGGCGGCGATGGCGGGCGCGAGCAGCGCGCAGGCGATGATCTCGGTACCGCTGATGCGCACCAGGCCACGCTGCACCGAAGCCACCTCCGAGGCGCCGCGAATCACCGAGTCCAGCCCATCGACGGCCGACCTGGCCATCGGCAGGAACTGCCGCCCCGCCTGCGAAATTGTCACCCGCCGCGTGGTCCGGTCGAACAGGCGAAAGCCGATTTCAGCCTCCAGGCCCTTGACCAGCAAACTGAGCGCCGACTGGGTGACGTTGAGCCGCGCCGATGCGTCGGTGAAGCTGCCGGTTTCAGCCACCGCGAGGAAGGCGCGCAACTGCTTAAGCGAAATGTTGGCTGCCACGATTATTAAGGAGAAAAACTCATGAGTTAATTTAAATTATTCGATTGTGCAACAAATCGCCCTGCGTTGTAATCCCTCTCATCAAGCGGCGCGCCTCGCGATGTCCCGGTCGTTTTATCCCTGCCCTTTTTCCGGGCAGCGGGGCTGATTCATCAAACAGCGAACAAAGGAGACACATCACATGATTTCGCAATCCGACAATCCGATCACCGCCCGGCCGCAACCGGCCGGCTATCTGCGCATTGCCACCGAGGAGGCGTGGGCCCCCGCGGAGATGCTGAAGATCTGGAAGGAGATTCTCGCGGGGCCCGATCCGGACCCCGGTTTTGTCAGCCTGATCGGCTTCTACATGAGCAGCCAGAGCGCGCGCCCGCGACACATCATGAGCTGCCTGACCGACCTGGGCGCGCAGCGCCTGGCGCACATGGACGAGGCCGGCATCGACCGCCAGATCATCGCGCTAACCTCGCCGGGCGTGCAGGTGATGGCCGCCGCGTCGGCCACCGCGTTCGCCAAGACCTGCAACGACGAGCTGGCGGACGCCGTGCGCGCGCATCCGACGCGATTCTCCGGCATGGTCGCCATCGCCCCGCACGCACCGGCGCAGGCCGCCCAGGAGATCGAGCGCGGCGTCCGGCGCCTGGGTCTGACCGGCGTGATCGTGAACTCGCACACCGATGGCGAATACCTGTCGGACCAGAAATTCTGGGACATTTTCGCCGCCGCCGAGGCCAACGACACGCCGATCTACCTGCATCCCAACACGCCGCCGCGCAACATGATCGGCCCCTTCCTCGAATGCGGCCTGGACGGCGCGATTTACGGCTTCGGCGTCGAGACCGGCCTGCACGCGCTCCGGCTGATCACCGCCGGCGTGTTCGACCGCTTCCCCAAGCTGCAGGTGATTGTCGGCCACATGGGAGAGGCGCTGCCGTTCTGGGCCTACCGTCTCGACTACATGCATGCCGCCACCGTGCGCTCGCAACGCTACGCCAGCATGCAGCCGCTGCAACGCAAGCCGAGCGAATACCTGCGCGACAACTTCTACATCACCAACAGCGGCGTGGCCTGGGAGCCGGCGATCCGCTTCACCCAGCAGACGCTGGGCGTGGACCGCGTGATGTACGCCATGGACTATCCCTACCAGCACGCCGTCGACGAAGTGATCGCGCTCGATGCCATGGCCATGAGCCCGGCGGACAAGAAGAAGTTCTTCCAGACCAACGCCGAGGAAGCGTTCCGCCTGCAGCCCCAGTAACGTGGCTCAGGCGAGCCTCGGTTCGCCTGAGCCACGCCCTCCGCGCACCAACCACCCGCCTTGCCGCACGGCAGCGGGCAAAGCGAATCCTCCATGCAAGACATTTTCCGGCTTTGCAGCTACGCGTCGGGTGACGGGCCGACCACCGCCGGCCTGCTCATTGACGATGCGGTCTACCCGATCGCGGAGATGCCAGCCCGCGGGCACGCCGCCGGCGCGCATCCGGCCGTGGCCGATTTGCTCGCCGTTTGGGACGAAGCCTTGCCCCGCCTGCGCGCTTACGCCGAACAAAAACGCGCTCACCCGGCCGGCGGCATGCCGCTTGCCGGTGCCCGTCTGCTCGCTCCGATTCTCTATCCCGGCACGGTCTACTGCGCGGGCGCCAATTACGCGGATCACATCGCCGAGATGGCGCGCGTCAGCGGCGAGCCGGCCGCCGCCGATCCGCGCGCGGCGCTTGGCGCGCCATGGCATTTCGTGCGTCCCTCGCGCGGCTGCGTCGTCGGTTCCGGCGCATGGGTAGTCCGGCCGCCGGGCAGCGCCAAGCTGGATTGGGAAGTCGAGCTGGCCGCCGTCATCGGTGCGCCCGCGCGTGGCGTCGAAGCCGAAGTCGCCCTCGGTCACGTGGCGGGCTATGTGGTCGCCATCGATTTCTCGGCACGCGACCTGTCGCGCCGCACGCACATTGCCAAGGGCTCGCCGTTCTATTTCGACTGGCTGGCCCATAAGGGCTTCGAAGGCGCGTGCCCGATGGGGCCGTGGCTGACGCCGGCATCGGCGGTGACCGATCCGCAGTGCCTGGCGATCCGTCTCGACGTCAACGGCCAAACCATGCAGGACTCCCGCACCTCCGAAATGATTTTCTCGGTGGCCGAGCAGATCGCGCACATCTCGCGCTACGTGACACTGCATCCGGGCGACGTGGTGCTGACCGGCACGCCCGCCGGCGTCGGCGCGGCGCACGGCCGCTTCCTGCAGCCGGGCGACCAGGTCAGCGCGAGCATCGAAGGGCTGGGACAGCTGAGCGTGACGATCGAATGAGCAAATCCATTGGAGATTGATGATGAGCAAAATTCGTGAAATGGTGCAGGATGCCTTCGCCGACCCCAAGACGGAGCACTCCGTGGTCAAGCCCTACGCATTGACCCACGGCACGCTCGAGTGCTATAGCTTGAAGAATTCCAGGCGCTTTTACGAGAAATTCCTCGGTCTCGAATGCGTGCAGCATGGTCCGCGTACCATCGGCGTGCGCAGCGGCTTCAAGTTCCACATCATCGCCGTCCAGGTGGGCAATGAACTTAAACCCGTGGGGTACCTGAACCATTGGGGGCTGGACGTCGCGACGCGCGCGGAGGTCGACGCGGCACGCGCCGCCGCGTTGCGTTTGCAGGACGAGTTCGGCATCCGCACGGTGACCGAGGCGGTGGAGCAGCACGGCGTGTATTCGTTTTATATCGAGGATCTCGACCACAACTGGTGGGAGATCCAGCACTACGCAGCGGGCTACCAGCACACCGACATGTTCGAGTTCGGCGACGTTTTCGATTCGTCGAAAGGCGATTGATGGGGACTTCGCGATGTTCACCATAACGCTCGAGCCATCGGGAAATTGCTTCCAGGCGGACAACGGCCAGGCGCTGTTGGCCGCCGGCATATTGCAAGGCATTGCGCTGCCTTACAGCTGCAAGACCGGCATCTGCCGCACCTGCAAGGGCAAAGTGCTGAAGGGCCGCGTGAACCCGGGTGAAGTAGCCGAGAAATATCTTACGCCCGCCGAACGCGATCAGGGCTTTGCCCTGCTATGCCGTGCGCTGGCGCTGAGTGATTGCACCATCGAGGTGAACGAAGCGCCGCGCTCGTTCGCGCCCAAGCTGTTCCCGGCGCGAGTAGCCGCGGTCGACAAGCTTGGCGCCGACGTAGCGGTGATTTCCCTGCGGCTGCCGATGAACAAGAAGCTGATGCTTCTGCCGGGGCAGTATATCGAGATCCTTCTATCGGACGGTCAACGCCGCAGCTACTCGGTGGCCAGCCTGGCCGGACCCGAGGGCGCCGCGGAAATCGAGCTGCACGTTCGCCGCGTGCCGGGGGGTGCTTTTACCGCCCACGTATTCGATACGCTCAAAGTGGGTGAAATAATTCGATTTGAGGGTCCGCTGGGTAGTTTCTTTCTGCGCGATAGCTCACGGCCGATCCTGATGCTCGCCAGCGGTACCGGCTTCGGGCCGATCAAGGCCATGCTGGAGTCGCTATTGCAAAGCCGCTCTGCATCGGTCGCAGCCCCGGTCCGGCCGGTGCACCTGTATTGGGGCGGTCGCAGACGGACCGACCTCTATATGGCGGAGCGAGCCCGGAGTTGGGCCGACACATACACAGACCTCCACTTCGTCCCTGTCCTGTCGGAGTCAGACACTGCCGATGGTTGGCAGGGCCGAACCGGCCTGGTACACGAAGCCGCGATGGAGGACTTCGCTGATCTGGGCGGCTACGAGGTCTATGCTTGCGGCGCTCCTGCCATGGTCGAAGCCGCCAGGCGCGATTTTGTCGCGCGGCGCGCGCTGCCCGAGTCGCAGTTTTTCGCTGACAGTTTCTTCACCATGGCGGATCGGCGCCCCTAGAAGCCCGACCGCATTCCCCAGGAGACAAAAAGTGAATAAACGAAATATATTGAGGTGCCTCGCCGCGGCGCTGATGATGGCCTGCGCGCCGGCGCAGGCGCAAGACGGCCGCCCGATCACCATCGTCGTGCCCTATCCGCCTGGCGGCACCGCCGACCTGCTGCCCCGCCTGCTGGGTCCGAAGGTGGAGGCGCTTCTCGGCGGCCCGGTCGTCATCCTCAACAAGCCCGGCGCCGCGGGCAACCTGGGCGCGGATTTCGTCGCCCAGTCGCCGGCCGACGGCAAGACCTTGCTGGTGGTGCCGCCACACTTTTTCGTCGCCGACATACTCTACAAGATCAAGTTCGTGCCGCGCGACTTCGTGCCGATCAGCATTGTCGCCACTTACCCGAATGTGTTGCTGGTCGGCGCGAAGTACGACGCGCTGGACCTCAAGGGCTTCCTCGCCACCGCGAAGGCAGCGCCGGTGCCTCTGTCGGCTGGATCGCCCGGCACGGGTACGAGCCAGCACCTGAGCGCCGAGATGCTGCGGCTGATGGGCGGCTTCAACTACACGCACGTGCCTTACAAGGGCTCCGGCCCGGTGCTTGTCGACCTCATTGGCGGCCAACTCGACTTCGCGTTCGACAATCTGGTCGCCGCCCTGCCGATGATCAACTCGGGACGCCTGAAGCTAGTTGGGGTGGGGTCGGCCAAGCGCAATAAGCGCTTCCCCGCGGTGCCGGCGATCCAGGAGGTGGTGCCTGGTTTCGAATCGGTCACCTGGATGGGCATGGTCGCGCCGTCCGGCACCTCGCGCGCCATCGCCAACCGTCTGAGCAACGCCTTCGCCCAGGCCGCGCGGACCCCCGAGATCGCGCATCAGATCGAGGACATGCAGGCCGAGGTCGTCGGCGGTTCGTCCGCCGCGATGGCTGAAACGGTCCACCATGACGTCGCCCGCTGGACCAAGGTGATTCGCGCCGCCAACGTGGTGGTGGATTGACAGCGGTCGGCCGCTTCTCTCGCGGGCATCGGCTCGCTGGCGCGTGAATGCCGCACGTGGAGCGCGGAAGGGCTTGACGGGCGAACGCTCTTTGAACTCTCGGCCCATCCGCGACAGAAACCCGGGGAACGCGGGCGCGGCTACTTCAGCGACTCGATCAGGTCGATATATTCCTGCATCGCCTCTTCGCCGCTCTTGCCCTTGAGCGCGGCCCAGGCATCGAATTTCATCCTCCCGGCCATGTCGGTGAAACCCGGACGCGCGCCGGTGTTGTCGCCCGCGGTGGCCTGTTTGTAAAGACCGTAGAGTTCCAGCAGGATCTTGTTCTCGGGACGCTCGGGCAACTGGGTCGAATCGGCCACGGCCTTTTCGAATTGCGCCTTCAGTTCGGACATGTCGGCTCCTCGTCGTAGGGGGTTGCGCGCATCATACCGTCGATGTCCCGGCCGCGGTCGCCGGCGGGCGGCATAATGACGGCCCTGGCCCGCGCCGTGATTACCCCGAACTTGCATTGAACCCTTCTTCCGCTTCCGCCGGCACCCTGCCCGCCTACGGCGCGCTCGCCGCCACGCTAGTCCTATGGGCAATCTCGTTTCCCGCCACCAAGGTGGCGATGCAGGCCTTCGGCGCGGGTGAGCTGGCGCTATTGCGTTTCGCCATTTCCAGCGTCGCGCTACTGGCCTACGTGCGCGCCAAGGAGCTGCCGCTACCCGAGCTTGCCGACATGCCGCGGCTGGCCGTCACCGGCCTGCTGGGGGTGACGGTTTATCAGATCGGTTTCAACTTCGGCCTGCTGCGCATCTCTTCCGGCGCCGCCGCGGTGTTGATCGATACCATTCCGCTGTGGGCGGCGCTGCTGTCATCGCTGCTGTTGCGTGAGCGCATGCGCGCGGCGGGCTGGGCCGGGCTGTTGATCGGCTTTGCCGGCGCCGCCCTGATCGCCCTGGGAGAAAGCGGCGACGCGCGCCACGGCTTTGAGGCCGGCGGCGGCACCGCGCTGCTGCTGATGGCGGCGATTGCCTTCGCCGCCGCCGCGGTGGTGCAAAAGCCGCTGCTGCCGAAGTACGGCGCGCCACTGGTGACGGCATGGAGTTTCATTTTCGGCACCCTCGGCCTGGCGTGGGCCCTGCCGGGCCTGCTGCCGCAGGTGGAGCGCGCGCCGCGCAGCGCCATGTTGGCGGTGGTGTTCCTGGCGCTGTTTCCCGGCGCGCTGGCCTACCTGTTGTGGAATCAGGCGCTGGCCCGCTTGCCGGTGGCGCTCGCCGCCAGCAGTCTTTACCTGGTGCCGCCACTGACCTTCGCCCTCGCCTGGGCCTGGCTGGGCGAGACGCCCGGTGCGGCTTCATGGGCCGGGGCCGGGCTGGCCCTGGCAGGCGTGGCATTGGTGCAGTTCAAGGGACGGCGATGAACAAAAGCAGTGAAGTGAACAGCGCCCTGCTATTCGTTTACGGCACCCTGCGCACGGGCGGCAGCAACGACATCGCGCGCATTGCCCCGGAGGCACGCCATTTCGCCGGAGCGCGGGTGCGCGGCCTGCTCTACGACCTCGGCGCCTACCCGGCGCTGCTGCTCGACCCCGGCGCCGGCTGGGTGGCGGGCGAGCTCTACACGGTGCCGGCGCATGCCTGGCCTGCCCTGGACGCCCTGGAGGAACCGGTGACCCCCGAGCGTCCCGACGGCGAATACTTCAAACTCGAAGCCGAGGTTGAATTGGCGGACGGCAGCCACCGGCTGGTATGGATTTATGTCGCCAACCCCGCGGTGCTGAAACTGGACCGCCTGATTGCCGGCGGCGACTGGATGGCGCACGCGGCGGCAGGCCGGGACCGCGCCT
>Ga0307507_10010002_pt1 | contig 12427 bp, 3 predicted proteins | sample 7_EM_MG_FD_207223 | JGI IMG/M metagenome (GOLD analysis project Ga0307507, IMG submission 207223) | Populus trichocarpa ectomycorrhiza microbial communities from riparian zone in the Pacific Northwest, United States - 7_EM | ecosystem: Host-associated > Plants > Roots > Unclassified | place... | reverse complement strand
GTTAACTAAATAGGTCCTATTTTAAGATTAATAATGCCTCCTCTATAGGCTATCTAATCTCCTAAAATTATTATAAGTGGATATAGGTGTTCCTTTTGTCTATATAGTAACCCTATTCTTTCTACTATCTTTGGTAATATGTGGTTCCTAGTTGCTCTACTATCTACTAATGCTTTAAACTGCTGATCTTGCTATTTAGCTTATAAATTTAGGTATTATCCTTAAATTTCTTTAAGGGTTTAAGGCTTTAATACTAGTTCCCTCTAGTTCTATACGCCTCCCCTTTTCCTAACTGTTGGCTGCTAGATCCTGCCTATACTTAGTCCTACTTAGGCTAATACTTAGTTTGTTTCTTTTCCTCTATATGCTATAGACAAGTGTTCTCTAGGCACTCCTACTACTGTTATCCATCTAGGTATTTTTCTGTAAGAAATCTTCCTAGTTAAAGTATTAAGTCTCCTTAACCTTGTACTTCTACTAGGTGCTAACTATGTATATACTTAGCATTCCTAAACCGCTTTTCCTCTGGTGCCTAATATATCCTTACTAGGTACTTCCGGTTCTTATCTTTCGGTGCTCTATATATATTATATATATTATCCATATAAGCTATCCACAATAGTATATAATGCGCTATATATTTTAGGTTAACTCTTGGTTTATTTTTATTCTTAAGTTTAAATCTATACCTAGTTGACCTAACCACTGGTATCTCTACTGCGGGTACTAAGATTTATTGCTTACTTCTCTAGTCCCTAGATCCTTCTTCTAGGTTCCTTAACATTATAATTAACGCTCCTTTAATGTGACTTATGCGTTTTTTAGTAATAGGTTGGTTTTAGACAACTTTTTTATTTAGCTATATATAAAAGTCTTCCTATTTATTATTATATTGTTGCCTATACCACTTTCTATACAACTGGTTTAGTGTGTATGGTTTATCTGTTAGAAAGTACCTTATTATCGCTGTATTATAACACCCTTTAGTATATCTTTCTTTAAACCTAGTTAGAATATCTAGATCCTTTTCTTATTCTAGTTTATCTAATTACTTTGCCCTAGGTATTTCTATACTTGGCCTATTAGTAACTCTTTATATAGGTGCTCTGTCCTTTATACAACCTAGTATAGCTAACCTTTTATCTAGCTTTTACTTTTACTATATAATGATTCTTGTTCTAAACTTATCTATAGTTTCTTATTTTCTGCGTCTTGCAGCTAGATCTTTATAGTTATCTTACTTTTTAATCCTAGTATTAACTATTTAATCTTTAGACTAAATACTGCATTTACCTAGAATTGCTAACGTTCTTATTTATTCCCTAAACTTGTAGTTTTTAAACTTACGTCCTATACTTATTTGTTTGTTACTAAACTGAGTTACTACCCTTTCCCATCGGTTTTCGTCCGTTGTGGGTCCTTAGGTATGTCTTATCTTACTTTAAGAATCTTAAGCTTCTTTTATCTCTTCTTAAGAATCTTAAGCCTGTGGCCTTTTACCTTTATTAAGTAATAAGCTAGCACTAGTAGTTATTTACTTACTTAGTTTCTTCTAAATATTGCTTCTATTATCTTATAAAGCGATGGAAATTGTATCTAATAGTATTATAATACCCATTACTAAACCTTATTCCATAATAGTCTTAGTCTCTACTTCTATTTTAACTTCTCTAAGGTTTGCATGCTCCTAGTAAGCTACCTTTATTACTTTATTATTGGTAAATGCTTCGCCTTTATTAAATTTATTGTCTTTAATGTCCGATCTATAAGCTAGTTTGTTGGTTCCTTTAAACTTAAATAATAATGGCTCCTATAGCCAATAGCTTGCGCCATACTTAGCGTCCTTATAAATTTGGTATACGTTATTATAACAATACACAAAACTATTAATTAAACATTCTTTTGTTCCTTACAGTGCACTATTATCCCTCTATATGTACGTGCCGTCTGCTAGTCCGGTTCCCTTTACTATATAGTTACTCTAACCATCTTTATAGTCTCTAGCGAAATAACCTTATTTTCTATAATTTATGCAAGCCCTATCTTTAAACCATTTTTCTTGCTATAGAGTCCGCCTAAACATCTTTTACTGCTAAGATTCTTAGTTTGGCCTCTACTTTTAGGTCCTTTAATTACTTAATCCTTAACCTCTAGGTTTCTATAGTTTTTTTTCCCACCTTTAGGTTTCTTTAGTACTACTTAGGTCTATTAGCTCTGCGCCATTCTATAGTTTCTAACTCTATGTCTATTGTTGCGTACTCTGCGCCTTATATAACTATGGAACTTTATCTTGCCCTCTCTTAGCTTGTTCCCTTTAATAGATTCTATTATTAATCTTTATTAACTAATCTATTAACTCTCTTAGAGTATCTGTATTTTTTATTAGGATAATTACGTCCTAGACTTTAGCCTTAAGTCCCTGTTTATACTGTGCTATAAGCGCCCTATTATTCCACTTAACCTATATAGCTAGTGTTTAAAACTGTGTTATATACTTAATTGCTAAAGTACGTTATACTAAGTTCTGAAGCTTTTATTCTGCTATAGTTATAGCCTCTAGGTCTCCAAATATCTATATTAGTTATTCCGCGAACCCATTCTAACTAGTAAATATATACCATATATCCTAGTTAGTAGTTGTTATGCCATTAGCCTATATTTCTATAAGATATAGCTTAAACCACTTAAGTGCCCTCCCTGTCAGAAATAATCCTGCATAGGCTACTTAATCTAATAATATTGCTAACTTTGCTCCTTTCTATATTACCTTAAAGTGCATCTATATAAGAAATCCTTTGAGCCTTAACTTCTCTCCTAAAAATCGTTTAATTAAAGGTAGCTTAATCTTTACTACTCCAATTCTATTAATACGTTCTTTAAGTATCCTATTATTGTCTTGTAAGTAATTAACCATTTCCTATAACTGACTTTACGTAACCACTTAAGAATCCCTATTATCTATACTGGTATCACCTGGCCCTAAGGTTATAGCTATTGCCAACGCCGTTATAACTAGTGCTTTGGGTGGCATATTATTTAACTTTATTTAATACCGTAACTTTAGTAGTAAATGTATAACAGAACCTTATAGTAGAAACTATAGTAGGTTCTATTATTGGGCTAGGTATATAGGTAAGAACAAAATAACAATATAATAATAACTGGTGGAGTAGTTGCCTAATAGATTAACTCCAATTGTATTCTAAGATTTACTATAAGGAGAGAACTATCTATAGTAGGGACTAAGGTCCTTTAAATACACAACTATACTCCTAAGAAATCCTCTCTTATACATGAGGTACGTGTTATCTGTATTAAATATAACATTCCTCTTATTTAACGCAGTTAACGCGTTCAACACTATATAACCTTGGTTACTATTCCTTGTCATATAGTTCCACCAGATCTATCCTAGACCGTGCCTGTATTAACCAACTAGCTTCCACCGTCTCTTCCCTAAGTAGTTATAATATCGTACTTAAAGCGTCCGTAACAGTCTTCTTTTATGTTAATAATATTATCTTCTGCTACTAAAAGACAGATAAAAAGAAAGCTTAAGAAGCAATTAAGGAGCTATATAAGGAATACTAGATAAGTATCCTTAGCAAGCTAAAATGGTTCCTAGAAATTTATATGCTATGCAATTATAGCTAAAGGCTCCTATAGCTATCCTAGGAAGCCTATATTAAGAAGATAGCTAATTAGTATAAGATAGATCTTATAGGGCGTTTTCTAAACACTCCTATAGCAGAATCTGAACTCCTCCCTACTAATTACTAATCGATCCGTCTAACGCTTCCGTCCCCTAATATAGACCTATTAGTCCGTCCTATATCCTTACTAAGAGAAGTAGCTTCTACAATGCTATATTAGAGAAAAATAGGTTTAATACTTTATATAGCCACTATAATGCGTCTAGATATTGCTTTTGCAGTATTACGGCTAGTAAGGTTTAATTAGAACCTAAGCCAAGAGCACTATTAAGCGGCAGATAGAGTAATCTAGTACCTATATAGCACGAGGAGCAGAGCAATCTACTATAGAGGAGACAAGGAAGGAACAAACGGTAGAGAGAAAGATAAAGGAATACGCAACAAAGGACAAGACAATGGAAGAGACGGTAGAGGTAAAGCGCAATCATTTATCTATACCAGCGATGCATTATTCGCGGACAACTCCGTCGATAGAAAGAGCTTATAAGGATATATTATAAAGCTATTTAGGGGGCCAATCGCCTGGAGAGCAAACAGGTAGGGTGTTATGGGACTCCTCCGTAACACCTTACACACGTCCACCTGTTTCCACCTACGCAGCAAGAAGAGACTGACCACGAGACGGCAATCTGACGGTAATCTACGGCAATCTGACGGCAATCTGCTGTATTCTGCCATATTCTGCCAAGTCCACCAAATCCTGCCAAGTTCTGCTAGGACCGCTACTTAAATCCTATTCTGCTCTGTGTACATATCGACCAAGCAACCAAACTAGCGATATATACCCTTTCTTCCCATTTCCTTACCTTCTCTCTTTACGCAACGTCTTAACTTTATTACACAGTTTATATACATAGCTTAATAATATCTACTTCGCTATATATTATTACTACTTATACTTACTCTGTGACACTATATTACGTTAAAACCTACACTCCGCCCTACCCTATTTAAAATATAGAACGACCTTAAAGCCCCTATAACGGCCGCCAACATTATATCCGCACTCCGGGAATAATTGGCAGATATATAAAAGTCCTTTATAGACGCCCTCGCATAAAACCAAGCTGCTATAGCTTAATAGCAAGCCAAATAAGAAGTATGGTACTAGAAAACAATTAAGGCCCTCTAAAAAGAAATCCATACCCTTAAGATGTCCACGCTAAGCCCTTAAGACTAGTTGCTATTATTAGAAGCCAATACGCGGAACGCGAGCCCTAAACTAATAATAGTTATCCCACTAGTAGAACTAACTACTGTACTATAACAATCTAAACGATTACTAGACCCTCTAATATTTACTAATAAACAATAAGAACTCCAATTATTCCTAAGCCAGCTTAAAAATAAGCTAACTGGTAACGCTAACTGCTACCTAACTAAAGCTAACCAACTCTGTTATGCCCTAAGTTAACTAGGAGGAGATACAGCTGACCTTATTAAACCTCTTTAACCGAACTTAGTACTAAGCCTAATTGTACTTCTTAAAGCTATGTATAGTAACCTAAACCGCCAAGCTACTGCTTAGAGAAAGATAAACTATATAACTTAAGGAATAAAAAGCTTTCTAGTATACTTTTCCGAATTCAACCGTTACGTAAAAGAAATAGGCTGGAACGACTCCGTACTAATTAATAGCCTTATTAAATCCCTAAGTCCTAAACTAAAAACCTCCCTAATAGGTGTAGACCTACTAGGAGCCCTTAACGCCTACGCAAACGTTATTAATAAACGGTATAATGATATACTACGTCTAATACCAAAGTCCGCTTTTTAATATAATATAACAACCCTGTAAATGTTTACTAAGCTATTGTTTTAGCCTAAGCACCCCAACGCTATGGATATCGACACTGGAACCCTAGGATACGCCCTACTAGGGTCCTCTAAATAAGAACGACGCACTAAGCTAGGCCTCTATTTTAAGTGTAGAAGTAGCTCCCACCTTTCTAACTACTACTCTGTCCCCCTACCCTAACGCGAATTACGAACGGCTAATACTAGCAGCTGTTTACCGTATTAATCCTCTAGTTACCGTCTCTAATCTCTACCTAGTTCTAGCCCCGTATCTAGTAAGCACTACTTATAAGGACGAAGCTATAACTAATATACTATAAGAACTCCACCCCAATCGCCTCTAAAAGGAAGGTTTTGGAGCTAAGTCGCTCTCTAGGACGGCGCTGCCTTAGGATCTCATTAAATGCTTTAGATATTATGAACTCTAACTCTTAGGATCGCAGTATAACCGTTAACTATTGTCTTTGGTAGAATAATTAATAGGTTAATGCTCAAGTCCTAATTAATACAGGAGCTAGTGGTATAGGATTTATTAACAAGATCTTTATATAAGATAATGGTTTTACTCTAACCCCCCTTAACCGGCATATTAACGTATTTAGATTTAATGGCAAACGCACTATCTTAGGCTGTATTACCTATGTAGTATTCCTAAGACTCTAATATCTAAACCATAAAGAACTAATTAGGCTTTTCATTACCACCCTAGGTTACTTAGTAATCCTTAAACAACCCTAGATAAAGCTATATAAGGTAACTATTAATTAGGACAACCTTAAGCTTCTATTTACCGCCTCCCGTTATAAGCAGAAGTGTTTTATAACCCGCTGCTTAGACCCCAAACCGAAATCTAGAAAATCCACCAAGATTTACTAGTTTAAGATTTCTACCGACGTCTACTAAGAACCCAGAAATAATATATAACTACACAAACTAACTTTAACTGCTACACCCTAAACCAAGCAGAAGCTTAAGCTTAATATATAAAAGTACTAAAAGAACTGGTACTCTACCATAAAAAGGATACTTAAAGAACCCAAACCTAAATCTAATACTAACTTTATACCTAATACTGAACTTGAACCTAAATAAGAAACTATATAAGAAACTAAGGACGATCTAAGTTCGCTTAACACCTTAGATATTTATATAATTGGAGCTACCCTATTAGCATAACTTGCCAAGAAACCTAAACATACGATCTTCGCTGTTATAATGGCTGATATTAAAAAGGCCTTAGTACTAAAAAAACACACTAACCCTACTACAAAAGTACTAGTATGCCACTATAACAACCTAGAAGTATTTTCACGAAAGGAAGCCGATAAACTAGCAGAACACCAACCATATGACCATAAGATCGTACTCGAAGAAGGAAAATAGCTAGGATTTGGACCCTTGTACGGAATGTCCCAAAATAAACTCTAAGTGCTATGGAAGTACTTGGACGAACACCTAAGTAAAGGATTTATTAGAGCAAGCTCTTTGCCTATAGCTATATCTGTAATCTTCGTTAAGAAACCTGGCGGTAGTTTATACTTCTATATGGACTACTAAGCTCTTAATGCTATTACTATTAAGAATTGGTACCCACTCCTATTAATTTAAGAGATACTGAACCGATTAAGTAAGGCTCGCTACTATATAAAACTTGACCTTATCTATGTATTTAACCGCCTCCGTATTATAAAAGGAGATAAATAGCTCACCGCATTCCGTACTAGATATAGACTGTTTAAATACTTAGTGACGCCGTTTAGCCTCGCAAATGCCCTAAGTTTATTCTAATACTTTATAAATAATACCTTATGACCTTACCTGGACGTTTTCTGTACTGCTTATATTAACGATATTCTGGTATATAGCAATAACCTAGCTAAATATAAGAAATACGTTAACCTTGTCCTAGAAGCCCTACGTAGAGCTAGACTATAATTAGATGTAGATAAATACAAGTTCTATAAAATAGAAGTTCTATACCTTGGACTTATTATCTCTATAGACGGCATATAAATGGACCTAAAGAAGATTGAAGCAATTGTAAACTGGTAAGAACCCAAGAACATTAAGGACGTAAGAGCCTTTATAGGATTTGCTAATTTCTATTAACGGTTTATTAATAACTTCTCCGCTCTGGTTTTACCTCTTATGGCTCTAATATAAAAGGATAAAGCCTTTATCTTTAATAAGGAATACAAGAAGGCCTTTGCCTATTTAAAAGTTATATTTACTACCGCACCCGTACTCTAACACTTTGACCTAAACTGAAAGAGTGTTGTAGAAGCTAATTTATCTAACTACGTCACTAGAGGTATTCTGTCTTAGTATAATAAGGAAGGAGTACTATATCTAGTAGTATACTTCTTAAAATAATTAAGTCTAGCCGAATGTAACTACGAGATCTATAATAAGGAATTATTAGCTATTATTAGATGTTTTAAATAATAGCAACCCAAATTAGAAGGCGCTGGATTTCTAATTAAGGTTCTTAGCAACTATAAGAATCTACAGTACTTTACAACTATAAAATAGCTAAGTTATTGTTAAGCCCACTGGTTAGAATATCTGTCTTATTTCCAATTCTCAATTACGTACCGCCTAGGTATTTAAGGTTAAAAACCTAATACCCTAACTTGACGTTCACAAGATATAACAGCATAGGAAGAAGCGCGCGCCTATTATAATTAAACGCTGCTTTGCCCCGAATTATTTAATCCCCTAGCTAAAGACCTTATAGTACACGTCCTTGAAATAACTGATTAATTAATTAAGTAGATTATAGTTAATAAATACCTAAATGACGAGTTTATCTAAGAGACACTTAAGTTAATTTAAAATGGCGTTAGACGCTCTAAAAAGATCTCTCTAAGTAAATATAAAGCTTATAGAGACTGCTTATACTACTAGAACCGCCTAGTTATACCTAACTATAACGAACTTAAGCTTAAGCTCCTTAAACACGTATATAATCTACCAGTAGCCGGCTACCTAGGCTAAGGAAAAACCCTAGAGCTACTCTAATAGGAGTACTACTAGCCAAACATGCATAATATAACACGAAGGTATGTCTCCAGCTGTCACACCTGCCGACGAGCTAAAGCCTTATATAAGAAGTACAACGGCTTTCTAAAGCCACTGCCTGTTCTGGACCGAAGATGGAAGGACATCTTAATTAACTTTATTATTAATCTCCCCATAAGTAAAGGCTGTGCAAATATTATGGTAGTTATAAACCGACTATCTAAAATAAGACACTTGATTGCCTGCCCTAATATATTAATACCTACCGTCGCCCAACTATTCCTAGATTATATATAGAAACTCCATAGACTTCCTAAAACGATTGTCTCTAATAAAGGCTACTAGTTTGTCTTAGTGTTTTAGGAAGAACTAACTACCCAACTCTACATTAAAGCGCTATTGTCTACAGCATATTACCCAGAAATGGACGGTCAAACGGAACGTGCAAATGCTATAATGGAACAGTATATTTGGATATACACGTTGTATTTATAGGACGACTGGATAGACTGGCTTATATTTGCTAAGTTTACTGCAAATAACTCCGTCTTAGAAACTATAAAGGTCTCCCTATTTCTGGCTAATTACGGCTAGCACCTATAAATGGGTTTTAAACCCTTTAGTAATGTTCCTCGCCTAGCTTATTAGGCCTTATAAGTTGTAGAAGCAAATAAATTTGTAAAGAAGATAGAAGAACTATCAGAGTTCCTTATTAATGAAATAATATGGGCCTAGTCTGTCTATAAAGCTATAGCAAATAAGAACCGAACCCTAGCACTAGCTTACTAAATTGGTAACTTTGTCTAGCTAGACGCAAGAAATCTAAATATAAAATAACCTACTAAGAAACTTAACTGGAAGAACGCCAGCCCTTATAAGGTTAAAAAAGTTGTCTCTCCTTATGCCTACCAACTAAAGCTCCCTAATACGGTTAAAATCCACCCCGTATTCTATACGTCAGTTCTCCACCCTGCCGCCCCTATATTAGACACCCTACCTGGATAGATCTAAGACCCTCCCCCACCAGTTAAAGTGGATGGTGAGGATAAATACCTTATTGAAAGAGTTGATGATATTAAGTACAATAAATGGAAACGCAAATATATATATCTTATAAAATGGAGAGGCTTTACTAAGCCTTTATAGGAACCCGTTAACTCTGTAGAACTTATATAAGCCGTAGAAGACTTTTACGAATTCTACCTAGAACTACCTTAGCCCCATCTTGCAGAAGCTTGAGTTTAAAGGGGGGGTACTATTATAGGACTCCTTTGTAACACCTTATACACGTCTACCTGTTTCTACCTATATAGTAAGAAGAGACCGACTATAAGATGGCAATCTAATGGTAATCTATGGCAATCTGACGGCAATCTGCTGCATTCTGCTATATTCTGCTAAGTCTACTAAATCCTGCCAAGTTCTGCCAGGACCGCTACTCGAATCCTATTCTGCTCCGTACATATGTCGACCAAGCAACCAAACTAGCGATATATACCCTTTCTTCCCGTTTCCTTACCTTCTCTCCTTACGCAACGTCTTGACTTTATTACACAGTTTATATATATAGCTTAATAATATCTACTTCGCTATATATTATCACCACTTGTACTCACTCCGTGACATAGGGTATAGTAATGACGTTAAGCATAGAAGCTAAGTTATTAGCCCTATTATAGACAGTAAAGGAAGCTATCTTTATTAGTAGGCTGTTTAAAGTAATAACGTTACGCTTAAACAAGCCCTTAATTATTAAATGTAATAACATACAGACGCTCTAACTAATTATAGAAGATATAGTAAAGCTAATTATAAAGCTCTAATACATTAACATCTATTAACACTAGCTATATTAGGAATACGTAATAAGACGAGTACGATTTCAATAAATAGTAATAAAGGATATAATCACCAATGGACTTACAAAGGCCCTACCTAAGCAGAGGTTTTAAAGCTTTGTTAATATAATTAGGATAGTGGATATTAAGGAGCAACTAGATAAGGAGAAGCAACTAGAGGACCTAAGGGACAGTATTAAAGCAAGACGGAAGGATTTAAATAAGATTACGGTTTAATTAACTTATTAACAGACACAAGAAGGTAGCTAGCTTTGACCTCAAAGAGCTTAAAGCTAAGGGGGTATGTTAGATAATCTATATTCTCTAAAGGCGTGGGTCACGTGCACGAGTCACGTGCACGAAGACACGTCACTAAAGACACGTCAGATCAAGGTCAAAAAGACACGATATAAGATCATCAATCAATCAACCCATTTCATCAATGAACTCATCTAGGTGAATTTCGTGACAAATGCACTTCATGCAATTATACAACCAACGAACGCCACACTTACTCCAAGGCTAATTCTGCGTACCTAGTAATAAATAAACACAGTCCTTATCAGAATTTATTCACGCTATAATTATATAACGGGACTAGCCCAGTTACAGTAGGAATGTCTCGGTGAAACACTCGACAGATGAATTCCGACGCATTAATCAAATTCTGCCAAATTCCGCCGACTCGATCGAATTCCACCAAATTCCACTGACGTGATGGAATTTGGTCGAAACCTGTCGAAACCCGCGTGCGCACGTGCCCACGCGTCTGCTGCCAAGACTCCCGAATATTTAGTTACAAGCTTCCTATGTTCCTTTCTCTTCTTCACGCAACGTCTTGTACTCTGCAAGAGCTATATACCCATAGATTTAGATAGAATTTATATTGTTCCTTCGAATCTTCCCCGAAGCCTCTTCGCGCCCTTACAAATTAGCAAGATTTGTTCCATAAACAAGTAGTCAGGTTATCAACCAGTAGTGCAGCGCCATCCGCCAGAGGGAAGCATTCATTAACTGAGTTTCACTGTACAAAAAAGTCCACTCCATAACATCAGGCTTACTTCAAGCCTCTACTAATCATAATTGCCAGAACTAGGTGCACACGTTCAACAGTAGGCATTATCCCTTGACACGGCAATTTTGGTCCTTAGGTTATCGATAAGAATTAACTAATCGGAAAAGCTGGGTTAATGCAAATATCCAATTGAATCCAGTCACGAATATAAGCGACCTTGGCAAAGGACCCTACCGTGTCAAGGGATAGTGCCAACACGAAAACCGATCATACGTTCAAGCATACACTTAATCGCACGACCAGCTTCACCCCCCCCCTTTGGCGAGCGCTGCGATATTTTAAATTCGCTACGGGCATCCAATCTCGCTTGGTTGCCACCAACTGTACATAGTAATCGAAGCGAAGCCATATGCTTGGCTGTAAGGACCTTATTCCTGATAAGATGTCCGCAATTAATCTTCCTTTATGGTGTTGTGATTGTTGTTAAATATTATAAGGTTTCTACCTATTCTCTACCCGTAATATGGCTCCGTAAATAGGCCTATATTAGCACGCTCTAATTAAGGATCTTCTTTAACTTAGAGCGACTTGAACAGAGTGTGCCTCCGCCGCTAGTTGTATAATTCGCTTAATTGCCTTAATTAGAAGGAACTTATAAGTCTTTAGCTTAACTTAGGTACCTTTAAATAGTAAAGGCGGCTAGTTCCTACTAAGCAATTAGATAATTGTGGTGATACTAATATGGCTGGAGGAGAAGCTAAATCTCTTTAGTAATAAGTTGCAGTGGCTAATCTATAACGTATTTCACGGGTAAGCTGGTCAAACGGGTGAGCTGATCACTTCAAAAACACACCAAAAAATGGAAAAATCACACTTTAATATCTTAACAACCACTTAATAATAAATTTTAATAATTAAAATTTGGACTTTTATATATACTCTCTAGCTCCTATTAAAGTTATATAATAAATAGTCGGGTGGTTTTTAAAATAGTAAAATTTGGGGGCCAAAATGAGGCAAATCACTATATCTTAAAAACTACT
>Ga0307507_10010001_pt1 | contig 12427 bp, 7 predicted proteins | sample 7_EM_MG_FD_207223 | JGI IMG/M metagenome (GOLD analysis project Ga0307507, IMG submission 207223) | Populus trichocarpa ectomycorrhiza microbial communities from riparian zone in the Pacific Northwest, United States - 7_EM | ecosystem: Host-associated > Plants > Roots > Unclassified | place... | reverse complement strand
TGTGCGTCTTGTCTTCCGAGTGCCGCACGTTCCTGGGTGTCGGCACCCGCGAGGCGTTCGTCCATGCCGAGGCACAGATCGCGGAGGGCTGTCTGTCAGTTCCGACGCCGCCTGGTAACGAGCGGATATGCACCGGTGGTGGGATCGGGTCCGAGTCCGGGTAGCGCACCGCCGAGGACCGGCCACCGGTGAGCGGGGCCATCCGCCGGATCTGCGCCAGGAGGTCCCCCACTTCCCGCGCCGACTCCCGGCACCAGTCACAACAGACGAGATGTCGTTCGATGCGCTTGCGCACACTGCGGTTGAGCCGCCCACACAACCAGGCGGCCAAGTTGTCCGAAGACTCCTGGCAGGCGGTGACCACACCGGTCTTGACGTGTAACTGCAGGTACGCGATCCGCAGGGCGTCGCGGGCCCGGAAGGCCAGTGCGGCCACCGCGTTGGGCCGCATACCCAACATGCCGGCGATCTCCGTGGTCGACGCGTTCTCGATCTGCTGGTGCCACAACACCCTCTGCCAGCGCTCCGGCAGACACGCGAAGGCCTGGAGTGCGAGGGTGACGTCGAGCCTCTCCTCGATCGGGTCCCGTTCCGAGGTGGCCAGTGGCAGCACGGACGGATCCGCATAGCGGTCGATCATGCGGTCCCCCGCCAACTGCTTGTACCAGGTGGTCCGCACCGTGGTCAGCAAGTAGGACCGGAACGCCGTGGTCGGGCCGCCTCCCGAGGCGATCCGCTCGAACACCTTCGCGAAGGCTTCGGCGACCAGGTCGTCGGCGCCTTGGACCGTGCCGAGCAGCTTGCAGGCGAAGCGGTGTGCGAAGGGCTCGTGCCGCGTGTACAGAAGGCCGAAAGCCCCGCGGTCCCCACAGCGGACGGCGTCGATAACGGCGATCTCGTCGACGGATTCGGCGTCCAGCAGGGAGGCCGCGCCATCGGGGTTCATGGGTGCTCTCCGCTCGACTCGACCGCCTGCTCACCGGTTGCGGAGAAGTCGGGAGGGCCTATCGAAGAGCACCGCGGCGTACCAGTGATCGTTTGCACCAATCGAATCTACGTCCGGCCCGATTGCCGATAGGGCCGGTCACCAATTGGCTAGCAATACTAGCTCGATCGATAGTGGCCGGTAGCGTATCTGGATGTTGGCCATCCCGAGAAATAATGACTCACACCACCCTCCCGAGTCGTAAATTTCCCGAACGAGTGGCATAAAATTGCTCGGATCACCGTCCGACACCGAATCCACCGACTTACTGGGGTCCACGACATCGTGAGGTCGAAGGTGTCCGGGTAACACGACCCGGTGAGTGGCCGTAAGACGGACACCGCACAGCGCTCTGGACAGTTCGTCCGAACCTACCCGCGAAGCCGAACCAGGTCTCCGCGGCCGAAGATCGGGTGTGCGCACGAGGTGGCTGACAACACCCGAACGCCGGTGCGCGCCGACCGATCGGCCGCGCAGACCTCGCGGCCGATCGAAAGCCGGAGTCGAACGTGCCGTCGACAGTTACACCGCCGCACCACTGCTCGCCTGGTCGCCCGCGTTCGGACGTCCACTCGCCCACCCGGACTGACTCCGACAACGTCGAAACCACGTCCGCGCCGACCGTGCCTGGTCAGCCGTCCGGGCAGGACGTGGCCGCGTACTGGCTCGCGCTCAGTGACGAGGATCGCGACGACCTGCTCGACGCGCGCAGGATGCTGCTCCGCGCGAGCGACGCCGACGGTCGTGGTGCGGGGTTCTTGGCGCACCACTTCGGCCATCCGTCCCACTCCGGGAGGACAGCCACGTGACCGGGACTCTCCTGTCGTCCTGGGTCCTCACCGACTTCACCCGTTGCTCAGCACCTCGACGACGGCGACCGGACTCGGTTCCGCAGCGGGCGCGATCCCGATTACGCTCGCGCTCGGGGGATTTTGTTCATGCGATCGGGACAAGATTTCGACATCGACCGGACCGACCGGTGAAATAGCATGAAATTCGGGTTCGACCCGACTCGATGACTGACCCGACCTGTTTCAATCAGGCGCCGCCCGTTGGCATTGCACGTGAAAGAGGGCTTATCACTCATGGGAGCATGTGCCAGAATCAGGATTCGCATGATCGTCTCCGGCTCGTTGGCGGGCGCGCTGGCTCTCACGGTGATCGCGGCGGGCTCGGCGAATGCCGTCGACACCACGACGACGTTCACGGTCAACAGCGGTTCCATCTCGATCTCGGCGCCCGAGTCGGCGAACCTCGGCAACGCCGCGCCCGGCGCCGCGATCACGGCGCAGCTCGGCGCGGTGACCGTCACCGACGAGCGCGCGCTTCTCACCGCGACGTGGACCCTCTCGGTATCGTCCACCGCCTTCACCACCGGCGGTGGGACACCCGCGGAGACGGTCGCCACCACCAGCGTGGGCTACTGGTCGGGGCCCGCCACGGCCACGACCGGTTCGGCTACCTTCGTGCCAGGCCAGGCTGCGACCGGGAACCAAGTATCGCTCAGCTCGGAACGGGTGGCGTTCTCGGTCACCGCGGGCGTCGGCAACAACTCCCTGACCTTCAACCCGACCGCGGTCGTCAACGTCCCAGCCTCGGCGGTCGGCGGCGTCTACACCGGGACGGTGACGCATTCGCTGGGATGACGGGGTACGTCGACTGGCTCTGATCGTGGTCATCGCACTCGGCCAGAGTGCGATGACCACGATCTGCTTGGCTTCGAACGCTGAGCTCTCGCTTCAAGGAAACATCGGTATCAGACTCCTTGACGCACCGGTCAGCCGCCAGGACGATCCCCGTGCGAAGAGCTACATCGTCGACCACCTCGCACCGGGTACCACGATCAGTCGGCGCGTCGAGGTGACCAACGCGACCGACACCGCGCAATCCATCGACCTGTATCCGGGCGCGGCCGCCGTCCACGACAACAAGTTCACCTTCGCGGACGGCAAAACGCCCAACGAGCTGTCGAAGTGGATGTCCGTCGACCAGACCAGGGTCACCGTGGCCGCGAACGGCGACGCCACGGTGACCGCGACCATCCAGGTGCCTGCGTCGGCGTCGGCAGGCGAGCGGTACGGGGTGATCTGGGCACAGGTCACGGCACCGCCGAGCCCTGCCTCCACCATTGGCATGGTCAGCCGGGTCGGCATCCGCGTCTACCTCGACGTCGGTGCGGGCGGCGAGCCGCGGTCGGACTTCGAGATCGGCGGGATGACCACGGCACGCGGCCCCGATGGGCGACCCGAGGTCCGTGCGGACGTCCACAACACCGGTCAGCGCACACTGGACATGAGCGGTTCGTTGATCCTGTCCGATGGGCCGGGTTCGCTCAGCACGGGTCCGTTCGACGTCACGGCAGGCACGACCCTGGCTCCGGAGGCCAGTGCGTCGGTGAGCGTGGTGCTGGACAGCCAACTGCCGATCGGACCGTGGAGCGCGTCACTGACCCTCCGGAGTGGCCTCATCGACCGCACGGTGAACGCGACCATCACCTTTCCCGATCAGACCGGCCGAGGGGGGTCGGTGGACGTGTCGGGCTGGTCGTGGCTCGGCGTGGTGGCGATCGCGCTGCTTGTCCTCGCGACGGCCGTGGTGCTCGCGACCGCATTGCGGCGCCGGGCTATTCGGCGCCGACAGCGGGTCTGAGTCCTCGCTCGCGCGCTGGTGGTGCCGCCTACCATTCACTCCCAGCCACGGCGGGCCCGGCGGTTGCCCAGTCGGTCGTCCCTGCTGCGGTACACGACGTAGGGACGGGTGAGGTAGCCGACCGGTGCGGAGAACACGTGGACCAGGCGGCTGAAGGGCCAGAAGGCGAACAGCGTCCAAGCCGCGAGGACGTGCAGTCGGAAACCCAGCGGCGCTTCGCGCATCAGGTCGGGATCGGGTCGCAGGAGGAAGATGGAACGGAACCAGGGCGCGACGGTTTCGCGGTAGTCGTGGGGGTGGCCGGTGAGGTTGCCCAGTACCGTCGTGCCGAGGCCCAGCACGATGGTGCCCACCAGGAGCACGTACATGATCTTGTCGTTGCGCGTGGTCGCGGAGAACACCGCGCCCGTCGTGCGGCGTCGGTAGATGAGGATCGCCGCTCCGATCAGCGTGCAGAACCCCGCCAGCACACCGAGTCCTACCGCCACGACGTGGTAGGCGGTCTCGCTGATCCCGATGAACTCGGTCCACGACTTGGGCACGAGCAGGCCGCCGACGTGACCGAGTGCGACGAGCAGGATCCCGACGTGGAACAGCGGACTGCCCAGGCGCAGCAACCGGTTCTCGTAGAGCTGGGACGAGCGCGTGGTCCAGCCGAACTTGTCGTAGCGGTAGCGCCAGAAGTGCCCGACGACGAACACCGCGATCGCGGTGTACGGGACGGCTACCCACAGCACGATGTCGAGGGCCGTCATCAGTGGGCTCCTTGGGAGGCGGGCATGTACTCGGGTGGCGCGAAGGGCGCGAGGCCGACCTCTTCCTCGGGTGGTCCGGCGGCGGCCAGGCGGGCGACGGCCTCCCGGTCGCGCCCGACGAGCGGTGGGAGGGTCGCCGAGATCGACTCCAGGACGAGCGCCCACGGGGAGTCGGCTTCGCGCAGTCCGAGGCGGATGAGTTCCAGTCCCGCGCGGTGTTCCACCATGAGCCGTTGACCCATGGCCTGATTGCCCGAAGCGGCGAACTCCAGCACGACTCCGAGGTGGTCGGGCAGTTCGCTGTCGTTGAGGGTCCACCCGGCGGTGGTGTAGGCGTGTTTGAACCGCAGCAACGCCATTCCGCGCTTGCGGGTGTCGCCGTAGGCGAAGTAGGTCAGGTACGGGCTGAACCGCTTGCGGTGGTCGAAGGTCGCCACGTAGTCGACGGCGAGTTCGAGGAGCGGAGTGGACTCGACGTGGTCGAGGAAGGCGCTCAGAGGTTCGCCCACCGCGCCGGGCAGCGTCCGGATCACCTTGCGGAGCAGGGGAAGGTGCCCCCGCAGGGTGTCGTCGGGGTAGCTCAGCAACAGCGACTGGGCCTGCCACGCGGTCGTCCGGTGCGCGTCGGTGATCGTCATGGCTTCGGGTCCACTTCGTCGTCGCGAGTCGGGAACAGGCCGTCGGGACGGCCTTTGCCGTCCCAGTTGAGGAGGTTGACGCGGCTCGTCTTGTCGGCGGGCGACGCCGCGGAGTCCGAGGTCTGCCGGTCGCGCAGCACGTGGAAGTTCTCCACCGCGATCGGGGTCGGCGCGCCGGAGGTCTCCCCGAACGGCCCGGAGCCACCCATGCCGGGGCCGCCGTCGTAGTCGAGGCTGCACTCGGTGGCCAACTCCTCCAACCCGTGCGCCTGCTCGGCGTGCGCGGGCGGGATGACGTAGCGGTCCTCGTACTTGGCCAGCGCGAGCAGCCGGTACATGTCGTAGATCTGCTCACCGGTCATGCCTGCCTTGGTGGCGATGGACTCCTGCGGTTCCCGGCCGAGGTTGATGTCCCGCATGTAGGAGCGCATCGCGGCGAGCTTGCGCAGCACGACGGCGACCGGTTCGGGGTCGCCCGCGGTGAACATCTCGGCCAGGTACTCGATCGGGATGCGCAGCGCCTCGATGGCGGAGAACAGGTTGCCGTGGTCCTCCGCGTCGTGCCCGGTGTCGCGGACGATGTCGACGACCGGGGAGAGCGGCGGGATGTACCAGACCATCGGCATGGTGCGGTACTCCGGGTGCAGCGGCAGCGCGACCTTGAACTTGCTGATCAGCGCGTGGATCGGCGAGCGCTGGGCGGCCTCGATCCAGTCGCGGGGGATGCCGTCCCGTTCGGCCGCCTTCCTGACGTCGGGGTCGTCGGGGTCGAGGAAGACCGCGCGTTGCGCCTCGTAGAGGTCGTGCTCGTCCGGTGTGGTGGCGGCTTCCAGCACCTTGTCCGCGTCGTAGAGCACCAGGCCGATGTAGCGCAACCGTCCGACGCAGGTCTCGGCGCACACCGTGGGCAGACCGACCTCGATGCGGGGGAAGCAGAAGGTGCACTTCTCCGCCTTGCCCGTGCGGTGGTTGAAGTAGATCTTCTTGTACGGGCAGCCGGACACGCACATCCGCCAGCCGCGGCACTTGTCCTGGTCGACCAGGACGATGCCGTCCTCGCTGCGCTTGTAGATCGCGCCGGAGGGGCACGAGGCCGCGCAGGACGGGTTGAGGCAGTGCTCGCAGATGCGGGGCAGGTAGAACATGAAGGTCTGCTCGAACTCGAACTTGACCTTGTCGGCGATGTTCTTGAGCAGCGGGTCCTTGTGGCCGTTCTCCGGTGCGCCGCCGAGGTTGTCGTCCCAGTTCGCCGACCAGGTGATCTTCGTGTCCTCGCCGGTGATCAGCGACTTCGGCCGGGCGACCGGGGTGTGCTCCTGCAACGGAGAGGTGGTGAGGTTCTCGTAGTCGTAGGTCCAGGGCTCGTAGTAGTCCTCGATGGACGGGAGCCTCGGGTTGCTGAAGATCCTGGCCAGCTTGCGCCACCGGCTGCCGTCCTTGAGGGTCAGCTTCCCCCTGCGGTTGAGCACCCAGCCGCCGCGCCACTTCTCCTGGTCCTCGTAGCCGCGCGGGTATCCCTGTCCCGGTCGGGTCTCCACGTTGTTGAACCAGGCGTACTCGACACCGGTCCGGTTGGTCCACGCCTGCTTGCAGGTCACCGAGCAGGTGTGGCAGCCGATGCACTTGTCGAGGTTCATCACCATCGCCATCTGGGCCATGACGCGCATGTCAGTACTCCACATCCTGGCTGCGGCGGCGGATGACCGTGACTTCGTCGCGCTGGTTGCCGGTCGGGCCGAGGTAGTTGAACGCGAACGACAGCTGGGCGTAGCCGCCGATCAGGTGGGTCGGTTTGATCATCAGCCGGGTGAGCGAGTTGTGGATGCCGCCGCGTTTGCCCGAGGTCTCCGCGCGCGGGACGTCGATCAGCCGGTCCTGCGCGTGGTGCATGTAGACGGTGCCCTCCGGCATCCGGTGCGAGACGACGGCTCTGGCGACCACGACGCCGTTGCGGTTGACCGCTTCGATCCAGTCGTTGTCCGAGACGCCGATCTTGTTCGCGTCCTTGTCCGACATCCAGATGTTCGGGCCGCCGCGGGACAGGCTGAGCATGAACAGGTTGTCCTGGTACTCCGAGTGGATCGACCACTTCGAGTGCGGGGTCAGGTACCTCACGGTGATGCCCAGCGCACCCAGTTCGCCGATCTTGGGCTCGCCGAACAGCGCGGTCATGTCCAGCGGTGGCCGGAACACCGGCAGGCACTCCCCCAGTTCGGCCATCCAGTCGTGGTCGAGGAAGAAGTGCTGCCGCCCGGTCAGCGTGTGCCACGGCTTGAGCCGCTCCACGTTGATGGTGAACGGCGAGTAGCGCCTCCCACCGGTCTCCGAGCCGGACCACTCCGGTGAGGTGATGACCGGGACGGGGGCGGCCTGCGTGTCGGCGAAGGTGATCTGCTTGCCCTCGTGCTCGGCCGCCAGGTCGGCCAGCTGGGTGCCGGTCCGCTTCTCCAGCGTCCGGAAGCCCTGGGTGGCGAGGTGTCCGTTGGTGGTGCCGGACAGGGCGAGGATCGCCTCGCACGCGTGGACGTCGCGGAGCAGCGAGGGCCTGCCGTCGGCCGGACCGCCGCGGATCGCGCCGTTCTTCTGCCGCAGGTAGTCGACCTCGCGGCCGACCTCGAACGTGACCCCCTTGGTCGTGGCGCCGAGCGAGTCGACGAGTGGCCCCAAGGCGCCCATCTTCGCCGCGATGGCGCCGTAGTCGCGTTCCACCACGGTCAGCCTCGGCATGGTCACGCCGGGAATCGGTTCGCACTCCCCCGCTTTCCAGTCCTTGACCCGGCCGTGTGGGTTGGCCAGTTCGTCCGGCGTGTCGTGCAGCAGCGGCGTCGCCACGACGTCCTTGCGGACCCCGAGGTGGCCCTTCGCGAGCGCGCTGAAGGACTCGGCGATGGCCTGGAACGCCGACCAGTCGGTGCGGGTCTGCCACGGCGGGGCGATGGCCGGGTTGAACGAGTGCACGAACGGGTGCATGTCCGTGGTGTTCAGGTCGTGCTTCTCGTACCAGGTGGCCGCGGGCAGGACGACGTCGGAGAACAGCGTGGTGCTGGTCATCCGGAAGTCCAGCGACAGCAACAGGTCCAGCTTGCCCTCCGGGGCCTCGTCGTGCCAGACGATGTCGCGGGGCCGCGCTTCGGGAGGGGTCTCGGTCGCGCGCACCGAGGAGTCCGTGCCGAGCAGGTGCTTGAGGAAGTACTCGTTGCCCTTCGCGGAGGAGCCGAGCAGGTTGGCCCGCCAGACGCTCAGCACGCGCGGGAAGTTGTCCGGCGAATCGGGGTCCTCACAGGCGAAGCGGAGTCTGCCCGCTTTGAGTTCGGACACGACGTGCTCGCCCGCGGGCACCCCGGCCTGTTCGGCTTCGTCGGCCAGGTCGAGGGGGTTGCGGTCGAAGGTCGGGTACGAGGGCATCCAGCCCATCCGCGCGGACTGCGCGATGATGTCGGCCGTCGTCTTGCCCGCGAGCTGCCCACCGGGCGTCGCTCCGGCGAGCGTGCCCGCTCCGAACTGGTCATAGCGGAACTGGTCGGTGTGCAGGTACCAGTACGCGGTCTGGATCATCTGGCGCGGCGGGCGCGACCAGTCGAGGCCGAACGCGAGCTGCGACCACCCCGTGATCGGGCGGCACTTCTCCTGCCCGACGTAGTGCGCCCAGCCGCCGCCGTTGACGCCCTGGCAGCCGGTGAGCGTGGTCAACGCCAGGAACGACCGGTAGATGGTGTCGGAGTGGAACCAGTGGTTGGTGCCCGCGCCCATGAGGATCATCGAGCGGCCGCGGGACTCCGCGGCGTTGGCCGCGAACTCGCGGCCGATCCGGGCGGCCGCCTGAGCGGGCACTCCGGTGATGTCTTCCTGCCAGGCGGGAGTGCACGGCTCGGTCGCGTCGTCGTACCCGCTCGGCCACACACCCGGCAGGCCCGGTCGGTGCACGCCGTACTGGGCGAGCAGCAGGTCGAACACCGTGGTGACGAGGTGTCCAGCGACCCGCCGCACCGGGACACCGCGCCGCAGCACGGATTCCGCCCCGCCCACGCCGTCGAAGCGTGGCATCTCCACCTCGACCGACTCGCCGCCCGCGAACGACAGCAGCGGGTCGACGTCGCCGAGGTCGAGGTTCCACTTGCCCACGCCCTGTTCGCCGTAGCGGAACCCGAGCGAACCGTTGGGCACGACCGGTTCACCGGTCGCCGCGTCCAGCAGCACGGTCTTGAAGTCGGCGTGCTCGGTCGTCGTGTCCGGGTCGGGGAGGTCGGCGGCGGTGAGGAACTTGCCCGGCCGGTGGACACCGCCGCGGTCCTCCAGTCGGACCAGGAACGGCAGGTCGGTGTAGCGCTTCACGTAGTCGGTGAAGTAGGGCACCTGGCGGTCCACGAAGAACTCGCGCAGGATCACGTGGCCCATCGCCATGGCCAGCGCGCCATCGGTACCGGGTCGGGCGGGCAGCCACTCGTCGGCGAACTTCACGTTGTCCGCGTAATCAGGGGCCACGGCGATCACCTTCTGGCCGCGGTAGCGGGCCTCGGTCATCCAGTGCGCGTCCGGGGTGCGGGTCACCGGCACGTTGGAGCCCCACATGATCAGGTAGCCCGCGTCCCACCAGTCGCCGGACTCCGGGACGTCGGTCTGGTCGCCGAACACCTGCGGCGAGGCCACCGGCAGGTCCGCGTACCAGTCGTAGAACGACAGCATGGATCCGCCGAGCAGGGACACGAACCGCGCGCCGGAGGCATGCGACACCATCGACATCGCCGGGATCGGCGAGAAGCCCGCCACCCTGTCCGGGCCGTAGCGCTTGATGGTGTGCACGTGCGCGGCGGCGACCATCTCGGTCGCCTCGTCCCACGTCGCCCGGACCAGTCCGCCCTTGCCGCGGGCCCGCTTGTAGCGCTTGGCGCGTTCGGGATCCTCGACGATCTCGGCCCAGGCCGTGACCGGGTCGCCGGTACGGGCCTTGGCCTCGCGGTACATCTCCAGCAGCAGGCCCCGCACGTACGGGTATCGGACGCGGGTGGGCGAGTAGGTGTACCAGGAGAACGCCGCGCCGCGCGGGCATCCACGCGGTTCGTACTCGGGGCGGTCCGGGCCAACGGACGGGTAGTCGGTCTGCTGGGCCTCCCAGGTGATGATCCCGTCCTTGACGTAGACCTTCCACGAGCACGAGCCGGTGCAGTTCACCCCGTGCGTCGACCGGACGACCTTGTCGTGGCTCCACCGGTCCCGGTAGAACTCGTCGGCCCCGCGTCCACCGATCTGGTGCACGGTGCGCAGGTCTTTCGAGACCTCCGCCTTGGTGAAGAACCGGCGGGTCCGGATCAGGGCGTCGGTCAGGTCGTTGTCCATGCCGGGGTTCGAGGTGCTCATGGGTGGTGGTCCTTCCGCCATTCAGCCGGCGAGGTTTGTCTGGAGTGCTCGACGGACGACGGTCGTGGTGAAGGCGAGAGCCGTGAGGGCGACCACGGCAAGGGCCGCGAGCCCGAGTGCATAGGACGAGACCGCTCCGTAGATCGCGCCCATCACCAGCGGGGGGACGAAACCACCCAGACCACCCGCGGCACCGACTACTCCGGTGACCGATCCGACCTTGTTCGCCGGTGCGAGCTGAGCGACCAGCGCGAACACCGCCCCGCTGCCCGCGCCGAGCGCTGCGGCCATGGACAGGAACGCGATCGTGCCCAGCGGAGCGAGGGTCGGGCTGAACGCCTGGAGCGCCGCTCCCCCGGTGACCACGGCGAGCGCCCACGTCAGCACGGCGGTAGGGCCGTACCGGTCCGACAGCCAGCCACCGACGGGCCGCATGAGCACGGCCAGCAGGACGAACCCGGCCATCCGGTCCGAGGCGTCCGCTTGAGCCAGTCCGTAGCCGGTCTTGAGGTAGGCGGGCAGGTAGACGGAGAAGGCGACGAAGCCACCGAACGCGACCGCGTAGAGGGCCGAAGCCTGCCACGTGATGGGCAGCCGAACGGTCGCGGCGAGTCGGCGCCCCAACGGTTCGACCGGGATGGTCCGTCCCGGAGCGTCCCGCAACAACACGGCCGCCACCACCGCATAGACCGACAACGCGACCGCGGTGACCACGAACGGAGCCGCGAGCCCTTGCGAGTTCGCGAGTTTCACCGTCGTCAGGGCGCTGATCGCGGTACCTCCCATGCCCGCGCCGAACACGCCGATCGCCAGGCCACGCCGTTCCGGGGGGAACCAGGAACTGACGAACGGCACACCTACCGCGAACGCCGTGCCGCCCACGCCGAGAAAGAATCCCCCGACGAGCAGCGCGGCGAACGACGAGTGCCCAAGCAGACCAAGGAACACCACCGGCACGATCGTGATCACCGTGACCAGGGGGAACATCACCCGGCCACCGAACCTGTCGGTCAAGGCCCCGACCGGGATCCGGCCCAGCGAGCCGACCAGCACCGGGACCGCGACCAGCAGCGCCTGCTGGAACGGGCTCAGCTCCAACGCGTCCTTGAACCGCGGGCCGAGCGGGCTCAACAACGCCCACGCCCAGAAGTTCACCGCGAACCCCACTGTGGCCAGGGCCAGCATCAGCGCCCGCCGCCCGGTCGTCGGCTCGCGAAGTCCACCTGTTCGATTCGTATCGGTCATCGTCGTCCCCGCACGCCTCGCACCAGTAGGTTCACCCAGCCTGTAGCAGGCGTCCGGCGGCGGGCAGAACGGTTCGGCCCCGCAGACCTGGGACCAACGCCCCTGGTGCGGTGGTGCCTTGCGTCCCCGATGCCAGAAGACTTCGACTACCCGGTCGAGCCGAGAATTAACCCACTCAATCGGATCAAAGGTTGCCGGGTAAAACCTTTCCCAAGAAGAGAGCGGCACCCTTTTACCTACTCTCCAAATCGGATCACGATCACTTAACAGGCGATCACCTACTCTGCGATAGTCGGCATCGCACCATCAGACACGGCCGGGAAGTGTGCCATGATCTCCGCCAGTGACCAGACTGATCCGATGTTACGAACCATGCCCAAAGTTGCTCTGCTGACAACCCTGGGCATGCCCTTCGAGATGCGAAAAATTCCCATTCACCCAATTTCGGACATCTCCGATATCGAGCCTTTCGACAAGGTCGTCCTGTTATTCGGTCGCGGCATGGGCCGCCGAGCGAGCGCTCTGGCCAGGGCACGCTCGACCGACAGGAAGGTTCCTCCCGTGGTGATTCTCGCTCCGGAAATCGACCAGCAGGACATCGTCCAGGCCTTCAGCCGGGGACCGGTGAGCTACAGCCTGGAGGGCACGTGCAAACCCGTGTTGATCGACCTGCTGAGGTGGACGGCCGAGGGACAGTACGGTCTGCATCCGGCGGTGTTGCACACCCTGTTACAGCGCGTGAGGTGGGAGCCTCACCGAGCATCCGTCCCCTTATCGAACACCGTGCCACTGACCGCGCG
>Ga0307507_10010000_pt1 | contig 12429 bp, 10 predicted proteins | sample 7_EM_MG_FD_207223 | JGI IMG/M metagenome (GOLD analysis project Ga0307507, IMG submission 207223) | Populus trichocarpa ectomycorrhiza microbial communities from riparian zone in the Pacific Northwest, United States - 7_EM | ecosystem: Host-associated > Plants > Roots > Unclassified | place... | reverse complement strand
TCATTAAATGTCCATTTAATCCTTTTCACTCTTGCTCTTATAATTGTTATGATCAACACATGCAATGGATCTTGCAGTATTGCTTGTTAATTCTCATTATAATAGTTAATTTAAGTAAATTTATTAAGAAACAACAAGATTTAAAGATAAAGAAAAAAAAATAAATTTTTTTTTTTTTTTATGAGGGGAGTTTAATTAAGATGTTCTTTAGCTTTTTCATCACATAAGAAGGTAGATTCGAGGTTAGAAAATTTTGTGCATGTAAGTTGATTTTAAATTTTTAAACTGGTAAAAATAATGGGTTGAATTTTCAAGATGTTATTTTCTGCATGTGTGACACATGCATCAACTTTTTGATTTACAATGGAAATTATTTTCTAATAAAAATACTTTAATATTACTGTATTTTCTGTAATTTATATAGTGAGAAATTGAAAAATTAAAATTAAACCCGTGAGGCACTAAAGCTTTTGAAAAGAAGAATCTCTAGGTTAAATGGGCATTGGACTATATCCGTAACAATGCTATAGCCATATATACTCTTGCCACATCAGCCCACAAGAGCAAATATTAAATTTTCTGCAGAATTAAAAACCTTGCGTTAATTTGCACAGTCATTATAGTCCAAACAAGATTTTTCATGATCAGAATGGGAATAAAATTCTCTCTCGGTAGAAAAATATGACTAAAAAACAAAATACAGAGAAGTACAAGAGAGAAATGCTTCACAAGAGAGCAGTTCGAACCTCATGAAGTGCTGCTATAATTTGCAAATGCCGAAGGCAGACTATAAGCCGAGAGCTGAAATGGTATTTCTGAGCTTCTCTAGATTGCAACCACACAAGCCCATTTCTGTGCTATTGAACTTCTATGTTATTGTTGCTCGCATCTTTTGTGAAGGCAAATTCAGAAGCCAATGCAATGTGATCACTACCCCATTTCTGAACAACACAGCCAACAAAATGTAACTTAAACTATTAAAAAGTGCATTCCAGAAAAATCAAATAATCAAACACATTCCCACAGATTATAGGTAACCACTTTGCCATTTCTTTACCTAATGCTTTCAAGGATGGAATCCCAACTAAGTAAAGATTCTGGGGCTAGACAAACAAGAAGAAGACCAAACATGAATCCTTCAAAACTTAACTTGCCTCATTTTAGCCCCAATTTGAACTACCTTCAAAAACTACCACACAATCCATCTATCTTGTTATCAAGTGATGCTTATTTGAGGATTTAATAGCTTAGGTGAGGGGGGGATTAGAACTAGGGATCTCCTCATCAGAGGAGAAGTGACTTGCAATTAGACTGCCTCAGCCACAAATCTAATAGAAATTATGGTACACGAGGCATTTGAGATTTTTACGAGGAAGAAAAAAAGACATCATGAACCTAGATGTATTGGAGTCTTCTTGTAAATTAATTTCCAAACCCAGCAAATTTTCTATTACCCATCTTAAAAGCAAACTTATACCTTTGTCGGGAATCCTGCTGTCCATTGCATAGCATGTTTTGCCATTGGAGCAAGCACCCTGACAGTCTGGAGACCTTCTGAATACCTGCATGTTCAATTAAAATATAATCTTCACATAGTCCAGATCTGAAATGAGAAATAAATATGAATTTTCCCCTCACAACCACTGTTTTTGCTACATGGCAGCACTTTGCTGAAATTTTGAAATAGCCCTCTCCAAAAGTTCATAATTGGACCTGAAATTCATAATTCATTCTAAAATATCCCATCCCCCCAGTTTCTGCCACTCCCCCTGAGCCACTAGGCTAGATGTGCTTGCCACACCACAACCAATAGCAGGGCCATAAGAACCCTTCCTTAAGTAAGTTTTTCCCTGTGATTATTCAAAGAACAAAGAGAAAACTCATATGCAGAGTAGAAACAAGGAACTGCAGAACCTTTTTAACTTACCATATATAATCAACTGTGCCGAAGAAACACCTGTTGTAGCTGGTCACCAAGGGTTCTCCATTTGGGTCTCTTGTCCCATAACAGTCCTGCAAACATGCATACATACAGAATCTTCAGTGTTAAGTTATTTTACTCCCCTTGATAAGATAATACTGGCCCCCCTTTCTATATCGGTCCTGTAATTTAGTCCCTTTATAAAAGTACAGATAATAGTTAATCAATTTCTTTTATTAGACTTTTATTCCTTGTAGATTCTGCACTAACTTCAAAAGCCAAAACCAATCAAATTCAGGGAGAACTTGCAAAATTGATATGTATGTAGTGATGGCTAGCCACAGTGCATAATGTTGTTTCTGAGAATTCAGAGCTTTTTCAAACAGTACTATTTCATGTGATAAGAGGACATAGAATCGCCATCACATGCCTTTTTCATCAGCCTTCCTACCCCAACCCTTCGCCTTACCGTTTTACTTCTTCCTCAATTACCCTCCCTCCAATCAAATTGAGTTTTAGAGGAATCAACAGTGAAAAACAATAGAAAAAGAAAAGGTGTAACATCATCTATTTACCTCAACTTGTGTATATGTGCTTTTGAGCTTTAGCGGATGTTCCACAAACATGCAGTCTACATTGCCTGTAGCAGTCACTATTTCCATGGGGGTCCATAATGATGGATCGTCTGCAGTTTTCCCCACACCAGCACCCTCAGAATCAAGTCCCAGAGAAAAATCAACCAGAACTTCGTCATCAGGTGAATCCAACTGAGAGTCATTTAGATCAGATGCAAGTCCTTTTGGGGAATAATTAGGGTCGTGTGACAATGAGCCCTCCACTCCATGTAGCGCAGATAAAAAAGTACTTTGGTCTTCCCCTATTGTTCTACTTTCTGGAAATAAGTCATTTAGATCCTGAAGAGAAACATCCTCCAGTAGCTTATCATCTACATAACTAACCGAAGCATCTGAGATGTTGATTTGATAGGAGGGTGAAAGGTCAGTTTTCTCGTCATCAACAATTGGCTGAGATGAAGGATGTGCTGAAGTAGAGACTTCATGATCATCAAACTTTTCCCTTATATTTTCTGTATTTGTATGTGATGAATGCTCACATGATGATACTTGATTAAGAAGAGAAGTAGAATTTCCTCCTTCTCTTTGTTCCCTCTTGTCAGAATAGGCATCTTCAGGATGGGAGGTCAGTGGAGGAATTGATTTGTTCATCTCATCACTCATTTGATCAACAGGTAACTTGCCCTCACCATGAAATATTGTTGAGCCTTGCTCGACTGCTATGTACAGTTCTCTCTCTTCAACACACAGTTCACTACCTGCACTCACATCCAAAGCATTCAGCACAGTTCTTGTATGTTTGGGCTGAGAGTAGTCATTGACAGAAGGAACATCTCCCAGCCTCTCATGTTGATTATTCTGCTTCTGCGTGTTTGGGAGTGTATCACTCTGCTTGCTATCTACCATTAATGGAGCTTGAACCGAATTATCAGAGGACTGAGTCCTGCAATAGTTTGCAGGCCCTTTTTATGGTCAATTGTCAGAAGTTCACAAAAACATCAGAGGTTACAAGATTTAGTTGACTTGTGGAAACTTACCCAGGACTAGCATTAGGATTACGACCAAAATTATATGGCCTAGAATTGCATATTTCAGCAGAAGCTTGTCCTGATACTTTACCCCTATCAATTCCTGAGAAATCCAACTGCCGGACACCAATGAAATTAACATGTTGTTTGCAGTTCATCAATCATCTAACATGGAAGTAAATAAAGGAAGAACAAAAAGTTACCTTCTGTTCTGAAATGAAGTTGTATAACGGGCTCTGATGCAAAAGCACAAACATCACTGTCATAATAAATATAACAGATTAAACATGCCATAAAAGACCAAACACACCAGATCTGGACTTTTAAGAAATGCTGAACTAGAAGTGACCTTTGGAGTACAATTAAAATCGCCACAAAGAATAACCGGGGCATCATTCCAGGTTTTTGAAACAGCATGAGCCCTATCTAGAAGCATCCTGACCTGCTAGGCAAAGGCATGCTAGTCAAAGACCTAACTTAACACATTCATATGTGTTTTGACTGGCATACAAGAACTAAAATTGTAAGCAATTATTCACAAAAAAACAATTCCATGTGAGACTAAGCATCTGGTGAGGGATCAGCTGTGAAGCTAAAAAGTGCTGGTGTCAGTATGAGTTCCCATTTTGGGTCTTATAGAAAGAACTAGTGTGCGCGCACGCGCACGACAACAAAGCAAACCAATTTCTAAGCCAACAAAATATAATCCCTACTGTCCCTGGCTATACACACATATCAATGATTGTCAACGAATATTAAGCCAGCTCATATTCATATTAAATCGAAATGAGTTTTCTAAGCATACTTGCAAAAGCAGGAAGAAATGACATTATTTGATTTTTAATGGGAAATGGGAAGTAATAGGAAAGTAAATGAATTAATGCTTTGACTCTTTGATAATGGACATCAGATATACTTTGTGATAGAATAGAAACAAAAGGGCACTCTTTGAAAGACAGAGAGTACATATCAAAAGACTAACACATTAAAGAAAAACTGTATGGATTACTCTACAGATGGTGAGTACCTGACCGAGCTTAATATCTCCTCTTTTGGGATTGTAAAGCACATGAATGTTACATATGACAACTTTATTAGAAATGGTTGAGCTGCAAATACAGAATGCTGACTGAGATACAAAATTTATCATATGTTTGAATAAACACAACAAAAAAGCATACAGTACTGTGTTGGAAATTGATATTGCAAAGATCTAATTACAAACGAGTAAGACAATACAAACACAAAAAAATTGCACCAAAATACTTGCTAACACTAATAACATTTAATGAAATAGATTTATAGATCATTTACATGACAAGTAAATCACTTAAAACATCACTCATCACTTGCCACATCAGTTTGTAAGATTGTATGAATAACTCTTCCATTTGTATAGATTTTTCCATTGCATATAGAGACAGCAGAACTTCAAAACAAGCTATTACCAGATCTGCATAAGCAAATTATGTTGGGACCGCAAGTACATCTGAACTCAGGCTGGAGTGGGGTGTATCAATTCAAAGCGCTTGAATGGTTAAGGTGTTGAGGCTACCAAATTTTAAGTGGTACGTATAAATTCATGCATATATAGTTCCTTTATCCACAATCACTAGAATGAGTGAGAGCAAATTCAAGTTGATCACATAAGAGATTAGCCACAAACAATGCCATCAACTTGAGTTCAAAATGCTCACCATATAAACTTATAAACCTGCCATCACAATCTTGAAAGACACTATAAACAAGTCCATCTATGGAGCACATTCATAATAGCAGATAAAACTTGCCCGAACTTATGCAATGTGCAGGGTTCACAGGATAAAAATCAAATTCCACATGATACTAAGATGGAGCAAAATTCTAAAGGACCAGCAAAAGGCAAAAGAAGACCAAGCATTATCTCCAGATGTGTTCTACACAGCTACTAAAAACCTAGAAAACACAGAGTTCATATCAAGAAGAATGAAAGGATTTCCTTTTTTGTAATGACCCTTCAGAGTTTTGTATTAAAAATTCTGAAGTTTTAACTTTCGTACAAGCTATTTATTGATATTCATAATAATGTTTCTGAAGTTTTAACTTTTGTGCAAGCTATTAATTGATATTTATCATAATGTAATAAACGTCTCAAACAAAAATTGTTAAACCAGCACCTTGTAGGTAGAGTTGATGTGTCTGCAGTGTTGTCTTGTCTTATTAACTGCTAAAAGAAAAGAAAAGAAAAACTGACTCAATAACATGAAAGCCACATGGACCAACTTATTCGGGAAACAGTAAGGAAAGACTTGAGGAGAAAGTTTCCAAGATATGAAGACATGATACCTCTAGCACACATATCTGAGCAACATTATCCCGAAGTCCATGTTTATTGAACTCAATGGATTCTTCATGGACCAATCTGAACCTAACATTAACAACAACAGCAAAGCTTTAATCCCAAACTAGTTGAGGTATTAGACTACATCACCAAACGATATTTTCTCTATTCTATCAAGAAAAGTCATCAAATAAAATTTTATAAAATCTCGGAAAAGGAGCAAAAGAAAGATAAATAGAGGAAAATTAAACACTCAAACAATTGATTCCCTGGAAAAGGAAAAGAAGGAAACAGAATAAAAAAATGTAATGAATTTTGATATATCTTTCCCATCTGACAGAAGCTAAATTTGAAATAAACCGCCTCAAAGAAATAAAGCAGTACAGGGTCAACCAAAATACTATGCCACTTGAAATGAGAAATACAATCAAGACAATGAGAAGTAATAAATGTGCGAATGCTTGAGGTAATTCAAATTTGAGCTTCTTTAAAGGGATGGTATATATAGAACATTAATCATCTCACATTCTCATGTTATGCAGGGAGCACTCGTAGACCACAAAATATAGAGCTTTTTCATTTTTCACAGCTGATTGGACATCTGAATGCCAACTGTTGTGTTGCATGCTAACTTTGATGAAGCTAGGGGGAGACACATTTATGGAAAGGTAGAGGCAATATGGTGATATGCTAGAGGAGCCAACCTAGAAAGAACTGGGTTTCCCAATGATTGAAATTTCATGACAGTGAAATCTTGCAAAACAGTTTCCTGATGTTGACTTGTGAGCATCTGGCTCTACCTCATAACTGAGAAAGAAGGTGCACCAGCTAAAATGCAAACAAATGGTACCACAGAAGCAGAACAGAAGAAGGATAACTTTTGGAGAAGAAAGTTCAAGGAAAATAGACTGAAATGAATGAAATTGAAAAACCTTCAGGGCAGCAAGTGAATGAAACAATAGCAAGGACATCAAACCATCTTAAATAATTGGCATTATGCAGATGTTAGCCTGATAATTTATCAACAAGCAGTGCTGTTAACGGAACCCATGAATGCCACAGATCAATGGCCACTAGAACTAGCTGGGATTTTACCTTGATGTTCTCCAAAAGACTGCACAGCCATCAATTGCATTGCCAGTCCGCATCTATATGTAAAAGAGAATGTTGTCAGACCAAACTTCATAAAAAGAAACACATCTTAACATTTTTGAACAAACTGAGTAACTGTCCTATAATGGCTCGCAATATCTAATTCAAATTTCTCAGGCTACTGGTCATTAACCTGTTGCATGCAAGAGTTACAGCTTGTAAAGATATACCATTACAGTCAAATGTGTCATGCAAGTCCCGTTAAAAAAAAACATAAAAAATGGCAAACCTCATTATCAACCATCACATGAAACCAGAAAATTACAATTACAAATCTAATAATGTAAAATAATTAGAAAAATAATAGCAAGTTTGGGGCAACAAAGACATTGGTTCCTTCCTTTGCTCTCACTCAGCTCTTCACATCTTTTAAGCTCAATTCCTGCACTTGAACTCCTTAAACTATGAATCCTCATAATCTCAAAACAAAACAAAACAATTCTTAATGCACATAAAATACATAAACCAGATAACTCAGCAAATCCAAACACAAACTGGCTCATAAAATCACGCAGCAAAATTTCACAATTCCGCATTTCATAAATAAAGGAACTAATTGCCTTGCAAAAAACCCACCTTCCAAATTCCACTGTATCCTCGGACCTTCAACACTTCTTCCAAGTCCCCAAACCTATCAACCTCCTAAAAACAGTTACAACCAATCAAAATAAAAAACGTAGAAATAACCTCTATTACTATCAAAACCAAATGAGAGAAATTAAACACTAAATTTGATTAATTACTATTAATTAAACCTGAAAACACATTATATCAGCAGACCATAAACCAAGCTCGAAAATTATACTCCTCTTTCGCCATTCCCAATCTAACATATGCCGTGGTATATGATAATAAAGTTTGCTTCTGTGATTGATTGCTAGATAATCAGCTAATATATTATAAGAAAGAACTATAAATCTTTCAGAGTCACGAGGAGGCGCCGTTTTGGCATACTCCCAATTCCTATAATCCAACGGCTTAGCAGGCCTCTGCAGCCTGTGATTCTGGTTGAAGAACTGTCGATTGTGATTTTGATTGAACGGTGGAGAATACCAGAATATCCGGTTTTGATCGGACGGTTGTGGTGGTGGTGGTTGGCGAAATTGTTGATTTTGATAATAACGCGGAGGAGGCGGTGGCGAAGGTCGTGGAGTGAAGTTGTGGTTTGCTTCTGCTTGGAGGAACCCTAAATTGGAGTCTTCTGTATACGGACCGTTCGAAAAGGTTCTTCCCCACTGATTTCTGTTATTACTGCCACGGTACTGCTATTAAAAACAGTTAGAATTAGTGAAAAGAGTTAAGTAACTATCTCTTTAACAGATTTTTGAGAGGGAGAGGGAGTACCGGAGGGCGGCGAGAAGACATGGAGGCGGAATCAACGGCAAAAGCGGCGGCGAGGAATTGGACAGGAGGAGCAGAGCGCTTCATGGACGGAGAGAGCCACCGTGGGAAACTGTGTTCGACTTTAGTCGCGCAAGTGTTCAAAATTTTATTTTTTATATTAACACATTAAAATAATAATAATAATAAAAAAAACCCTTTCTCTAGAATAACCCATCTCATTAAAATTGAATAATATAAATATTACCGTTGATAACGGATAAAACCCTAAAAAAAAAAATGTATATCACGAATCGGGCAGCAGTTAGAAATTTTAGAAAGGCAGTTTCAAATTGCATTCCAAATGGTTTTTTTAAGAAAATTAAATTTTTAAAAAATTATTTTATATATATTTTTAGATTATTTTGATATATTAATGTAAAAAATAATTTAAAAATAATTATTTTAATATATTTTTAAGCGAAAAACACTTTAAAAAACAACCACCATCCTCTTAAAGACATTGAAACACTATCCTCTTAAAGACATTGAAACTATATCGATCCAACCCAATTTAAATTTATACACCATGTGTGTGTAATAGTTTTGGGATTGAATATTAATTTTTATTTTATTTAGAAATATTTTTACTCAAAGGTTTTTGTTAATTTGTTTCTTATTGAAATTTTTTAACATAACAATTTTATTTTTTTTTTGGTTAGAGGAGAGGTGAAGTTAACCACAAATTGTGTCATTCAGTCGTTTTACCAAAGAATAATACTGTAGAGCTTTCAAAATAAATGCACTCTCCATATCAACTCTGCTAATATGTTGTGGAGTGTTGTCGGCAGACCCGGTGGTTCATGGGATGCTTATTGACTGACAGAGTCTATTCTTCTTTAAGGAGATGCTTTTGCTGGTGGTTTGGCCTACTAAACAGCAAATGCAGATACAATATACTTTTGACAAATGAAGACTGCTTTCCCTGATGAGCGAGCATTGCATTGTTTGCCTGCTCTCAAGCCTCCAAATAATATACAATTTGTAATAAATCACTGTCAGGTTCGTCATGATAAGCCCGATTGACTACTGTAAACTAAGCTGCATATAACAGCACTCCTGAGGTCAAATACACCTGACCTGACCATGCCGGGCTCTAACTCGGAACTCTTCTATTGATCATGTGAAGCAATGCAATGCCCGGAACTTGTCCGCCTTGCCAGAAATCTTCCATGCACAGATTGAAGTTGATTGCGAAACTATGCATGGTTGTTGTAAATATATGAATGGCTTGGCATAGCCATAACATTCAGAACATTCAGAGCCTGCAAATGCAACACCAAGACGAGCTGCCATTCACAGTATGAAATCACAATTTCGATAATTGGATCTTTGATCCGTCTAAAAGACAGCAATCAGAATCTTATAAACTGCCAGACCCTTCTTGGAGCCTCAAAGAAATACAAGACTACAAAAGGTTTGTATAACTGTTTAGAACCATAACTACTCATTTGGTCCACGGATTTTAGCAGGTGAACTTTTAACCCATCATTTCACCAGTAGCATCCATGGAACCTCAATAGTACAACCGAACCAAGGTAAAGTTCAATAAATAGGAGAAAAAAAGCAGAGTTTCCACTGAACTACTAGCTCTGTGACATTATTTCTTTGTTTGAGTGATGAGTTTTGTAAGAAGATAGCAGTCAGGCGGAGTAATGTTCGTGTAATAGTTCTGGATGGTGTCCGTGATTTCAAATCCAAATTTCTTGTAAAAGTTAAGGGCATCTTCATTGTTTGTCTGTACGTGCAGGTAAATCTCAGAAATATTTTGCTTTGAGCAGAGATCAAGAACATGATTCAACAGCTTTGTACCTGCACAATCACACAAATGTGATCAGTAAATGTACCTGCCAAAACTTTCTTTCACAAATATTTGCTCTCTGTTCAGACTTGGAAGAATAAGTCCAAAACCAGAGGGCTTTTCAGAAAAGGGGTTTTGACTATTCATAAATGTAAACTGCAACAGAGTTCCTGATACTTCATGGTTCTTATTTAATATAGTGACTCTACTGCTAACAGTTTGCAAAACCTGCAAGGCCAGTTGGGAATCAGAAACAAGGAGGCAGCATGCAAACAGATAAATTAAGTTTAAAATGTTTTCAGCAATAACTGGTTCAGGTTCAAGGAGTAGGCTTTCGCCTTTTCTTTTCGACAAATTTACTTGAGCATCATTTGTGTGTCAGGATCAAATTCATAATAAAAAAGCATAGACTTCTACCATAAGAGGAATATAAGTGGTTTGCTCACCAATGCCTAGCCTTCGATATGGTGCTAAAACACCTAATGTCATGATGTAAACACGGACAGCTCCGCCTTCTTTCTTCTCCAGTCGGCATGCAATTGCACCAACACAGATGTCACTGTAATATGCTGAAAAAGATCCCAAAGCTTAGTACAACTGACTTATCATGAAATGATGCACTCCAGCATTATATACACCGAGATTGCCACAATTCTTGTTTCTTTAAGTGATGTGCATACCACATTTTTACTCATCTGTGTGGTACACATGTCTAAAAACAAGGAGGAACAATTAATCACAAGCACCATGATGTTTATTCTATAGATCATGTGGTTAGATCTTCATGATAGATCCATAACAGAAAGACATGTTCTACATATTTCAGAACATAAAGCTAGGCAAACATATTTGGAAGTGTTTAAACTACATTATTAATTGACATAATGTTGCGCAGCAGTTATCAATTAATTATGAAACTAATGGCTTTAATGCATCTCCTAAGACAGAATATAATATTTCTCCAACTGATATAAAAGTTAACAGCTAGGAATTTTCCACACTACATGAACAACTCTTAGCACAAAACTAGACATATTGCCCGCGCGTTGCCGCGGGCCGAACAATTTTTTTTTAATGTAAAAAAATGATAGGTTAAAAAGAACGCAAGTCCCAAGTCATTGGTTAAATTGACAATTTAAATATTTACGAAAAAAAAACAACAATAAATAAAATGACCAAAAAAACCACATCTGAACCTATTCGGATTATCAAACAACCCAATATACCATTCAAGATATTTGTTAAAAATCAGGATATCTGATGAACATATTGTGAAATAATCAAAACTACAAGAAATGTTGATTTGTGTTTAAAAAAGCTGAAATGTCAATCCTAAATATTGACGTTCCACCCCAAAGGAAATGGCTATAAATTTAAAACAACCATCCAAGTGAGGAGACATAATAAAAAATAAATTTATCAACAATTAGAATCCTGAGATGATAAGCAGCTTTACACAAAAAATGGAATACAGACTAAAAAAAACATTTACTGAAACTATAAAACCCATAAATGAAAAGAAGAATGAGATCAACACATTTATATGGTTACATCCAATGCACAAAAACGCAACAGCCAACAAAAGATTGCAAAAAGAAAGGCAAGTTTAACTAATTTAAGAACCCAAAAAAGGCTACAAAAATACACAATAAAACTGGTGCCAAGGTGGTAAGAATAAACTAAATGGCCTATCATGAGTTCACGCAGAAAATAACCCGTGACGGAAACTGAAAGTGAAAAAAAATATCAAAGGTAGCACGGAGGTCCCTTGTGTTGGGTTGTTTCTTTAACTTTTGTCATTCACATTTCACATGTATTAACATACTCAACAAAATTCAATAATCAAAAACATGGAAACTAGAACTAGAACAAACACAAACACAAACGCCAGGTTTTGAATTAATTATAATTTCCCTTTATTGACAGCAGCAGAAATTCAAAGCATCAGCACTTTATATCTTAAATTCAACAACAAATAATTACAAGCAACACCAGTTTGCTAGCATTTGACATTCAAGCAACATTTTAACAAACAAAAACACTTTCTCACAAATTTAAAGAGTCCCAAAAATTCAACAAGAAAACCCACATGGAAAAAAAGAAGAACAAAACAACAAACCCTATAAAGAAAAACCAAAACACACGAAACCCAATAACCCATTTCACAAAATCAATAACAAAAAAAACCAAAAATAACATGCAGAAAGACACACACATATATGTTAAGAGAGAAACAATTACAAACCTAGCTT
>Ga0307507_10009999_pt1 | contig 12430 bp, 13 predicted proteins | sample 7_EM_MG_FD_207223 | JGI IMG/M metagenome (GOLD analysis project Ga0307507, IMG submission 207223) | Populus trichocarpa ectomycorrhiza microbial communities from riparian zone in the Pacific Northwest, United States - 7_EM | ecosystem: Host-associated > Plants > Roots > Unclassified | place... | reverse complement strand
GTTACCCCTTGTATTCCCCTAGTCTACCACGAAGCATCGAAACACGCGCACGGCAATGATAGTATGATTACCGTGCGCGTTAAAGATCATACGCCAAATGAACTAGCCGCGCTCGCCTGTTTTCTTATATTGCAAAGCAAATGGCCCGATGCCCTTGCGTGGAGACAGGTCGAGGAAGACGAAGAGACAATGGGGGAGGTTGTGGAGGACGAAGAGAAACTCGGAGAGTGATTGCGTTTTCCCCCCACTCCAATTTTTTTTAAGTATTTTTATTCTATAGTGTTGTTTTGTGGGGTCGGGGCCGCGGCCATAACGGATATGGGATGTGAGGCACCGTACATCTCGCCCTTATACCACATGCGTATTAGCTATTCTCCCAGAAAGCATGTGAAGCCTAAGTAGGGGATTATGGTACTTGTATCATTGAATTGCGCTATGTTTCGTGCGGTTCAGTTAGAGCTATTTGTTTCCGTTGTCCGGCGGTCTCAACTCGGCTCTGTGGTGCTGTATATAGTTGTGTTTCACCTTGCCAACCACGAACATAGTCTACAACATTGTCGTTCGGAAGATTTCGTTTACGACACTATACCCAACTCTGGCTGTGATGGCGAAACTTATCCTATGGCTCCTCTCAGCAAGTAGTGCTAGTGCATGAGAATATCTCCAATGCGATGCCGCCTTTGTGCGGCCCTCTCCCGGAGCCGCAAGGTAATTTTGTCGCAGTTTTGGTCTCTTCTTTTTTTCTTTTTTTCCCTTTCCCATTCGGTGATTTACCGATTGGTTAGCCACCCGTTTATCCGTTTAGTCGCTACCTGGCGCTGACCGTAACGGCATTATAGCTCAACCTGAGGACCATATAATACGACCAAGAACAACAGAAACGATGACTGGGACCATAAAATCCATCACCTCTCAAAAAGCCTCAGAAATATGAGAAATAAGTTCCTGAGTGATCGAGACGCTGCAAACCGATCTATAATCTTAGGTTTCTGCTAAATTCCCTTATTTTTTTTGATATCTTAGACATGCGAGCATTTTGGGGGTGTCCGGGTTCTTATTTTCATTAGGAGTTGGCTACAGTGTTTCGGGTCCTAGAGTGTGCGAGCCCGGATAATTTAACATAACCTTAATCATAAATCATGAAACTCAGTGCAATAGTCTATCATCCGCGTATGATGCCTATACACACATGGTGCGTAACCCAGCTCAATCGACCCATACCGGTATCCCATGCCCAATACCTATGCGATAAATATCAAAAAAAACCATGCATCATGCAAGATTCCGGCTCTCTCCACTCTCATCTCCATCCTTGTCCTCCTCCTCCTCCTTCTCATCCTCACCATCCTCACCTCCATCCAATCCCCAAGCATCCGCCGCATCCTCCATTTCCATCGACTCATTACCCTCCTCCTCCTCCTCTCCTTCCACTCTCCCGCTCATCAATCCTACCTCCTCGTCTACTGCCCTCGCCTTCGCTATATCGGCCCTCTCTGCTTTCTTCATCCCTACCCAAATCACACTCCCCAAAATACATCCGCTCCCCGCCAAACTCCCCCATCCAGGTGTAGTCCCCCAGACAATCAGTTCCAACACTAGCGCAAAGAGCATCTGCGTGTAAAGCATATTAGTGGCGCGACTAGCTTTCTCGATCTGCAATCCCAGCGTGAGAAAGTACTGCGTCGCGAAGCCACTGATACCAATACCTAGGAGAAGTCCCCATTGAGGCAGTGTGTGCGGCAAGATAACCCCCCCGATTGAAGGTACGAGGAGTAAAGACCCGAGGGAGAAGATGGAGCCCCCGAGCGTGAAGTAGAACATTACTATTAGTGGGTGGGCGCGGGGACCTATCCAGCGGATACTAGTGTAAGCAGTTGAAGCAGCGAGGACGCCGAGTAGGGCTACTAGGACTGCAATTAGGCGTTGGTGCGGGGTTGCAGTGGGAATTTCTCCAGCGGGGAGGAGTGAGCGTGGGGTTGGCGGAGAATGAACGGTGCTAGGATCATTTGGGGTATTCGCGGGATCTCGGGAGAAGAGGGATGCGGGGCGGGCAATCAGGACAACACCGAAAAGGGAGATTATAGATGCGAAGAGCTCAGTTTTGGCAAATGACTCGTTCAAGTAGGGGATTAGCGAGCAGGCGAACGTAGTTCCGATAGGTGCTAGGAAGGTGATTACTATCGCATCAGAGAGGTCGAGATATGCCAGCGAATCTACTCGTACGGTATTCCACGGCTATCAGCACCGTATCCCTAACGAAGGATGGGGCGGGGAAAGAATGAGAAATGCTACGAACAGTAAAATCCAAAAACGCCAAAAAATCCTGCAGAACCTCTTGCAACCAGCAGCCACCGAACCCCGCATGGACCCCACGGCGCATGCTCCACACTTCGGGAGACGATAAATATACCGACAAAAACCGCCGTGACACTCTGCCTGATGAATAATATTTGCGTAGCGTGCATCTTCTGCTCCGGAAATGAAGTTTCCAAAATCCTCGTGCAAAGACCCATTGTCGCGCAAAAGAACTGCGACAGCACCACAAATAGCGATCCCCGGTTATCGTATACGATGGACGCGCTCCATGCCCATGCCCTCTCCGCTCGAGATCTCAATTGATGGCGAGGAGGGAGCACATGGTCGGCAAGAGAGTGTGCCGACGTTGAGTGTGTAGATTGTGCGTATGACGGTATCGGTAAGGAACCTTTGTCTACCACGACAGGAATTGGGCCTTGTTTTGGTTCCTCAGACATGTTTATTTCTTTTCTCTATGCTTTCGTGATGTCTTTTGGGAATTAGTCTTGAGATAATTGGGTGGTGGTGGGGGGTTCCGTGGTTTTTGCTTTTCTAACTTGCCATACTGTAATTCGCCTACAGTACCTTATCGCTTCTGTGACTCTATTTGGTCCCACGAATTCCCTAGTAGTTTTGCGCGGGTGGTGCTTCCCAAACCGGCTCGGTTGCACGATGCGGGGCTCCCAGTCGAGTGGGTGACTAGACTACAATGTTCAACAATTTTGGACTGAAAAATTAGCCCAGCGAGTGATGTTTTGTGATTTACACTTTGTGAGATTAAGGCCCTGTTTTTTTACATGCCACTAAAGTTTTTCCTAAAAACAAAGTATTCTTTAAAATAAAAATACTCAGAATTTGTCAAAAATACTGGTGTTCGGCATGTCCAAAAAAAAAAAAAAAATTTCAACCGAATCATGAGACTGTTTTTTTCTTTACTTTTTTTAGGGCACAAAAAGGTAAAAATAAAGTGGAAGATTATAGGGTTTGATGTAGAAAAACAAATATCAATATTATGATCGTGATTTTAAAATTTAAATGGCCTGAAAGCCCACTTTGCCCTAATTCCTAGTGCCTTAGAAGTAATATTTTGCCAGTATCATAATTGTGAAAAGAAAAAAATTTATGCCGAATTTTTTCGATTCACCTCCCTCGCAGACAAACTCCTCAGGGCCCCGGGTACCATTGCGTTGAAGTTTTTCAGCTACTCTCTCAGCTTGATTATTATGATACCGGGCATTAGCATTCAAGTTGTGTGTTGCCCTTTTGCTCAATACTCTGCGCTACTACATGTCTTGCATGCACCTTGCCGCTCAAAGCCAGGCCAGGTGCATACCGACTTTCACGAGTTTTTGCGGTACCCCTGATAGTGATAGGTTTATAAGAATTACAGTAGTAAAAAAATACAGGAGAAAAATTCTGAGGTATCATATCATCTCATACAAAAACACCATTGTGGCGTGCGAAAAAGGGCCTAAAAACCGTGGATCCCGTAAAAATTTGAATAATTGAACCGCGTGCTATGTCGCTGGGATTTCCTTTCTTAGTATAATAAGGTCTGGAAAATTTTACTCTTCTCTGTCTTGGAAGGGGGAGGAGTGGCTGTTTGTTTTTTTTGGTGCACCTCTCGTCCAGTTTCCAGAGGAGGGAATTTCTGACTATAATACGTAGTACACGGTTCAATCGAATAAGTTTTATGGTATCATACTTGAGTTCAATGTTTGGTAATATATTCTTCACTCACTAGCTGCGAAGCACGGCCACCAACCTGGCGCTGGCCGTAACGGCGTCACAGCTCAACCTGAGGACGATATCATACATCCAAGAACAACTAAAAAAGTGACTTGGGCTATAAAATCCATCACCTCTCAAAAGGTCTCAGATATATGAGAAATAAGTTCCGGAGTGATTGAGATGCTGCAAGCCAATCTATAATCTCAGGTTTCTGCTAAATTCCCTTGTTTTCTTGATATCTCAGACATGCGAGCATTTTGGGGATGTCCGGATTCTTATTTTCACTAGGAGTTGGCTACAGTATTACGGGTCCTGGAGTATGCGAGCCCAGATAATTTAACATAGCACATTCCACTTCCAAGGCAATAGGGTTAGAAGATTTACGTTTAGCTTTAGTTTACGCGGCCTCTTTCTCACTCTCAGCATAAAATAGAATATGGAATATTTGATTCAACTGCACTACTGAAGTTTACAGAGAACCTACAATAGAAGATTAGAATGAGAAAAACATGGTATTCGTTTTGGATGTTTAGGACTAGACTAGTCAATGTTAGTGTATAGATATTCGAGAGAGAAGGGATCAGCCCACATCTGAGATCCCACCCAATCTTGGGCCCAAGGTTTGGGAGTTCTTCAGCAATGCTCTGGACGTCTTTGTCCCCTCTGCCGGATAGACAGATGACGATATCCTCACCGGGTTTCATTGTCTTTGCCAGCTCCATTCCGCCGAAAATTGCGTGCGCACTCTCAAGGGCAGGAATGATACCTTCGAGTTCAGAGAGTGCTCTGACGCCTTCGAAAGCCTCAGCATCGGAGGCAGCAATGAACTTTGCACGATTACTATCTTTCCAACTTGCGAGCTCTGGCCCAACCCCAGGGTAGTCTAACCCAGCGGAAACAGAATGTGTGTTAGAAATCTGCCCTTCAGCATTTTGAAGAATATAAGTGCGGACTCCATGAAGAACGCCCTTACTACCACCAGCAAGGGTAGCTGCATGTCTAGTAGTCTCTAAGCCGTCTCCACCAGCTTCCACACCCAACATCTTTACCGAAAGGTCCTTTGCAAAGGGATAAAACATTCCCGAGCAATTCGATCCACCTCCGACACAAGCTACTACTGCGTCAGGCAGTTTCCCCCGCTTCTCCATAAGTTGCTGCTTGGTCTCATTTCCAATGACGCTCTGGAAGGTTCGAACGATCGTAGGGAACGGATGCGGGCCAATGGCTGACCCAATGAGGTAATGCGTTGTCGAAAGGTTGGTAACCCACGAACGAAGCGCCTCATTGACAGCGTCGCGTAGAGTACGAGAGCCTGAGAAAGCAGGTATAAGCACCTTCTGATTGTTGAGATGGGGGACATTTCTTACCAGCCTCTACAGATACAACCTGAGCTCCCAGAAGCTTCATTCTGAAAACATTCAAGGCTTGACGCCTCACATCTTCCTTTAAAGGGTAAGCGCATTTCTGAGATATTAAGTTCGCAACCACCAGTCCAACTTACAGCGCCCATATAAACTGTGCACTTCATACCAAACTTAGCACAGACAGTTGCGGTTGCCACGCCATGCTGCCCGGCCCCTGTTTCTGCAATAATCTCGGTCTTGCCCAACCGCTTAGCAATAAGAATCTGTCCAATAGCATTATTGATTTTATGAGATCCTGTATGATTGAGGTCCTCTCGCTTCAGCCAGATATTGGCACCTCCACATTTCTCAGTGAGACGCTCTGCCAGGTGAAGTTGCCCTGGACGGCCCATATAAGGATAGTATGACCGAAACTCTTCCCAGAATTTAGGGTCGTTATTTGCTTCGATAAAGCCACGCTCTAGCTCTGCAAGGCAGTCCATTAAAGGCTCTGGCACGTATTGACCGCCGAATTCTCCAAAACGAGAAGGGATTGACTACCACTGTAAGAACACATCCAGTAATACATAAAAGGTGCCTCCCTGTACTTACCTGAGGATTAATTTCACCATCGGCGTTTAAAGTGCTAAGCTGGTCCATTAAGCCTGGGCCAGGCTCCACATCTTTGTCGCTGATGACAATTGTAGGAGAGACATCAACTAGCCCTTTAGCCTTTTCAATGGCTTCTACAATCCCGACTTCATGAGTGGTCGAACCTTTGCCATCCCTACCAACAATCATTTGGCAATACTCCTTAACCTTCTGATTGATCTCTTCGGGTTTTGTTTGAGAGATAACATTAATGACCTGCGAGCCAATAACGACGCCCTCAGAAAACTGGCCAACCGAGACGAAGTGGTCACGAGTGGAAACACCAAAGCCGACTGCGATGGGAATGTTTCCAGATGCCTCGTGTACACGCTTACATAGATCACCAAGACCAGAGTTCAACGAGCCCGATGCACCAGTTGTCCCCATACGAGAAACAACATATATAAACGAATCGGCTATACTGCAGAGAAACTTCAAACGAGAAGGGTTTGTAGATGGAGCTATAAGCGGAACATAACTCAAACTATGAGCACCTAGTCAGTTGAAGCAAATCTTATGAATCCCTCAAAAACAAGCATACCCTTCATTATTACAGAATTCCCTAAATTTCACAGCTTCTTCCGGAGGTAGATCGCAAATGATGAAGCCATTAACACCGGCCTCTCGAGAATCCTTGACAAATTTTTGCTCGCCGTAGATCAAAACTGGATTGTAGTATCCCATGAAAAGGACTGGGACTTTCAATCCTTTCTTACGAGCATCGAGAACTACCTTCAAGGCTGCGGTAGCCGACATCCCATTTTCCAAGGCAACCTGTAGCCGTATTAATTAATGACCATTCAATTGGGTAATAGTAATAAGATTTACTCACAGTATTTGCCTTCTGAATAGTCGGTCCATCTGCAATTGGATCGGTGAAAGGTAGACCAATTTCAATTATATCTAATATTGTAAGCTTCACGAGTCGCGGTTGAGGCTCTTGAAAGAATGAATCATACCAGCACCTCCAGCCTCCATTGCCAGCATCAGGCCTGCAGTTGCCTCAGCCGTCGGGAACCCGGCAGTAACATAAGTCACCAAAGCCCTCTGTTTTTCTAACCATCAGCGGCTGCAACTGAAGACCTCCGCGCGCCCCGAAGGAAAAGGAAACTCACCCTCCCTTCTGCCTTACAAGTAGCGAACGCCTTTTTAATCCCCTCCATGATAATTTTCCTACTCCTGGGCAATTGATTTTGTTTCAGAGAGAGTCTTTGAAGAGCGAACGTTTGTTGTGGAGGAAACAAAGAGGAAGGGGGGAGGTGGCGAGTCACGAAGCTTTTGGGTATCGTAGTGTTAGTGGGGCAGAGTAGGGATTTTGGAGGGGCAGAGATCTGGTCCGTAGTGCCAATATTATACTCTAAGCTACTGACTGTACCGGCTAAGGGTACGGTAAGTGAGGCGAACCTGCTCTGATTAGTTCCTGGACCAATCAGCCAATCGAAGAGCCGAATGTCATGTTCCCCATTGTGCCAAGAGTTCGACTGACTTTTTTTTATTTATTTTATTTTAACAGATGGTTTTTCTCTTCGGGCGCTCTGCGGAACCTGCGCCTCATCTGCCCTATGATACCAACTATGCCTACAACCCCTAGAAGTTCGCCTGATTTTTTCTCCACCACGAATTTTATCCAATATTGGCTGTTTCTATGGTTACACACACGTAATTTTGGCCAGTAAAACTCGAGCTCGCACCACTTTTTATTTTATTTCACAAGACTTTACCGTATCCCTTTCGAGCTTTCTGTGGGACCTAGCCTCATCTGCTCAATCTAACTAAGCCTACAGCCTCTAAACCAGACCTTGCCGTGAAATATCCCCCTACCCTCTAATCAACTTCTTTCCCCTCAGCCCTGCCCTCCACCCCTTTAGTCCGCCTCACTTGTGCCCACCCCCGAATACGGTACTCGAGTACAAGGCACGCACTGCGAAAAAGCCCAGGGTTTGGGCCACAACACCCCTCGGAGATCGGCCCGGAGAAAGATTACCTAGGTAAACGCCTAGAGTCTCTTATTTATATACCGATTTGCCTGTCCATGACCTGCGGCATTTAGAGTATGATATAAAATTCTAAACCCTCTTGGTGTCGCTTGTTTTGAAATATTATTTTCCTCCGATCTTTGCGGTGGGAATCTAAGCCCACCACAAGGTGCCGGAAACAAGCTGCCCCCAACCCTGTCTTCCTGATCATCGGGAGTCCGTCACCAGATATCACTCTCTATCCTTCCCGCATCGCGTTTTGCCAGTGTGCTCACATGATTCCAGTAAGATTGGGTAGATATCACATGAGTTATCGTGTAGCTCGGGTATATGAATCAACAGGGCCCCTACTCTCCTACTTGTAGGTGTGGTTCGTAGATGTTCATGCCGTTGCGCTGTTGTCGCTCTGCTGTTGACCAAGTGCTATGCTGTCCTTGTGAAGTGTTCTCTTAGGTCTTCATAGTGACAACAATCGCCACAATCACCTTACAGCAGACAAGTGTTTCATGCCGATGCTATACCACTACCCCTAAGTGAATAACCCCAACCTAATCTTGTCTTTCCCTCCCCGTCTCTAGTGTTGAGTGATACTCCATGACTTCTGAGGCTGAAAGTTTTTCAAATCTGTGCCAAGACATTTGCAACCAAATTCTTAAATATTTTTTTGCGACAACTCCGGAAACACCACATCCACGTCCCCCAGGACTCAATTGATTATCCAGCAGCGATGTTGTCCTCAGCATTGGTTAGACGGCCGAGAGGAGTGCAGATGAACCTCTGTGTCTTTTGTTCTCTCAGAGTCCCAGGGGTTCTTGGTGCTTCCCCGCTACGGATACCTGGTACGACTCGTTTCCGGGGGAAAAGTTCCCGGTATAAGAAGATGTTCCAAAAGGGCCTTCTTAATCGGGGAACGACCGATCCCAGAGTGAGTATCGCCACTTGGGCTGGTGCATGCAGGGCTGATCTTTGTAGGCCTCTAGGGATGCTACATACAATGGTCGACCAGTGCCCACCGTCGAGGGATTGCTCCAAGCTAGAACTGCGCTACAGGAGAGAGGGGGGAAGCCCGTCGAAAAAAAGGCCGACAAGCTACCTGCACAAGATTACCGAAAGATATACGCACTTACGGAGCAGGTGCTGACGAAATTGATACCCCCACCAGTTCATTCACCAAAGGTGCATGACTGGTATACGGGGAATCCAATGCCTCCAAAAGAACTGCGAACTCGCTATCTAGCATTTGTCGACGAGGTTTTGGCAGCATTCACGGTCCAAGATTACACGGCTACCGGCAACTCTTTGCCAACGCCGGACAAAATCACAACTATACATAAAGAAGGAAGAGGATTGGACAACTACTTTGTTAATTCCTTTTTGCAATATATTGGGCAAAAGGATTTGGGCAAGAAGGTCATTCATATGATCAATGTTGAGAAAGCTGCAGATATGAGGTTCCCCCCAGAATGGTATCCGATGGCAAGGCAGGTTAAGAGAACTTGGCATCTACATGTTGGCCCTACCAATTCTGGGAAGACCTACAATGCGTTGAAGAGACTGGAGGAGGCCGCAGATGGGATTTATGCTGGTCCCTTGCGTTTGCTGGCCCATGAAATTTTCGAAAGGATGAATGCCAAGGGAATCCCGTGCAATCTTGTTACGGGAGATGATAGGCGGATTATCTCTCCAACCGCCGCTGTATCTTCGAGTACCGTTGAGATGGTGGATTTGAATCGGCAAGTTGAGGTTGCTGTTCTTGACGAGATCCAGATGATTGGAGACGAGGATAGAGGGTGGGCATGGACCCAAGCACTCCTGGGAGTACGGGCAAAGGAGGTTCACATGTGCGGAGAAGAGCGAACAGTAGATCTCATCAAGAACCTTGCGGCTAGCGTGGGAGATGAGTGTATAGTCCATAATTACACACGCTTAGGACCGCTAGAAGTTATGAAGCAGAGTCTGGGGGGCGATTTGACGAAAATTCAGAAGGGAGACTGCGTCGCTACGTTTTCAAGGAAGAGCATCTTTGCGATGAAGAAGGAAATTGAAAAGGTGACGGGGTTGAGGTGCGCCGTTATATATGGGGGTTTGCCTCCAGAAACAAGAAGTATGCAGGCAAGGCATTTTAATGATCCCGAGAGTGGATATGATGTGTTAGTAGCTTCTGACGCTGTCGGAATGGGACTTAACCTGTAAGCTTCCTCTCACCTATTTTAGGCAATTTCCTAATCTATTATAGGAGTATCAAACGTATGATCTTTGAAACTACAATCAAATGGAATGGCTCAGAGTATCAAGCTATCAGTGTTCCTCATGTCAAGCAGATCGCTGGACGAGCTGGCCGTTACAAGGTGGCCGTGTCCAAACACAATATTCAAGCCGACGAAACTCTCACCCCACTACCTGCTGCTCCCTCGATAGGCTTCGTTACAACGCTGGACGAAGTAGACTACCAGTCCCTCAAATACGCTATGTCAGTTACTTCAAAACCAATTCTAACAGCCGGTATCCTCCCAACCTCATCCCAAATTGAGGAATTCGCATCCCTATACCCTCCGAACAGAGAACTATCTTTTATCCTCAAAACAATGGATGAGGCTATGCGTACGGCGAAGCTGTTCCACATTTGCAATTTAGAACAGCAAGTTCAGACTGCAAAGTCATTGGTAGGAATACCAGGCTTGAGGATTCTCGAAAAGTTGCAATTTTGTATGGCGCCTATTGGACGCGACATAAAAGTCCAAGATGCAGTGACGAGGATGGCAGAGTGTGTGGGTTCCAATAAGGATGGGAGTTTCCTAAAAATTCCGGGAGTGGATTTGGAAGTTTTGGACATCGATAACCCGAAAACCCTGGCAATCTTGCAGCGCCTAGAGTCATTACACAAAACCATTTTGGTGTGGCTCTGGTTATCGTATGTGACACTTCTGAAATTTCACTTTAGGTAAAAGAACTAGTGTACTAATGGGACAAATAGTTGGCGTTTCCCTGCTACCTTCGCTCCGAGAGAAACAGCTCAGGAACTTAAGGCAATTTGCGAAGAGAAAATCGATATTGCACTATCGAACGTACGTTTCGAAAGAGGGAAGAAACCGGCAATCGAGAGGATAACCTTCGGTGACTCGATGGATCCAGAAGAAAGCGCAGAAAACACAGATATAGAAGAGTCTCCTATCGGCCATGGCGATGAAGACGAGTTCGAAGGGACGGTTTTGCCGCATTTGAGTGATAAACTGGTCGATTCGGAGAGGTTAGATCAAGTAGCCGCGTCTAATTAAGGATGTGACCGGATGTCTTGAGGCAGAAAAGTTGTATTCCCCCAGGTGATAAATGGCGTAGGGAATTGCTTTGGCGAACCGCGATTACCATTCGATAAAACCCCCTGAGGTTTTGCTAGTCGATTTGTATATTTATGTACTCTATTATTGTATCTACCGGGTTGAATGAAGACTCTGAAGCGTGATTTTTCTTGAAAACTAATCCTTTCTAACTTTGGGCAGAGCATTGGGAATTCCTTTACATAAGTACCGCTTGCCTTAATCTAACTTACTGGTACTATCACTAGTGATGTTGGTATCATACCTATCTACTACCACATGGTACATTACTACAAAATCTAATAGTCTAAGCATAGAAGGAAACTACAGGCCACTTGGACATCCCCTCACTCGGGGGACTAAGCTTGAACAGGAGAGTTTCCTGCGGTAACCTTGATAGAATATTGCAGCCCTAGAGATCAGCGGGCAATTTCCTTATAGGGGGCTAGCCAATAAGCATCCCTCCGAGTATAATAGCAGGCAGTTCCGCCAATTTAATGGCAGCCGTATGAAAGTAACCTCCTAGTGCCAGAATTATTATGACAGCGTTTCGATAAATAGAAGACGATGAAAGAGAGTGCAGCGAAAATCCTGCCTTCTGATATCTGTAATAAAAGCTACTGTAAAGAGTATTGTACAGTACAAACAGGCCAACGGAAATGATAATCAGAACAATACTCGTGTCTCCGCGCCAAGAATAGGCACCTGTTTTAGAATAGCCACCGCGAGCCCATATGGAGAATAGCGTTGAGGCCGCTTTTCTGGAGAAGCACTATGTGTCTATATATCAGCCTTAGAATGAGAGGAGAGAAGTAAGGGAAGAAAAATCAAAGGACAAATGAAGGAGAAAGAAAAACAAACGCCACTCGGGGATTGACTTGCCTGATCTTATTTCTCACACCCAAGCAGTTACCCCCTCCCCCCCCCCCCAACACACACGAAAAATAGCCAAGTATAGTACCACATAATACAAGTACAACTCGACGAGCTCTTAGGTACGTTGAACCTTATTTGGCTTGCCTTCTACGAAAGTTAGAGAAAAAATGTGGTTGCTGGGAAGACCATGCTTAAAATTCGAAAGAGGGAGATTATTTTCGACCAGTTCCGATGGTCTAACGGC
>Ga0307507_10009998_pt1 | contig 12433 bp, 14 predicted proteins | sample 7_EM_MG_FD_207223 | JGI IMG/M metagenome (GOLD analysis project Ga0307507, IMG submission 207223) | Populus trichocarpa ectomycorrhiza microbial communities from riparian zone in the Pacific Northwest, United States - 7_EM | ecosystem: Host-associated > Plants > Roots > Unclassified | place... | reverse complement strand
TCCATATGGAATCCATGATGTCCATGGAACAATAAATTGGCTGAGGCCTCAGCCAACAGTGATTCCATGGATTCCACATGGAATACCTGATGGATTCCATGGATTCCATATGGATTCCATACGGAATGACCCAGGGAAGGTAAAGACCTCATTTTGGTGGGCAGTTAGGTGTATTGTGTGGTGGGTGTGGCATGGCATGTGTTATTGGCAATTGGCATGGCATTTGGTTATGTGTTTGTGTGCATAATACACAGTGGTACGTGGCAGTATGGCATGGCATGGCAGTGTGGCATTGGTCAGAGGTAGAATGATGTGAGTGGAGGGGGGGGACAAAAGGGAAGTCAGTTAGAGTGCATTGAGAGACAAGGAAAGGAGGGGGGTTTTACTGACCTTTTTAATTGCCTCTAGCCTGACTGAATCCCACACCTCCTTGGCAATCATGCTGAGGAGCTTCTGGTTTATCGGGGCAATGTTGAAGCCTTGGCCCCTTGCTAAGTCGTCATGCCATTGTCGTCTGACTTTGGCCTGGTATGCTATGAGGACCCTTTCGCCGTTGGGTCGCAAGCGCATCAGTTTGATTTCAATGTTGAAGTAAAAATGTGCGAAAGATTGGATGTGCTTGTGTGGCCAGTCACATTGATCCATATACTGTAGCAGGGTGTTTTTGCCAACGTTCATCTGCCTCCATGTGAGGTCGGCGTCCGGGACAACATTTCACGATGCTTTGAAGGAGGCCACTGGTTTGAGCACGATGAGGTTGTCAATCTTAGTGAGACCGTATGTGTCATCTGATTGGGCCTTGCTGGTGTCCTGTGCTTTGGCACACCCTTCATCAGTAAAGTACCAAAGCTCTATGAAATTGAAAGATTTGAGCTTGCCAATGGTGAATTGCGAGGGGCGAGGCATGACGTGGTCAGCCACCATTTTTCCTTCATCGAAGTCATTGATCTTGGGCTTTCTCTTCTCCTGCTCTCTTCTCTTGTCTTCTTTCTGGCGTTCATCTTCTTCCCGGCATCTCGTTTCATCTTCCTGCACTAGCCGGATTTGTTCTTGTTGTGCCTCTAGGTCCGTCTGCACCTGCTGGTTCCAAGCTTCGACTTCCTGTGCATGTGTCTGGTTCCACGCTGTTGTCAGCTGCTTGACGGCTTGCTCGTTGTTGATTTGTCCATTGTTGGACATGATTTGCCTGATGGTGGTGTATGCTGCCCCTGCGAAATCCAGGCAAGGGACATTGGTGGGGTCCTGGTTGATTCGTGGCATGGTGATTTGTAGTGAGGTGTACCATAACTAGATGTTGAAACGAAAGTGTAGGTGTGTAAGGGAGAGTGAAAATGCAGGAGGAGCTAATGAACTCCTTCTGCGTCACAAATGAGATGGTGGTGGGAAGAGAAAGCAGCATGTGCCGCACCACTCGTTCGCTCAAAGACTCTATTCTAAGCTACACTCATTCCTCACTTCTCTAGCGAATCTCAAACTTGGTAGATGTAAATCACATCTAAGTCACATGACACTTACATAAATTATCTTTCAAACTCAGAATCTGTATCTGTTCGGAAAGAGAACCTTTCCCTTCTCTCCCTCCTCCCTTTTTCTTTTTTCTTTGCCCACAAACACCCACACCATGCCTGCCCCAATCTTGCTTAACTGCCTTATCGAAGGTGAAGATGTTGTCTTTGTCATTCCAGTGGGGCCCAAGGATGTGGTTAGCAGATTGAAGGAACTCATACAGAGCAAGCGGGTGCAGGGTAGTCTCAAGGATGTTGATCCTCACACTCTAGAATTGTGGAAGGTGAGCGCCATCGACAAGCTGCTACTATACAAAATGACATTGCTTTCCTTAGCCCAAGGAACTTAACTCCATCGCCGCCAAGCCAAGCAAGACTCTTGTTCAGCGCATCAGGCTTCTGGACTTTACAAAATTTACAGACGAATAGAGGCCATGGACAGTGTCTTCAGTATCTTCCTGACACAGCCTCCCAGAAACTGTATCCACATAATCGTAAAGGGCTCGCATACCAGTGAGTAAGAATGGATCTTGCAGCTGAGCATTGCTGACAAGATTCTGCCCCTAAAACCTTTTCCCTTTATCAACTCCACAATGCTGATTCTTGTTTCAACATCAGCTTTGAAAAGAAAACATGATGACCCTAGTTGGTCCTCTTCTGATGTGGCCTTGAACCTAAGTACTAATCATGCTATAGCCGACATATCGCAAAAGTTATTCGATCTATGGACAAAACCGGTGAAGCGGGATCTCTGGCAACTAAAGGAATATCTCAAAGAGCCTCTTGATCCAGATCAGAAGATCCCATTGTCACATGCCCAGTGGAGGGGACTCTTGGCCACTGAATCGTTTCCTGAACATGCATGCACCGCTGAAGACCTTGAACTTCTGTTTATGCAAAGCAAAGATGAAACCGCTGTTGCAATTGTAGATCTGTTGGATCCTGCAATCAAGCTGGGTCCAGTAGACCTGAGTGGTACTGAACTTTCACTTATTTCGTTCTGGGATGGGAATACCCGAGGTATTCTCCAACGAATTCTGGGTGTTGTGGGTATTCGGGATAGCAACCAGAGTACATGTACTGGCAGTTTGCGACCTGATTTTGGTCTCCTACTTGCCAACAGTTGCGTATTTCGAGGTGAAGAAAAGAGACTTGCTTTCACGGGGACGCATCCTCGAGATGAACTTCAAAACAAGACCCAGTGGGTGTACGATCCCGCACCTTATATTCTCGGTTGGTCATCGTTTGTGCCTGAGTAAGATTTTAATTTCAATCATCCACTTCTTCGGGGTCTAGGTTATTACGCCATTGGGGTCAAAGTTGTCCTTGCAGCTATATTGCCACCAGAACGACAAGGCAAAAGCCTTCAGATCAAGGATCTAATATCGACTGATCTTTCTTCACGACATGCACGAATCAAGAATGCTTTGAGGATGATCAAGTTGTGTGGCGTTCTCAAATGGCTTCAGAAGGTAATTGGAGAAGGCAAAGATAGAGATATGTATTTGCAGCTCTGGTGGGTATACTTTTTTATATTGCCATCTGGTATATTGACTCCAGGCTCAGCGGCGGTGGCAGGTTGATTGAATATTTCAAATTGCATGTGTGTAAGACATATGGATTAGAGAATAGCAATGATGGCAAAGAGCATGTCTAACATCTAAAGGCCATATATGCGTCACTAATTTCGAAGGGTGTTCCTAACATGGACTGGCTCAAGAAAGCTGAAATTCAGCACGATGTACACAGTTCATATGTCGATCTGGAGCCAAGAGGCATTGATGCAGGTCCTAAATCACCTTTAGATGTTCAAAATGCTGTAGTGTGTGTCCTCGAAGCTCTCAAGGTAGTATCAATTTCCTTCTACGTCATCGACTAACACTCTGGTCAGGTAGCCCATGCTGAACCACCAGTGTTTCATCATGATATCCGTTGGCCAAATATCATGCGAAGCCGTGAAGACTCTTCCAAGTGGTTTCTGATCGACTGGGAAGATGCTTCCTTTGCGCCAATGAAAGGAGCACCACATTTGAGCCAGAGTGAACATTCACCAAACTTATATAAAGATAATCATGGGGCAGATGTGGACATATGGGCAGTCGGGCGGCTTATATCCACTGCACAGGTGCAGGTTCCAGCTCTCAGGGACCTTGGACAGATGGTGATGCAGGGCCATGTTTTGAATGCCGAGCAGGGACTGAGGGAAATATGTAACTCCCCCATTCTAATTTGTAACCCACAATCTCCTGTAATACCTGGGGTGTGCACTGAGAATACCTGTTACAAATATTTTCTTTACGATATGGACAGACAGTTAGATACTCACAGACACTTACATATTCCTAAGACATAGTCTAGACCATTCTGGACAGACTCTAGATATGCATCCCACAACTCATTCCCATTATTTCTTGACTCATTATTTAGATATATTTCTCTTGACTCATACTTACATAGACTGAGTCGTATGACTCCTTCGTCGTCATACGACTCCCTTAGACTTACTTAGACACAGTGTGACTCTTATGACTCTACACAAGTCATATAGACTCACACTTCTGACTTGTTTCTGACTTGTAGTTTACCCAGGCCCTCAGTATATAAGGAGGGTAGTTTCATTTGTATTCGATAGCTTGAACCTAGGCAATACAAGCTTAGTTCACCCTCACGTCTCAGTCGGAACCCCTGTAAGCAAGTCTGCCCTTGTACTCTAAGGTCTTTAAGGACTTAGAGCATCAGTATATCGTCTAACCATTGTGAGTTAACAAGTTCTCACTTAGTATCCAGGATTGCTCTCCAGGGAGGATCGCTAAACCCTGCATTTCGTTAGGTAATACGAATGACAGTCATTCCAGGAAAACCCCGAAGATAGCCGACGAACAGAGCTATACAGTGAAACAGTAACAGTGCCAGGAAACCCCTGAAGATAGCTGACAGTATTGAGCTATAAGTCGTAATCAGTCATCAGTCATAAAGTCATCAAGTCATCAGTCGTCAAAGTTAACCAAGTCATAGTGAACTTAAGCTTAACAAAGCCCGCTACACATAAAACCGTAACAAAAGGTTCAAGCTTACCCAGTATAGAGGGGCGCATCAACGCACTCTACCAGTTTTAGAAACCACATGCCACGCTGGAGCATTTGAAAGATCTCATTGCCCTCACCAAAGAATTCAACACAAGAACCAAGGAAGTCATTGAATTGCTAAACGCATTCAACAGCAGGATAAAGGATATCCTCGAACTAGTCAAAGCACAGGAACACACTCAGTAAACGTATCACAGTGGATATGCTAGGTGAAATTGTACACCTCATTTGGAGATTTACCAACAAAGAGTTATTAGAAGCCTTAGAGCAACACCAACAAACACAGTTAAAGCGAAAGTCAGAAGAAGATGCAGCATCGTCTTCTTCCAGTAGAAAGGAACCATGGCTGACCAAGGAAGGTTAGGCTATCAATCGTATAGAGCACCAGAGAGCTCCGAGTCAGAACAAGAACAATTTGAAAGTGCAGACAAGGAGAGCCCTCCTGCCACACAGACACCAGTAACAGGAACATCGACACCCGTACAGACTCCTATATCCCGAATATCAGGGCTAGGACCAGCATATCCATTTAGCAGAAGAGAATCACCATTTAGCAGGAGAGCAACACCAGCCTCCACACTGAGAGGATCACTGTTGATCACTAGAACCCACAGCACCAGCGTGCAGTCGCTCATTGTACCGATACCCATATTAGGACCTATAGACTTATCCAGTCTAGGTATCCTGCCAACTGACAAAGTAACCGAAATAGTAGAAAGTTTTAACGTGTTTGCATCAGAAGCGTTTAACCCTGAGACACCAGTAGAACCCGAAATGTCCAATTTCCCATCAGCACAGCAACCGGCTGACAATGCGCCGCAGAACCCAGAACAGCCACCTCAACAGCAACAACAGGTGTTTAACCTGTACCCCACAGTGGATGGAAGAGAAAGAAGCCGACAACCAAAAGATTTTAATGGAGATGAATCCAAATACAAATTATGGATTCAAATGGTAGAAAACTACCTAATTGCCAATGCGCAACACTTTTTGACAGACCAGTTAGCAATATTGTTTGCTATATCGTATATGACAGAAGGAAGGGCAGCCAATTGGGCAAGCCATTACATTGACACGCACCAGACCGACAGAAAGTTTTTACCCACAGATACATGGGTCGAGTTCAAGAAACTCTTAGAGAAATCTTTTGATATCAGGAAGACAAAGCAGAAGGCGCAGACAGACCTCTCAGTCTTAAAACACAAACCAGGACACCTAGAGGAGTACATCCTCGACTTTAGAATGTTAGCACAACGAGCTGGATTCGTCTTACAAGGAATAGAGAATCCCACACTCCCAGTAGATTTTTTGAAAGGACTTCACCCGACGTTAAGGGTGAAGATAGTTCAGCAGAAGAATGCACCAACCACATTAGAAGAGATTATCGACGATGCCAGAGCGTTCGACCAGTCATATTATCAAAGCATACAGTGGAAAGATAAGATTACGGGATGGACGCCCAGACCAGCGCCCCATACCACATTCACACCACACTCCACGTTTACCCTGCAAGCCAGAGATCCAAATGCAATGGATATCGACAGTATAGAAATTGACAGACTATCTATCGAAGAACGAGACAGATACATGAGAGAACGACTATGTTTCCGATGCGGAAAACCGGGACATATGTCACGAGACCATGCGCTGAGTCAGACTACTTCCAGTAAAGGAAGTACTCCCAGTTATAGTAAACCTGCCACCCCATATAAGGCTATCATGCCACCCCTGAGTAAAGCTAAGGAAGCTGCACGAAAGGTTCATGCCATTATGTCAGAACTTAACAGCAAAGAACTAGAAGGAGCAAAGAATGCCTTCATAGAGAGTTTAGACGAAGAAGTAGTCAAAGAAGAACAAAAGGATTTTTAGTACAAAGGCTGGCAACAACGACCAGACCTTCGAAAGAACCACCCATCAGAACTATTAGAATTCGAAGCATACCAGGCAGAGACTCGAGATCAATAATCATTGACGCTAGAATTTTAGATGGAAAGAAAATCGTCGAAACCAAAGCGCTAATAGATTCAGGCGCTCAAGGAGCATTTATAGATGAACGATTTGTGAAAGAGCACCGATTCCCGCTCTTAAGACTAAAGAAGGAGATACCAATCTCAAATGTTGATGAAACCCCGAATAGGAATGGACCTATCAGGTACCTCACCCAACTCCCAATAAAAATTGATGGAAACATCATTTCCACCGAATTTTTTATCAGTCACTTAGGAAAGGAGAATGTAATCCTCAGATTACCATGGTTAGGAATAGTGAACCCCATAATCGATTGGTCAGAGAAGGCCCTTAAAATCGATCCCAAACAAATTAAGAAACCAACTCAGTCGTTGGCCACAAACCGAATTATACAGGCCCTTAAGGTGGACCTAGTATGAAAGAAGATGAGATCAAAAGAAGCTTTCACAGATGAGCTGCGAAACCTTCAAAACAGAAAGAAGCCAACAGTCATGATAGAGGAAGTACCTGACGAAGATGCAACCCCAAAGTTTGAAAGGTTGCCTGATACAGAGAGATCCATTCTCATCGCAGTAAACGAACTGCCAGACAATTATGAAGATATGCCAGCGTTAGTACCGGACCCCAATGAAGAACAAGATGAGGAAGATGATTTGACAGAAGGAGATTTGCTTGTCGCCCATATCAATGGAGATACAATGAAAGCTATACCAGAACAGGAAGAAGAAAGGAACCCATTGAGTCAACCAATTCAGGTTGAAAACAACGAAATCACGATCAGAGCTAAGACATCTATATCACAGAGTCTAGCGCATGAAGCCGAAATAATTGAGAGGAGATCTTTTGAGGAACTAGTCCCAGAAGAATATAGAGAGTACTGATCAGTCTTCGAGAAGACTGCATCTGAACGATTCCCAGAAAGCCGTCCATGGGATCATAGAATTGATCTCAAACCAGACTTCATACCAAAGAAAGCGAAGATGTACCTGCTCAGTGTAGAAGAAGAGAAAGAGATGAACAAGTTTATAGACGACAACCTCAGGAAGGGATTCATACAGGAATCCGCTTTGCCACAAGCATCACCATTTTTCTTCATGGCAAAAAAAGACAGTAAAGCGCTTAGACCGTGTCAGGATTATAGATACCTGAACGAGTCAACCATCAAGAATGCATATCCCCTACCATCCATCGATGATCTACTCCAGAAGCTACATGGAGCAAAGACATTTACGAAACTAGATATCCGATGGGGATATAATAACGTCCGAATTAAAGAAGGCAATGAATGGAAAGGTGCCTTCATCACCAAAAGAGGACTATACGAACCAACAGTGATGTTCTTCGGAATGTGCAATTCGCCTGCCACGTTCCAATCTATGATGAACGACTACTTCGCCGATATGATAGCTCAGGGATGGGTCCTGATCTACATAGATGATATTCTCATATTCTCTGAGAATCCCGAAGACCACCATGAACAAACACTACAGGTGTTAAAGCGACTTAGAGACAAGGATTTATTCCTTAAACCAGAGAAATGCATATTCAATGCAACCAAAGTAGAATATTTAGGTTTCATTGTGAAACCTAACGAGATATCAATGGACCCAACAAAGTTAGCAGGAATAGGAGAATGGGCTCCACCAAAGACAGTTAAAGGCGTCAGATCCTTCTTAGGATTCTGCAATTTCTACCGAAGATTTATTGACAAATATGCGGAGATTGCCAAACCGTTAAACGAACTAACAAAGAAGACGAAAATTTTCGAATGGTCACAGGGTTGTAATACAGCCTTCGAAAATTTAAAGAAACAGTTCCTAGAGAAACCAGTTCTAGTCATACCAGATCTATCAAAGCAGTTCTTCATGGAATCCGATGCATCTAAATGGGCTACAGGCGCCGTCCTCAGACAACACAATAACAACGGAGAGCTTAAGCCATGTGGCTATATCTCCCACAGCCTCACTCAAACAGAAAGGAACTATGACATATATGATAGAGAGATGCTCACGATCTACTGAGCATTATGAACATGGAGACACTTCTTAGAAGGAAGTAAACACGAGGTCGTAATAATGTCAGATCACAAAAATCTGACTTATTTCCAAAAACCACAAGACCTCAGCCGCCAACAAGCAAGATGGGCCTTGTATCTGACAAGGTTCAATATGAAGTTAATGCATATGCCTGGATCCAAGATGATTCAGTCAGACACTCTGTCAAGGTGTCCAGATCACATACCAGAGAAAGACACCGACAATGAAGACATTGTCTTATTACCAGATGAATTATTCATCAATTTAATCAATATGGAGCTTGCCAAGTTGATAGAATCGGCAGCTGCCTCAGATGAATTTGTAAAAGATATGGACAAGGTCCTATCTACGAAAGGAGTTCCACCAATCAAGTCAAACTTATCAGATTGGAAAATAGAAGACGGAGTATTATACTATCAGGAATGATGTTATATCCCTGATAACCACGAAGTACAAAAGATGATTGTCCAACAAATTCACGATTCCCCAATGACGGGACATCCAGGACGAGACTCTACCCTAGAAATGGTCCAGAGACACTATTGGTGGCCATGACTACGCCACTTTGTATACAAGTATGTTGCAGGTTGTGCCACCTGTCAACAGAATAAAGTTAACACACATCCAATGCAGCCACCAGTACAGCCAATTAAATCCATGGCTACAAAACCGTTCCAGATGATAACACAAGATTTTATCTCTGGATTACCTAAGACAAAACGAGGCTATGACCGTGTAATGGTCGTGGTAGACCATGGCCTTACAAAGGGGGTAATTTTTATCCCTTGCAGTAAAGAATTAACTGCACTCGAAGCTGCCGAACTCCATTTGGACCATACGATCAAACGGTTTGGGTTGCCTGAGATCATTATCTCCAATAGGGACCCTCTTTTCATTTCAAAGACCTACAGGAGTCTTATGAAACTTTGCGAAATCAAGCAATGAGTCAGCACTGCATACCATCCTCAGACAGATGGAGAAACAGAATGAGTCAATAGAGAACTCGAAATGTATCTCCGAGTCTTCTGCAAGTACATTCCAGAAGACTGGGATAAACATCTCCCTATGGCAGAGTTCGCATACAACGGACGACCCCATTCAGTTACAAAACAAACCCCATTTTACCTCATGTATGGAAACGAACCCACTGGGTTCCCAACGGCATTCCTGAAGACAAATGTCCCTGCAGTAGAAGAATGAATCTCTAGGCTTCTTAAAGCAAGAGACAATGCTCGAGCCGCTCATGAGCTGGCACGACAAGTTCAGATTAAATGATCCAGGAAAAGCTCTCCTCCATTCAGTAAAGGAGACTTAGTATGGTTAGATGCGCGCAACCTCAATAGAGGATATCAGTTCCAGAAAATGGCATCCTTACTAGAAGGACCCTTCAAAATCATAGAAGTATTGGGACCAGTGACGTACAAACTTCAGCTTCCAATTCAATGGAAGATACACAATGTCATTCATGGAAGTCACCTTACCCCGTATCGAGAAACTAACGTCCACGGAAGAAATTTTCCTGAACCACCACCTGATCTTGTCAATGGAGAAGAAGAATATGAAGTAGATTCAATCAAAGATCACAGGAAACAAGGCAGAAGCTATCAGTATTTGGTAGTATGGAAGGGGTACTCTGACGAAACATGGGAACCAGAAAGCAACTTAAAGAATGCCTCCGAGGTTCTTCAAAGTTATAAAAGGAGGAAACGTCTGCAGTAGACCCTCAGACAATCGTCTAAACACTCGCAACTAGCCAACTAGCTTTTCGCAACCCAACTCCTCCTTTACCATGACTTCCCCCCACTTCCAAACTGATGCCTTCTCCTCTGCCATCAACTACGTCCAGGGGCTCTTCATGAGCTACCAGAATATTTTCGACCTTGTCGACGCCTGTTACCCAGACCCGACCCTCTCCCTTGACCTCATCATCATCACCAAAGCCATCACCAATGAAAAGAACCTCACCAAAAACCTGGGGTATCGACAAGCCACCTTCAGCTTGTCCCTCATTGTCACCGCCACCATTGCTGCTGCCATTCGACATGGCATCCTCAATGTCATCAGGGACTCGGGGAAGTTTCCCCTTGCCCCAGAATATATTTTCATGACCTTCGCAGGGCGAGGCATGATTAATTTTTTTAATGAACACAACACTGCCATTCACATATACAGCACCCCACGCCCGGTCACACAACCAGTCACTCGCTGCCACCACCCGTACCAACGCACCACCAACCCTCGCCCTCGATGCTCGAAATGCAAGAAACCCAGCCACATTCGAAAGAATTGTGGCCTATACCAATGTTTGGGGTGTCAGCAATGGGGACCCAGCCACACCTCCCCAAACTGCCAGGACCGACAAAGGGCCCAGGAGGAATGGGAGCACAATGTAAACAGCAAGGAATGGATTGAGGTGACAGGAGGATGGGGGGCAGTAGCTGAGGGGTCACGAGAAAAGAGATGGAGGGATGCCATGGCAACATGGGCAGGAGCGGCCGAGCCAACGAACAGTGAGTGGGGAATGTACTGGGACTCTAGCACCTCCCCTACTCCGCCCCCTACCCCTCCTCCATCCCCTTCAGACTTTGGACTATGTAGTTTATCGTCAGACTCTCCTCCTACCCCTTCTCTCCTTTTCGCCAGTTTCGAAGTCAGTGACATCGAAGGTTAAGTGGGGGGTAATGTTACAAATCTTTTCTTTACAATATGGACAGACAGTTAGATACTCGCAGACACTTACATATTCCTAAGACATAGTCTAGACCATTCTGGACAGACTCTAGATACGCATCCCATGACTCATTCCCATTATTTCTTGACTCATTATTTAGATATATTTCTCTTGACTCATACTTACATAGACTGAGTCGTGTGACTCTTATGACTCTACACAAGTCATATAGACTCACACTTCTGACTTGTTTCTGACTCATAGTTTACCCAGGCCCTCAGTATATAAGGAGGGTAGTTTCATTTGTATTCGATAGCTTGAACCTAGGCAATACAAGCTTAGTTCACCCTCACGTCTCAGTCAGAACCCCCATAAGCTGCAAGCAAGTCCGCCCTCGTACTCTAAGGTCTTTAAGGACTTAGAGCATCAGTATATTGTCTAACCGTCACGAGTTAACAAGTTCTCGCTTAGTATCCAGGATCGCTCTCCAGGGAGGATCGCTGAACCCTGTGTTTTGTTAGGTAACACAAACGACAGTCATTCCAGGAAAACCCCAAAGATAGCTGATGAACAGAGCTATACAGTGAAACAGTAACAGTGCCAGGAAACCCCTGAAGATAGCCAATGGTATCGAGCTATAAGTCATAATCAGTCATCAGTCGTAAAGTCATCGAGTCATCAGTCATCAAAGTTAACCAAGTCATAGTGAACTTAAGCTTAACAAAGCCCGCTACGCGTAAAACCGTAACAATACCAGTTCCTGCATGGAGTAGAAGGAAGCATGACTAGGAAGGTCCAGCGAAGGAGCATTCAACATGTCATCTGCCAATGAAAGCACGATGGGTCGTGAAGCATGAAGCCCAGTCAAAATTGCCTCCTACTACTAGTAGCCCAGATCGGGGGCTGCCAACCTTTTTGCAAAGGGCTGTAATAAAGACACACTAGACATACACTACATAATGATGTTACTTAGCAACACACTGTAAACTCAATGTATTTAAGATACATCAGCCACCACAACCTGCATTCCGTGCCAAGGTAGACAAATGTCAAAATGTTCAGATTCACAGCATTTCTTGTTGAACAAAGGTCGTGATGAATAACGAAAACGAGCATGCTCGACACCATCGCGGAGGGCATCCAAAGTTGACCTTGTATCGGATCCTT
>Ga0307507_10009997_pt1 | contig 12433 bp, 1 predicted proteins | sample 7_EM_MG_FD_207223 | JGI IMG/M metagenome (GOLD analysis project Ga0307507, IMG submission 207223) | Populus trichocarpa ectomycorrhiza microbial communities from riparian zone in the Pacific Northwest, United States - 7_EM | ecosystem: Host-associated > Plants > Roots > Unclassified | place... | reverse complement strand
GTAGAAGTAGGAGTAGGAGTAGAAGTAGGAGTAGAAGCAGGAGCAGCGGTAGTAGTAGTAGTGGCAGTATTTTAAACCTTAGAGCTTCGATATATAGCCCTCTACTTAAGATCTAACGGAGTAATTAATTGCAATTCCAACTTAAGGCTTTATATATTAAATATTTTTGATTATATAATAAATTCCTATATAACGTATTGGAATTAAAGTAAGTACCCTACCCTAATTTAATACAATATACGCACGTAATAAGAATATATAGATGCTAAAATCTCCTTTTAGGGCATTCCCTTTGGGGGGTATTTTAGGGGGTATTTTAGGGGGAGAAGGTGCGGACCTAGTTATAACTTCCAACGCGTTGTCCTGGCCATGTTGTTAACCACCTAACTTAGACAATATAAAGGCTAACGAGTTTAAATTACATAGGAACCAAAAATTGACTCTTTTTAATATCGTAGAGCTTAATTGGAAACGATTTTTAATATAAGAACAGACGTTATGCGAAACACTGTTATAGAGCTATAATTTTTTAAAGCTTTAAGAACGAGGTGGTTAATTTAGGTAAGGAAAACAATTAGAAGCCTTAGTAACGACACAATAGCTTGGCGACAATGTAATAGCTTAGCGATAATACAATGGCTTAATAATGACGTAATGGCTTAGTAACGACGCAGTAGCTTAGTAACGATGTAATGAGGCTCTATGCTAAGTATTGTAAAAAAGGAGAGAAAGGGGAGGACTTTAGGATTGCTTAACCGTTGCGAGAAAGTAGTAATACTCGCGTAGTATTAAGTTTAAAAATCCTATCTTAGGAGCTTAATTGACCGCCCCTATATAAAACATTAATAACGTTTAATTTTAAAGATCTAAATTAGTAGACCTTTTAGGAGTATCCATTATAAATAGCTCCAAGTACAAGATCTAAAATGTTTAGTGGTGGTATAGGTATAAGTAAAGGTATTAATTTATGTTCCCGGACGTTGTTACCTAACGCAATTTTCTAGTAGCTCCCGTAGTAGTAAAGACGCCTTAAATTTCCGATAATCGAGATTTTAGATTACGGTAATTAAAGTTTTTACAATAGGGAGTGTAATTAACTACTCTAAGTTATTAATATAGGGTAGCTAATCTAATAGAGCTATTTTTGGACCGCTTATAAAACCGCTAACTTAGGTATTTACTACCTTCTACTAAAGCAGGCCTTATAATTAGTATACTAGGTTTAATAGGCAGCTACGGTAGCTATTTTTAAGTCTTTAGTATGTTCTAGTTAAAGTAGCAGACATACCCGGTATAGTAATATTAATAGCCGCGTATACGCACTATTTATAGATAAATGTATACGCGTGTAATAAGGAGCTTCTTTACCGCAGTAAATATAGGTAAGAAGCTAGAAATAGGCCCCAGATTAAGCTTATTGCTTTTACTAATAGAAAGGGAAGCGCTGGATTCTTAAAGTAATTGGCGTCCTTAATATAGGCTTTATATATACCTATATTATTACTCTTTATAGCTAGGCCTATTTAAAACTATTGCTCCTTATAACGACTATATATCTCTATATATTTAGCCTATAGCACACTTCTAAACCTCTTAATTCGCTTTTAATTAATAGCCGAAATATAGTATAGTGTAGCTAGAGCCAGAGCCTGCCGCGAAAAAGGCGGTATTAGTGCTAGAGAAGGTATTAATACTAGAGTAGGCATTGGAGCTAGTTCTAATAAGAACGTATTTAAGCTCTCTTAAATGCCTCTTCTACTATATAGAGCCTTATCTATTATATATAGTGGAGAAGTCAGCAAGTAAGCTTTACCCTACTAATTAAGAATGTGGTACTCCTATTATATTGCCCTAATTGCCTTCTACCGCCGAGCTCTTTTAGGCGTATCTTAACTATTCTAGCTGCGAGGTAAGAAGGCGTTCTTAGTATTAGTTTTAGGTGGAGTATTTTACTAGCGCTTTATAGGATAAGTCTTAGTAGTAGAACCTAGCTCCGCCTAAGCCTTCTACTTATTTAGATTATATTTAGAGGCCTAAAAGAGTAAGTAAAAGTAGAATAATAGGTAGGGAAAACGCGCCTTTAACTAATATAACTAGCGTAGCTTTAAAGGCTTCTTTTAAGGGCCGTCTTTAATAAAATTAAGGCGAGGCTTATATATATAGTAATTGCTATATTTAATTATAGTAGGTTCTGCCACGTTTATAATATATATAATGGTATTAATAGAAATGTTAATTAAAAGGAATAGTATAATATTTTAAAATATTTTAATTTTCATTACGTAGATTCTGCCATAACTTACCATATATAAGTGTACTCTACTCCTATCTGCTAATTTCTGCCAATTTTTGCCAACTTCTGCTAGGTAAGAGTCGCGATTATATCTACACTATTATTTATATTTATTTCAGAGTAACTCCTATAGTGCTCCACTTCTTTTTGCTAACTTCTACCAACTTCTGTTATTTAATAGTTATACCAATATCTGTACTATTTTAAAGTAACTCCTATAGCGCTTTACTTCTTTCTACTAATTTCTGCTAACTTTTACTAACTAAGAGTCGCGCCGACATTTTATATTAGAGTAACTTTTATGGCGCTTTACTCCTTTCTACTCCTTTCTACTAACTAAGAGTCGCGTTAATATTACACTATTTATATTTATATTAGAGCGGTTCCTATAGTGCGCTGCTCCTATCTACTAACTTCTGCTAACTTTTACCTACTTTTACTAGTATTATATTCTACGACTTTTATCACCCTATAGTATATAAGCGTTCTATATAGTTCTATAAATATTAGACGTATTAGTCTTATCTAGTCTTCTATTATTATCCAACTTCTTCGTTATATAGTATCTTAATCGTAGCTTTTAGCCTATTAAGCTCTTAATACTTTCTACCAATTTCTATTAGCGTGCTATATAGGTTGGCAGAAAATGGCAGAAAACTATCCGCTTTTATATTTACCAGTAAACTTATTTCGTATTTACTATAATAAACTTATTTGTCAACTAATTAAGCTATATATTTTTCTTTTTATTTACCTAACTACTACTTCCGGCAATACTATAGACAGCGAGCTACTGTCTCTTAAAATTCTAACTCACTTCTATATAACCATTTTAAAATAGGTTATAAGCTTGCATCTATTATCTCATTACTTTCACCATTTTTAATATTACCCTTATTATTAAGCTACGAGGTAGTAATATGTATTACTTTAGCCGTAGCGGGTAATAAGTAAATAGCTACAATAATTTATTACCTAAGCTTCTTTAACCTACTCTTATATATAATATTCTAGCTCTAGTTATAGGCCTACCTTTAATATACTATCTTACTTAAGATCTGGTACTTCAGGTCTTTTTATATATAAAATAATGGCGGCAGCTAATAAGAAATCCGTTATGCCCTTTCGCGCTATCCTATATTCCACTATAGGCGGCAGCATTCTCTCTATTAGTTGCTTACTAAAGGATCCTAACATTTCTTAATATAAAGAGCAACTATAGATTAAACTGCGTCTATTTGTTCATAATTAGCACCATTTATACCTTGAGTTGGCTATTATAGTCCATTAGACTAATAAGTAAGAGAATTAGCAAACGGCCTCTAGCTACTACTAATTTATACCCGGCAATTTAGACGGTAAAATACAAATTACTAAAATTATTAACCGTACTCTAGTAGATATTTAGCAGCTTTAGCTAATATTTCCTTATATTTCTATAGACGAGCTCTTCCATAAGCTTAATACCTTAGAATATTAGTACTGGCGTCTAGTCCTCCGCCATAAACCTGGCTATCTATATACGTTAAATCTTTTTAACGCCGTTTAATATGGTTAACTAATTAATATTAAACCGGACATAATTTATGCCTATTTTACCTTAGATACTATACAAGAGTTTACTATACTTGTCGCTACGGCGGATCTATAAGGGATAATTCAGTTATTAAATAATCGCTTTATAACTAAGCGTGCGCTTTATTTACTAGACAATTTCTATAACAATAGGGCATAGTATATCCAGCTTAGGCAGCTGAAGGAGCCTATAGATTGGCCTTTATATAAGCTGGGTCGCACCTTATTATACTAATTGTTTTAAGAGTACTATACGCTATAGGGTTATAGCGTTGTTTAAAAGTATAAATTTAATAACGTAATAGATGGCCTAGCCATCTATTACAACTTTTGTATTATATAATTGTATATAAATAACAATACTATCTACCTAGCGTTTATAACGAATATTAACAAGATCGCCCGTTTTTAACCAGATACTCAGCTCCAAGTTAGATTTATAAGGATTCGCGATTAAGATTTTTATGCTTAGGTAGCGGAGCCGTTTATCTACACCAGCCTTACTAACACTACTCTTATCCTTACTTACCCTTTTAATAAAGAAGAGGGTAAATACTTGGATCTTAATCTTAGTAAGCGTATCCTTATAGATGACTTTAAGACTTCCGCTAAAGCTTGCTATACTATTATAAATGCTTAACCTAGGAAAGCCAAGATCCGAGTTAACTCTTTAGATACGGTTATTAAGCGGCAGTTTAGCTCCTTACGCGAGCTATAGAAATATACTCTAGATAAGATTTATTAGCTTCTATAGGCTAACCGATTCGATTTACTGCTATGGTATAACGCCTTTAAGATGCTTAGTAATCGCGTAATAGAGCTTATTAATCGCATTTATTCTTAATTTAACGTAAATTAACGTTAAGTTATTAATCTACTTAAGAATCTACCTAGTGGGTTAGGTCTTGTTATTGGCCCTCTATGTATAGGTAAAATATATGTTATTACTCGTATATCTATAATGTTTATACTTTCCAATCCTATAATATCTATCTAGGAACTCCGCCTATATTAAGATTTAGGAGAGTAAGATATAACTACTAACCTTTCTCTAGCGGAATAGACCCTATTAGATGGAGATAGGGCTAGTAATAAGGCGCTAATTAAAAAGGACAAATGGGGAAATTGAGAAGATGCTTAAAACTAGGAGGGAAATAAAGCTAATAACGAGGCGCTAATTAAAGAGAACCAAGGAAATTAAGAAGACGCTTAGGGGTAGGAGGGAAACCTAGAAGTCTCTATAGCCCCTCCAAGTAATTTGGATGCTAATACTGATATAGAAGACTTGGCGCCCTTTAAGTTTAATAACTTAGGTACTAAGGATAAGCCTATATAGCCCCTTACTTAGAAAGAACTATAAATTAACTCTAATTTCTTAGAAGAGGAAGGTAAAGTTAAAAAGGATAATCCCTATAAGCGCCGTCCTTGTCATCGCATGCTAAAGCTATTAAAGCTATAATAGATACCACCCGCTCCTAAAAAGCATTAAATTCTTATCACGGCGCCTCTTAATACTATAGTAGATAATATTACTAACGAGCTTTATAAATATGGGAAGTAGGTACTACTAAAGGATCGCGAGTTAATAGTTATCCGCTACCACTCTTAGGGTAGTAAGCGATTAGTAATTTAACGCGGCTTTATTAATACCTTAAAACCGAACGCTATGTATACCCCATATAAAATGGCACTAGTTAATATATAGGACATCTATTTTATAAAGGAGTTAATTAAATACATCTAAGCGGCTAATAGATATCCTTACTATAGCGTAAATAATAAGTGGGTATAGCTTCTCCGGGAGTCTTATAGATATTAGATGCTCTATATTGCTAGCTATTATCTAAATAAGCCTTACTAATACACTAATCCTTAGCTCTTCCGTGATGCTCTCTATATAATTAAAGAGTACAATAAAGGATATGCTATAGATTAGACGAACAAGAATAGGTTTAGCTTTAGTAGTCTCCTTAAAGAGCTCTATATATATACGTTCTCTATTACCAACATAGTTATTACCACCCTATTAAATATAGCCGACTTTAAGCTATATTCTACATTTTAGTTAATTTTAATCTTCTGTAATAAGGCTGAAAAGGCTATTAAATAGATAGCTGGTCCCTTTTAATTAAATATCTATATGCCCACAGCGTTATTCTAGCAGACGATAGTTATTAACTATAGCCAATTACCTTCGCGGGAGACTAGGGGAATTGCTTTGACAGTATTATTAGCTAGGCTCATTTTACTTGTTTAGAGATGGGTGGTATTAATACTATGCTTTTTAGGACTTAGTATTGCTTTAATAGCGAAATTAATACGCTAATTAGTTTAGTTTTCTACTATAATCGTTGTATAGCTTATTAATTTTACGACACCTATCCTACTAGGCTTACCCTATATAGCTTTAACTATAAGCGTTTTAGGATCTATTCTTCTATTATTTTTATTAGTGCCGTTAACAGCAACTCTAAGCGCCTTGGTAATAGTTTATTTAAGTATAATAAAACTAACTTGGTGATTATAATGCATCTAGTTAAAGATCTTATTTACGTAAAATTCTATCTCAAGACTATTAGAATCCTCTACCTATATTAAGCTCAATATACCCTATATAAAAAGGCGATCAACTATTTATAGCACCGCTACCTACAATAGCAGCTATCCGAACTCTTAGTATAGAAATTCAATAATTTTTAAGATGGAGAGCGTTCTATTATTATTGCTAATATTATTATTAATAAATACTTTAGGTTTCTTACTTAGCGTAACCGCCTTAATATCGCATTATCTTATATGCGTAACGCTTTACATATTATTGGCCAAGTGGACGCGTATAAAGATAATAAAAATCTTTATACCTCCGCGCTTATAAAGATTGTTACGCACTACAAAATAAATAAGTATAACACTATTGATGACCGCACGGATACTAGTGCTTACTATAGTATCTTGGCCTTAACGCGTAAAGAGCCATGCTATATAGCCAGCAGTAATATTAAAGATAAGGATATTAGTATAGATAACTCTAAAGATAAGGACGTTAGTGCGGACGACTTTAAAGATAAGGATGTTAGTGCGGACAACTCTAAAGATAAGGACGTTAATACGGATAACTCTAAAGATAAGGACGTTAGTACGGACAATAGTATAGAAGAGAATGATCTGGATTAGGATAGTAATACTAATTAAGTCCCTAATAATAAAGACACCTTAGTGGTCTCTAATATAAAATATAAGGGTACTAAGTAGACCGTTAATAATATTCTAAGCTCTAACAATAATAATTACCCTATAGATAACTCTCCTTTAGGTTAAATTAAATAGCGCTAGCAATAATAATAAAGTTTTAGAATTCTAGGATTAGTTATATTGCTTATTAGTAAAAGGTAACTATATAGTAGAAAGGTAAGGCGAATACGACTTTTAGATAGGTTGGTATATAGAGAATATACTAAAATCTATATGCAGTAATGCCCTAAATCTTATTTTTCCTTAATATTCCTTACTAAAAAATGATTATCTAAGTATTACCTATTATTTATACTGTTACATCACTGCCAAAGTCTTGGTAGGTAAATAGAGTTTTATTACTAAATTCGCCTATTAACAGCATTGATTCTATTATTACTATAGCTTCTAACACGTCACCTTAAGGACGTTTACTATACTAATCTAATTGCTTATTAGCAAGCTAAAGGGAAAGAAACTTAATAACTTGCTAGTATAGCTCTTGATTTAATAACAATTTTACTAATATTATTAGACCCTAAACGTACATTTAGCCTTATAGGCTTACTCCTTACTGTTAATTATATACGACTACAACTAAATATAATTGGAGTTTTAATGGCGGTAGGATTATGGGATAAGGAAGGTATAATTAATATAGTAAATAGGTAGTTAAGCGCCTATAGAAGGAAGGAACAGAATATATATAGTAGGAAGGTAACTTAATACTATACTAAGACCCTTGATAGGCCTATATTAAGGGTAAAAGCGAAAGGAATAATAGTAGAAAATAATCAAGGCGTCGCTAAATAAGCCCTTTAGCATTAATACCTTACTAAGACTAGTAATAATTACTAACTACTATACTAGTTAAATCTAATTGCACCTATTATAATATTGATTTAATTAATTTAATTAACTAAGCCCTTTACTTACAAAGCTTTCAATTTAATCTATTTAAGGCATTAATTAAATTAAATTAATTGATTTGTAAGCCTATTAGCTATTTTTATTATATTTTACTACTACTATAGTTTCTACTTATTCTAAACCGTAACTCTATACGCATCTTAATATATTCTACTATATTCTGCTATATTCTACCTACACCTCTGGTCCCTTACTCTTAAGCTTTACTATTTATAATTTACTTCTACACACAGAAGTTACTAATTTATACTATACCCCTATTAAGTTCTATATAAATCCACCCGTTATAATAGAGGTATTCTATTATATTCTCCTATATTCTGCTATATTCTGCCTATATTCCTAACCTCTCACTATTAAGCTTTACTATTAATAATTTACCCTATATATAGAATTTACTAGTTTAAAAAATAAATTTATAAACCTTTCTTTACATTATGGCACTACTCTAACTAGCAAGCCCCTAGTTTTTAACTAAATAAACTATTTTAAATATATTAAAAGAATTATTAAGTTATAAAGCCACACGGTTCTAGCGTCAAGAAGTTTAATTCTCTTATATATAATCTCTCCCTCACTCTCTTTTACATATATACTTACTCTCTCTTTCTCGCTCTCGCTCTATTTCTCTCTTTTTTATACCCTTACTCTCTTACTTGTATTAATCGCTTTAAGCCCACTTTCTACAGCGAGTTAGATATTCTATTCTGCTATTTTCTGCTTTCCGCGTAGAAGTCTCCATAAGTTGCCATTATATTTAATTTCTATGGTTAGCACATCTAGCCTTTGCTAGTCGCTATGCCTGCCCTTAACTATATAGCTAAATATAATAGCTTACGTTTCTACTCTAGAAATATAGGCAGGAAATAGATAGGATGACGACTATAAGCCTTATAAGAAGGGTCTAGAGTTCCGTATTTATAAAATTAATAATAACCTCCTCTTTTCTAAAGTATAAATAGACGGTCTAAAGAATAATATTAGAGTATCTTTTTTATAAACCTTCCTAGATAGTAAATGGCTATAACCTAGTAAAATAAAGTATATAAGGGCTTTTAGCAGGAAAGTGCTCTAGCCTATAATAGAAAAATAGGGTAGAGCTTTTAATATTCCTATTAACTATAAATGCTTCTTTATAATACTCTATAATATCCTAAAGCCAATAGTTAGCAAACGTAAATTGCCTAAGGTAAGCACTATAAGTGGGCCTCTAAAATCATACTCACTATATTAGGTTTTAACTTTGTAGCCCTTATCTTTATAAACTGGCCTAATAGAGTCAATACCTTCTCTCTTACCTATTTTAACCTAGGTAGCCTACCTACCTAGGTAAACGCCTACTTACTTAAATAGACTTTAAAGCCAGTTCCAGCGAACTCTAACTCTAACTAGTGTATATTAATATCCTTACTCTTAGGGATAAATACCTATCCTATTTATAATATAATTGTACCTAGGCTATCTAGCGCAGCTAAATAGAGTATAATACCCTTAAGAACTTATAGTGCTCGTAATTCGCAAGGACGGCGAAAAGGTATATATTTGGTGTATTTCTAAAATCCAAATATAAGGGCATACCGGCCCTGCAACGTTAACGTAAATTGATACCAATATAGTCTTAGTATCCCTTATCGGCTCTAGGCACTTTAATAGTAATATAGACGAATTAGCTGTATCCTTACCAGGACATATTATAAATAGCTCGCACGTTAATAATTTAGTTGGGCTGGTTCCACTAATAACGATAGCCTATAATAAGCGCTATTAAGGGAATCTAAAGTGTATTGGATTTATCTCTGCTCCAATTTAACACCTTAAATGGATTCTTCCAATTATCCTTTAATGCGGATATAGATAAGATTCCTATACTGCGACTAATATACCCTATAGGGAGTGTAGCGGCCAACTTTGTAATAAAACCGGCGGTGCTATAAGATATAATTAAAGAGCCTACAAAACGTGGGTGCTATAAGCGTATATTAGCGGCCTTGCTAAAGATAACTATAAAGCCTATAGAAAAGAAGCAAACGCGTAGAAAAGTAAGGCAATATATTATTTATACAGTCCTATACTAATATTTTAAAACTAACAGAAGCTATTAAACAAGCCATTACTAAGCTAGTTATATTTACAAGAGGACAAGAAGAGCAAATTTTAAGCCTTTTATAGTCAAACTTAATTCCTATAGAGGATACTAGTGCTTAAACTTTCAAAGCTAAGCTTAGGGATATTGAATTGCCTTAAAACCTTAAATGTTTACTAAAATATGAGCCCTTAAGATATAAAGTTATTTACAGCTTCTATTATAATTGGCATTATACCCTTAGTAAAGTTATTTAACCATTAGTAGAAATAGCAAATGGCGTATAATATACCGTTTATTTTCCAGAGGCTAAGCCCAATATTATAGGTTGCTGTCTATAGTGCAAAAAGCGCCTATTAAGGTAAGACTTTAGCTTGGTATAGGAAGGCGTTTGCTTATCTTTTTAATAAGATTCTAATAAAGTTATATCTACTCCATTACTGCTAAAAAAGCAAAGCTTTAGCTATTAGGGAAATTTTAATAGTGTAATTTAAAGACTGCGTACTAAAATGCCTTTAGGCTAGCTGCTCTACTTTATTTAAATATACTAGCATTAATGTCGCCAAACAGGTCGCATCCTATATTACCAGCTATTTGCTATCTATGGCCCTAGAGTATTATTTATAGAATAGGTGCCTTCGCCCTATAGAAAACCATATTAAACTTAGCTTATACCTCTTCCAGGACTATAGCGTTTTATATAAGCTAACTTTACCAATAAGCGTATATTTCTGCTATAAATGTTCTCTATAGATAGAAGTAGACTTAAATTGGACTAATTATTGTTCTAGCCACCTTTAAACCCTTTCTATATTCTATAGCCTCGTATATACTTACGGAATTATCGCTGTTACTAGGCGCTGCCCATTTTGCTTTGGTTAATTAGAATATTAACAATTTCTAGAGCTGCGTTACTTTAATATATATATTAATTAGCATATAAATAAGTTACCTAAAGGGCTAGCAGATTGTCTAGTATATAAGTATACCTCCTGGAACCCTTGTAAGTTGCGAAGTCACTTAGATAAAATCCATGGAGTTTATTCTATAGGCATAGAAAAGGGCCTAAAACGTAAAAGAGAGAAATAACGGAGGAGGAGATATACAATTTTACGCTAGCAGGATATAATATTTATTAGACATTTAAATAATATAATACTATTTTACTTTATAATTATTCGCTATATATTCCTATAGAAACTAAATTATAATAAAAAATATATTTATATCCCAGTTTCTAAATTTATTAATTTTGTTTTTAAAATATATTCTATAAATAAAATCTAGATCCTAGTTAATAGATTTAGAATCTGGTTTCTTAAATGGCTTAACTTTATATATATATTTGCTAGCTAAGCCGTTTTTACCAACTTCCTTATACAACTCCCTTACTCCCTTACTTATAAGGCTCCTTATCTCTATACAGTTATTTAGGAAAATATATATATATTTATCTTTATAAGAAGCCCCCTAAACTTTCTTAGGCTATAACACCTATACCCTAAATATAGAAGATACTACTTTATACGATTAACTAACTAGGCGTTTAATTAGGGGGACGAAAATCAGCATACTAACTATTAATTACCTCTAGCGTATCAAAGTGTTCCTTAGGAAAGCCTAACTAAGCCTAACTCCAACTAATCCTAAGTTAATATAGATGAAGAAGATCTTGCTAAATTAGAGCGGCTATATAATTTAGCTAAGGTATCTGTTAATTAAGGCATCTAGTAAGCTAAAATTTAAGTAACGCTGTTAAAGTGTACTAAGAAATTAACTTAACAGTAGCTAGGATACTCTTACATTACTTTATATAGTAAGATAGAATTAATATATCTAAGAGTTAGAATTATAAAGAAATCCTTATTCTCCAATTACCTACTAATATAGGCAACGCACTATTTCTGTGGCTTAGGACTGGTTTTAGATAGCCGCACTATAGTAATTAATTGTCCTATATTCATAAGGCAAGGTAGATAATGCGCATATAATAGGACTTAAGCTTCTAGGCGTTCCCTTATCTTAGGTACCTTAGCCATTTTATAAGGAATTGGCGGTTGCATAACCTAGCATATACCACCCCCTCTATACCCTTAAATTCCTCTACAAAGCATCTAAGAGATTATAGGCGTGTGCTTAGTAAAACAGTATTACTTTTTAAGCCTATATTATAGCTTTGTTTACGACTAGTTTCTTATAACGTATTTCACGGGTGAGCTGGTCAAACGGGTAAGCTAATCACTTCAAAAACACACCAAAAAATGGAAAAATCACACTTTAATATCTTAACAACCACTTAATAATAAATTTTAATAATTTAA
>Ga0307507_10009996_pt1 | contig 12436 bp, 14 predicted proteins | sample 7_EM_MG_FD_207223 | JGI IMG/M metagenome (GOLD analysis project Ga0307507, IMG submission 207223) | Populus trichocarpa ectomycorrhiza microbial communities from riparian zone in the Pacific Northwest, United States - 7_EM | ecosystem: Host-associated > Plants > Roots > Unclassified | place... | reverse complement strand
TTTACTTTTTTTAGATCGGAGAGCGCGGGAACATTGGACGCGTTTCGAAAGTTCAAACTGTTCAATTCAAGACAACCAACTTGAAAAATCTGGTCAATTTTCAAATAATTTCTTCGAGATTTCCAGCACCGTACGTGTATTTCCAATACGAGCAAGAAAAAAGAGGAAAATTTTTGGGTGCGAGGTTTTTTCTCTTCTCTTTGGTTCTCAGTAAGACTTACATAGTATCAGCCCCAAATGGCATCCTCATCTGAAACCCATTATCTGCGTTCAATAATGCCTTCAGTCCCTACAGAAATGGCATCTAAAATACGCCAGTTATGCATACAATCCGCGAACGAGATACTATTCGAGAACCTCGTCAGATTCTTGGCTGGGGCACCTCACGCGGCAGATTCATCAGACGGCCTTCGTGCCCAATGGTTGGAAAAGCAAGCAGCGACTCGAGACGTTCTTTCTTCTTTGACACCGTCCAACTCGGATAGGAAACGAACGCGCTCGGACGATGAGACGGATGTCGTGACAGATCACCAACTTTCCAAACGGCAGCGTTTGATACCTTCGAGCCAAGGAAGTGCGACACCAAAGGATTTTGGCAATCCCATCTTTTCTTTAATGTCCATATCTGCTACGTCTCCGGTTCGCAAGAAGGTTGATATCACGATTCACGAAAATTCTGTTGTCTTCACAAACTCATCGACAAAAGCTGTTGAGGGATCTACCCCGGTTTCCAGTATAAAACGCGCATTCATCGTCCCGACGAGGGGCAAGTCCAAGCCCCATTGGACGGTCATCCTTCTTTCTGGTGATATTCCTGACAATCCGAAAGCGAAACAAGCTGTAGTGTTGGGAACGTCAGAAAATCAGCAAATAATATTCGGGCTTGATGCCAATAGTGCTGCTACTTTTACTACAACCTCTTTCGCCAATAATGACACTGGCATTTCCCAGAGCCACGCGAAGAACTCGCCTACTCTCCCACATATCCAGACGTTCCTTTCGTATCTCAACATTCCAGTTATCTTTCCATCCGCGTCCACGTTCAAAAGCGCATGTGGAGGAGTGCTGGCTGGTTCCAGTGCCTCCGCTGACGGCATTCCTGGCGTTGAAGCTTATCGTGCCGCCAAGTCAGGTAATTTGTGGTTCTCAGAAGAAGGTATTTTGTGGGGTGAGAGCAAGCCATGCGAGTTCTGGGCTGTTAAGGATTTAATTGGAAAGGAAGATGGGGTCAGGATTGTTGGGTCTGGGAGGACATGTACGGTTGTCTTGACGAGGCGTTTGGCTGGTGGAGAAAATGAGTTTGAGGATGTTGGTGAAGAGACAGAGTTTGGGATGGTGGATGGTCGGGAGAGGGAACCTATTAATTCGTGGGTTAGGAATCACAGGCATATGTTTGGATCGGATGGTTCGCCGTCGTTGGATAAAAAGGGTAAAGGAAAAGAGAAGGAAGTGGTCAAGTCCAAGTCGATCCCTTCAGGTCCTTTGACGATTCAAAGTCTTCCAGACGAATCGGACGATGATGATGAAGAGTTTAGGGTTGACGGTGTTTCTGATTTGGATGGGTCCGAAGGGAGTTCTTCTGAGGAGTCTGCCGCTGAGGAAGGCAGTGTCGAGGGAGAAGACGATGATGGAGATGCTGGCAGTGATCTTGACGAAGATGAGGACACTAATGGAGAACTGGACCCTGCTCATCATCCTTTGCTTAGGGCTGGGGCTGTTCCGCGCATGTCGAAAAGTGCGCGTGATATGGTGGTTGGGATCGTTGAAGAGGCATTCATGGGTTCAGGTGGACAGGACGACGATGAATTAGATGAAGAAGACGAGTTAGATGATTAATCTCGTGGTGATCTAAGTAATTTAACTGTAACTCGAAAGTATCTCGAAGAAATGATCATCCCTATAAATGAATAGATGTTGTACTTGGGTTGTAGAGAAACATATCTTGGAGATATTGTATGTCAAGAGTATGTAAAATTAAATTTCTCCTCCAACACCGATCACCTTAATGATATTCTCATATACAGTGAACACAATCCCACCACTGAGCTGTAGATACAAATCGTTCTTAGAAAGGACAACAAAATAAAGCAGTCATGAAAACGCACCACCAATCGGGTAAGCCTAGGAGTAGTGCCAGTCCAAAAACGTAAGATCCCTTCTTCGTTGAAAATCCGATAAGCACAATGGAATGAATTGTGATATTGTTTTCTAGCTCCCAGAGTTTGCATACGGGTCTTGATGACGCTGAGAATAAATGGAGGTGATGAAGGATAACGGAGAACCGAAAATGGCACATACTCCAGGGGCATCGTGGTATATACCGTTACCAATCCTGCGATCCCACCGATTCCAAAGGTTATTGCGCTGGGTAAGGGTTGGCCGGGTCTTGTGGTACCTTGGACAAATTGCTTGAGAGTAGCATAAGTTGTAAAACGAACGGCACTATTTGCGCCTTGTCGCATCATCTAGGGGTAATGCGGTTGAGCACCTGACTGAGGGCGACTAGGACTAGAAAGCATACGACAGGGAAGAGTCCTCGATAGATTCCCCAAAACCCTTCTTGTTTGATGATGGACACGGTTCCATGGATAAGACCACGATATTGAGGGTGAGGGCGTTTCGCATCATCGATTAGCTTGGTTCTGGAGGGGAGCGGATATTAGTTTCTGTTGAATGTCGGACATATTTTGCTTACTTGATGGTTTCTGAGGGCGTGACGGCGAAAATGGCCTCTGTCACTCCTGCACCTAAACCGGCTGAATTAAATTGAGGATGTCAGACTTTCAACCTGGAGCGAATGGGAACCGAAACACACCAACAAGGCTTCTGGGTGCGCTGACAGTGCCCTAAGTTTCGTATTAACTCTGAGAGAATCAAAAAAAAAAAAGAATAAAAGAGGGACATACATTCCGATCGGCCAACTTTTGCTTGAAAAAATCATAACTGACAAACCGCACACCTGCCTTGACAGAGTTGCCTATGACAAGTGCAGTACATCCAGAGTACAGCCCTTTGAAACCCTTATTTTTGATAGTGTCTCGTAAAATCGTAATTGGGCTTTGTTTCTGCAATTTGAAGTGATGAGGTGAACCCGCATAAACGAAACTGAAACGTGCATACCCTGCCGTCAAACTGGGACATTGTTTTAATGTACTCAGTTGGATACGTCACGAACCTAACAATCTATAATTTTTGAACGAACATTGGACGGAGTAGCGATGCAAGAACGTACGCTTCGACTGCCCCTGCTGTCGCACCAGCAAAACTGGAGACAAAAATTTAAGATCCTTATTAAAATATGCTAAGAATACACGCACAGCGAGTGAATGGTCTTCTCCTTCTTCGCCATGATCAGCTTCTCGATTGCAGGAAGAAGACGAGTCTCAGCGAGTGGCGATGTTGCTGGTTGGATGAGCGGGGAGGACGGGCCGGCTCTGTTCGCCTTACTTACTGCCATGGTCAATGTTTTGCTACTTCGTCAACCTTCTGAGGATGTGGCCGACAGCTACGAGGACCACTTCTGCAAGGCGGGATATCATCCATTCTCTCTACCTGCTTTAGAGACCGTACACATTAATCTCGACATTCTAAGCGATATCATTCGTGATGGGTTGAAAGCGAAGGGCTTTGACGGAGTGATAATCACGAGCCAAAGGTCTTGTGAGGCCTTGGGAAACGCTTTCAGATTACTGAAAGATGAAGAAGTAGGCATCCATCGGACAGAGTGCATGATTGGTGAGATGAAGACATCTTTCCAAGGTCTTGGTTAACACTAATTCAGACTTCAAGCTGGTTGGGACGGTATTGCGATATACGTCGTAGGTGAAAAGACGGCGTCTTCTCTCCGAAATGTTTTCGCTCAATCTACCGACATTGACCCTGGATCGATTGACATAAGAGGTCAAGAGTCTGGGAGTGCCTCCAATCTCGCAACTTTCATCTTGTCGGACGTACACGGCAGGTCTGGGACGAAACTGCTCTATCTCACAGGAGATAAGAATCGAGATGCTTTATCTAGGATGCTCTCGGGGGAAAATATGAGGTTGGAACCACTGCAAGTTTACAGGACGCATGAATCTTCTTCAATTGAAAGTAGATTATCTTCGGTTCTCGAGATGGCACCAAAGGGCTAGTTGCACTCTATCTGTCCCAGTCTCTCGTCTAACGACATCCACTTGTTAAGATGCCACACATTGGTGGATTGTCTACTTCGCACCATCAACAGCAAGTTTCGTAACTCCGATACTGAAGAAGTACTTCCACCTTCAGGAAGTCGATGACGGCGCCACAGAAAGCTCGAAAAAACCCATTCGTACAAAAATTGCTGTGATAGGGCCAACGACATACGCATTTCTTATCGAGCAACTTCGTCTATGGGTTCATACCACGGCTCAAAAACCTGCACCCGAAGATCTAGTTTCTGCAGTAACGAATTTTGATAGAAGTAGTCTTTGAAATATCGGACAAAACATTAGATGCTTTTCTTTTGCTGTAAGATATATTGTTTTCGGAGCATGGAAGCTTGGCATTATGTAAATTGTAATACAATTTTTTATTTTGCGGATCACAACACAATCACGACCGTTGTTGAATGTTGAACCGAGGTGAACCAGCGGACCCTGGCTCCATGCCACTTACACATTGCACCACTAATACTTTCGACCAATCTTTTCTTTTCCTCCTTAACGATACCCACCCTTCCCTGTTAAAGACGGATATTTTAGAGACCAGAGACATTGACTATACCACCATTACATACCCACTGCCAGTATGGTCAACTGGCAAGGAACCACCGAGGACACCAGTATTCAGAAGCCACTACTATCGCGAATATACCGCTTTGTTGTCGACGAATCGACATTCTACAGGGTACACCTAACAGCCTTCACCTTCATTCCCCTGATCTTTTCTGCCATATTCTATGGACTGAATGGTCCGACTGCTGTTGGTTTCGTGGACTCGATGTTTCTGTGCTACTCGGCGATGACGGTGACGGGACTCACGACAGTAAATCTATCGACATTGACGGTGTTACAGCAGTTGATTCTCTACTTCTTGATGTCTATTGTGGGTACATTGATTTATTCTGTTGGATGAATGCTCATATGTAAACCAGGGCCATTTAACGATCGTTTCCTGGATTGTGGTCCTTATGCGAAGGTGCCCCATCATTAAGATTTACCGTCAGGTTTAACAAAGCTTTCCTATTAACAGACGCTTCTTTCGCACTAAGTGCAAGTACATTGTCAGGAATTCACAGCGGCCACGGAATCCCCTCCGTTCCAAATCCTCCTTTATATACAACATATCGCCTCCGATTTCCGTTTTCAAGCAAAGAAAACCTGTTCCACAGGCCAACGGGGCAGAAACTGGCATTCTGGGTAAAGGTCCCACTGTACATGTCGAAACTGCCACACCAGGAGTATCACAATCAAATCATGTAGCGATTGATAACGACGCGGATATGGAAACAGCATGGGCAGCTGACTTACCGGCCAGATCGGAGACAATGCCGTTGTCCTCCTCTCCTACATCCAGGAACGAACCTCTTCCCAAGGAGTTCAATAGAAATGCGCAGCACGAAGTGTCTTCCTTGGGTATTTCTTCACCACATTCCATGTTCTTTTCGGACGTACCGAAGAATCCAGCTGATATCCGCTCTCCTACCATCGAGTTTGTTGTGCGGCCCAACGTGACTCCGAGAGGCAATAAAGCTCCCAGAAGTATGTTCGTTCCTTTCTTGTTCAATCTTTATTTAAGGCTACATTGAAAAACCGTAGACAGACAAGGGGCTCCACACATGAAACGCACATCTACTCTGATCTCGAAGCACTCAGTCACATCTCCCCAGGCCGATCTTTCTCACCCTCCAGGCTCGAAATATGAAGGCATGGGTGGCTTTCCTGGCCCAAGTCGCATATGTTTCTCCCTTCTTCGCTTGATAACCCCAAAAGCTGCAAAAAGGGTTGTAAAACTGCAGAGAAGCTTGACGATGATGCCATCTGTGCAAACTATAGAGTCTCGCAATGTGCCGTGGTTGGAACGGATAGATAAATTGGTTATTTGGAGAAATTCTGATTTTAGGACAGAAACCCTGAGCGATGAACAGCTAGAGGAGCTCGGTGGTGCAGAGTACAAGGCACTATCAATTTTGACTTACGTAGTCCCTGTTGTAAGTTGATTCTGTTTTTCCAGTATCCCAGGCTAATGCTGCAGATCCTAGTATTTTTTCTTCTGGCAACTAATAACTATCGTTGTAATTCTGCCTTTTTTGACAGTCACCAAAGAATACGATTCCGTTTTCACTGCGCAACCTGGCAAGGTCGGAAAAACTTGGTTTTCCTTCTTTCAGGTTATGGCTGCTTATACAGGGGGCGGCATGTCTTTGGTCGATCTGTGCGTTCGTCTCCATTTCTGCTGTTTATTCTTTACCAAAGTCATCCAGGGGCATGTTACCTTTTCAGGATGCGTATCTGATGATTGGTGGGGTGTCTTAACCCTCAGGCTGGGGCTACTTCTAATCCACGTATAATAGCTTCTCTTGGATTTATTATTCTTGCTGGGAATCATGCGATGGTGCGATATCTTCTTTTACCCTCTCCATTTGTCCTTACACCGTATTGCCTAGCCCATTTTGTGCGTTTGTCATAACCCAAAATGTACTGGAAATTCTAACACATACTTTCATTCAAGTCTCCGATTAGCCATGTACGCTTCGAACTCTCTGTTCCCGGTTTTGATCTAATGCATCTGAATCCCAGTTGGATGGCGTCGAAGGTCCTTCCCAAGGATTCTGAAAAACAGGTCGGGCTCTCATTTTTACTTGATCATCCACGAAGGTAGCAGTTTGTTGATGGAATGCGGTTTGAAAAAACTGAAGGCTTTTGTTTCAGATGTTATCTATACATGTTCCCAAGCCACCAGACTTGGTTCCTTGTCATCTGTCTGCTTCTCTTTAGGTTCGTCGTTTCCTTTTTAAAAACATATTCTGACTGATTGACTGATTGTCGGTCAGTGTGATTGAGTGGGTTGGCTTTCTGGTCCTCAGTGAGTCGAATGCCTGCTGCTCCTCTTCATCAGAACTTTAATTCCGAAGGTATCGGCCTTCCGGCATATGACATCCTTCCCATTGGCGCCCGTGTTGTCGATGCTCTCTTTCAAGGGTTGGCCGCAAGAGCGTCTGGGTTCGCCATTGTCCCCGTTGCGAATATGGCACCGGCACTGCAATTCCTTTATATTATTATGATGTACATAGCTATATATCCTGTTAGTGGATTCTCCTTTCTGCGTGCTGTCGTTGATGAATATCTTGCATTAGGTGGCGCTCAGTATCCGTTCTACAAATGTGTACGTTACCCAATTGTCTTTTGAGATTATAGGGGAGAGTGCTAATTCAATCTCCAGCTACGAGGAACGCTCACTAGGGGTGTTTGAAGCTCCTCCTGATAAACATGAGGAGCCCGCCGATCTTACGAAGGTGGGGAGTCACAAGGAAAGAGTTGGAAAATACTTCATGTGGCATTTGAGAAGGCAAATGTCGATTGGTCTGTTCAACTATTTCCTCATTTTCCTTGTCGCTTCACCTGACTTCTTTCTAGACATATGGTGGCTTGTCTGTGGTGTATTTCTTATTTCTGTGATAGAGCGGAAAAACCTACTCGACGAGTCGAAAAAATGGTTCGATCCATTCCGGGTGGTCTTCGAGCTTGTGTCTGCTTTTGGTGGCATTGGACTGAGTCTCGGGTTTCCCAGTGTGAGTTCTCATGAGAACTTCTGTCTGCGAGACAGGCACTGAGTATGAGAAACAGGATAACTATTCGTTCGCGGGTACTTGTCGTCCTCTGTCGAAATTGGTGATCATTGTAATTATGTATGCGCCTATTTTTATTACAATGGTGGTTTTGGACGTTCTAACCTTCCTGCAGGTTACGAGGGCGCCACAGAGGGCTACCTGTCGCAGTGGATAGAGCCGTTCTCCTTCCTAATGAATTGGTAACTAATTCCGAGACTAAGTAATTAAAACTAATACTGTAGAAGCACATACAATACTGCACAATGTCGCCGTTTTGCGTAGATGGATGTCTATATTGTAACAATTGTAACAAACTCCGGTCAACAACGGACAGACCTCAATCCTTTACCTTGAATCCAGTTGACTTAGCGACAATTTCAATTGCTCATGATGATGATTTATTTGTGAGGTATGCTAGTCACTATCTGTGCTCATTTTTGTCGGAGGTTCCCTAGGTTGTCAATGGTGCCGAGTGTGTCTCTTTACCGGCCAGCGCACGCTTGTACATCATCTCTGCATCTTCGTGACGGCCTTGATCAGAGTAGAGGACACCCAGGTTGTTGACGGTCTGGAGCGTGGATGTGTGCTCTGCTCCCAATGCCTTCTCATAACCGACCAGCGCGCGCTTGTACATCATCTCTGCATCTTCGTGACGGTCTTGATCAGAGTAGAGGACACCCAGGTTGTTGACGGTGTCGAGCGTGGATGTGTGCTCTGGTCCCAATGCCTTCTCATAACCGACCAGCGCGCGCTTGTACATCATCTCTGCATCTTTGTGATGTCCATGATCATGGTAGAAGTTACCAAAATTTATGCGAGCTTCCAAAAAGTGATCACCCAAGTTCAAATTCTCCACGCCTCGCCAGATGGTGTCTAAGTGTGCCTGCCCCTCTTGCCGTGTCTTGTGGTCACTATCGCCAATACAATTCAGGTGGCATATCAAATGCGATACGGCAGTGTTAAGAAAGGTGTGTTGCGAGCTTTTGTCAAGTCGCATACGAAGCCATTCGGACACCATGGAATGAAGTGATACGGCAATTTCACTTTCGTTGTTATGCGAAAATTGAAGTAGTGAAAGCTCCTGGATCTTCACGATGGCGTCTTCGAATTTCAGATGGTCCCAGTGACCATCGTCCTTGAAAATGGACATTGGAGAGGTCGTCACATCGCCATCATCTGCATCGTTACTGAAGAGTCGTTCGCTGATGTTGACGGTGTTGAAGAAGGCAAAAAGTGTTATAATCCTCTCTAGCTCTGCCGCTTGCTCACCAACACCAAGCAACTGTAGCGACATTTCCCATGTAGTAAACAGGCTAAGAGAAGTCTCCTTCTCCTTGCCCGGTAACATACGACGATACTGCCAGAATGGTGGCGTTTCCTGCATGACACTCTGCTTTCGTCTCTCGAATTCGGTTACAAAGGCTCTCAGGCGAAGTTGTCGCTTGGAAATGTAGGCTCGCGCCTGATCGATGGCCAATGGGAGATTTCCTAGCAGGCTCAAAATCTGCTCCGCAGCATCAAGCTCATCGGAATCTACAACCGAAGAGCGAAGCAGAAGCTGGAGGCCCTCATCCTTCTCCATGCGATCAAGTTCGATTGACTGACCCAACTCCTTAGAACGAGCATGACGGCTGGTAATGAGAATAGAGCCACGGTGACTGGCTGGGAAGACATTATGGATGTCAGGCAAGTCTTCAGGATTGTCGAGATTATCAAAAACTAGTAGCCATCGCTCGCTCCATCTCGAGAGAAAGTCGTTGACTGAAGCGACTGCAGCATCAGGGTTGTCGAACACTCGATCAGGGAGCAACTGCTTAGCGGCTGTCTGCACCGAACTGTACAGGGTATTGCGAGAAGATGCATCAAGCCAAAATATTGCTCTAAGTCTTCTCGAGTCTTTCATGCGTCGGCAATATTCGAGGGCAAGTTGGGTCTTGCCCGCCCCACCCATCCCGATCAGTACGACGATTAACGGGGTCGAGGTGGTAGCGGCACAGTCAAACAGCATTTGGAGGCGAGAATATAAAGTTTCTCGTACGACGAAATGAGTGACACGAAATGGAGGGATGTTGTAGAAGGTTTCGACTTTGCGAGAAATGATTAGAATCTTGTAATGCGTAGGTAATGCAAAAAAATTTCTACACACTTCGTTTTGACTGAGTTAGCGAGTCCTCGCCGAGTCGTTCAAGCAAAACCTCAATTGAATTTAAAACCTTCTTATACCCTGAATCATCCTTCGTTGAGAACTTCACCATGCTTATGTGGTCGCCGTGAATGGTCTCGCGATTTTCGTGAGGGTCGCCAATGATGGCCGATTCCCCAGGCACGACCTGGTCAATATGAGTTAGAATTGTCGCTGTACCCATGTAACCAACATACGCACCTTCCCTATTCCTGCCATAGCCAGTTCCTCCGCAAAAGACCAAACGGCCAACGTCCTCTTGTCCAAAATTTGGCCAAAACTATCCCCGATCCGATCGAGAGTTTGCGAGTCCCTTTCAAGATCCCGAATCAGATCGAGATGTGGGTTCTGCAAAGCCATCTGTGCAACAGAAGCCACCACCCCTGCTATCGAAGCAATATCGCTCCCTCTGTGAGGAGTCCCCAGGAAGATTATACCTCGCGTAAGGGAGAAGATCTGAGCAAGATGAGGGTGGGTATCCTGAACTCGATTCGAATAAACGAGCGCCTGCAAGGTAACCTGTCAGGTTGAGAATTTGACAGAGAAATGGGCATACATCTTTAACTATCAGTCCGCCGAGAGAGTGCGCAACGAAGATAATGGGGCGATCGCGCTACATGAATTTGAGCGTGAATTTCCTGACGACCGCATGCTACTCACCGCATCCTTTTTCCTCACCCGCGATAATTCCTGCACCAAATTGATCGAGTGCTGAAATAGGGTATTCAAAGATGCGCGGCCGTTGTTACTGACGATATTTGCATCGTATCCCAAAGTGAGAACACGGAGATGAGACAACGACTCCTCCTTCGACAGCAGTTCTTGGGGCCAACATACGTTGTCCTTTGTCCATGTGTCCCTACGGTGACCGTGCAAGCCATGAACAAAAATGATACTTCAATCAGAGGTCAATGAGGTGTATCGGTACGTTGGATAAGGAACTCACTCGGCTGTGATGGGAGCTAAACCCTGAACCAAGACCTCAGAATCAACGGGATGAGAGGCTTTCGTGTTTCTAACTATAGGCACATCACTAGGCACGACACTAACTGTAGGCGCATCACTAGCTGTAGGCACAACACTACTAGTAGCTGCAGGCACGGCACTGGGTGTCGGCACATCACCAGTTGTAGGCAAGGGACTGGCTGTAGGCATGGCATAACTAGCATGGCCATGTCGAGGTTGCTTCTTGCACCTCAGGCAAAAGAAATTCATAAGAGGAAACAATAGTCGAAGTACTGGTCAAACAGCGACACAACACGCCATTGTACACCGCCGATTTGTGCCATTATTTGTATCTGTTTACACTTAGTCATCATGATAATCTTCACCGGAGAACGCCGAGGTTTGAAGATTGTCCATGTCATTTGTCAACACTGAAATGCCGAACTTTGACGTCGTCGAATCACTTGACGACGAGTCGAGGTCTGACCCTGTCAGAACTGGGTAGCTGCTTCCCTTGGCTTTGTTGAGTGAGTACGCAAATCGAGCGAGTAATCTGCAAGTGCGTTCTGTCTCAAATTTGTAACTTGGTCATTGATATGCGCCTCGGTCCGAGTCAACACTGTATCAACGAATTACTATATGTGTGTGTCATTTATTCGTAACTTCTCTTGAATTGGGTCTCATTTCACGTTAGCAGATCCCTGAAGTAACACGGCGTAGCACAATGCCCTCATCAGTGCCAAACTACATCATGGTTGGTCGTGGCAAGTGTCCAAATTGACCAAGGATCCCTTGCGCCGCCTCTTCTTCATACGCATCTGCTCAAGATCATCAAAAATTGTGGTTTTTTTGAGTGAATTTTTTTTCTTGTCAGTGCGCTGGGTTTGTAGATCAAAGCCATTGCCTATCTGCTCATAACTAGGTTCCTTAAAGACGAGGCAGCATTGACTCGATGAATGACTACGAAAGGAGTGGATACCCTGATCTCGGCGATACGGAACTTCGAGCGCTTCGTGGTCACCTAGGTCTGCTACTCATGACGGTTAGCGAATGCTCATCAAGGTAGGTAATCATCTCGTTGGTAAATTCGAATCACTGATATAGATTGGACAGAAATAACATTCACGCCTGAAGGCCCCTAACCTGCATTGCGCGAATAAGAGTCGAACCAAGATAATATTGGCGTATTGCAAGTGCTCGGCCGTTTTTACCGTATTGGTTGTCATCGAGACCAGCTGGCACATTTAGCACAGGCGAGAATGTGACCTGCTTGCAGCTCCCTCAGCTGCTCGTCCCGTCTTTGCATTCCACACCCTGCCTGAAAGGTCCTGTGAAGCACAGACGATTCGATTGCCATCAGGCGAGGATGCAATGCAGGTGACATGACTCATCATGGTATAACCAGTTGATACCAGTCGGATTTGTGCATGAGGGAACAGTCGAGAGGTTGTCACTTAGAGTGGGAGGTTCTCATAATGACCACGAAGTTCTCTGATGGATCTTCGGAGGGCATAGAA
>Ga0307507_10009995_pt1 | contig 12437 bp, 5 predicted proteins | sample 7_EM_MG_FD_207223 | JGI IMG/M metagenome (GOLD analysis project Ga0307507, IMG submission 207223) | Populus trichocarpa ectomycorrhiza microbial communities from riparian zone in the Pacific Northwest, United States - 7_EM | ecosystem: Host-associated > Plants > Roots > Unclassified | place... | reverse complement strand
ATATATTAATTAAAGTCTATATAATAAAGCTCTAAATTAAAGCTTTGGGTTAATTAATTGGCTTATTAAACTCGGGTCAAAATTTTAGTTGGGGGGCCAACTATCCGCATGTTACTAACTAGGTTTATATTGCCTATAATTTAGTAATATTAAATAAAGAAGACGCTTAGTATCTTCCTTATTTATGCCCATCTACCAACTGCCTATAATAATAAGATTCTATACTAATTGTATATGGAGGCAGCGGTAGGTTTAAAGGAAGGGCTTACTTAATATTTAGAAGATCTTCTTGCTAATAATATAGGCGTTAATTATGGCCGTATTAAGCGCCTAAAAGAATAAGGGTATCTAGATATGCACAGTAGTAATCTAGGTAGTGTAGTAGCTTTAAAGTTAATTATAGATATTAACACCGCTTATCTAGTTATTATAGTCAATAGAGAGCCTAGGAAGCATTATCTTCTTAATTAAATTATTGCCCTAAATATTAGCTACTAGCTTCTTAAGAAAGGAATTATATGCTTATAGCCAACGCTAATTAACTTTATTAACATCCTTATCGCTATATAAGTAAGCTATTGTTAAAAACCGTATCAAATTCTTATCCTACCATATAATTAAAAGCACTAGATTAGCTACGCTAATAACTATTCCCGTAATAAAATTTAACGGCAGCCTTGCCTTCCTTTTATTGGCCCTTTTATATACCTCTAAATAGTCCTTTAAGTTTAATTAAACTATGCTAGCTATAGTAATTCTAAGTCGTTAAAGCACCTAGAGTAATAGAATATTTATAAAGTAGTTATCTAAAAATAGGCAGAATTAACGGGCCTAAAGAGGAAGTTACTAGGTAAGGTAGAGGACGCACTTAAAGGTCTTTAAGAGGACAATATCTTAGTAATCTATTTAAGAAGGAAGCCCAAAAAAGTAGCCAGGTAAGGTAAATATAAAGCTATAGCAATATCCGTATTAATAAAGACTTATTATTTTAAAGCCTTTAGGTGCTGGCTTACTAGGCAATTTAATTATAGCTATAGATCGTCTAGTAAACCTTACCATTATCTTATTAAAACTAACTATAAATCTAGGTATAATATACTTCCTAAATGCCTTACCTAGAGAAGTTATTAACGGCTTAATTTTCTTAAAGATCTAGCGTTTAACGCCTTCTAATGGAGGCGATAATATATAAAAAAAGCGCTTAAGTTGCTCCCATCTTTTTTGGCCTATAAATAATGTAACGGAACCTTGTAGCAAGAACTACGGTGGGTCCTATTATTAGGCTAGGTGTGTAAGTAAACAAGAAGTCAACAACGTAATAATAACTAGTAGAGTGGTTGCCCAACAGATTAACTCTAATTATATTCTAAGATTTACTATAAGGAGAGAACTATCTACGGTAGGGACTAAGGTCCTTTAAATACACAACCGTACACCTAAAAAATCCTCTCTTATACGTAAGGTACGTGTTATATATAAGGTATATAAGTTCCTCCCATTCCTTGCATTTAATACGTAGCACACTACGTAACCTTAGTTACTATTCCTTGTTATATAGCTCCACCAGCTCTATTCTAGACTGTGCCTATATTAACTAACTAGCTCCTTCCGACTCTTCCCTAAGTAGTCATAATATTATACTTAAGCTATCCGTAATACTATCTCCCTCCTCTTTATCTTTGTCCTTAAAGATTCCTAATATCTCTAAGTTGTTTACTAGAGGTATAATATCCGTTTAATTAATTTAGTTAATATCTTTACTTATTATACCTAAAGCATCTTCTTCTTTATACGCGCAATATTGTGCTTGCACTATTGCTGCTATACTGTCGCTAGGTAAAATAATGCCGTCTCCATGTTCTCGTTATGCGAAAGAGGGGTTAGTTTATATTACGCTAGTAAGTCCTTTATCTTAACAACCCTCTTCTTATTTAGAGTACACTAAAGTAAACATTTAATTGTCCTATAACGTTTACTCTATTTCTAACGCTAAGTATGCGCGTCCTATAACTCTTAACAGTCTTTAAGTTCCCTAAGTAACTTATTATAGGGTCTTGCGTTTAATCTGCCGCTGTAAAACTTAATAGTAACCTAGCGCAGGCCCTAGCTAAGCTTAAGCGTTCTTAAAACGTGGAGTAGAAAGCCTTAAACGCTTAGATTATAGCGTCCACTCGGTTACTCCGCCTTAAAAAGGGTTATAAGAAGGTTTATTCTAAGAAATAAAAACTAGTTAAGCAGGGTCTTACTAAGTTAGGTAATAAGAGAGTAGAGTTTCTAGAGAAAAAAATAACTCTAAGTAACGTAATAGTTGCTCCTCTTAGGTCCCCTTTAGTTAACTCTTCCTTTAGTAATCCTTTTTTAATACTTCCTAACCTGCTTTCTTCTAATACTCCTATACCTTTCCTATAGCGTTCTTTAGGTTGCTTAGTAGTTCCTAAGTAGTCTTATTATAGCCTATCTATTTTACTTTATACTATATTTTGTTATCTACGTCCTCGTAACTAATAATCTTTAAAACTTACTATTTGTCTTCTTCTTGCCCTCTATACGTATCTGCCTTATAGACTGGTGGCTTAATATTCCCATGTGCTAGCTCTAGCATTACGATATACTGTATAGGGTAAATTCTTATTTTAGCTAGTAGGTTTAGTTTATATGTAACCAATAAAATCCTTTACGTAATTTTAAAAGGTCCTAGTCTAATATAGTTTAATTTCTTACTTAGTCGTTAACTCTTAAAATTTTTATATAGTAGCTACACTTTATTTCCCTCCTTAAGATCTAGTCCCTTAGATCTCTTAGTATTATAGTACTTTTTTATTCGTTCTTATACTAGTTTCGCTGTTTCCTTAAGGTCTGTATAAAGATTTATTAAAGTCTCTATTTTTTACTTAGCTATGCTACTCGTTTTCTTTACTTAATGTAGCGATAATAATAATCTTGGCTTATACCCATAATCCGCCTTAAATAGTAACGTTCCCATTCCTTTTTGTGGTGTTGTATTATATATAAACTATATAACTGGTAGTAATGATACCTAATTATTCTATACGTAATTAATATAGTGCCTTAAATACTATTCTAGTGTCTAGTTTAATCTTTCTGTCTATCCATCCATCTGCGGATAATACGCTGTTAAAGTTACTACGCGAACTCCTTATTCCGCCAAAAATACCTCCTAGAATGCTGTTATAAATCTTAGATCTTTATCTAATATAATCTTGCTTAGTGCTTTATATCTTATAAATACTTCCTTAATATAGATTCTAGTAATATCTTCTACTAACATTTCTTCTGTGCATGCTATAAAGTACCCTAACTTTATAAGCTTGTCCACTATTGCTAAAATTACATTATAATCTTGTCCTGTAATAGGATCTTTTAACTTTAGTAACTTAATAATAAAGTCCTATAATATAACTTCCCATAGTCTTTCTAGTGTCTTAATAGGTTATAGCCCTCCATACGGCTTATACCTTATTAGTTTATTTCTTTAGCAATCTAGATATTCTTTTATAACTTATCTCGCTAGTCCCTAGATTCCTTAAATTATATATTCCTCTTAAAGTCTTAACACTAAGCCTATAGCTCTACTGTGTCCTTAAGTTATTCCTTTATAAAATAACTTAATAAACTCTTTTGTAATAGACCTTAGAATATAAGTTACTTCTCTATTTTTGTACTATTCCGTGTCTAGATCCTCTATCTATACTTCTTAGATCTTCTATATCTAATTACTCTCTAGTAATTTGTGGATCTAACCTTCTCTAGTTATTGCAATTTTTAGGTAATTATACCTAATTAATCCGTCTTAATCCTTTCGCAGTAAAGCCCCTAATGGCTTTTCGTTACTTTATAGTTTAGCTTTCCTACTTAGAGCATCCGCTCGTGCATTGTCTGTACCCTTAGTATACTAAATTTTAAAATGGTATTCTGTAAGTATTTCCGCCCACCTAACCTATCTTTGGTTGAGTTTCTTTATTGTTAGGAATTCTATAAGGTTCTTATAATCTATCTTAACTATGAACGGTTTCTCTATACCTTATAAGAATACTCTCTATTCCTTTAACGCTGTAACTATACCTAATAACTTCTTATTATAGATGTTATAGTTTAGTTCTAGTAGTGTTATCTTCTAACTGTAATACGCTACTGGATGCCATATGTCCTAATACTTTTATAGCAAATATTCTCCTAGTGCGAAATTTAATATATCTGTCTTAACAACCGTCTCTAGCTTCGGTTAGTAGATCTTAAGGATTAGTTCCTAGATAAACAACTCCTTAAGTTTCTTAAACAGTTTCTTTTACTTATTTTTCCATACCTACGGTTTCTCCTTCTTTGTTAGCCTTATAAATAGCTTAATACTTTTTAACTATTATACTATAAACCTCCTATAGTAGTTACAAAACCCTAGGAATAACCTTAACTATATAACATTCTCTAGTTCTTGCTAACTTACTATAGCTTTAACTTTCTTTAGGTCCATACCAATTCTTCCTAGTTTAATAATAAATCCTATAAAATTGGTCTTTCTTATAAAGAACTTATATTTCTTAATAGCTACTGGCATCTATTCTTCTTATAGTCTCTTTAAGACCTATTTAACGTATTCTCTATGTTCTTTCTTACTTTCTAAGTAGATAATAATGTCGTTAAGGTATACTATAATAAATTTATTAAGGTATTCTCCTAATATATTATTAATTCGCTTCTAGAACATTACTAGTGCGTTTATAAGCCTAAACTGCATAACTAATAGCTTGTATAGTCCTTCTTTTAACCTAAAGGCTGCCTTCCATTTATCGCCTTCCTTAATCCTAATCTAATAGTACGCCTATCTCAGATCTATCTTTGTAAAGATCTTTATATTACCTATCCTATCTTAGATTTTACTAATTAAGGGTAAAGGATACCTATCCTTTCTAGTAATACTGTTTAACTATCTGTAGTTAATACACATCCTAAGTTTTCCGTTTTTCTTTAGGATAAACAGTACTGGATATCCTGCTAATAATTACAATAGTCTAATGTATCCCTTCCTTAAGTTCTCCTAGACAAACTCCTTAAGCGCTACTAACTCTATTTTAGTAAGCTTATAGACTAGAAAGAACCTTAGACTTATTTCTAGTTCTAACTCTATCTCGTGGTCCTATGCTGTATGCTTTAACAGCTTTTCACTTTCTAGTGACCATAACTTTTTGCCATACTTGTGGTATTTCTTTAGTATATAACTTAAGCCTCGCTTAGTCTCTTTATATGTCGCTCTAACTTAGTACTATACCAACTTGGTTTGCTATTATACTTTATATTATTAAGTATCTCTAATATTGACCTAACCTGTAACCTAATTAACCTTTAGATTATATTCCTGTAACTAAGGCATTCCTAATATCGCCTTGTCTTTTCCTAACAGTAAAATATTAAAAGACATTCTAACTAGTCTCCCTTTAATAGTTAACTAAATAGGTCCTATTTTAAGATTAATAATATCTCCTTTATAGGCTATCTAATCTCCTAAAATCATTATAAGTAAATATAGGTATTTCTTTTTTCTATATGGTAACCCTATTCTTTTTACTACTACTAGTAATATATGGTTTCTTATTACTCCACTATCTATTAGTGCTTTAAACTATTAATCTTACCACTTAACTTATAAGTTTAAGTATCGTCCTTAGATTCCTTTAAGGGTCTAAAACTTTACTACTAGTTCCCTCTGGTCCTATAGGCCTCCCCTTTTCCTAACTATTAGCTACTAGATCCTATCTATACTTAGTCCACTTTTAGCTAATATTTAGTTTATTTCTTTTCCTCTACATACTATAGATAAGTGTTCTCTGGGCAGTCCCACTATTATTATCTATCTAGGCATTCTTCCGTAAGGAATCTTCTAGGTTAAAGTATTAGGTCCCCTTAACTCTATACTTTTACTAGGTGCTATCTATATATATACTTAGTATCTCTAAACCATTTTTCCTCTAGTGTCCAATATATCCTTACTAGGTATTTCTGGTTTTTTTTTTTTAGTGCCCTATATATATTATATATATTATCCATACAAGCTATCCACGATAACGTATAATGCGCTAGGTAACTTAGGTTAACTCTTAGCTTATCTCTATTCTTAAGTTTAAACCAATACCTAGTTATCCTAACTACTAGTATTTCCGCTACGGGTACTAAGATTTATTATTCTTCTCTTTAGTCCCTAAATCCTTCTTCTAGGTTCCTTAACGTTATAATTAATGCTCCTTTAATATAACTCATGCGTTTTTCCATAATAGGTTAGTGTCGGAATGTTAGTTATATAATGTGGTCACGAGACCATAAAGCGAGGCTAGCTAACCTGACCTTGGAGCAACCCCTTACTTCTAGACATCAATAACTACCAACTTCAACACCGCATACGTATCGCAATACAGTGATATTCATGCACGTTAATAAAGTAAGTATACCGACACTAATCAGTAGACGTACAGATTAGGAAATACGCAATAAGCTAGAGCTTAAGAACCGTACTGAAAACAGTACACGGATCGCCTGGCCTTGTCTATTTTAGTTAAAGGAGAAAGCTATATCACCCTCAAAGCTTAAGACTATGTATCAGCTTAACTGCTAACGCGTCAGATTGCCTAGAGAATTGTATCTTTACTTAGAAAAGATTACAACCTCCCTTAAGCTTAAGAGAATTTGTACTGGCCTTATAGCTAATACAACAGATCACTGAGAGAATCGCAGTCTTACTAAGAATACTTTACAGGCCCAACAGCTGCAAAGGACGTATATACCTAAATACCCTTACCTTAACACCCTTACCTTAACAACCTTAACCTTAACTTTAACCTTAACCTTAACCTTAAACTATAATATATACAAGGACTAGTATACTACTTTAAACAACAAGATGGATCCTAAATGGAAGGAGAGAATCGCTAGACATGGTTATGGGATTAATATAGCAACTGCCTTAGAGGAAGACCTGGAAGAATATATAGAAATGAAAATCTATAAGTATATATATAAGAACTTTATAGATTATATACTACGGTCGCTATTCCAAGAAGAATTTGAAGGCTTTACTATTAAGGACTTTAGAAAGATATGCTCTGTTACTAGAGTAAAGCTCCATACTTACCTACTTTAAAGAGGAGTATATGTTGCCACACACAGCAATAGATACCCACTTTATAAGGTTCTATATAATGTCCTTATAGAAGAGGAACCTTATAAATGGACAGATAAGGAAATTATAGGAGCTCTTAAGGAAGTTAGCCCTATAATTATAGTGGCACTATAAGAATAACTTAACTTAACACAAATAGCTCTAATATTAAATTAAGCTATAACCCTGTTAGTTATAACCTCTTTAGTTCCTATAAAACCCCCCTATAGCCTACTACCTTCCCACACGGTACCGACACCTATAAACTATTAACTACCTCCACTACCTCTAACGCCTGTAATTCAGCCTATAGCTATAGCTATAACACCTAGAACGTAAATACCTACCCCTATAACACCCCAACTAGCTGTTGCATCTATACCTTAGCAAACTGCACTAACTGCTACCTAACAGTAAGCTGCACCTACCTCTACCTAGGATTAACTACTTACCCTCCTTACTTAACTCCTATAGACGCAGAATCAGCAATTATTGCCTATGGTAACTGCCTCTACCCTCCCTTTAGTAACCACTCTTACCCTACCTAGTGCTCCTCCTGCCTAGTATCTTCACCCTAGTACTACCAATACTGACCCTACTATACACCTACCTATGTACAGTAAAGAGGCAGCTACTATCGCTAAGATCTATACGGACAACTAGAAGTACAATAGAGTAAGTAATAGCTTTAACTTTAAGTTAACTATCTTCTATAATATCTACAAGAGAGCTGGTCTACCTCCTAAAGGCTATATAACTGCATTCCTAACTATACTAAAGGGACTTGCTTAGGATTACTACTATAATAGCAGCCTTTTAACTAGATTATTTACTAAGGCATGTAACTATATGCATTACTTCTTTAAAGGACTAGAGTACTATTAAAGAAATCTTATTAAATGGAACGCTATTAACTTCTAAGGAATTATTAACAAGAACCCTAATAAGCAAATCTATTAGAGTTTCCAACTACTCCTTAATAAGCTTCTAAAATATCGCCATAGATTACACCTAGAGTTTTATACAGACCTCTTCCTTATAAATAAGCTAGTTACCGCTTGATAAGGAGTACTAGTATGCCATATTGCTATTTCTAACCCTTCTAAAGACCTCTCCCAGTTAATTAGCAAGTTGCAATCTTCTATAGTTATATAGGAGAAGGAATATCCTTCTTAGGCCTTAATAAGACCGTCTTAAGGAGCCTACTTTACGGATTATATATACCGCCGTAATAACCGTAATAACCGTAACCGAACCCACTCCTATAGACAAAATACCGTTAGATCTATAAAGGCCAAGTGCTACGTTTGCTAAAAGGAGACCTGCCGCTTATAGAAATATATAGAGGAGGAGCGGAACCGTTCTAGAGATAAGTATAAAAGACGTTTTAACAATAACAAGGGCCACAATAGTAACTTTAAAGAACGCTTTAGACAATACACTATCTACTATAAAGGAGACGATAATAATAAGCGCAATAAGACTTTTAAAGCTCTTGTGCTAGACACAGACGCTAACAAAAACACTAATAATAATAACAGCGAGGAAGAATTAGAAGACCCTAACGGCTACTACCTTATATTATTTGGGACTCTTACTATAGACAAAGCAACCTCTATAAGCGTAGAACTAGCTAATAAGGCTTACACTTACTTACTTACTGTAACCTCTATAAAACCTACTACGGAAACTAACCCGTTTAACTATAATATAACAACCGCCGCTTTACGCTATACTTCTATAGTATTTATAGGAATTATAATTAATACTAGTGCGTTAAAGAAGTCTACGGCTGGTTACGGATAATTCTAGGCACTATAGAACGCGGACTAATTTATAAGACTTAATACCTTAACTAAAGGACAAGTTAACATATAGTTCGGCATTGGAATTGCTACCTCTATTAGAACTATAGATATTGTTACCCCTATAGGCAAGATATAGTTTTATATTGTCTATACAGATACCCCCTTCTTGCTCTATTTAGCGGATATAGATAGACTCTATATCTACTATAATAACCTTAAAAACGTTGTTATCACTTACACCAAAAAAGTGCTAGTAGTGTAACGGTTTAGCTACCTATTTCTCTTATAGAGCTTATTACTATAGTTATATTTATCTAAATCCTTTAACGCAAACCCCTGCTACTTAATAGATATAGAGCTATAGCGCCTGCATCGCCGATTTAGACATCCCTTAGTTAAGAAATTGTAAAAGCTACTTTACTATACTGGCTATGAAACTAATAGAATGGCTATTAAGCAACTAACTAAGTTCTACCACTACTATTAGAAGTTTAGCAAATTACTAGGCAGATTCCGCTTTACCCTATAAGACGACGTTAATTTTAATTATAATATTATTGTTGATATTATATACATTAGCGGATCACCTCTCCTATATATTATTAATAAAGGAACGCGATTCCAAGCCGGTAGATAGCTATAAGACATCAGCACCAAACACATATAGGACATTCTATAGATGTGCTAGATTAATACCTACTTAGGGCCACCAGACCTAATTACCCACGACACTAGAAAGAACTTTGTTAGTAAGGAATTTAAGTAATACGCTACCATTATGGGAATTAGTATAAAGGGAGTACTGGTTAAAGCACATAACTCTATTAGAATAGTAGAGCGCTACTATAGTCTATTACGGCGAGCCTACTAGATTATTATAACTGAAATCCCTAATATTAATAAGGAGATAGGACTCTAAATGGCGTTTAAAGCAATTAACAATTTAGCTGGCCTTAAAGGACTAGTTCCTATACTTCTAGTCTTTAGAGCCTATCCCCAAATAGTTAAATCCGATACACCATCCCCCACCGTTATATAACGCGCTGCCGTAATTAAAAAGGCTATAGTAGAGATACAGAAGCTATAAGCTAAACGATAGATTGCTAATACGCTAAATATGCAAAACGGACCTAATACTAATGCAATTTATAATCTCCTACTAAACTTACCTATTTTAGTCTGGAGAGAAGGAAACACTGGCTAAAGCAGCTATTAGGACGGGCCATTTACCTTACTTACCGTTAAGGGTAAAATATGCACTATTAAGCTATCTAGCGGACCTACAGCCTTTCAATCTACGGTTGTAAAACCCTACCTTTAAGCAACTAAATTATAGGAGTAAATTGTTGGACTAGAATCACTACCTAAACCTCCACTTAGGTCAGCCCTTTTTAAGACTATTTTAAAGAGACCTACTAAAGCTTAGCAACAACCCCCGAAACAAGGCAGAGGACGCCCTTATAAATACCCTCTACTTACGGCCATAACTAATATCACCATCTACCTATAGGATGATAGTTAATTTAGTACCCAATTTAGCGCCTCCTAATAGAAGGAGCTTACTGGTCTACTTAAGAAGGGAGTTTTTAAGATTATAAGACTTATGGATATACTATAAGGCGTATAACTCTTTAACTCATAATTTGTTAATAAGATTAAGAATAAAGGAACTAATAAAGCCTTTAAGAAATCCCAACTAGTTGTATAAGCTTATAACAACTTAAAAAAGGAACTAGTTCTTACCTAATTACTAACTATTTAATAAGTTAGCTAATAACTAATTCTCTATATTACCACTATAAAGCTTCCATAGGCATAACTTTACCTTTAAGATATTTTATAGGCCTATGTACAATTAACCACTACACTAAATTAAGAGTTCTACGTACAACCTCTGTACAAGCTAATTGAGCAACTTGGGATTGATGAGGCCTCTATTCTAAAGGTTATAAAACCACTCTACGGAGTACCAGAAGCTGGTAACCACTAGTTTAAGATATATTACTTGTATTACATCTAATAGTTGCACATGGACCAGTCTATGTACGACCCCTGCCTCCTACAGAGTAACGAACTCTTTGGTATTATAGGCCTATAAACTAATAATACTCTATTCCTGGTAGATAAGACCTTTACAAATATAGAGCAAAATGAGCTGTATAAGGCCAAGTTTATGGCTAAGGAACGGGAATAACTTACCGTTAATACGCCCATTAAGTTCAATAGTGGAGTCATTTAGCTACTAACTAACGGGAGTATTACGCTTACTTAGGAATGATAATACACAAACCTTAGTACAATTAGCACCAAGCTTGCCATAAGTATAGGATTAAGAGAAGCCATAAGAACCTTAACTCTAAAGGACTAGTACATCGCTTAATATGCTAGAGGTGTATATATCGCTTTAGTGTGCCAGCCAGAAGCCTTATTTGATTTATCCTTTGCCGCCTAGGTAATTAACCCCAATAAGGAAGACGTAAAATAGTTAAATAAGCATCTAAACTGGTAAATTGAGAACGCTAATAGAGGTCTTAAGTTTGTTAAGTTAGATATCAAAACCCTATAACTACTAGTATTTACGGACGCATTGTTTGCTAATAATAAGGACCTCTCTTTACAGATCGGCTATGTCCTTATACTAGCTGATGCTACAAAGAAGGCTAATATTGTTTATTGGAGCTTAGTTAAGTGCAAAAGAGTTACTTAGAGCGTACTAGCTTCTAAACTCTACGGTATGGCCCACGGCTTTAATATTGGCGTTGTGATTAAGTCTATAGTAGATAAGATCCTATAAATTAACCTTCTACTTGTGCTTTGCACTAACTCTAAGTTCTTATATAACTGTCTAGTACGACTTAGAACTACCTAAGAAAAACACCTAATAATTGACGTAATGTGCCTCCGGTAAGCCTATGAACGGAGACAGATTATGGAGGTGAAATGGATTAACGGAGAGGCCAACCCTACTGACGCCATAATAAAGGGAAAACCCTGCGTGGCTCTTTAATGGCTTATTAATACAAACCGAATTGACCTATAAGTTATAGGATGGGTTAAACAAACGAACTTAGATTTAGCTTAGCGTTAGGTAACTAATTATGATGGTGTAAACCCTAAATTTAACTAACCAATTAGGATTTTCTATGCCCGGTATAGAAAATTGCTATTGGCTTGCTTACCACTAGCGCCTTAGTGGCCCTCGCGATATATTAACCTACTACCCCTAACAACTCTTCTTCTTCTTCTCTTCCTTAGCGTAGTATCTTCGTAATACAGTATTTTATAGGCTTTGGTTTAGAGATATTTATACTAGCCGTAATACGGGTTATATAATTATGGACCTATAAAAGGAGCGTGGAAGCTATTGCGTATACGCTATAAATAGTCTAGAAGTAAACTTAACTTTAGAGTATAGATTAACCTTCTTTTTAGAGTTGCTCTAGTGTTGGAATGTTAGTTATGTG
>Ga0307507_10009994_pt1 | contig 12438 bp, 9 predicted proteins | sample 7_EM_MG_FD_207223 | JGI IMG/M metagenome (GOLD analysis project Ga0307507, IMG submission 207223) | Populus trichocarpa ectomycorrhiza microbial communities from riparian zone in the Pacific Northwest, United States - 7_EM | ecosystem: Host-associated > Plants > Roots > Unclassified | place... | reverse complement strand
CACGCAGGGTTAGGGTTGAGGGAAGAACCCCTATATAAGGGCACCCTCGGGGCATGAGATTTAGGTCACGAACCATCTCCTCTACACCTCCGGCGATTGAAAAATCAACACCATGGGAATTCATCGTCAACATCCACTTCCGCACTCTCCGTGAGCTGCACCCTCCCCCTCCCGCCTTACTTCCCTTATCATGTCATTGGGTCCTGGTGCCCTTGTTTCTAGGGGTCGTTTGGCTCTACTCCCTCCTTTCTCCGCACTCGTTTCGCTGCCTCGCTTAGCATTTCCACGGTCGGCATCCCCTTTCTTTCGTCAATGGGTCGGTCGCAGTCTCGGGTTATCGTCGAAGTAGAGGCCCCGGTGGCTCTGCTCCCTGGTATTGCACTATCTCCTTGGATCACTGTTCGGTACGGTCGGCATCGTCGAAAAGTCGTGATCTCGTTTCGGTCCTCCTTCCCTCGTACTTCTCCTTGATTGGGTACACCCTTCCCCTCCCTCACTTGGTCTTCATCCCGTGGCTCAGTTACAGCCAATACCCCCCATCCGGCTCGGTCGCTCCGGCGTCCGGCCACCATTCACCTCGCTTCCTCCAAGGACTCGTGGACTCCCTCGGCCTGACCCGTCACACGTTTTACCACTAGTCCCGCGGCCCGGGTCTATATGGCTCCGGTACTATTACCTTCGTGCGTGGTTGTGTTCGGTCATAAGCATACTCTGGGATCGTTGAAGGCCTTCGCGGCGGATGGGCTTTCTCAGGGGCCTCTACTACGGATTTGGGTTTTTTTGGTTTGTCTCACTGTTGGGTTTTTCTTGGGTTTTCGGTAGATGCTTTCTTTTGGTTGTGAGCTTCTTGTATATTTTGTTGTAGTTTTTAGCGCCCGGGCGCTTGGTGCGGGTTTTAGACCAGGGGTTTTTCTCCCACGGTTTCCACCGCCTCGACGATGGGTTCGACTGGGTGGGAGTTTGTTGCGGCCATATCCTTTGGGATGTGTGCTATTTTTGTACTTATTGCTTCGGCCTTCGGCCTCAGCTAGAAACAAAATTTAAAGTATGATAAAAAAAAAAAAAAAGGCATGAGATTTAGGTTCTTCACGCAACCATCTAAGTTCTTTTCTACACTATACTTTCAATACAGAAATCTTTATCTTTCAGAGTTCGGAGAAACAAGACAAGACTGTCTTATATGAGCCTAGCGATCGACGTTGCTAGATAGGAGTCAACGGACTTAGCTATCGCAACAGCTATTGGGCTAAGAAGGAGTGATCGTTAGGAAACTATCGGTTACCTGCTGCAAGTAAAACCTGGAGGAGAGAGGATTGTAATACTTGGGATAGGTTCAGACGAAAAAGGAGAAGCGGGGAGAACGTTCCCAGTCCCTCTCCTAGTCCTTTTTCATCCAAACCTATCCCAAGCTCTCTTCTTCTCCCGGCACCCCCCGAACCCTTTGCGTATTCTCCCCGATCTGGCAGACCAAATCAGGGCCGAACGGGGTATCATGGGAAGAATGGTGGTGGACAGGGGTGTGTGGGAGAGGGTTGGGAGTAGATAAGTCCTGGCCACAAGGCGCCTGTGAAGAGGAGCCTGCGGACAGGGGCATTCAGAGCTAGGGGAGAAAGAGGTTATGCGCTGGGGGCAGGGTTCCTAGGGAGAGCTGCACCAGGTCGCGTCCTGTGCCTCCGGACACAAAGGGGCCGCGTTCAGACGAAGTGAACCCGGGCGTTCGCATCAGGATCTGGAGTTTACGTTATATGGGCCTGGATCGTCCGGCGCACAGGGCGAACAGGATGCACCAGGACGCAAGGTAATATTTTTGCTGATAATCTTCAGATATCTAGCGGCATCTTCAGGTATCTGCCGATATCTTCAAATATCTGCAGATATCACCCACACCTTTACATAATACTGACTAGTCACATGGAATATACCGAAAGCCTGCCAGTGCCGCCAGGCACCCATGGAGTCTGCAGGCTTCCACAAAGCCTGGCCTACGAAGCCCAGGTCTGTCTCACCCTGGCCTGGCCTGGCCGGACTGAAAGCCGGCCTGTTATCTGCAGGCCGACCTGGCCGCTTGCGAACACTGACAAGGGGAGGGCTGTCGGACACCATGGTATATTAGGAGGTCATGGGGACTCCATAGCGATGGAGGAACTGGTGCCCATTCTTGATGTTGGCAGGATATGAATGGCACGGTGGTCCACAATAGAAAGACAATTCACACGGAACTAAGATACTTCGCTCACGCTCTGAAATTCGCTCTGCCGCTCTTCTAACTAAAACAAAACTAAAAGGTAGAGACAGGTGTATAAGTAAAACATAAACATCCCATTGTGATGCTTCCATTGATCACCACACCAATCTCTCTCTTTCCCTCTATATCGTTGTTCCTCTACACACTTCCATGATAGACAAAGGAAAGACATGTCGGTCAAATCTCAAACCTTGAAACATTCTAGCTCCATTTCCAAAAACATCCACCATCATCTAGACATTCTCTCAAATACTCCCGCATGTTCTAAAGTCAACTTCATGCCTCCAACACCCATGGGATGGAGGCGAGGAACGCGGAGAGGAGCAAGAGTTGGGGGAGGTAGAAGCCGTCACGCTGCATAGTGGGAAGGGTTTCTTGGTAACTGTTGGGAATAAAGTGGTCGGGTAGGTGAAAACCTTTGGACTTAGGTTTAGGAAATAAGATGAAAAATTGATCATTATAATCTCATTACTGTTCCAAACACAAGGGATAACATATCTAGTGAAGTGGATCATCTCCCGAACCCTGCTGCACATACACTTGTTACTTCTGCTGGGTCTATACTGGCGGATTTTTCTGGGAGCTTTGGATGCGGAAATATCACTATGTACGGTTATCAATTTTAGTTTGTCAATTGGAAGCCTGTAGCTCTCGCGGTTGGATGAATATAGCTGTGATCATAAGCGTAGTGGGAAACTGAAAGCAACTACTGTGCTAAATCGGCCATTGCGCAATTCCGGGCTTTCGTGATTAACATGTCTCCTGTTAATTGTCCTGGTGGTTTAAAGGCTTGGCGCCAGTTTGCTAGGTTGGCAAATTTTGTGCCATCCTCACAGTGAATCACTCGCTGACAACCAGAACACTGTATCACCTCGGCCACTAAGACACTCAGCCTAGTTTTAAAATGTTGAACATTACCGGACAATCTCGTTTCCATCATAACCATGCTAAGCAGTGATTTGAGATACCTGTGCCTTGAGCACTCACTTCTTCTGGAGCACATCTTTTCATATCACGATTACTCAAATGGGCTCAAACTTGAGATTTTAAACTGGGCTGGCCGCCTCAGCAACCTTGAATAGATCACCCCTCTTAATAACGGGGGGGAATCGCCCGAACAAAATACACTTTCGGCCTTCAGCGAAGATAAGTGAAGATAATAACGGCGCGGGCCCCTCTAGGAGGCAACTCTAGCGTCCTGGAGTGAGGCTCAATTATTCCAGTTCTTGCGGTGCAGTGCTCGGGGGGTATGATAAGTCGGGCGCACTCAGTAACTTCTTCCTAACTTACTGATAGTTTGCTCTCTTAAAAGCAGGCGTAGGGACCATAGAGTTGGCTAATGAAATTAGAGGGTAAGGAGTATAAGAAATTCTCCTTTCGTGGCTCTTCTGATTCCAAAATTCATATAAATTATCTCGTGTTTGCTTGGTAACCTAGGTTTACCATCTAAAAGACCCGACCCAGGCAAACTCTAGCCTCTAGGTGTCCCAAACCAACACAACCCAATCTCGCCCCGGGTTAACCCAAATGCCGTGGACCCAACTGCGATGCTTGCACTAGAGTGGTTGGGATTGCTTTATGGCCAATATGGAACATATTATCATGCAAACTGCTTCTTGAACCGCTTTTCCTAACAAAAGTCAGCCAATACCGGTGTGCCTCATCTTCTCCGCATACTTAAGCACAAAAAAGGAACACCGGCCTAGCAAGTACAATAAACTACCTTTGGGCCCCGGGATCTCTCCATCATTTCATTCCAAGGTAAGTTAGTCTGAAGTGGAAAAGTTCTAAATCTTGTATCCCGAGTCTCCTCGGGCTAATTTATTTATTAAAACTTTTGCCAACCCCCTTTTTCCCCACGCAGAGATGGGCAGCGAGTGATAACTTGCAAGGCCTGACGCCTGCTTTGTTTTCCTGTGCTCTCTTTTTTTTTTGCCCTGTGTTCCGTGAACCTTCCAAGCCTATTTCATTTTATCGTACAGCCTTAGCGACAAGGCCAACACCCCTCCCCCTCTCTCCCCAGACATCTTTAGGTCCTACAAGAGCGACCCCTAAATAGTAGCAACTATGATAGCTCTCTAACTATCACGTTATGCTCTCTTGTGATTCCCAATACACTCTAGAGTTCTTTCCTTTTCAGATTTTGGATGTTCCGGGAATGGAATTTTTGAGAGCTAGTGTTGCCCGAACAAAGTGAAATGTGGCCCAGCTTTTAGTCAGCGACCCGCTGACAGAGAGTGTCTGGGAACGTCTCTCGGAGGCTAGGGTGTGCAATTGGCTCCAATCTCGCTGGTAGGATGGCCTCCGTTTTTTGTTGATTCAATTTCACACCCAGCTAAATTTACCCTTTGGTGGAGTAGTTGTTGTCGAGTTAGAGGCCTACGCTCGTTTGAGGAGATCCACAACTTATCCCTGCTTTTTTTTTTTTGTCACCAGAATGATACCCGAGAAACATGCTCATCATCTACGGCGGCTTAACCACTCCCGAACAAATGGCAGTAACCTCTCCAAATATCACATTACCCTCTCATGGTGATACCCCCCGTACATTCCAGAGTTCTTATCTTGTTAGACCCACCGTTTGGCTGAGTGGTGATTCCAGTTCGCTGCCTACCTTCTTTTGATGGTCTAATAGTCTTTTTTTGTTGCCCAAGTTCGCGCTCGTCGTCATATATAATACTCGAGCACGGCTTGGGAGCAAATTGATGATTCGTGTGAAAGAGAGAAGGACTCCAGGAAGGTTTTAAGGGCTCCGACCGAGTGGGTTGGTTGGTTGGATTTGGCCTTAAAAGCTACAGAATTTTATCATACAGGTACCTTGGAATTCCTGGATGGTTTCTTGGTTTTTCTAATCTTTTAGGAGTATCTTTTCTGACTACCACGGGTCTTGACTTCATGAGCACTTTGGTAGGGAACTCTTTACTGAGCTATACCCCAGTTACATCTTTGATATATATGGCCTGCTACGGTTGCTATTTGCTCATCTACTAGATGCAGGTATATGCGACGGTTGGTTTGCAAACGTCAAAGAATTCCGAGTGATTTGCGTCTAATGAGGCCGTTCCTAAAGTGTCCTAACATCTTGGCGTTTTCCGGGCCCAAACCTCACCAAGATTTTTGGATACTTTTGAAATGAGCAAGTATGGGAGCAGCAAAGATTGGACGGCACCGAATAAACACAATTGTTTTTCTCGTTCAAACCTACACTTAGCGCCTTGGCCTTTTTTCCCTTAAAATTAATCCTTAAAAGTGATAATTATACAGTGTGCAAACACCTCGAGGATAGTGTATGATTTATAAACTTTTACACCCAAGATATATCGAGACCAAGAATGATAATATCCGATGCGATTAAAGGGGTGAAAGTATGGATGGAACTTCCCCAGAAACAAGCTACCGGGATTGCCTTTGCGTGCCAATAAACCCATGACACCCTAGTGCCTTGCCGTGCTACAGGAACCGAGGCCAAGGATTCCCACAACGCGTGACACTGGAAAACATTTTCATCTTTAAATTTCACATAATATTATGCAACGCGGGCGCGAGCCTCATACTTGCATTAACAATAACAGCAACCACATTTTTTGCATTACATACCGTATTCTAGCTCCCTATTGGCGGTGATGGGACTTTTTCCAAGTCTCGTTTTCGATTGTTCGGTGGGCACTGGAAGAGATTCCCTACGAGATCCCTTGGCAACACAACCTAGCCAGTCTCTTAGCACTGTGCATGGACTACTGGCTGGTGACGACGCTGGCCGATTGTTTGTCCCTGCTTAAGCCGAGTAGTCTCATTTTTTTCTACTTGTCCCAGGCAAGAAGAACCCGGAAATACGAGTGGCGGGTTCGCGATACGCACGGATGTTCTGCCATATATTTTGCGAATCCCTGTTTCCGGATACTTCTTGCCTGGCACAAGTAATCAGTGGGCATGGACTATCTGGGAGATCATAGCTGGTGCTGCACGTAGTTGAGGCTGTGTGGGGTGCTGTTAACGGGGAATGCCGTTGGTTGTCAAGGGAGAACGAAACTGCTCCGAAGGGAAAGTGCAGCTAGTTGCCAAGGGAGGATGGGAGAGACATGTAAGCCGGGAATCTAGCCCTGCTATCCGGATTAGTTGTCTTGCACACTCCCTTTCAGTGTGCTTTTAAATTTTACTAGGACCTAGTGGTATCCCACCCTAATGCTTCATACAGGTAGGTTGGGATTGCTATGTGCGTGCCCTGTGCTGGCTTCTAGGATTTCTTTAGTCTATCCGAGTCTTGTCTCTCCGCTCCTTATCCCACACCTACCGTACCCTTTCTTAGGTTACACCGCGCCAAATAATAGTTTTTGGCCACCCAAATGCCAGATCTTAACTAGGGGGGATGCATTTGCCTATCTTTTCAACCCTAACCCTTTTTCCCTCCAATAATAACCCTGCCTCGTCAAAGACGGACTCGAGACAGGATTCTCTGTTGGACTGGAAGGGCAGACTGGTGGTACTGGTGAGTATATGTTTCCCGTTCCTACCTTCTCCTCTCTCCTTTTTTCCTCCTCATATCTCAACTTTATCCTTTCGCACCTCTTTATTATTCTCTGTTAGTTGAATATCTGATCGCATTTACCTTTTCTCCCCGATCGGCTCCAGTCACAAGCCCTCCCGTGGGAGAACAAGAAGACAAAAACGTACATCCAATCTTCCCCTCTTCCTATTTACAATTCACACTAAACATACTACCTAGTACCTCGCGACTATAGTTAAAAAAAAATGGGAAACTTCTGCTCCCGCGGTGGATCTATTCGAAAAATCGAAATCGAAATCGATGGACTACGGAATGATATTGCCAGGCTAGACAGGGATAGAAAGGCGTTGAAGGTGAAGGTCGAGGGTGGAACAACTACTGCTAGTGGTAGTGGAGGTGGTGGGATATCCAATGGAACGATAGAGACAATAAGTAGGAGGGCGGTTGGACACCGTGGTGGAGTCGGAGGCCATGGGGAGTCTAAAGCGATAGAGGAACTGGTACCCATGAGATGGAAGACAAGGAATAGGAGAGGAACAGGAGTTGTGGGAGGCAGAAGCCGATGCCGGGCTACGTAGTAGGAAGGGTTTCTTAGGAATAGGGTGTCAGGCCAGGTGAAAGTTTTCGAGTGCAGCTAGAGAGGAGGTTGAGGTGAACTAGGATCGTTACACCAATATAAGTAATTTCCGGTGAAATGAATAACTTCCCTAGATCTGCCACGACGTGATACCTGTCCTGCTCAAGCCGTTAAATTCGCGGCATGCGTGCTTCCTGGTTACCCACAGGGTTCAAAAAAACCTAGCTCAGAGGTACTCAAGCACGACCTTGAATTCCGGGATGGGAGTATGAATGTCCCTAGGGTAGACCAATAAGATGTGTTGAAAAAGGCCAGCGGAAAATTTTTAACGAAGTTTAACGGCGTGAAAACTTTGTTTTTGTTCATTGACTTTTAGCCAGAAACCATAAGCAATGATTGTACCCGTAGGGGAATTTATTGAGGGCAAGAGAAATTATATTCAGGGATAGGGAACCCATCTCATCTCATGTTCATGTAATCTGATAAGATCTCACGAAATATGGAAAGATTGGAGAGAAGGAAGGTCATTTTTGGGGAGTCCTCATAGGGAAGCATCTATTAGGTATGATAATATTTCAATATCTAGTGTATGCTTTCTTGATATACAGCGCCCTGACAAAATTCGTCGTTTTGGTGGCCACTTTTACATCAAAATTAATGTTTTTCAGAGCGCCAGAACTCGACCACCTCCTCTGCAAGTGAATCAATTCTGGAATAAACTGCAGCAATGCAAAATTGGCCATTTTCAAAATATGTGCTTTTTTTTTATTGGTATCCATACAGGTTCTGAGAACTCAACTCTACTTTTCGGATGAGCTGCGCCGGTTGAGTGCTGTCCATAAAACGGGGGAGTTTGTTGCTGGGGTGAAAGTTTCCGATTCGCTAGATCTTTGGCCATCTACCGATTCCTCTTTCATTTTAATTGACTAAGTGGTAGGAGTGCAAATTGGGAGTTCAGAGGCTCCGAATTTAAGTCATCTTGGTGCGTTTTCAGAGGTATGATATGATACTTGGGTCCACCCATGATGTCTTTTGTCCAAGAACCATAACTTGCTTTGCGCGCAAGCACTATGGGAACCATTTCTACCATAGCGTGGGTGGGTGGGAGCTAGTCCCACCCTGTAACTTTGTATCCCACAAGTACTTGGAGAATAAATCTAGCGGGAGATGTATGGCCCAACCAATTTCCCCGAAGCCAAGGGACATATTACAATGTAGACTAGCTAGAAAACAGGAAAAGAAAATTCTGAGAAACGCTATGAAAGGAAACTGCCTCCAGGATCAACGTGCCCAACCATTCTGGGCGTCTTGTTTGCCGAAAAAAAGTTCCACTAGCGGAGGATTTAGTAGGGTTTTCCCTGCCCTTGCCGCCGGGGATCGTAGCCACCGATATGTCCCCGAGTGAGAATGAGGGCGCTAGGGTTTCGGATAGGGGTGGTGGGTGGGGAAAACAAGAACGCAAGCTGTAGGAAGGAGGAAGCTTGATGATCTGGTAGTTTCGGGGGAGCTGGGTAGTGATATATGTTTTGGGGGTTCACTGACCCCGCGTGTGGGAGCTATGACCCCGCTATGGCTAGGCAACCGGCTATACCTTATTCCACCAACCTCCGGAGCACAATCACCGTCGCTAACTGGGTTACCGATGTTTAGCCCAATTGAAAATGGGTTGTTCCAACCCTTCATTATAGTGAGTTATTCCAGCCCAGAGGATTCTTTGCGAAGAACAAGACTCCCATGAGTGGCTAATGCAACCGAACTACAAACGCGCCTGCAGTTTTCTTCACCAGTCAGTGGTGATTGTGCTATTCATTTATAATGGCCTTCCTATTTTGTCTTGCGGGGCTCCCCCACAGATATGGCCGCCCATGTCCGACTTTAGAACCCTTTCTGGTAAAAAAGAGGGTCCAAAACTCTGAAATCTATAGCCGGCTTGGCTTGTTGCTCCTATAGGAATATGGGGTTTATCTGTGGTCCCAAGAGCGGAAGGGGGGGAGAGAAGGCTCCAGCGAGTTCGTGTCAGACCTCTAAAAAGCATCAGAGGTACACTACGTGCCCCTTTATGATCCATATTTCCCGCTATTGGAATCAGCTATTCTGTGAGAATACAAGCACCCTATAGACTGACTTGAGGGAGTAATTACGGCACACCGATCCAAGGAAGAGGGTAGTTCAATCGAGAAAGTAGTTGGATTGACGAAGAGGCTCGTGGGAAGAAAAGGTCTTCTGAGACCACAATCCCAAGTGTTTCGAGAGGGTGCACGTTTAGAAAAGTTCTGGGGGAATATGTAAGTTCGATAGTACTCTATCCTCCGCCCTACAGGATACAATTGCACGCCCGAGGCCTCAGGGATAGCCCCCTTTTTCCCCACGTAGAGATGACTGGGTAGCGAGTGATGACTTGCAAGACCTGACGCCTGCTTTGTTTTCCTGTGCTCTCGTTTTTTTTTTGCCCCGTGTTCCGTGAACCTCCCAAGCCTATTTCGTTTTACAGCTTTGGCGACAAGGGAAACATCTCCCCCGGCCTCCCCAGACATCTTTAGGTCCTATAAGAACGACCCCTAAATAGTAGCAACTATGATAGCTCTCTAACTATCACGTTATGCTCTCTGGTGATTCCCAGTACACTCTAGAGTTCTTACCTTTTCAGATGTTGGCTCTTCCGAGAATGTAATTTTTAAGAGCCGGTGCCACCGGAACAGAGTAGGATGTGCCCCAGCCTTTAGTCAGGAGCCTACTGGTAGACACTATCCGGGAAAGCACCTCGGAAGCCAGGGTGTGCAATTAGGTCTAATCTCGCTTCTATGATGGTCTATATTTTTGCTCATTCAATTTCAATCTCCGCTAAATTCACCCTAGGTGGAGTAGCTGCTGTCGAGTTAGATGCCTATGCTAGTTTGACGAGATCCATATCTTATCCCCGCTTTTTTTGTCGCCAGGATGATACCTGAGAAACATACTCACCATCTCCCGCGGCATAGCCACACTGGAAACAATGGCTGGAACCTCTCTAAATATCACATCACCCAGAGTTCTTGTCTTGTTGGACCCACGGTTTGGCGGAGTGGTGGTCCCGGTTCAATGTCTTCCTTCGATGGGTTTAAGACTCTTTCCGCCGCCAAGTTCGGGCTCGTAGTCATTACTCGAGCACTGCTTGGGCGCAAATTAATGATTGGGACGTAGTGACAACCAAAAGCCGTGACTACAACATAGATTTAAATGCTATTCCGTCCCAATCTTACTCGCAATTCTCTAAGTTAGGGTTTATAAAAACAACTAGGTCCGCACATGCTGCAAAGTCAACTCTAAGGAAACATGTGTGAAAGAAAGAAGGACACTAAGAACTTTTTAAGGGCTTCGACTGAATAAGTTTGTTGGCTAGATTTGGCCTCAAGGGCCACAGAAAATTATCATACCTTTGAATTCCTAGATGGTTTCCTAAAGTTTCGAATCTTTTAGGAGTATCTTTTTTTGATTATCGCAAGTTAAAATTTCATGGGGCACCTTAGTAAGGGGAACTCGTTACTGATGCATATTTTAGTTACACTTTTGATATTTACGGCTTGCTACTACTGATGCTATTTGCTTATCTACTAGATACAGGCCCTGCGGGTGGCCGTTTTCACAAACATCAGAGAATTCCGCCTAATTTGCGTCCAAGGAGACTATTCCTAAAGTATCCGAATATCTTGGCGTTTCCTGGGCCTAAAAGCCTAAACCTCTGGATACTTTTAGAATGGGCAAGTATGGGAGCAGCAAAGATCGGACGGCAACGAATAAACACACAATTGTTTTTCTTTCAAACCCATGCTCAGTGCCTTGGTCTTTTTTCCCCTAAAATCAATCCTTGGGGGTGATAATTATGTAGTGTGCGAACGTCTCGAGGGCGGTATATGATTTGTAAACTTTTTACTTTCAAGATATCTCGAGGTCGAGAATGACGATGTCTGATGCGACTGTGATGGGTGGTGTAACTCCCCCAGAAGGGAGCCATTGCCTTGCGTTTGCACCCAGGGTTCCACAACGCGTGACACTACAAAACATTTCCTCACCGCATGCAACCACGCAAGATCATGCAAGCCTCATAATACCGGTAATACTTGCGGTGATCTCTCGCTTTTTTTTTGCACCAATCCTTTTCATCCCCATCTGAGACCTGTATCCCCCCCTCTCTCCCCTCCCTCTTCCTCGCACTCGCGTTCGCTAGAGCGATCCGAGGAATCTTTTCTTTATGTTTTTTTTCCTTTTTTTCCCTCGCACTCATCAATTCCACTCCCATTGACCAGGATTATTCCCTTTTCTTTTTCGCTTGCGCTCATCAATTCCATTCGCCAAAACGATCTTTCTCTCTCGCGCACCAATCCATCCTATCCACCAAGACGATCTTTCTCATCAATCCCATTCGCTAGAATTATTCAGGAGGATCCTAACTTGTGGGGACGAAGCGGGATGACCGCTGGCAGTTGAGGCTATGTGGCTTGCTTGCCAAATGGCCTGGCCATTCGTTGGTTGGTTTGTCCCGAGAGCAACGAAAAGAAGACTTTGAGCTGCATACCGGTATCGTACCAAATTCCAGGTGTTAGACTCTTAGCTAGGCGGCGATGCATTTACCTATCGTCTTACATAAACCTAACCATTTTTTCCCTCCAATAGCCTCGTTGTCTTCGTCGAGGAGGAGCTTCAATGGGGATGCCATACGTTGGACTGGAACTGTAGACCGGCGGTAGTGGTACTGGTGAGTATATATTCCCCATTCCTAGATTCTCCTCTCTCCTTTTTTCTTCCTCATATCTCAACTTAATCCTCTCACATCGTCTTTACTATCCTCAATAGAAAATCCGGTTGCCGTCCCGTTCCCTTTCCCTTTCCCCCAATCGACCACAATCACAAGTCCTCCCGTGGGACACGACAAAAACGTACGATACACCCAATCTTTCCCTCCTGTCATTTGCAATTCGCACTAAACATGCTACTTAGTACCTCAAGCCCGCCGGTAAAAAAAATGGGAAACCTCTGCTTCCGCGGGGAGTCCATTCGAAAAATCGAAAACGAAATCGAGGGACTACGGAATGATATTGCGAGGCTGGACAGAGATAGAAAGGCGTTGGAGGTGAA